>Ga0123353_10003280_pt1 | contig 20416 bp, 19 predicted proteins | sample TergutLab28metaG_3_FD_92763 | JGI IMG/M metagenome (GOLD analysis project Ga0123353, IMG submission 92763) | Labiotermes labralis P3 segment gut microbial communities from Petit-Saut dam, French Guiana - Lab288 P3 | ecosystem: Host-associated > Arthropoda: Insects > Digestive system > Gut ... | reverse complement strand
TATCTGAAAAGAAAAGCACATGGAAAACACCATGACCGCGGCAAATCAAGCACCATTTCTTTTCAGTCTTGAAAAGAACCGTCCGGAAAAAGCCCTGACAGGAAAAGGCTTTTTTCGGGCACCACATAATTACGCATATATACACGCGCACGCGCGTTTCCTTTTTGGTTAGTATATTATCGGTAAATTCACACCCCACCCCATTTACAACAAAATAGAAGCCTATGCGGACAATATATTGTCCGCCAATCAAGGCGTAATTGCATATATAGTGGCTTGACACTTGCGCTTTCTTGTGGTATAATGAATTTAGTTTTTAATGACTTTATTGAGGAAGTTGTTTTTAGGTTAAGCGTTCCGTTGACGGCGGGGCGCTTTTCTTCATGTCTGCTTTTTTTCTTCACCACTTCATCAAATCCGGTGACACGGTAAATATTATCAACGAAGGTTCTCTTTATTTGCCGCACGGTTTTTCTAACCAATCCGAGCTTCGCCAGTCCGCCGATGAGCGCCACGAGCTCCGACCGCTGCCCCTTGTTAAAGCCGAGTTGAAATAAAATATCATTGTAGCTGTTCCATGACTTCCCGTACTCGAAGGAATGAGCGCTACACAAAAATAGATAAACAGCGAACATCTTAAAGTTCAGTCCGAAGTTAAATATTTTTCTGAGGCAAAAGAAAAAACCTCTGCTTGGCAGAGGTTTTAATTCATATATGCTTGTTTTATATTTGATTTTCCGTTTTACAACTTCGATGATTACATTTCTGATTAAACCGCTTTCATAAAGGCGCCAGACGCTTTGCGACACTGTTTTTTCGGTTATGCCGCACATGAGGGCTATTCGCTTTTGGCTTACGCGGACACCGTTATACTTTGTCCGCAGACTGCATAAATAAGCATACACCTTAACATCGACCGCAGAAATCTGACGGGCCCGGTACAGCTCGATGAGCTCATCGGGCAGGACTAAGTAGCTTTTCCCCATGCGTGAGCGGTAGTATTCACGGTTCTTGGTATTCAATTGTTTCATACTTCCCCCTTGCAAGGTTTTTTATATTTTTTACAATATTCACGCAGCCAATCCAAGCTTACGCCGAGCGTATCTGCGATAATGCATATCAGCTCAAAGCCCGGGCTTTTGTTAATCCCGCCCTCAAGCCCGTATATAGTTGATGGCGGGAGCTTCGCTATTCTTGCAAGTTCAGCCGCTTTTATACCTTTTTCCTCGCGCAATGCTTTAATTCCTGCACCTAAATAATTAATGCTTTTAACTATTTTCATTCTATTTCCTCTTTCTCGTCACCCCGGCGTTCTAATTCCTCATGAACAAGTTTATCTATGTAACTTCCATGCTTCAAATCATCGTACAGAGCGGAAATTTTCATGTACGAACTTAATTTCTGCTTGCTTTCCTCAAGCTCAAGGTTTAATGTCTGCATTTCCTTTTCGTTTTCGGAGTAAATTTCCTTCAAGTTTTCAATATCCTGCATACCCTCAATTCCGTAACTTACTAAGAATGTTTTAGTTTCCTCTGACATCGAAGCTCCGCCGGAGTAAACCTCACCGCCACAGTTTATTAAATCGGCGCGGATTCTTTGGCTCTCTTTCATTTCGCCGATTCTTTTATATATTTCTGTTTTCCTGCTCTGCAGCTCGTCCATTTTATCTTGAATATTTTCGCCTGTAATATTTTCATTACTGATGATTTTAGCACAGTCGAGCAGCTTTGTGATTCTGTAATCGTTTTTAAAGCTGTACGGCTCTGAATCGTTCGATTTGCGCGGTGAAATTCTCTTTTCATAGAATAACCCTATGACTTCTCCGACCGCGGCATTAAATTCCTTTTCCATGCCGGAGGTTTTAGAAATCTTGTCCCGGCAGGCATTATAGAATTTATCTTTATTTTCAATACGGAATTTAAGCGCGTCCTCCGTGTAATACTCACCCAATGATTTCAACCGGATAAATCTTTCGGCATTCGAGGGACGTACAGCTATATGCTTCCCATGTTTAACATCATAACCTTTTTCTTGTAGATTTTCAAGTAATTTTTCATAATTATTTGAAAAATAAATACTTTCGTCAATATCAAGAGCAATTTTTTTACGCATACTTATATAATTTTTCTGCGGTTTAAAATCTGATAATGCTTCATTTATTATTTTTTCAACATATTTCGGAACAGAAATACCATGTGATGTTTCCGCAAAATTTATATTTTTTCTCGTTAAAACTTCGCGGGCTGCACTCATTTTTTCATCAGAAGGTATTTCAATTTCTATAATTGGTGAGTTTGCTTTTTTGTCAGCAACTTGTAATTTTTCTTGTAACTCACGAAGTTCGTTTTTCATTAAAATTATATCTTCCGGAGAAATGTTTTCAATGCTTTCGTTTTGTATTTCATGTAACCGCTCTTTAAGTTTTTTAATTTCTTGCGTAACTCGTTTAAACTCATAAACAGGAAGATGTTTTCTTCCCGTTTCTTTTGATGGCTCTCCTCGTTCTAATTCATTCCACTTTAATTTCATATGAGAAAAAAACTTATTCTGTCTATCAATATATTTTTGTTGATTACCTAAGATTTCTTTTGCAGATAATCTGCCGTCAGCAGTTATTGGTGTAAATGTGACATGAAGATGTGGCGTTTTTTCGTCCATGTGTACCACTGCTGATAATATATTATCTTCTCCAACATAATCAACTACAAAATCATATGCGTGTTTTAAAAATTCTTTTTGTTCAGCCGGATTCATTTTTTGTAAAAATTCGGGAGAACCTCCCAAAAAAGTATCAACCATGAGTACACTATCTTTTCTCACTCTGCATTTCATTTTTGAGATACGTTCATTTGCCATATGTGCATATGTACTTGTCGGTTCTTTAAAATAATAATTTAAGTGTGTACGCTCCTTATCAATATCGGGATTACTTTTATACTCGTCCTTTTTACGTTCATGGTGTTTATCCATTTTTACAATAGCAACGGTATCTCTTTTTTCCAATCTTATTATTGCATATGGCATAAAACAAGCTCTCCTATCGTCTATTTCTCTTTCTGCCAAGCAAGAACGGGGTTCGGGGGTATCCCCCGAAATAGACTAATGCTTCGCTAATTAGTCTAACACACTAGACTTTGCTTTGCAAAATCGTGTGGTAGGGCGAACCCTGCACCCCTCATTTTCCGCAAAAATGCGGAAAACCATTCTTAGGGCTGCGCCCTAAAACCCCTTACTACCCGACTTCGATTTCCTCATAATCCTGCTCGAAATTATCGAGCTCGGCAGGATTATTTTTGTTCTCATCCGGTTTGTAATCCGCTTCGTTTATTTCCGGAACGTCAGCAGATTTTTCTGCTTCCATGTTCTTCTGCCAGAGTTCATTCCAGTCCTTAACGCCTTCGCGTTCGAGCATATTTCCGGCGCGTTTGAAGCCGTTATCTGTTTCAAATTTTATACCCCTCTCGTCATTATCTACACACGACAGGATTTGAATTCCCTTTTCCTCAAGCTCTTTAATCGCACCCGATTTCAATCCCGCCATCGAAACAAAAGCTATGCCATCAAGGTTGTTTTTTTCTTTGTCTACCATAGCATAAAAACTCATTAAGTCAATGGCGGATTCAAATACATATGCCTTTTTTGTTTCTTGAGAAAACGCGGCAGAAAAAATACTGCTTTCCGTTCCGGCAGCTACACCTTTAAAGCGTACATGAGAACTCGTCCCTACAATTTCCGCGCCGACTATATGACCGTTTTTTATGTGAGGAAATACAGCGTTGCCTGTATTTTTTTCTTGATACAGCTTGCCGTTATTAATAAATTCATAGACAATTTCCGCAGGGATTTTTCGAGTATTCACTAAATAAGCAATCACACGATTATTATTTTCTGCACGTTCCGGAATCTTTAATTCCTTTTCTTTTTTCTCAAAATGCTGCCCGTTATTTCGTCTTTGCTGAAAAGAAATATTAGTTACGCCGCTTGAAAGTTCTTCGACCGCTGTCTTAAAATCTTTGTTTAAAATTTTCGTAAGACAATCAATAGAATTTGTCCCGCCTATTTCATCATAATGAGAATACCATGATTCTTTTGACGGATTTATGCAAAGCCCTTTAATCTCTTTTATGTAATATTCCGAACCTTTTTTCTCTGTTTCATAACCATTTTTTTCAAAATATAAGAGCAAATCTGCGTTACGGGCGGCGTTGATTTTTTCGGAGAATGGATTATTTTTTTGAGTAGGTTTTTTGGATTTCGCAGCAGTTTCCGGAATTTGTTTAATGGTATTTAAAGTTTTTTCTCCAAAACCCTTGACAGAATCTAAAGAATGTGCTATACTGTCATTGAAGCTGATGTATGTTTCCTCTGGGGGCAATTGTAGCCCCAATGACTGAAACATTCTATCAGCTTTATTTTTATTGCACGATATTAAATTTCCTTGACTTACTTGTTTTTCAAGATAAGCTTTCATATTATTTCTGCCGTAAACGCTTGATATTCTGTTTACCTCATGGTGTCTGCTTACATCGTTTAAAGCAATCGCAACCATTATTTCACGATTCTCATTGTCGATTAATTCAGTAATTGCGACAAGAGAATTATCAACCGAACCTTTAAACACCATTACCGGGTTCCTAAGCTCGTCCGGTATCTTTGACATTATATCTATACTCAATTCATGCCCGTGATATTTTTCGTCCGGAGATTTTAAGCATTTAATAATAGTTTTGGGGGCTATAACTATGTTTAAATCTTGCTTTGCACCCGATATTGAAAGTGAATAAGGAGTATCGCCAAGAACAAGATTCCCGCCTTTATGCGTATGATTAATAAAATTATTTAACTGCTCGGAAAAAAATAAATTCTCCTGCTCATTTTTCTTGATTTTCAAGTCATTAATATCAACTTTTTCTTTAACGTCAGTCATGAATATAACCCCTTTTACAAGTAATTATTTTTTGAACTCAAGCTTAAAATTAACATACTTACCGCCATCATCAAGACAGACAATAGCGTCATACGTTTTATCTTTTTTCGATGAATACAAACCCTTAACTTCAACCTTGCCGTGCTTCAACAAAGCGGCGGCTATTGCCTTCGTAAACGGTTTTTTCGCAGTTTCAAAGAATTTGTTAGACTTCCATAAAGCGAACCCGCAGCTTTGAGAAGCACAGGAAAAAGTCCGCGGAGTTTCGCAGACTTCGCCTTTTTTACAACGCGGACAGAAACCGATGATTTCTTTGCTCGGCGATTTTTTCTCGATTTTCGCGCCGTTCATAGCCATGATTTTCATGTCGTGCCGTACATAATCCTGCATTTTCGGCAGTAAATCTTCGGCAGTTACCTTGCCTGCGGCAAGAGCCCGCATATCCTGCTGAACTTCTTCAGTGAGTTCTATTGAACCGATTTTTGTTCTGGGGAGAAGTATATAACTTTTTTCCCCGAATTCTGTCAGTGTGAGCTTGCCGCGATTTTCTTTAAGGAGCGGATATTTTACTTTTTCACTCGTCACGTCCGCATAAGTTGATGTTCTTGTCGCGCCTGTACCGACATCGTACTTTCCGAGCTGCTTCATTAACCACTTCATTGAAGGGTGCGGAGGTTTTGGCGGGAATCCCTCGTGTATAAAAGGTTCTGCCTGTGTGCCGATACTTTTTCCGGTTTCTTTTTCTTCTTCGTTGTCGCTCTCATCATCGTCTTGAACAAACACTGCCTTCCAACCTAAAACTTTGGGGATTGAAACGGTTGCTTTGAAATCGGGATAGTCCGCTATATAGCCGTATTCTGCGTCATACTCATAATCGGGAGCAAGCATTGCGAGATATGATTTAGCAAGCAAAGTGTAAATATCTGTCGCGCACTCGCCATACTGCGCGAGTTCAGCTAAATTAGCAGGGACTTTCAAGCCCGGTCGGTTAGCACCGTGTGCGCCGCCTGTTTTTATGTGAGTACTCCGAGGTATTTTGTGAGTCAATAATTCCGGATTAACACCGACGACTTCTGCGATTTGAGCGCATAACGGCAAAAGTTCTTCAAACTGCTCGGGGGATATTATTTTATCTTCGGTGCGGGGATAACTGACAATTTGCGCCTCGTACATTTTCTGATAGACAGAAAGAACGTCTTCCGCTTTTATGCCTTTTGCCGAAAGAATCGCCGACAGCCCGGCTAAGTCAAGCAGTTTTTTAGGCGGTGTTTTTTTACGCTCTGTCCTGTCTTTTATGACGGCTGAGCTGCAATAAAGAACGGGAACGTCCGCTCTGTTTGTGAAGCTTTGTTCATCGGCGTTTGTGTAAATATTCCCGTTTTCGTCTTTGAATTTATTCTGATAAAACGGAATCTTTTTATAATTGTTAAACGCCGAAAGCCCGTCGCCTGTAATCTTTACCATTACAGACTTTAACCGCCCCTGCCGAAGCACGCTTTGACCGTCGCCGAGAGCTTTTGCTATTCTTGTAAACTGCATTGTCAGAAAATCAAACTTTGCCCTGTACTGCGCCTTAATATATTCGGAATGTGTTTCTATATTCGGAATATGTCTCCGTGTTTTGAACGCTTTTGTTATTTCCTTTTCCGATTCGTCAAGGAACCTCATTCTGCTGATTTTTTTGCCTGTGAGCTTTAACCGGGTGATGATATCTCCTGCAATCATGTCACCCTCTCCGGTGGGGTCAATATCGGTTGCAATTACGATTTCGTTACATTCGGAGAGCGTTTTTTTCAAATCCGCAAGAAGTGTTTCCGTATCTTTTTTGTTTCTTTTTTTCCAGTTGGAGTCGTTCTCATTCCACGGCAAATGAGCAAGCGACCACGACTTATGCTTGCTCGCTAATTCTGCACTCACCATCTCCTCCGGATTGACGTACTCGTACAAATGCCCTCTCGCGCTGACCAAAATATACCGCTCTCCGTTATATATGCCGCCCTGCCCGCCGAGCGCTTTCGCGAAGTTACGCATTGCGCTTGGTTTTTCTGTCAGAATTCCGATTAAATTCATGGGTTTACCTCCAATCAAAAATTCCGTTGCCAATGTTGGCAACGGCGCGTGTTTTTTGAAAAGAAATTATCTCTTCCCAAGTCCAAGCTTCGTCTTAGCCTCCTCGAGCGTAATTCCCGCGGATTCCATTTTTGAAAAGAAATCACTTTGAGAAGCCTCGACCTCCTCAATTAACTTTTTCAATTCAACTATTCTTTTCTCCAGACCGGCTTTTTCTGCCAATCCCCTTAAAACCTTGTTTAACCGCTTTTCCTTTGCGGCAAGTTCCTTTTTCAATTCGATTAAGTTCATAAGTCCTCCTAAATTTTAAATAATGTATTGACAATACCTATTCAATGCAGTATAATATATATACAACGCATTGAAAGGAGCGTATATCAATGACTAACACTACAAATGTCAGCATCAGAATGGATACCGATTTGAAACGGCAAGCTGAGGATTTATTCTCGGATTTAGGTTTGAATATGACCGTTGCAATGACAATGTTCCTCCGCCAAGCTGTCCGCAATCAAGGAATTCCTTTTGAAATATCCCGCACACCTAATAAGGAAACGCTTGCGGCAATGTTGGAAGCGGAACGAGTCGCCCTTGACCCAAATGTTAAAGGATATAATAATCTTGACTTATTATTTAAGGACTTAAAGTCATGAATGAAACAAAATATACGGTCAAACCCACCTCCCGCTTCAAAAAAGATTATAAATCAATGGAAAAACGCAATTTGGATATGTCGCTGATTGATGGTATCATCATTAAATTAGCAAAAGGGATTCCGCTTCCCGAGCATAACCGCGACCATGCGCTAATCGGGAATTACGCGGGACACCGCGGCTGCCATATCCAACCCGACTGGATTCTTATTTATCGCATATTAGAAGAAACCGGGGTTCTTGTGCTTTCCTTAACGAGAACAGGCAGTCACAGCGATTTGTATTAACGGTTTACGCCATCTTATCCTCCGCTGATTATTTCATTGATAAATTCTACAGCAAAATCAAAGACATCGAAAAAGTCTTGATTTTCCTCCGTGTCGGGCATGAAGCTGCGCGGATTCACGTCCACTTCCTCAAGCCGGGGAAAGAATCTTGTTTGTATTATTAAATTGACCCGCTCCCGAAGCGGGTCAATTGATGTTATTTCCCAATTTTCTATTATTCTGACCTCGATATCTAACCTGTTTTTTAATATAGGCAATCCGTTTTCAACAGGCGTGAAATTGTTGCTGAATAGTAAAAATAATTTTAATTCAATATCCCTAAACGATAGATTTATATCATCAAAGGCTTCATCATCGTCATCGTTAATAACACCATCGAAAGGGTATTTTGTAAAAAACGCCATGCAGAGGAATTCTACGTGATTATTTATTTTAAAATCGTTTCTTAATCTTGTATAATTTATACTCGCTTCATAAGAAAAACCCCCGTATGTAACTCCATCCATTGCTCTTAATTCACTCGCTATCTCTCTTACGTCCCCTCTTGCGTCCCTTATTTGCTGGTTTGCACGGGCTACAGCTCCGGGAGCTGCGAAAGGTTCCCATGCCGCAGGAACCGTTCTGCCGTTTCCTACAGCAGGGAAGATACTGCTTAGTGAGTTTATATGCGCGTCTTGATAACTCGTATCAGCCAGTATAGCGTTTACCCTGGCAACTAACATTTGAAACGCCCGGGCTTCATCAAAACCGGCTATATCGCTTTCGGCAAATATCCAACCGACAGCACTTTCAAGAAATGCGCTTACGGCTTGTATGGGTATGGTAATAATATTAACAGTTCCAATAATAATAGAAATGATGATAACTGCCGGAATTAAAGCTCTTTTTACTACAAACTGAGCAGCACCTTTAGCAAATTTAATAGTTTGCGTTTTAATTCTGCGTACAGCATACCTCATAAAATTTGCCGCACTTCTTTTAAGCCCAACTATTTTTATAGATTTAGCCGCACCTTTAATAGTTCTTAATGCTTTAACCCCCGCTTTTGCTGTCCCGGTTGTTGTTTTAAACGAAGTGCTGACAGCTTTCGTGCCCCTCCTTGAAAAGTTTATAGCATTACCTATCACCGCAGCTGACTCATTATTCGATTTGGATAAGGAGTTACCGGCTATTCTGTAGCCTGCAGCCCCTATCCTTGCAGTTTTAAGCATACCGCCTGCACCGACTACAGTAGAGGTTTTAATAAGCTTCCCGCTTCCCTCAAGTGCTTTCTTCGCTGCGTCCTCAATTTTTTGCGGTGTAATGCTCGTGGTTATAGCTTTTTTTACGCTTTCTGCTGCCTTTTTAACATTCTGCTGTGTAATAGGTGTCGATAAAACTTTCTTAGCGGTTTTCGCTTTATTTTTTACAGATTTGGCTGTACTCTTAACAGTTTTTATTGTCCTTTTGATAGTTCTGATATTTTTATCTATGCGATAAACTGTCTGATTAAATTTTCTTTTTATATATCTCGGTGAAAGAGCCCTTAACCGCCGCATTACAAATTCATTCGTCCTGTCTGCTCCCTTAAAAATCTTCGCAGCAACCCCCGCACTTGTCAAAGCCGTTGTAGCAATACCGTTTTTGTCAGCTTTCTTTACAGCGGTTTTGATTTCTCTGCCGAATTCTTTAGCAGACTTAAAACTGTACTTCTTATTACTTACTGTGCCTGTTTTTAACCAGTCTGCTTTCTTATTTCCGGTAATGGCGGGTATAATATTATTGTTTCCGCTTTCAGCGCTTGTGTTGACATTTATACCGCCGGAAGAACCGGTTTGCGATTTTTTATCGTCCCCGGCTACAACGGTCTGCAGCTTTCTATCATTCCCGGTTGCAGTCTGAAGCTTTTTATCATTCCCGGCTGCAGCGGTCTGCAACTTTTTATCGTCCACGGCAGTAGCAGTCTGCAGCTTTCTATCGTTCCTGGCTGCAGCGGTCTGCAACTTTTTATCATTCCCGGCTGCAGCGGTTTGTAGCTTCAAATCGTTTCCTACCGTGGCGGTGTGCAATTTAACGTCATTTACGGAAGTAGCGGTTTTTAACTTATCAGCCGGTTTTATTTCAGACATTTTGAGCTATCCTTTCATTAAAATTAGTGCTCATCAGCTTATACAAGTAACTGTCGTGCGGGAATCTGTCCCGGAAAGGAACAACCGCTATACCGGCTTTAAGTATTCCGGAGCCGACATCGGCGAGCTCAAGAGCTTGGCACTGTGTTTCTGACATTCGGAGCATGGGGGATAGTAGCTTCACATCTTCATGTGATTGCTTTAGTAGTATTAAAAACTGCGAGTTGCTGACCATCGCCCTGCCCGTGTCAGATTTAAGTAAATCCTCTATGTTTTGTGTTATGCCTGTAATTACAAGACCGTATTTCCGACCGCGCTTGTAAAGCTGCTTTAAAAACTCTGCGGAATCCTTATTTTTATAAAGTACGTGAATTTCATCTACATAACAGTATGTGCGTATATTCTTTTCGCTGTTGGCGCACATCTTATTCCAAATGAAATCAAGTATAATAAGTAGTGCGATTTGCATAAGCTGTTCGCCCAAATCACGGATACTGAACGACACTACCCGGTTGTTAAGATTTACGTTTGACAAATGAGCGAACGTGTCCATAGAGCCTTTTGTATAATACCCTGTTCCTTCCGCAACAAGGCGGGCTTCTTCGCTTGATTCCTTATGCTTATCAAATTCATCTTGTAAATCCTTTAATGTGGGCAGATAGCGCGGGTCAAAATCATGCTCCAAATACTGCGCGTAGCAGCTTTTAACACATTTATCTATAAATGTTTTCTGCTGCGGTTTTAATGTGCTCCCGGCTTCTGTGGAAAGCATGCAATTTACAAGGGACATTATATAGTCTGATTTTTTTCTTATTGCTTTCTCTTTTTTATGCTCAAGCGATACCTCGGTATCATCTTCATCAAGCCCGTAGTCTGCGTTCATTTCCATAGGGTTAATATGGCTGTCGCTGTCCGCGGCAATATTAATAACTTCGCCGCCGAAATTCTTCACGAATGTTGAGTATTCGTTTTCGGGGTCGATAATTAATATGGTTGTGTAATTATCCTTTAAAAGAACATTCAGCATTTCCCGCTTTACGGCAAAGCTTTTACCGCTTCCGGAGGTTCCGAGGAGGAATCCCGAAGGCGTTGTTAATTTCGTGCGGTTGAGCATAATCAAGTTTCTTGAAATATCGTTTAAGCCGTAATAGAAACCGTCCCTTTGCGAAAGCTCTTGACATGAAAAAGGAATAAATGAAGCTGTGCTTTCTGATGTTAAGGCTCTGTCTATACCCATTTTCGCAGGAACGCCCATAGGCAGGCTGCAGCGTAAGCCCTCGGCTTGCCGGCAAGTCAATACTTGAAGCTGCGCCGTGATTCTCCGCGCCTTTGCGTCAAGCACCTCCGCCCGTTTTTCAAGCTCCTCCAGTGTGGGAGCTGAAAACATTATCATGACTGTAACAAAAAACATCTTTTGAGATTTGCGGGTTAAATCGTCATTAAGTTCAAGGGAATCTTCATAAGCTTCTCTTAGCTTACGGCTAATGGCAAGTTCAGCCGAATAACCCGACCTTAAAGCCTTTCTTTGCGCCTGTATGATGTTCATTTCCATACCGGCGCGTTGCCTGTCTACCTTTTTAATCGCGTCAGCCTGTGCAAGCGGAGCCACGTTTATTGTAGCTGTCAGCGGGAAATTGTTATCCACAAAATCCGGAAAGAAATAATCGCCAAGCTCTGTAGGCAGATTATTGAGATACATAACGCGGTAATACTCATCATCTATCATGAAATGCTTACGATCAAAATAAATGCTTGCCGGAGCGATGTAGTCTTTTGATGAAATCCCCTGTTCTTCTATGAAATCAAAGTTTATTTTAAAATCGCCCTCGTGACCCTTACGGAATTTATCATGCAGAATTTCTAAACGCTCATCAGTTGTTAAAGCTCTCGCCGATGAGCCAAGCCTTGCAAGTCCGTCTTGAACCGCTGCGTCAATTTTTATAAACCGGCTATACGCTTCCTCGTATGTTTCCGCTTCGATTGTAGCGGATATATATTTTTCCTGCACCATTTCATTGCGTCCGTGTTCCATTTGCATTTTCATGATTTTGTTGTATTCTCCTCGGTGACTGTCAAAATCATCTTCCATCATTTTATAGAAAATGCGGCTTTCTTGCTCGTTTTTGGATATAACACGGTTGTCAATGTAAATGGATATGTTTGTATTTTCATCGTATGCGTTTAAGAATTCCGCGTATGTTGCGAATATTTCAACTTGCTTTTCTTCTGATTCAGTTTTATAATTAACATCATCAACTGAATACAACTTTGAAAAAACGCCTTTTTCCAGTTCAAAAATGCCGTTTTGATAATCGGCGATGTAAGGTATAACGTCTTGTGTGCTTTTAGGGAGCGTAGACTTTATATTACGCCGCTTCTTTGATTTTTTATGCGAGGTTCTAACACTCTTTGATTTTTCCCTAACTTCTGATAAACGGTTCTTTTCTTTTTGATTCGCAACCCTTCTTAATATTGCCTGTTCTTTTTTAGTGAAAATGTAATAAGGATTTTCATTTCTTTTTTTCTGTATTTCATCTGCTTTTGCTTTTAAATCATCTTGATTCTTTTTTGTGCGCTCGTTTTTCTTATCCTTTGAGGATTTATTTTTCTTTTTTTCTTTTATTTTTACTGTAATAAGCCTTGAATCAGCTTCTTTAAGGGATATATGTTCTCCCGCCTCATTAGCTTCATTAAATATTACGGCGCGTTCTATACTGCGTTTATGTGCAACGTCCGGAGATATTTTTTCAGCAGAGCTCCCCCGGTTATATTTATTTTCTGATATGAAAACCTGTTGCTTTTTAGTCATGGAAAACCTAATAGCTGTTGCCATGTATTTCTCAAAAGGCATATTGTCGGGTTTATAAAATCCGATTAATCCTACAGGGATAATAACAATTAACACACCCCAACTCAAGTAATCCATTGAAATATTAAATTTTACCCCTATGTAGATGAACGGAGCAATTAAAATCGCACCTAATATTAAGCAGAGAATGTTTCTGATTGTGAGCCCCGCTACTAACTTTTCTTTATACTCCCTTATATCCTTTGGAATTCTGACAGTAATCATTTTTTTCCTCCCTGTTTCTTTTTAACATACATTGTAATTAAATACGCCGTTATAACAACAGCAGCGACTAATAAATCTACCCACTTGGACGCAAATACATCTATTAATTCTCTCATTTTCACCATGTCCTTTCCTCACCGACGAGAAATGAAAAGTATCGTTTCCCCCAATTCAACGTCAGTTATTTTCAAGAGCTACGCCTCACTGACCTAATGCAGATTTTGCAAGACTTCCGCCTTTCATAATTGCCGTAATCAAGGTGAGAGTAGCTACAAGCATTGTACCTGCCATGCTTGCAACGAGCCCCCAACCAGACAAGCCGGTTTCTGCAGTTTCAAAAAGTGCTCCGACAAGACTGCTGTATATCATTACAATTATCAACATTATAACCCCTTGCAGCACTACAGCCGCAAAATTTAATATAAACCGCTTTGTTATACCCGAATTCTCAAGTGGAAGAAACGCAACCGCTAAAGGTGAAACTGAAAGATAAATAAGTATCTCAAACATTCTCGCGTAAGCCATAACCAATATGAATATACCTACAACAAATACAGCAAGAAATATTATTACTAATGTTGCGGACATTGCTAAAACTTCCTGCCATTTTAAATCGTTCATAAAATCTGTTATAGGACTAAATACAGCACCTTGTAAGCTAAGTGGTGTGTCTGTGCTTACTGTTGAATTTATAAACCCTGCTCCTATCCTGTATATCGCTAAAAGAAAAGCGGGCGCGATGGAAAGTGCCGCTCTGGCGATTGCAAATTTCGCCAGGGTTGATATTGCGTACTCCCACTTGAACATATCCATTTTCAATGATATTTTCATAAATTCTATAAAGAAACATACCGCGATTATTGAAGTTGCTGTCGGTAAAATCATATTATCTGATACCCACATGACGGTACCAAAGACCCCCGAAAAAATACCATCTTCCAAATCCATAGCTAATATATTTCTTGTTTTTCCTATATTGGTATCGAAAATTTGAATCAAATTATAAATAATGTTTAATATGGAATCTCTAAACCTACTCATTTTTACCTCCCATTCTTTTAATCTCATTAATTATCATTTCTAATATATCTTGCTTGTTTGGATTCTTTGAAAAATCTAACTTCTTAAAAGCAAGAGTTATATACACAATGGCTTTTCTAATTTCTTTTGAATTTGGCAGCGGAGCGGATTCTTTTCCCGTTGCCAATGTTGGCAATGTTGGCAACGGTTCTATCGTTTTCTTCGGGGGCTTTTCTTTTTTCAACTCCTCGCTTGCTTTAAAAATGCTTGTATTTCCGTTTTCAACCGCCGCTTTAGCTTCCGGGTTTTTAACGACCGCTTCAATCATTGAAACTTTTCCGGTGGAAACACCGAGGATTTCCGCTGTTTTCTCGCGTATACGGACGCTTTCACCGTCCGCTTTCTTCCTTTCAAGGATTTCTTTAAGCTTTTCGTATTGCTTAATTAAATCCGATTCGCTTATAATTCTTGATGTTGCGTTAAGCATGATTAAATCCTGTAGTTCCTCATCATCGCTTTTTACGGGGTCGATAAGGCAGGGGAGATATTCAGTGGGAGCGCGTCCCTGCTCGATGAGCAGACCCCACGCCATATGCCGCCGGTGTCCGGATTTTATTATATACTCACCGTCTGCACCTTCCCGGACAACGAGAGGGTTTTTCATTCCTTGACGTGCAATATCCTCTGCGAGAAGTTCAATATCTGACAAAGAATAAAAATTTTCTTCATGCGGTTTAATCTGATTATGAGGAATCATTTTTATGTTATCGGCGTAGATTCCGGCTGCCGCGGTTTTAATGCTGCTTGTTATTTCGGGGTTTATTTTTCTTTTAGGCATGATTTTGTCCTCCTTCATAATCGGGCTCGGGGTCGAAACAATTACTACATAATTCATCTTCAACCCAGTAACACCCCCCCGGGCAAGCGTTATATTGAGTGCAGCCACAAACGCGACATTTCGCACTATCACTCTCACAAATCGTTATAATTTCCCGCGTCAGTTCCTTATATGACCCTGCCGCGTCCGTCCACCCCATGTATTCAAGGGCGGTCAGCCGATAAGAAACACTATTTTTAATAACCCTGCTGTATGGGATTCTCGTTTTCATAACCTTATTGCCAAGCGTTGAACGAAGTAGCGTTTCAAGCTCAAGGTCGGCAGGGTTTTTGCGGTCGAATTTATTAGAGAAGCAGCCGCCGAATCTTGAAGCTGCGGCCGCGATGACTTCTGTAACATTTGCAATCCCCTGGAAAGAAAAAGTTCCGAGTTCAATAGGAACAAAGACGTAATCACAGCTTGATACTATTTGCTTCGTCCGCTCATCGAGTGCAGAAGGCAAGTCAAGTATCGTGTAATTGTAATCTTCTTCATAAATTACTTGTGACGTTACAAACACAATATCAATATTTTCATATCGTGTTTCGCCGTAATAATCATTTCTCGGCGCGTCAGAGAAAAATTTGTATGTATTCTGTTGATTATCGCAGTCACTAACAATAACACGTTTTCCAAGCTGTGCCATTGTGTGAGCGACATTAATGACCGCGGTCGATTTTCCGCAGCCGCCTTTGTTGTTAAAAAATGCAATTGTAATCATATTCGTTAGCCTTTCTGTTAGCCTGTTTATTTTTATGCATAGAAAAGGGACGGAAGGCTAACATTCCGTCCCCGGGGAGCTACCCCGTCTATGCAGCTAAAGCCCGAAGGCATTTAACCTATTATGCCATGAATATCTCAACAAGGCCGGCTACGGCGGCAACAATCGCACCGCCGATTGTCACTTGAATACCCCGTGTTCTCCCATCGGGGTCGTCGCGCTGCCAACCCATGCCGAACATAATCAAGCCGATTATAATAATCGCACCTCCGAGCCTTGGAATCCATGTGCTGATAAACCCGGAAACTACACTCCAGGCATCGCCGTCATCGGCGAACGCTATTATCGACATAGCTTGAATGAAAATTATCATTAAAATTAATGATACCGCTGTTTTAATCGTTATTGCCTTTTTCTTTGAATTTCTCATTTCCTGTAACTCCTTTTCTGCTATTAATTTTTGATGTTGTAATAATCGTCATGAACTTCTGATTCCGTGGGTTTATCACCTGCGGCATTTATATCATACAGTTTACCTCCTATCCCTATTAAACCCGCCTCAAGTACTGTTACTTCTTCAAATCGCGGTGTCGCGTGGTCAAATGTTTTCATTTTTAAGCCACCGAGCATATTTGTTTCTGTTGCCTTCATCTTTAAAATTTCTATACGGATTTCTTGATTAACAGGGTTAATCGTTTCTCCTACAGGTTCACGATGAAGCTTTTTGCGCTGTTTTTCTTTTCCCTGCGGGGTTTGTTTTGGTAATAACAACGTATGGACGCTGCGAGTGTCATATATAAACTCCGGAGAAAAAAGCGATGAATACATATAATTGGGATGAGAGAGCAAGTTATACTTCTTAGAATAAAAGGGAGGATAGCCCCTTACAAGTAGAATACAATCCCGGTTATCCATCTTCGCTACTTCATCGGGGGTTAGAAGCTCGCGTCCATGCAAAGCGTCATTCAAGCTTGTTGAGCTTTGCCGACCTCTACTTCGCCCTCGATTTGTAATGTCTATTGTTTCTTTACCAAGCCTCTCCGATATAAGCTTTAATGTAGTATCTTCTTGACCGCCTAAAAAAAGAAAACTATCACAGCTTGCTATGATAGTTTCCCATGATTTTTCATATAATTTTTTTAGCTGTGATACAGCTTGCAGTATAATACTGACCGATATTTCCACACTTCGCATTGTTGATATTAAGTTGTCGAAGTCCGGAATTTGCCCCACATTTGCGTACTCGTCAAGTAGGAAGCGTACATGAATAGACAGTCTTTTTTCGGGTCGTGAAAATGCCCGTTTATACAGTAAATCAAACATTTGTGTATACATCATCGCGGCAAGGAAATTAAATGTAGTATCAGAAGCCGGAATGATTATAAATAAAGCTGTTTTCTCATCTCCTATTTTTTCAAGGTTAAGCGTGTCGCAGTGAGTTAAATTTTTTATACTCGGAAGGTTAAAATCTTGTATTTTACTGTTCGCAACAGAAATTACAGATTTCATGGTTTTTCCCGCACCCTGTTTAAATTCACGGTAAAGCAGAACGCCTAAGCTTTCGGGGTTTACTGCTTCCAACGCTTCAAACTCCCTGTCAAGAGTAGATTTAAAATCAACATCTTTGGGGTCGGTGGGGAATTCGATTGCTCTCATTTTTTCAGCCACAGCCGCGAAATTCTGTTGTGACTTTGCGCCTTCTTCAAGTAACAGAATTGCAATAGCGGTAATTAATTTTTCTGCTGACATATCCCAAAATGGGTCACCGCCGCTATTCTCCTTACCACCGCCGACATTTCTCATTAGTACGTTAATCATCTTTTTGACGCTGTTATAATCCAGTTTCCCGTCACTGTCATAAACATAATTAAAGGGATTATAATTTGATGAATAAAGCATTTCATCTATGTTGAATACTTTAATCTTATAACCCATTCGTTTTAAAAAAGTGGCGCAGGAAGCGTAAATTTCGCCCTTCGGGTCAGTTATGCAAAAGCTTGTGTTAGCGTTCAGCAGATTCGGAATAATATAACCTCGTGTTTTTCCTGTTCCGGAACCGCCACAAATCATCACATTCAAGTTTCGCTGCGTTTGGCGAGTATTTAAACTCATCATAACATCATTTGTCAAGATGATGTTATTGTCAATCTGCGCTGTATTTGCGAGACGTTTATTATTCTTCAAGCTACATCACCGTCCAATTCTACAAATATGTATGGTTTAGTTATATCCTTTTTACCTTTTTTGCCTACTATCATTCCTTTATCTGCAAGTTTTCTTTTTTCAACAAGCGTCCCCCATCGCGCCGAGCCGTGTTCTTCACCTTTTCGGTGAAACCGCTTTTTATTTGATGTTATTTGCAAAATAACAAGCACAATTGCAAAGCCGCCTATTATCGCGCCCATGCGAGCTTTGCTTTCATCGTCAGATAGTTTCTTGTATGTTTCAATGTTCATGATATCCGGCATTTCCATCATGGTTATATCAAGTCTGTCGTTTTCGTCTATGGCTTCATCGGTTGCAACGCCAACTAAAAGCCCCGCCCATGCGCCGAGGATAATAAAAATCAGATACCAAACAGCCGCATATTTTGACTTTTCTTTCTTCATATTTTAACAAAGTCCTTTCTTCACCAACGAGAGGTGAAAACAGCGTTTTCCCGTTTCCGTTGTGTTTTGTTTCAAGCTTTATTATTCCTCCTCAAAATCTATTTCCAGTTCCTCAATTTCAATTTCCGGAGCTTTTTCATCGACAACTACTTCCACTTCCTCTGTCACTTCTTCGACTAATTCTTGCTCAACTTGTTCTTCAACTGCGTTTTGCTCGCAAGCTTTTTCATAAAGCGTATTTGCTTTTTCCTCTGAAATCCCGAAATCCTCTTGAAGCGCTGCTATAGAATCATCATTAAGCGTGTATTGTTTTTCAACATCACCGAGTTTAACCGTAAATGTGCCGCCTATTTCACGATTAATTTCAAATTCCGGTGAAACCTCTATTTCGTTTTCAGAGAATATCTCTTTAAGCTCTGTATGTTTTTTAAGCAGTGCTTCAACCGATTCAAAGACGGTTATCTGACCTTCTTTATTTACAGTAATAAACTTATCGGTTTCGCTTGATTTTTCGTTTAAGCGATATAAACTGTAGTCACCGGCAAAGGCATTTTCGTTTTTTAACTTAACCTCCGTAAAAGCGTTTATCTCAAAGAAATCTTGTTGTTTTTCAGCAGGAAGAGAACCGGCGAAATACCATGCTGCCATAGTTGCTTTAGTTTGATTATAGCCAAAGTCTTTTGTTAATCTGTTGATTATATCATTAAAGCTGTGTACATCGGATTTATTAAGATTTATCTGTCTACCTGTACTTTTATCCTGCAGGACATAAGAATTATTACTTTCCTTAAAATTGAATTTTTCTGTTATTTCCGTATGAGCTTTTGTAAAATTCTTATTAATTTCATCAATTTTAGGCTTGTCCGAGTTTTCATAAACGCAGAAGTAGCTATAATCACCGTCATTGCGCTGTACAATGGCAGCAGGGACGTTGCCGTTATTAATTTCCGCTTGCATTGCCGGCACTTCCCAATCTCTTAGCGGAATCCCCGAATAATCCCTCGGGCGCACTGCCATTTCTTCTTTTACAATTTCGCTGATAATATGTTGAAATGCCTCTTTATCTTTTGCTCGAAACGCCAATGTGAAGTTTCCGTCCGCATTATTACCCGGAACAACAGCTACAGATGTTCCGTAATCTTCTGCTTTCGCAAAGATTTTCGGCAAATATTTATCGGAAATCCCCTCTTGATATGAAACCGTTTCACCTTTTTTATCCGCCGCCGCTTTTAATTCATTGTGATTGACTCCTCCGGGCTTTAAAGTTTCTTCCTTGTTTGTGGCGTTGCTTTGTCTTGCCCTACTCTCGCGTTGCATTCTCATGATTTCAAGCAATAGTTTTAACGCACTGTTCGCTGTTTCCTGCATTGCCCTTACTTCACCTTCTCCTGCCATAACCTATACTCCTTAAAATTTATTTTCGTTGCCAATATTGGCAACGGTGATTACAAATCTATTACTTCTTCTTTCTCTGTTTCAAGTGATATTTTATTCTCAATGTTTTGATGATTTTTGTCTTCTTTTCTTCCAACTTCACTCTCAACTGCATTTTGGTTGGCAGCTTCTTCAAATATTTCTGCGCCTTCCTCAAGTGTGATATTAAAATCCTCTGCTATTTGCGTTGCAATCTCCATTTCTTTTTCAGAACCGCGCAATAACTCATAATCCTTTGTTAAATTTCCGTTAGAAACCGTGAATATTTGACCGATGTTTCTCGTTACAATGAAATCTTTTATTTCGGTTTCGGTTGGGAATATTGTTGAAATGCTATCGCTGTAGCGCGTTTCATTTCTTTTAACAGCTTCTTGAATGGCTTTTGCCAAGTTCTCAAATCCTTTTGAATAACTGTCATCAAGCGTGTTTACATATTCCTGTTCGCTTGGAATTAGATAATTGCGCCATTCCTCGCTTTCGGGGTCGTTTGTTTCTGCATAAAATAATTTGTCTATTTCTTGTTTCCTTTCAACGGTTATTTCTTGTTTTTTCATGTTTACCTCTCATTCTTGGCGAATTCACGCGCAATGTTATAAAAATAATCGCTACCGTCAACTTTATTGAGTTTTCTGGCGAT
>Ga0123353_10003279_pt1 | contig 20416 bp, 13 predicted proteins | sample TergutLab28metaG_3_FD_92763 | JGI IMG/M metagenome (GOLD analysis project Ga0123353, IMG submission 92763) | Labiotermes labralis P3 segment gut microbial communities from Petit-Saut dam, French Guiana - Lab288 P3 | ecosystem: Host-associated > Arthropoda: Insects > Digestive system > Gut ... | reverse complement strand
TCCGCGCCAGCCCCGGCCTCGCCGACAACGTCAACCACCGCGACGCCACAACCGACTGGTCCAAACTCATCATCCCCTGGCAAATAACAGGCCGCGAACCCAGCGACACCGCCAAACCCGGACAGTGACGTCGCCGGCGGTGGCATTGTTCATCGGGCTTTCGCCACTCGTCGGTAAGATCGACATGAACCGGTGGCGTTGCAAAATGAGCACGTACGACTTCCCAGGCCGCGACTCATTTTCAGAAAGACCGATTATTTACCTTTCCATCTCCGTGTTTTGATTGATGATAATTGGCACAAGTTTTTTTCCACATGAAGGGCAATTTCCTGGATTGTCATAGTCGCGATTACAAGAATCACAGTGATAGGCAGTTTGACCGGGCATTTCCTGTCTCCTTTCGTGTAAGCAAGTTACCAAGAACAATTTTTCATTGGCGGCGGCCTGGGAAATCGCGCGCACTTGGGACTGGGCTTTTCCATTTTACACTACGTTTAGTCGATCAACTCGTGCAGTACACCAGTTTATTTTACCTACAGTAAGATGTGTGTCAAAAGGAAACGCTCTGTACGTCAGTTGTTCACGCCACCTTTCTATTGAGGGTGACCGCCGCGATGCCGTACGATTTTCCATCGGACCTTTTCCTCTTTCCACTTGGTTTTCGCCGCGACCTGGCCGCTTTGGTACGGTTTTTCTTGACGATCTCGATACACAACGTTTCAAGTTCGTCGCCGAGGATTTTCATCTGCGGCCGGGGCGGGTCGTATGCGATCACTTGGAAGTATTCCGGGTTGACGCCTATATGTGTCCGAAGGGCCTCATCCACTTCGGATGGAAGATCGACGTACATTGCCTCGCCGAGATAATCATCGTTCTCAATGGCTACAGTCAATATGACCACAACTGCCGACTCAATGAACACGCAACCACGATGCCGTGACCAAGGTCACCTGCTGTCGCCGGGCGGCTTCAAACCGGTCGATAAACGTTCCGTGACGGCTTGTGTTATTTCACCCGAGCTTTATCGCTAACATATTCCATTTTAATATGCGCCTTTGGGATAAATGCCGGGTTGGACAGTCTTGCTATCGTCGCTCTGACAATGGCGTCGTTTTTGTCGTTTTTCCTAATGTCATCCAGAACGTTCGGATCATCCAGCTTTTCAATCGCCATTAGACGAACATCTTCATGTTGGCCATTTTTCGCAACATCAGTCAAAGCGGTTTGGTCATCCAGATTTTCAAACGCCATTAAGCGAACATCAGGGTCTTGGTCATTTTTCGCAATATCAGCCAAAACGGCTTGGTCATCCAGATTTTTTATCGCCATTCGGCGAACATCGCTGTGTTGGCCATTTTTCGCAACATCAACTAAAGCGGTTTTGTCGTCCAGCATCTTAATTGCCTTCGTACGAACATGGCCGTCATCGTCCTTTTTCGCGACGTCAGCTAGGTCGAGTTGGACCCCTAGCATTTCAACCACCGATGCTTGGAAAATACTGCTACTATCGTCTTTTTTCACAGTGTTATTCAGAGTAATTTGATCGGCCAACCTGTCAATCGCCGCTCTGCGGACAGAGTTGTATTTTTCTGTTTTTAAAACACGAATCAGGTCGGTTGGGTTGACCAGACGCTTCACTGCCACTCTACGAACTTCCCACTTTCCATCCTCTTGTGTAACGCGAACCAAAACGGATTGGGCATCCAATTTGTTCACTGCCGCTTTACGTACTTCCCAATCCCCATCGTTTAACGCAATGCTAGTCAGAACGGTCGGATCATCCAGCTTTTCAATCGCCGCTTTTCGAACATCGCCATATTGGCCATTTTTCGCAACATCAGTCAGGATGGTTTGGCCGTCTAATTTTTCAACCGCCGCTCTGCGAGCATCGCTGGTTTCACCATTTTGCACGATGTCAGCATACACTTCTTGTGCATGTGTTTTGTTAGTCAATTTTGCCGCTGCCGCCATGCGAACATCACTGTTCTGGTCATTTTTTGCAACGTAAGCCAGAACGGTCTGGTTGACTAGCCCTTCAACCGCCGCTCCGCGAATATCGCCGGTTTCACCATTTCTCACGATGTCAGCATACACTTCTTGTGCAAGTGTTTTGTCAGTCAGCTTTGCCGCTGCCTCCATGCGAACATCGCTACATTGGTCATTTTTCGCAACATCCGTCAGGGCGGTTTGATCGACTAGCCTTTTAACGGCCGCTTTACGAACATCGCCGGTTTCACCGTTTTTCGCAATGTCAGCATGCACTTCTTGTGCAAGTATTTTGTCAGTCAGTTTTGCCGCTGCCTCCATGCGAACATCGCTATTTTGGCCATTTCTCGCGACACGTTCGTATACACGTTGTGCATATATATCGTTGGTCAATTTAGCAGCCGCTACTAGACAAACACGGTCATCCTTTCCGTATATCGCAACATTATTCAGATTGTCTTGGGTGCCAAGTTTTTTAACTGCCTCCATGCGAACATCACCGGTTAGGGCTTTTTTGCAATGTCAGTCAGGCAGGAGCTATTATCGCGAAGTCTTTCCATGGCTTCTGCATGCATCCACACGTACTTGTCGCTTTTTACAATGTTCGCCAGGTGGGATGGGTGGAACAATTTTCTAAACGCCGCTCGGCGAATTTCGTCGTTTTCGTCATATTTCACAACGTGATCCAGAACGTCTTGATGGAGTGGTTTTTTCACTGCTTCTAAGCGGACCTGCGTGTCTTTGTCTGTTTTCGCAATGTCGGCCAGAACGGGATGGTCGGTTAGTTTTTTCACCGCCTCTAGCCGTATTCGCGCGTACTCGTCGATCAGCGTTTTCACCATTTCTATGCGTACCTGCACGTCTTCGTCCTTTTTCGCAACAATAGCCAGAACGGACTGGTTGGCTAGTTGTTTCATGGCCTTTGATCGTACCCGTGCATATTCGTCAACCATCTTTCTTGCCACCTCTAAGCGCACCCGTACGTATTCATTGTTTTCCGTAGCACCAATATCTACAGTTTGTGCGAGTGTTTTTGCTTTTATCGCAATGCCTGCATATACATTTTGTACAAATGTTTTATCGGTCAATTTTTTCGCCGCCGCCAAGCGAACTTCGTAGTTTTTATCATTTTGGGCAATGTCAGCCAGAATTAACTGGAGTGAGTCGCTCAACGTTTCTACTGCCTTTAGTTTCACCTGTACATATTCGTCGCTTTTCGCAATATAAGCCAAGGCGACGCTAATTCGAACGTTATTGCTGATTAGCATCGCGGCCAATGCACGAATGTTTGGTTTTCTTGCATTCTTTGCAACATCATCTAAGATGTTTTCGTCGGTGAGATTTTCCATCGCCGCCATGTTTGCTTCATCACACCGCGCATCTTTCGCAACACGACCGAGCTTCTCCTGCTCCTTCTGCGTTACTGCTTTCATCATCATTACGGCCTTTACCGCATTTACGGCATTTTCGCTGTTCCAAGGCCTAAAAAAATCCAAGAGTCCCATATCTATTCAATCCTTCTTTCAATGCTTTCATAACAATTTCTCTCTGAGATGGCTCAAGCCCCTCTTGTAACAAAAAACGAGAACCCAATCCGCTGGTTTCGATTGGGTGTTGCCGAGGCAGCCACGGATTGTAGAACGACGGAATCGAAACCTCACTACCCAAAATCGATGATAAATTCTGGCCGGATCAATTCTATGGAGCCCCCATGCATCTGTCGTAGCCATCGTCTGCGTCTCAAGCCGACCACGCGCCATCGGTCAGGGTGCCCTTGGACCGTTCCCTCTCGTTCGAACTGGCTGAGGATTTGACTTTGAACCGTATCACCAAGGGAATGGTACGATTTTTCGACGACGTCGCGGGTGAATCCGGCGTCCTCCTCCACTCCCATCTTGCCGAGCCAAATCGTCAGGTTTTGCATCACCGGAGCCCACTTGGAACTTTGTGCCTCGTTTTCCAGCAGATCAAGCCATCCGGTTAGCAGATTGGCCGTCGATTTGTGATAAAGTGTACAATCTTTCCCACTCACCGTGTTCCAATAGTCCACGAGTGCGATGGCCAGATCGTCCAAAAAGTTCTTTGCCTCAGTACCCGGAATATGCCCAACCGCTTCTGTAACTGAGCAAATGAGGCGATGGAGGGAGAGTAGGTCAGAATGGTATCCTGCAATTGTCCGTACCCATGAAGCAAATTTTTCCTCGAACTGTCGAATAGACGGTGAGTCGCCAGTGGGATTGAATTGCTCCTCCTCCAGATGCGGCAAGATGGCATTTAGGCCGGTAAGCTTGTCCGAGACGGTGTCGGACCTGAGGAACCCGAGCAGTTCTTTATAGCGACCGATGTCGCGAGCCATCACCTGATTCCGGGGGTCACGTTCAAGGGTGTTCCAGCGATCCTCCCAATCATTGGCGTCGGAGATCGGGGCGGTCAGGGGTATCCAAGACTCAGGCGGTTGCGGAGGGGCATGGAAGACATCCTGTTTCCGAAGATCACCAAGTTCCCGTTGCAGGAGTTCAACTGTCTCATTTGATTTCTGGTGGAACGTGTCCATTCTCGAAAAAGCCAAATCGATACGTGCTTCGAGTTTGTTCAAACGATCATCAACGGTTTTTTTTAGTTCATCCAAACAGGCCGCGACACTGCTCCATTGTTTCGCGAGAGCCCTCTCTATATTCTCGGTGTGTTCCCGTTTAGCGTCGGCCAACTCATTACGTACGGTATTGATCTCGTTTTGTGCCAACAAGCGGAATTCATCATCAAATTGCTGAACACGGTTGTCCAGTTCGCTGAGGGATGTACCCATTTTCTGGAGAGTTTCGTCAAGCGATTCCGCAACGGCAGGTTCCTCTGAGATATCGGTTTGTGAGTTTGGCAACTCAGGGCGTTGTCCTTGGTCGCTTGCCTGTGACGCCAAGGGCGTCACCTTAAATGCACATGCCTTCTCTATCCGTGTCTTGCGGCGGGACCTTGACTCATTGCTATTAGTAATGTCCATCTCGTTCCTAATTTCAGCCATCTCGCCCCTAAGAATATTTATCGCGATATCTACTTCTCGGCGTATTACGGTTTGCAATTCCGCAACGACGGGACTCAGGGTGTCTAGTTCTGATTCAGTTTCGACCGATTCATTGTGTGGCCTAAAGTCCAGATCTGTGAATTCAAATTCATCCCAAATATCTTGCTCGCCCAACAGGTGTTTATGTTCACGCTGCAATATGGCATTGCGGATTTTCCACCAGTCTGTGAGTGTCTTATCTGTGTGAAAGTTTACCTTATGCAGATGTTTACAAACACGTCGAACCCTCTTTTCGATATGCCAGCGGCGAAAGATGGCATACCAGGCACATGGGTGCTGTCGGAGGAGTTTATCCTCCATTTCGCGGAGGAGTTTCTTCTCCGAATTGGGAGTGAGTTGCCGCTTCTGTCCGAGGGGGAGTGACTGCGTTTGCGCCCGGGTAAGTTCTTGGTCATGTCCATGGAAGATTGGATGCTCATCTCCGTGAATAGATTGCTGTTTCGGTCTGGGAATGTGGCTCAATGGTAGTCCGTGGGAAGATTGCCCCTTTCCATGGGTGGTAGATAGAGCCTTACCTTGTGTGGACTGTTTTCGCAGGGGAGGATTACCCATGTTCGCCTCCCGCACCTTGAACGGCGTTGGCCGCGACCGGGGCGCTCGTGCCCGTGACACTGGCTACATGCTGACCATATATATCCATGCTTCCTCCGGGTTTCCTTCGGGCCATACTGCGAAATACCAGTCCGCCTGCTGTGCCCAACTGGCCTGTGACTTGGCTTTTTCAATGAGGTCTTGGAGGGCATTCGCACCCTGTATGACAGTGAATGTACCTTGGTCTCCCAGGTCGATTGCGGCGACGCAGACCCGCGAGGCTGGTTTCTGGAATCCCGTGCAGATTCTCCGCGCGGGAGCCTGTAGAGATTCGCCTTCTATTGACGTTACCGGTACGAATTCGTCGCTGTAGCCCATATCAATGTAGATGCGGGCGTCGCCACGGCGATCGTTTCCGAGGCTTTGAGAGGGCGATGACAGCGTGGCCCATCGCTCCGATTGGCCTTCCTGAGACGCGTCGAAGGTCTGGACATCGTTGTACCGCGTGTAGGACGGAAGAATCTCCACCCAGCGCTCCTGTTGTCCAAGGTCTTGGGGCGGCTTGTAGACGATACGCTTGCGGATTGTTGGTACAATATGCACGGAGTTTCGAGACGAACTAAAAACGCAGACTCCCATGGCGACGCAGGATTTCGCCTCATTCTTCGATAGTTTCACGACATGGTCGCGCTCACAGAGACCGTGTAGCTCTTCATCAAGCATATTCTGAAATGCCAGCGTCTGGGACGCCTGCCCGGTGACTAATAGATAGTCCAGACGAGCGCCATTGAGGCACATCTTGGCCAAGTTGCGTGCGATTTGCATTGCGGACCTGGGTTCGACTAGCAATTTCGGCACGTCCACAATCCATGCATCGCCTTCCAGTAATGAGTCTTTGGCGTTTCGGCCTGGAGATCTCCTGGACACTCCCGGCTTGTCCCAGTCGGGAAAGCGTGCATAACCATAGTAACCGTCTTTGCTGCGTCCTGTGTCACCGGGCAGTTCGATACCTAGCATGGACGACTCCGTCTTCACTGAAATCAGCCCGGATTCTCCATTGATGGCTTTCTGAACCTTCTCCCGATTGAGCACCAGGGAGCTTTCGTATCCGGCACCGACCATCTCGGGTTTGACGAAATCGATTTCCTTGATGATCTCAGGGAACTCTTTCTGCCATTTTCTTCGCCTGGCCGGTGGAAGCCCCGTGCGAGTGATGCGCAGTTCGCTCGCCAGTTTTTCGCGGGGTTTTATCAAAGCCTCTGCGAACGCACGTCCCATACGCCAACTTAGATCATCCCCACCGCAATAGGCTACACCGGCGACCCCTAGGACAGTGATCGTCCACACTCCGTCCTTACGGAAAAATTCGAGTAGACTGATGTCGGTTGTTCCTCCGCCATAGTCAAAGACCATGACCCGGCTCGGAACATCTTTGGGAAAAAGCGCGCTGTTGGTCTGAAACCACCACAGTCCACCCGCAGTCGCTTCGTCGCATCCTTCGTGGACCTGCACCCCCGTGACATGAAGCCGTTCAAGCACCGCTATCAGGGTCTTCTCAAGCCTGACGCGGTAGGCACGAGGGGCGGTAACGGGGTAGGTATAAACCAACTGCTGTAATGCTCTGCCACCGACGGCATCAGATTTTCGGAGGATGCGTCGCAAGTAAAGGTAGAGGAAATCCTCTACGAGATTGTCCACCGTGGGGCGGAAATTGTCCGTAAAATGCACGGATTCCTCCTCGACCTTTTCTCTTCGGGAAGCATCCAACAACAGGGCTTTCACCCCACCTTGAAAGAGCGGATCGCCTGTGAACACGCGCGCCTCGGCCCCGATGATCGTGTTGGTCAGGTTCGGGCGCACGATCGGAACACCGTTTTCATCTTCTTCGTGAGAAAGTTCGTACCGGATACAGGTTGGCGTGAAGGGACGATTTCGATCAAGAACGGTTTGGATGCCACCTAGGTCTTTTCGGCTTGCCGCGGCGCTGTTCGAAGTTCCGAAGTCCAGACCAAGAACGGCGACGTCTGCTCGTGGCTCCATCCGAATACTCAACGATGCACTCCCCGCGCGGAGAAATGGGGGAGGGGACACGGGGGCGCCGGAGGCCTGTCGCAGTGGTTCGAGTCCAAATTCGACCGTAACCGATTTCAGCAACAGGGTATCGGTCGGTATCGGCCATTCGAGCTTCAAAGAAACCGCATCGTCTCCGTCGTCTTTCTTGAGTAGCCCACACGCCATGCTTCGCGCATCATCGCGTCTTTCATCCAGGAGAATCAATTTCGCGCGAATCCCCATGCCATCGGGCCAATTCCACGTTTTGACCTTGAGCGAGGTGGAATCTTCCGTTGGCGACTCCTCGCCGAATGTGAATCGTGCGGTCGTGCGGTCAAAAATCTCTAGCATTGGCTGCAATTGCGTTTCAACACACAGGGGAAGCCAACCGCAGACAACATCTTGGCTCCGCAGGAGAAGCCGGGCCTCGCCGCTGGACTGGCCCTGCATTCGCGAGCGCAGCGATGTCACAGGGACTTCGAAAACGATGGTCTCGCCCCCGTTCTTCGGAGATCGGCGAACAATTTCGCATCGGATGGGATCGTCGCTGTCTTCGAACCAGATGTCCGCTCTTGTAGGACCTCCACCCAGCCAAGCATGCGGACCGACCTCAAGCTTGATTGGTTCATCGAACCCGTCGTAAACGGTGAGTACAGCCGTAGGCAATCTAGTAGTAGCTTCGCCGATATCATCCGCTTTTTTCGTAAGGCTGCTAATGTCGTCTTTACTGAAGCCCTGAGACGTGGGTCTTTCGACACGGAAACGGGGATCTGAAGATGTGCAGGGAGGTGCAACGGCTTGGATATAGACGGGATGTACGACTGTGCTCGAACCGAGCATGAGCCTGACAAGGATAACCGCGAAAGGATGATCCTTGGTGCAGACTTCTGCGGGAACAGTTAGATCGACTTCGTCACTAAATTCATTGTCGATTTCGTACGTCTTTTCCCCGTTTACAGAGCGTACGATCATATCGCCTGTCAGTTTGAGCTTTCCATCTTTATCAAGGAATTTCTTCGGATTGAGAAATCCCTTTACGCTCTTCGTTTGATCCAAACGCAGCGTGATCCATTGTGTCGTGTCAAACGTGAAATCATGGAGCGAGACTGGCAACCGGTCTTCCCTAATCCTCAAGGGAATCGCGCCAGCCAACCGTCCGCAATACGGGCAGAAATTTTCCTGTCCCACATGGCGTGAGTCAGAACATACTGAATGATCATTCATGCAAATCATGCTCCAGCAGGTCCCATATCTTTCGGAGTTTCCCCATTTGATTTGAGGAACTGTGGATAGTAGGGCACAATCCCGTCGAGTCGTGTTTTGCCACTCACCAAGTCCTCACTGAACCACGAATCGAGAAAAGGTATGCGGGCCGGATGTAACGGTACACCACCAAGGTTATCCGAGTAGGGATTCATGGAACTTTGGTTAATGTTGGCGTTTTTGTCTTCAGCGATAATGATCTCTCCGTGCTGCCTGCGTGTTTCCCTTCCCAATCGCTCCGTGTACAGTTTCCACGGAACCCGAAGAGACAGATGCTGGACATGATTGGGAATGCCGGGCACAACTTTGCGTCGTGACAGCAAGTCGTCGGCTGAGTCGGACATGTCCACCCGCCGGACAATTTGGGTGTTCAGGCAAAGGAGTTTCGGTGCCAAATTAACGTCCTCATTTTGGTCGGGAATACGCACCGGAACGAAGTATGCGTAGTGATGCATGAAATCGCCCAATTGTTGTAAGGCGAGTAATATGGCATCGTCCGTCATCGCCACGCCGTGTTGCCGAATGGCCGCCTCAACCTTTTGCTGCAATCGTGTCAGAACAAGCAACTGGGGCCCCATGCGTCCGCTGTTCGTCCCACTATCCTGTGAAGCCAATTGAAGTCTAGCGGCGGCAGCAGCGTCGAATGTGATCTCCTGGCGTGCCACGAAGCGAAGATTGTACGTGACAATCGCATGCACGGCTAGGAGGGTGTTCAGAGATAAGTCGGCAAGGAGTCCATCGTTGCGTTTTTTTACCTGGTCAAATCGGTTGGCAAGCCTGCCTGATCGTAAATGATGAATCAAGTCACCAATGGAACGCATACCGGCGAGTTGTTGTGGAGCAGCCTGGGTAACGTCAATGTGCCAGACGAAATTCCCGCCACGCTCCATGTCATTCGGACGAAATTGGCCAAGGATTACCGCCAGAAGGCCATGGACACATCGGTCCTGCATATCACTCGCGTCAGGTGGGGACATGGGATGAATGGGCATATACCCCGTTTTGGGGTGTTGGAAGTGCAACAACTCCGGGGGATATTGGCCGACATCCGCCCAAGCGGCACCCAGCACAACAAAATTCGGTAGTGGAATCTCCATCTCGAATCGGACTGCGCGCGATTCCAACTTGTTCCCCGTGTCCTTGTGATCGAACAATCGGTCAAGCGAGTCACCGTCGGGAGCCATATAGAAACATTTTTCCTGCGACCCCAATAAAACTGCACGCCTGTTAATGAACCCGAATTGTTCCCGCTGTACGGGATCACGAAGTTGGGATCGCAACTGGGACCTATCGATTAACCACGCCCGCGTTTCATTCAAATGCTGCCGAACATCACGATGGTCGAGTAGCTTATCCGCCTCGGTTTTCTTCCGAGCCAGTTCCACAAGGGTGTTGATCTGTCTGTCTAGCGGGATCGCCTGTGATTCCGAAAGCATCCGCGAGTGCATGACGAGATCAATCACATGAGTGAACGGACTCACTTCTTGCTGCCCTGCGTGTAACTTGTTCAGGAGTTGGGCCCATTCCTGAAGGATTAGTTGTTGGATTTTTTCGATGTCATCCCACAGATTTTTCGACTGATCATTATAGACCTGCTCTATTTCCTTCCAAAGTCGCTCGGGGCTAGATTGAATGTCTAGGGCAAGGTGATATGTGAGGTTATCCGGCTTGATTTTCTGGAGATGCCCCAACACAGGCTTGAGGCCCCAAATTCCATTCTGATGATCTTCGTTGTTCAAGAGCCTATCCAGCCATTTTCGCGCCTTCTCGATTTGATCCTTCCAACGATCGTTCCACGCCTTGTATCGTTCGCTGTCGTTCACCTTCTGGAAGGCTTCGGAGAGGCTGTTATAAAGTCCGTGATTGTACACGGCCTGTGCGTAGGTGCCGAGTGCATTGAGTGCAGTCGTGACCACGGTGCGCATTTGTTGTTCTACACTTTCCCGTACCGAGGGAAACACAAACATCCCCATCGAGTTGTAGACCCGCATCGCCGTATCGGCTTGGGCACACGCTGCGGCGACCTTTTCACGGGCTGCCATTATGATTTTACGGGTTTCGTCAGTCTTGTGTTTACACCTATCTCCAAAGGCCCTGAGAGTCAGGGGAATGTGTTCCAAGGCTCGCTGCACGGCAATCAGGCCTCCCGGAATTAAGTAGCGATCCGTGTCTTTTACGGTATCCGAAGGGAGGCGGATCATCAAGTCGCGTGCCATCGTTTCGAAGCGACCGTTTGGCTTTAGGTACTGTTCCTCTATTTCGCTGGCGATACGAGTGGAGTTCCATTTGATGCTGGGGGTTTCCACGGAAAGGAACAAACTGTAAAAAGAGACGTTTTTAGGAGTCTTCCTCTCTCGCCGGTATTGCTCAATATTGTCGAGTGTCGCCCAAGGATGCTGCTGGTGCCAGTATTCTTCCCAAAGTGGCCCACCGGCTGAGTCTTTCCTCTTCAGTTCGTCCACTACGCGCTGTTTAACGCTCGCATCAAGTCTTCGTGCGTTCTCGAACGATTCGGCGTCTACGGCTCCAGTACCGTCGCGTTGATTCAAGATATTGAGATTGACCTCACCCTTCCATCGTTCCAGAGCTTTGACGGCTAGCGTATACGCAGCCATCAGTCGCAACCGTGGGGCTTCAAAGGTCACGCGAGCGTGGCCAGCCGTCGCATAGCTGAAGGAATACAGGTCGCCCCATGTCGCGTTGTGGAGAAACCGCTGCTTGGATGCCTGCCCTGGTGGTACAATTTCAAGGTGTCCAAGCATAGCCATATTTGGTGTATTGTTCGTATCAGAGGCAATCGAGGCTTGCACGTTTTGATCCAACGCGGAAAGATCATTATAAAGAAGGTTGGAAATCAATTCATAGCTGTCGTCGATGCTGTTCAATTGATTGTTACTTTGGCCGTGTCCATCAAAGAGGAAGCAGGCATTATATAGTGGCCCTGGAACCAGTGGCGCGGTATCAGGGTCTTGTCGCTGAAGCCAGGAGGCCCGTAACTGTCCGCCGTCACGTTGGCCACTGATCAGCGGCGCATCGCTCGTTCTCTGGAGTTGGCAGGCCTCGATCTCCTGGAGCATCGAATAGGCGTTCACTTGGACTCGTGTCGGATTGAAGTTGTTCCACGTCCTCGATTTTGGGTCTTTGAGAAAAGCCTCCGGTAAAATGAAATAGCCCCAGATGCTCGCATTGGGTAGCCAGCGGATTCCGTCGAAGAGCAGGGAGTTTCCCATTGCATTGGGGTCTTTGGCCCTGAGCATGCCGGGGATATCTACGCAGAGCCCTGATCCAGTTCCGCCTGTGAGCGATCCGACAATTAGAATTTTTGGATTGGGAGCTATGGACGACTGACCATCCTTCGGCAAGAGTTGCTTGGCTGCCGTTTCTGATATATCATTATTTCTCTTGGCGTCCCCGATTGCCTTTTGCACGGTTGGGTCCATGAGTTGGTGCATCCGGTCAAGCAACTGGTTTCTGACACCCCCTGCATTAATAAAAAGCGCCAGCCGTCCGAGTGGAGGTGTCTGCTGTGCCCCCGTAGTCAGGGCGTCGGGATTTTGTAGCGCTCGCTGGAAAAGACCGAGGTCTGCCCATCGCCAGACATTTTCCCACTGGTAAGGGCTCTCCATAACCTGGGTCGCCTGGGCGCGATCCACTCCGATGTCGCAGATTTCATCCTTGGTAAAGTTCACTTGCTGGGAAACGTAGTCGGGCGGAATTCCCGGCGGGAGCTTTGTTCGATTGTTGCGAACGTCCGTGTCAATCCAAAGGTAGGATATCCACGGTTGACGGATGAAACCAGCCTCAAAAAAACGTCGGCGAAGTCGGAGCAACACCTGTTTGCCAGTGCCGCCGAGTCCGATGAGCATTACGGGTTGATACATGAAATCTCCCAGAAGGTTAGGATAATCAAAGAAATACACACGCCAGATGCCGCCCATTCGGGCAGCACCCATGAATGGTCAGAAATCAGGCATTCGGGTCGGAAATTTTGGCGGCAGATGCCCCCCATATCCAGAGGATGATACTGCCCAAAATTCCCACACCGCCGAGAATCATGGCGAGGATGTCGACCTCGCCGGTGATCGGTCCTGCCGAACTGGCATTACTTAGATCGATAAATGGTGGCCCCAATGCACCCACAATAAACATCAACATTAGGAGAAAAAGAAGACGACCCATATTGAACGGTGCCGGCTGAAGCTTCCGAAAACACCTGTTGTAGGCAATCAGAAGCTGTACGGCTGCGCAGATGGAAAGCAGGGAGGCGCACCCCGCCAGAATCCAAGACACTTGATGGACATCATTCATTGGACACCTCGGTTAAATATCTTGCGTGCGATCATGCACGTCGGTAATTGTAATAAAAAGCAGTTGCATGTAATCATTGTTGGCCGACATACGGAACGTTATCCCTCCACCAGGTCCGCATACGAGAGGGCCGGTCTGCGTGGAATCACTCCCAAACGTCCCTTCGGTCTCCAAACCGGGCACGGGCGCCGGAATGCCCTCACGCAGATGACCTTTATATAGTCCGTTCCCGGACCACCAAAGGTACTCGTTACGGTCCGGTGACATCCGCACATATCGCCGGTCGGAGGCACTCCCCAGTTTCGGCTCGCTGTTGTGCGGAAGCAGCGAAAACTGCGAAATCCCGGCCTCATCGTACGTTTCGCAGACCCCGTAACTCGACGAGCCGCCACCAAGTTCACCTAGTGAAATGGCACCGTTGTTCCCTCGCCGGACAAAGTAGCCACCGGAGTCGTCCTGGAAAAAGCGACCTCGCAGAAATTGACGACCCGGCATCAAAGGGGATGGATGGGGTGTCAAACTGCACTCGACCTGCCCGTCTTGCAGGTAGGCATAGCTCACTCTGGCTTGATTAGGTATAGAACGACCCAGCACGAATACAGGCATGTCATCGGATCCGCGGAATCCTCCCAAGGGAAACTGTTCACCCAAAGGAAAGCGCCTGATCTTCCGGAGAGTTCCCAAGGCGCGGCAAGAGCCGCATGTATACCCGTATTCGACGATCTCTTTCTCGGTCCCCAGCCACACACGAGTTGTCCCATCAGGCTGGGAGATTGCAAGCGGGGCCATGCAATTTCCATTCACTTCGCCAACGGCTCGACGAACGGACTCCTTGCTGTGTACGGAGGCTAGCACCACGCCATCTGTGGAGGACGCGGAAAGGATGACTCCATTTGGTAACATGACGGGCCAACTGAGCAATTCGGACTCGTCCGTGTGAAACAGCAACTGCATACCCTCGGCAGACCCGCCTGCGATTGCGAGGAAGGTTTGTCCCGCGATCACACAGTGGCTGTCCACGAGAAGTCCTTCCGCCATGTCCAGATGCAGATTCGATTTTCGAGTCCAGTTTGGCGGGGTGAACGACACGGAGGGTATCACGGAAATTTCCCCGTGCGATACCGATGCCGTGGGGCGTTTCGCCCCGCAACGGGAGCAGAACCGAGCCCATTCCGGGAAGACCTCAGTAGCACAATCCGGCATCTGGCAGCGCCAATGACCACCGCCGCAGCGGGCACACCGCAACGTTGGTTCTTCGATCGTCGCTGTCTTACACCATTCGCAGTTCATCGGCACACAACTCCAACAGGTTCGGGGATTGGCAAGCTATTCGTCAGGGTCGCGGTTAACGACATCCGAATCCATCTTGAATTCTTCGGAGGTATCGGTATCGGCATCAGTATCGGGCTCCGCTATCGTAAGTACACTCCCGACGTTCGCAGTTATTTCCGCGGCTTCTGCGGTATCCGACGTTAAGGAAGACGTTTCCATCGTGGAGAAAGTTTCCTCCTCACTAGCGGTTGTTTGGGCCAGATCCGTTTCTACATCTTGTGACTTCTTTGGGCGTCGCATGAGCACAACACCCACCACCAAACCGGCAACGAGGAGAATCACGATCAAGACCACCCCTGCGGAAATCTTCCCTGGGACCGCCAACTCCAAGGGGGCGGGTACCTCAAAAAGCAGACCTGAGTTTGTTGTTTTGAGTTCGAACGTGAGAGGTTGGCCGAGCCTTACGGAAGACCAGCCTCCACTCCCTGTGTAAGTGATCTCCACCGTGGGGTTTCGTCGAAGTTCGTCGAGCGTGGCGACCGAGTCGCGGGTAGCCGCAAAAATTGCTTTGACGGAGTCCAGGTTACTAATCACTCGAAGTTGCGACCGCTTGGCCTCCTCAATCCTAGCTTCCTCGACCCAGAAGGCCGTAGTGGTTTCCGGCGATTCGACGTTGAGTTCCAACTTGGCTGGCACAGACAGTGGACGGTCGGGGTTAATGTTCATTCGGCAAACTGACGGTGTCTTGGCTGATGTCTTGCCAGGGCCGAATATCAAGAGCAACCGCATTGATCCAACACGTAGCGCCGGTAACGCAACATCGCAAGTGAGATTGTGCAGAGCAAATCGGATGGGCGCGGGATGGATTGCATCGGTGTCGCTTGCCTTAGCGTCAGCGACAAGTGCCAGTGTGACCGTTCGCCGGCCTGACGCATCAAGCTCCCACACAGTTCCCTCTTTTGGACTGAGTGTAATACCTGTCCCAAGTGACAACGGCCGATCAAACGGGTGCGAAATGGCATGTCCCGCCATCGCTGGATTGGCAGAAAATTCACAGACTACCTCAATAACCTCTCCAGGTACGATGCTCTCAGCACCCCCGATCGCAATTTTCTTGCCTTGCCATTTGACGTTAACGTCCAGCACAGGAATGGAAGGAAAAAGCAGTTCCAGAGGCAACAGTCCAGCCTCCGAGAAACCACCACCAGCTTCGATTCGGACCGCGCCTGGGTTCTTGGCGACACATTTGAGCAGAAGGTTGATCTTTTCCTTGGTAGGGGAGAGTTCCGCTGAAATCACGATCGGCTCCGGGGACGAGGGGATCGTCAAAATCCCATCCGAATTCATGACGGCAGGGGCGGCCATCAGACTGACCCCTTCCGGCGGATTAACAAGGCCGACTTGTAACGTTTGGCTTGATGCACCGGATCGAGGTATGACGACCGCCAGTGGCACAGTGATACGCTTGGATCGCTCCGTGGAGGCCACTTCCTGCGACGTCACAGGAATCCCTTCAAGCCGGATTCGCGGCGCACCTACTCCCACCCGCGCCCGTAATGTTGGCAAGACCGCATCCGGCCCATCGTGAAGCTTTCTCTCCTTGAACTCAATCAACGACAAAGGGATATCTGCGGCGGCAAAATCATTGTTACCCCGCAGACTGAGCATCACTACGCCCTGAGAACCTCCAAACGCTTCCCGCGGTACAAACGGCGAGGGCAATGCCTGACCGTTACCGCGAACCAACTTAACGGTCAGTCGAGGGTCAGAGATAGGTTTCCAGTCAATCGCCGTCGTTCCGCCACTGTCGTTCCACTCCAAGTAAATAGGTTCAAGCAATTCGACACCTCGGATTAGGTCCAAGGTGTTTCGGAACTTACCACCATCGGGGCCGGTGATTGCCACTGTTGGCGCATCTCCAAGAAGGAGGGTTTTGCGAACATCGGCGGGTGTACGGTCCAAGACTTGCTGCCCTGCCACAGCGCGTTTTTCTATCACGCGAGCCTTGATTTCAGCTTGGAGCTGGCCTTCTTTCTGATCCTTCGGAATATCCGCGAGTGTAAACTCAAGCGAGAAGTCGGCACTACCTCTGGACAGTCCCGTTAGTGGAATCGTCAGTCGACTCTTAGCCTTTGGTGACTCGCCGCCAACCAACGAAACTTCCACGACCGCTTCGGCGACGAATTCTGCACCGGAGAGCCACACCGTGCCATCGACGCGGAATTTACCATTCGTTTCGCGAGTCACCTTGATTTCGGGGGAAAAATCCAGTGCGGAAAGTACGGCAAGAGAGGGCTGTGGCTTGCTGAAATCGTTCAGGTCACCCCCGCTTCTTACGATGGGGCCCCAGACAGGGTCTTGTTCGGGTTTTCCTCGCCGTCCCCATGCGTAGATGGTTACTTTGGAGCTTGCGTTTGGGTTTTCCAAGAGAAAGGTGCCATGTGAATGTTCAAATTTTTTCACGGCATCGACGACCATTTGTTCGAGAACTTCCTCTAGAACCTTGCGATTGGCAGTCGGAGTTCCTGGTGGAGATACAGTCTGATCGCCGTCAGTAAAGATGAGCACATCAAGCGAGCCCGCACCGGTCAGGCCCAGTGTTTTCTTGGGATTATTAAGGATTTCGCTGGCTTTCAGGATTGCTCCGGCCAGATCCGTTGCGCCATCCGGCCTAAATTTCGGGTCCTTTTCTAGTTCGGCGATCCGATCATCGATCTCTTTCTTACTTCCTCTGACCGTGACATGCTCGTCAACCACATGGTTAAAGGGGACAATGCAGATCGTTAGCCCATCCGCGCCTCCGACCTCTGTGATGGAGTTGACCTTGAGTCGTAGCTCTTTCCATGCCTCCACGCTCCGAACGGGAGTGGCCTTGTAGTTCGGGTCTTTCGTTGGATCATTCGGATGTTTTGGGTCGCTAGGTCCCCATGACATTGATTCGGAGCGGTCCATGACGACAAGTACCACACGTTCCGTTGCGGCGACAGGCGTACACGCACATAGGGACAGCAACGCGACGAGGCTTGGTAGCCACTGTGCTCGGAAGGCCAACGGTATCATTCGCTCCTCCTAGGCTTCGGCTTGGATGCGTATTGGTTTTTCGTCGGAGACATTGCAGCCCCTGATCACGCCCATGGCGCAACGGTTCTATGTTTTTGTTCTTGCTACTTTGGCAGGAACCGCCACAAGACGTCACTTGAACCCAACTTGCTGCCCATAGGCAACGGTATCGGATTTCACCACCGGTCTTGCCAAACCTGCCAGTCGGATTGCACAAATGTTGAACTGTCAAAAAGTAAACCTTTTGACATTAGCCCATCGGCGGCCGAACGGGGTGGCCGTGTTTGATTGCGTCATTTTCCGGGCGATTTTGTGTGAGGCCGAAAAATGGCATGTTTCCGGGATTCGATAGGCGATTCAGGGGACGGTGCACCGATCATCGCACGACAACAAGCGGCCATAACACGATGTTGCGTAATTACTTGCAGCAAACATCGTTCGAGAAATTCGGGGGCGGATGTCCTGTCCGACAGGCAAAAACACAAAAAAAGATTGTAGGCGCGGAGATTGCTAGCTTCTCGCAGATTTTTAAGAAGGGGCTTGACTCGCCCGGAACTCTATCGCAAAATCCGCGTTGTTATCGGGCTGTCAAAAGGTTTACTTTTTGACAGTTCGCCTCTGCCTCTGGTCAGCCGGAATTCCCTCAAACGCCTGTAAAATGTGGACTCTTTTAGGCCAGTTTGCGTCAAAGCGTCCACCAGCGGCAACGACCCGCAACGCCATTGCTTTACCACCTCGCCGAAATTTTCTGGAGGCTTTTTGACAGGTCTTCCCCAAATCATGCCCCGCGAGCGTGCGGCGGCGATGCCTTCACGCTGGCGTTTTCGGATGGTTTCACGCTCGTTTTGGGCAACAAAGCTCAAAATCTGGAGCACGAGATCAGCCATGAACGTGCCCATGAGGTCTTTTCCGTTCCGCGTGTCAAGCAACGGCATGTCGATCACGGCGATGTCAATCCCGCGTTCCTTCGTGAGGATTCGCCACTGGTTTTGGATTTCCTCGTAGTTCCGCCCCAGCCGGTCGATGCTTTTGACGTACAGCAAGTCACCGGAGGTCAGTTTTTCTACAAGGGACTCGTACGCTGGCCGTTTGAAATCCTTCCCGGACACTTTGTCGATGAAAATTCGCTCCACGGGAATTTGCAATTCGCTCATGGCGATCATCTGCCGATCCTCGTTCTGGTCGGTGCTGGAAACGCGGACGTAGCCGTAAATGGTCAAGGAACATCTCCTTTCGGTTCGGTGAAAAAGGCGAGCGTACTCAAAGACGCCCCGTTTGGTGGTGTCAACTCGGATGGTGTCGTGGGGCACAGGCTCTTTTACAGAGCAAAGATTCAGGTGAACACATGAACACGGAGCCTCGTCGCCCGTCACAATCGAAAAAAATTGTCAGAAACTATAGAATTCGCATTTTTATCCAGAAGAAATGTTGTCTCGGATTTGACTGCCGCGACAGATTTATGTATAGTCACGTTTCATCACTTGTATAGTCACCGATAGCCAGAACAAGGCAAATGGCATTGAAAACACCTTTGAGGAGGAGTTCGTTATGGAAACACAGGATCGACCTTTCGCGGAAGTCTGTATTAAATTGCATCACGGATTTTTCGAGCGATTTCCCGATACTCTTTATCGGGGCCTGGTCAGCCGTGCTCTGGCGATGCTGCTGGAGCGGCAGAAGAATTTTCCCGGCGAGGCAAGCGCGTGGGCTGGGGCGATCGTGTACGCCGTCGGGCACGGCCGATACGGAGTACCGGGCGTTCTGAACGCTCAACTGGAAGAAATCTTTGCCGCGAAAATGCCCATAATCCGCAAGCGGGCCGCACAAATTAAGCAACTGCTTGGGGACGACGCGCCGCTGTACATTCCCGATCTCGCGTCGTTCTCGGGGTTCATGCGACAGGAACTCGGCATCACCACCGCCCCAGCGGGCACGGGGCAATGATTTCTCGTCCGCCGCCGCATGTGCGGCAGAAGGATGGGCAGGAACCGTTGGCCGGGCAGGCGTGGCAGAGTTCCGTCGCGTCGTCTGGTGGTGCGGTTGCCGTGAAATTTCGCGGTGGTGCCGTGGTGGAGGCGTTGTGTTCGCTGGCGGCTTCGTATTCCTGGGCGGTGTCATCGTCGCCGACTCGACGGCCTCGCCGGTCCACGAAATTGTCCCTTCGTTCCATCAGGCTGGTGAGGTCGCCGAAGAGTTTCATTCGTTTTGTTTCGTCAACGTGGGGCATGGGGTTTCCTCCAGTGTCGCCGGGCGGGTTAGAACGGCCTGTGGTGGGCGGGGCAGGATCGGAGATCATGTAAATATCAGCGTTGCCGTGAAGCCGGTCATGTTTCGGCCGTAGTCGTCGCCGGCGTTGCTGACACCGATGAGTTCGATCTTGCCCGTCAGCTTGCCGTTTGGGCCGCAATTCAGGGTGTTTGTGGTGCCGCCCATGCTGACGAATAGCGGGGCAATGCCGAGCGGAGCGTCGCATTCGGCGTTCCACTCGGCGATGGACGGGCCGTAGTACATGGCGGCGGAGTAGCCGACCGGGAACTCCGCTTTGAAGAAGGCGTCGTAGAACGGTGTGCGGGTAAAGTTGATTTCGATGACGTAGCCCAGCCACGGGGCGGCGTAGGTGCCGTCGCCGTAAACGCGGTCCACGCCGGCGAAGGCTTGGCGGGCACAGCGGCCTCCGTAGGCGTAATAATCCCATCGGGTACAGTACGGAAAAACGTGCGGTATATAGTCGGCGACGCCGCAGATGTCGAAGTTATGGCAGGATTTGTTCAAATCCACGATTATGTTGTTTTGTGGCGTGTCCAGATCGAAACATGGGTTGCATGTGGTTTTGCAGTCGTTTTCGATGGTCCACGTCGCCCGGCC
>Ga0123353_10003278_pt1 | contig 20422 bp, 11 predicted proteins | sample TergutLab28metaG_3_FD_92763 | JGI IMG/M metagenome (GOLD analysis project Ga0123353, IMG submission 92763) | Labiotermes labralis P3 segment gut microbial communities from Petit-Saut dam, French Guiana - Lab288 P3 | ecosystem: Host-associated > Arthropoda: Insects > Digestive system > Gut ... | reverse complement strand
GGAATTGTACTTGAAGAATACGGAATTGTACTTGAAGAATACGGAATTGTACTTGAAGAATACGGAATTGTACTTGAAGAATACGGAATTGTACTTGAAGAATACGGAATTGTACTTGAAGAACACGGAAGTGACGGATATCATTAAATTGAAATAGAAACAACAGAGATGTCACTTTAATACAATTAACCGATGAATTTAAATCAGAAAATTATGGTTGGAAATCCATGGAAACCTATGAATGTGAAATCTGCGGCAAAAAAATGAAAACGCCAACGGTGGCTGTCAAAGTGGAGGGCGCCGAATTTAAAGCCTGTCCCGAATGTATGAAGCTTGGAACAGTCATTGAGAGAAAACCGCCCCAAACAACAGGCAAAGCGGGCGGCACATTGGCGCCGATTCGATACGGTCCCGCACCCGGAACCGCTCCGAAAGCCAAACCGAAAAATTATTTTGCCGGCCTTGAAAATGAAATAGTGGAAGACTATGATGTCGTTATTAAAAAAGCCCGCGAAGCCAAGGGCTTGTCACAGGAAGACCTCGCTTTAAAAATGAAAGAAAAAGCAGCTCTTATCAAAAAGATTGAGCGCAAAGAAATCCATCCCGAAGAGTCCATCATCAAAAAATTTGAGAAAGAACTCAACATCAAATTAACGGAAGCTTTTGAATCCGGCGAGACGTTCCAACACCGCAAATCCAATGAAACAACACTTGGCGATATCGCTTTTGTAAAGAAAAAATAAGGGCTGAATGCCCTTTCTTTTTTTGAACTTTTATTACTGTTTTTCACTTTTTCTTTCCGAGCCGTTCTGATTTTTCGGCGCCCGTAATAACAGCGTCTATAAATGCGGCGCGGACGGCTTTCTGTTCCAAAACGGCGACGCCTTCTATGGTTGTTCCGCCGGGGGAGCAGACCATGTCTTTGAGTTCGCCGGGGTGCTGTCCGCTTTCAATCACCATCGTCGCGGCGCCGAGAACCGTTTGAGCCGCCAGTTTTAAAGCGGTGCCGCGGTCAAGGCCGGCATAAACGCCGCCGTCCGCCATCGCTTCAATCACTTGGAAAATGTAGGCGGGGCCGCTTCCCGAAAGTCCGGTGACGGCGTCCAGCAGGTTTTCGGGAACTTCCATCGCGGTGCCGACGGCGGAGAAGATTTCCATTGCCAAAGCCGTATCTTCGCGTGACGCGTTCATGCCTTGGCTGACGCCGGTCGCGCTTTGAAGGACGGTTGCGCAAATGTTGGGCATGACACGGATGACGCGGGCGCCGCTGCCTGCCATTTTCTCCAAATCAGCGATTTTAACGCCGGCGGCGATTGAGATGAACAGCTTGCCGCAGGTTGAACCGGATGCCGATAAAGCTGCTTCGATGTCTTTTGGTTTAACGGCAACGATCACGATATCGGATTTTTTGACGACTTCGGCATTATCATTGGTGACATAAATACCGAAATCCTTACGGGCGGCTTCCGCCGAGGGCGGGTAGACTTCCCCGGCGCAAATGTTTGCCGGGTCAATGCCGTATTTTATCAGTCCTTTAATAATCGCCGACGCCATTTTTCCGGCGCCCAGAAAACCTATTTTTTGCTCTTTTAATGCCATGTCAATCTTCCTGAATGTGAATCTGTAAATGTGAATCTGTAAATGTGAATCTTAAATGTGAGTCTTAAATGCAATCTCTCAAATGTAATCTCTCAAATGTAATCTCTCAAATGTAATTTCTCAAATGTAATCTCTCAAATGTGAATTTCTTTGATATTAATCGATACCTTGATACAAATACTTTGATACAAACTGATGCCTTGTGATATCTCGGTCTTGTCTTTTGATACAAATTGATATTAATCGGTAATTGTTAATCCAAACTTAATCTAAAAGCGCTAAATTTTCCTTTCGGATGACGTTGTCGTAATTTTTATGGCCGAGGATTTTTTCGATGTCGTCCGTATGGGCGCCCATTATTTTTCTTATTTCTTCGGCATCGTAATCCGTGATGCCCTTCGCGAATATCGCGCCGCCGCATTCGATTGAGACGATATCGCCGCGCTCGAATTCACCTGATACGGCAGTAATTCCTTTTGGAAGCAATCCGCTGGTTTGCGTCAGCGCGTTCATCGCGCCGCGGTCAACTGTGATTTTTCCGGCGGGGCGGGAAAACAGAACCCATCTGTTCTTATTGTTTTCCATATTTTCGCTTTTCGCGTTAAATAATGTGCCGATGTCATCGCCGGCGACGATTTTTGAAATCACGCGGCTGATGTCGCTGTTTGCGATTACCATTCGGCAGCCTGATTTTTCGGCAATTTTCGCCGCGATTATTTTTGTTCGCATGCCGCCGACACCTTTTGTGCCGGACGGGTCGCCGCCGTACTTTTCAATTTCGGGCGTCACTTCTTCAACAAACGGAAGCAGTATCGCATCAGGGTGAAGTTTGGGGTTTTTATCGTAAAGGCCGTCAATATCGGATAAAAGAATCAGCAGGTCCGCTTCGATTTTGCTGGCAACCATCGCGGACAAACGGTCATTATCGCCAAAAATGGCGTCGATTTCGTTTGTACACGTGCTGTCATTTTCATTGATAATCGGAACGACGCCGTAGCCGAGGAGCGTTGTAATGCTGTTTCTTAAATTCAGGTACTTGACCCTGTCCGAATAGAAATCATATGACAACAAAATCTGAGCCGATTTGGTGTTGTATTTTCTAAAAGCTTCATTCCAATACCGCATCAGTTCCCCTTGGCCGACAGCGGCGGCGGCTTGTCGAATCGGGAATTCGCGCGGCTTGGTCGGGATGCCGAGAATGTTTAAACCAACGCCGATCGCGCCGGATGTCACAATGATCACTTCTTTGCCTTCTTTCATAAGCTCGGCTGTCTGTTCGGCGACTTGTTCCAAAAAAGAGGTGTCTACAGAGGATTCGTTCAACATAATCGATGTCGTTCCAACCTTTATGACAATTCTTGAAAGATTTGAAAAGAGTTCTTTCCGGTCGATGTTATTTGGATGGTTTTGCATAGTCAGCTTCCAGTTATTATGATTCCCTTCATTCGAATTCCCGTTGTTATGGTTCCTGTTGTTATGGTTCCTGTTGTTATGGTTCCCGTTGTTATGGTTCCCGTTGTTATGGTTCCCGTTGTTATGGTTCCCGTGGTTTGGATTCCCTTAATTTCGATTCCCGTTATTTCTTACTGCAAGCGGCAGTATTTCTCCTGCGTTTTCTTGTGCAGATAGGGTTTTGCCTTATCGCCTGCATAATCTTTCACCAAATGGCCGCTGCCGGAAAGAATGTATTTGTAAATCATCAGGCCTTCCATGCCGACGGGGCCGCGGGAATGGATTTTGTTGGTACTGATACCGACTTCGGCGCCTTTGCCGTAGCGAAAACCGTCCGCAAATCTGGTAGACGCGTTGATCATGACGCTGGCGGAATCGACAAGGCCTGCAAATTTGTCAATTTCTTTTTGGTCGGTTGATAATATCACATCTGTGTGATGGGAGCCGTGCTTGTTGATGTGCTCAATCGCTTCGGCGGCGGAGCCGACGACCTTTACTGAGAGAATCAAATCATTGTATTCAGTGTCCCAATCGGCATCGGTCGCTTTCTTTAAAGTTATTCCGCCGTTTACTCCGCCGTTTACTCCGCCGTTTACTCCGCCGTTTTTCTCGGCGATTTGATACGATTTTTCATCGAATCGGAGTTCAACGCCGTTTTCTTGATAGGTCCGGCACATTTCGGGCAGGAATTTCTCGGCGATTTTGTCATTGACCAAAAGCGTTTCAATCGAATTGCAGGCGGCAGGGTATTGAATTTTGGAATCCAGGCAAACCGCGTAAGCTGTCTGAAGGTCGGCGGATTCGGAGACGTAAGCGTGACAGATGCCGCTTGTGTGGCCGAGGACGGAAATACGGGTGTTGTCCTGTATGTATTTGACGAATTCATTAGAGCCGCGGGGGATCAAAAGGTCGATATACGGGTCCATTTTGAGCATTTCGGCGACATCTTCGCGGCTTTGCGCCAATTGAAAAGCGCCGGCAGGAATATCGGGGACCGTGTTTATCGCTTCAACCAGAATATCAAATAAAGCGCGGTTGGAATACTTAGCTTCGCTGCCGCCTTTGAAAATGGTGGCGTTGCCGCTCTTTAAACAAAGCGACATCACCTGAGGAACAACATCGGGGCGGGCCTCAAAGATGACACCGATAACGCCGATGGGGCAACAGATTTGGTAAAGCGTCAGGCCGTCATCTAAAACAAGCGCGGACATCGTTTTGCCGACGGGGTCTTCAAGTTTTGCAACATCCCGAATCCCCGAAACCATGTCTTTGAATTTAGAATCGCTGAGTTTCAGGCGGTCATAAAGAGCCGTTGTCATCTTTTTATTTTCAAGCATCGCCGCGGCTTCTTCCAAATCTTTTTTATTGGCTTGCATAATAACAGATTTGTTTTTCTCCAGAGCGTCCGCCATTGCCAAAAGCGCCTTGTCTTTGGAAGCGGTCGGAACGTTTGCCAACAAAACGGATGCCGCCTTCGCTTTTGATGCGTTCTCTCTCATTTGATTTTCCATAATAAAGTCTCCGAAAGATAGATTGATGAGTATTGGTTGACGAGTATAGATGAGTGCGTATAGGTAGATGAGTGCGTATTGATAGATGAGTGCGTATAGATAGATGAGTATAGTATAAGATAGATGAGTATGAGTATGGAAAAAACAACACCGTTAAATATATCTTTTGTTATTCGGGATATCGAACAAGATATTTTAATTATTTAAATCAATTTAAATTATAATGAATAATTAAATAAGAAATTCTATTTAACAGTAATATTTATAAAGATGCACGTTTCTTTAAAAAAACATTAAAACAACGATTAATCATTGAGGTTCATGATTATCATTGAGGTTAACGAGAAAATCATTCAACAATTATATTTTTTAAGACATTTTGATATTTTTAAAAATATTTTTGTACTTTTAAGAATAATTTTATATTTTTGAGATTATTCTTAAATAAGTTTAAATTGTGCTTCATCCTATTCACTTAGTAAGTTTGGAATATATTAAAAAGTATTAAAAAATATCAAAAGATATGAAATAGTATCAAAAAGATATTCGAAAATATTAAAAAAATATAAAATAAACTTCTGAAATAAAGGTAAATTTCTGAAGTCAAAAATAAACGTTTGAAATTGATACACTGCCTGAATTGCGGGCACAAGAACTAAAAAAACGAATCAAAGTCTTTATACATGTGTGTGTTTCATTAAAAAACAGGACGTATCGAACAGATACATAAAAACGGAATGAACAAATCCGAGGGAAACCCCAAAGATACAAAAACGGACAACAATAACGCAATTGACGAAATCAACAAACAAAACGAAATATCGGCAAATAAGAAACAGAGATCTACAAACGCCGCAAACGCCGCAAAAATGAGGCGGCAAGATATTTCAAAAGGAAAAAACGGCTCTCACAATTGCGCATTAACATAAAAACAGACGTGTGGTTAAAAAAAATAACAGAATGACAGCTGGTGGAAAAATGAAATCTTTCGCTTTAATTCGAGCAGACGATCCGGACAAGGTAAAAATTGCATTACATGATCTGGAAATATACGGCCATATGCAATTCAGTGAAAATCCAAAGAACATTGCAACCAAATACGCCGATCAAATTTTGACAAGCGTAATGAGTGTGACATTAAAGAATGAATGCTGTTCCGCATCTCTCGTACGATTGGAAACGCCGCCGGGCGCGGCAATCAGTAATTTGAAGAAAATACATCCGCCCGCCCATATCATAATCATCAGTCCGCGGCATGATAAAATCTACGAAGAGCTGATGTCGAACTATGATAATTTCCCGGACTTTGACCGGAAATTTACAACCGTTCCGAAAGAGAAAAAATCAGAGTAATAAACTTTTGTTTATTCCTTTTGTTTATTCCTTTTGTTATTCCTCTCATTATTTCTTTTACTATTTTCTTTTACTGTTTTCTCTTACTATTTTCTATTACTATTTTCTTTTTTGGCCGGCATCGGGCAACCAACCGTTTGGCGTTCAATCAACCATAAAAAATGAGCGTGTTCGCAAATACGTATAATAATTTGTCTGCTTCTGTTTGAATCGGATTCTATTCCGTTTCATTCATCAAAATAATAAAAGCGTAAACGCTTCGTTTTCGTTTTTCTGTTAAAAAATAAGTCCTCTCGATTCTGACTTTTCGGTTTCGTTTGTCAAAATATCTGAATGCGTAAACTGTTCGTTTTTGTTTTTCTGGTAAAAAATCAGTCCTCTCGATTCTGATTTTTCGGTTTCGTTTGTCAAAATATCTGAATGCGTAAACTGTTCGTTTTTGTTTTTCCTGATAAAAAATCAGTCCTCTCGGTTCTGATTTTTCGGTTCCGTTTGTCAAAATATCTGAATGCGTAAACTGTTCGTTTTCGTTTTCTCTGTTTCAAAAAAGTCCTCTTGAATCTGATTTTTTCGGTTCAGTTGTCGAAATATCTGAATTCGTAAACTGTTCGTTTACGATTTTTCTGTTTCAAAAAAGTTCGATTGAGTCCTGTTTTTTTCGTTTCATTCTTCAAAAAATTTGTAGGGCAAACGCTTCGTTTTCGTTTTTTCGTTTTCAAAAAAGTTCGTTCGAGTCTGATTTTTTCTGTTTCATCATCAAAACATTGAACGTGTAAACTGCCGTTTTCGATTATTTTATTTCAAAAAAAAGTTCACTTGGATCTGATTTTTTTCGTTTCATCATCAAAACATTGAACGTGTCAACTGTCGTTTTCGATTATTTTATTTCAAAAATGAGTTCTTTTGCCTCTGATTTTTTTCCGCTTCATCTTCAAAACATCGGCGTGTCAACTGTCGTTTTCGATTATTTTTTTCAAAAAAAAGTTCACTTGGATCTGATTTTATTCCGTTTCCTTCTTCAAAATATCGGTCAGCGTGAATTGCTTTGTTTTCGGTTTTGTCTCGATTTGGAAGTAGTCGGCCGCGGCTTTTGAGACGGCTTCTAAGTGTTCTTTGGGGGAGAAGACGCCCATTCTCCAATTGTTGACTTGAACGTGTTCCAAATCGCGAACAAAAAGGGACGCGTCCGTTAATTTCTTCATGCCGCCGTCCATTACCAGCGCTTTCATTTCTGCCATTTCGGGTTTTGACGGAATGTCAATGATGACGTTTTCCGGGTCAACGCGGGCGGCTTCCGCGATTTCTTTTTCAATGCGGCCGATGTTTGAGCGATACTCAAAAACACTGTTCCCGACAGTGTTTAAGCCTTCGTAAAGAGCGCGTTTGTACAAATTCCGGTCATCCAAACGTTTCGCAATTTCGCCGGCAAATCCTTCGTCTTCGCGCATGATAGACGTCAATCCGATGTCATCAAGCTGCGCGAACGTTTGGGGGCGAATGATTTTGTTTTCCAAAAGGTAAGCGCAAGCGCGCGAAGACATCGTTTCCGCAATTCTGGAAACGTGATGGTAATATACAGAACCGTTCATCCAAGTCCTGGAAACCAAAAGCCCTTCCGCCGCTCGAATACCGCCGGCGTCCAAGACGAGTTTGTTTTCAAAATATTCCATATGATTCAAAAGACGCATGTAGTCAACGCTTCCCGAGGTCACGCCGGTGTAATGCATGTCGCGCGCCAAGTAATCCATCTTATCGACATCAATTTCGCTGCTGAGAATTTGACTGACGGGCGTTTTTCCGGCGATGTGTTTCGCGATTCGCGACGGCAAAAATCCGTATTCCTGAAGAACGTCGCCGACTTCGGTTTCAGACAGTATTTGTCGGACATCGTCATGGCTTTTTCGAGTATACTGTTCAATCAGCTTTTCGGTCGCGTGTGAAAACGGCCCGTGGCCGATATCGTGTAAAAGCGCCGCGACAACGATTTCATCCAGCGCGCCGTCATCCGTCACGGCGGAGACGGAAGAGGGATTTTCCTTTTGGAATTTAGAAAAGAGGGAGGCTAAATGCATGGCGCCCATACTGTGTTCAAAACGCGTATGGTTGGCGCCCGGGTAAACCAAATTTGAAAAACCGAGCTGTTTGATACGGCGAAGGCGCTGCATCTGCGGCGTGTCGAAAAGTGACCGCTTCATTTTATCAAATTCAATGTAGCCGTGAATCGGGTCCAAGATAACGCTTTTGTCCATGGGGTCAGCCTGCTGTCTTTTGAATAAACATAGCCGTTATGATGTAAATAATGATGTAAATAAATATGGTTTCCTTCGATTTCAAGCGTCAATGCCTTCTTTTTTCCAAATCTCAAACGCTTCGACGACTTCATGCCCTTCTGCAAAAATCATGCCGTTTCTTTCGCCGTAGGCTTTCGCGTCTTCTTTTGAAAGCGCTTTGCCGTTTTCGTCATCCAGCATTTCACAGACGACCATGGCGGGCGTTTCCTTTGCCATCAGCGCCAAAGCGACGGAAAGCTCGGTTTGGCCGCGGCGCTCATCCAATAAGCCGGCGGACGCGCGCAGCGTCGCGGTATGACCGGGGGTTCTAAATTCCGATGCGAAATCGACGGTCTTTCCTTCCAGCGCCGTTTTCGTCATTTCGCCGAGACGGCGGATGGTGTGGGCACGTTCATTATCGGGAATGCCTGTCCGGTTTTCGCGGTGGTTGACCCAAAGGGAGAATGAGGATTTTTTATCGTATTGAATGTCGCCTTCTTTTTCAACGAAGGTGCCGATTTCAAGTTTCGGGCTGATTTGATTATTCGTCGCCGCCGCCGTGACAACGTCAGCCATAAACGGCAATTTCATGATTTTTGACGCTTTCGGGCTGACCGCAACGCAAATTAAGCCGCCGCCGTCCTTTCTCATTCGTTTGACATCTTGAGGCTGAACAGCTGTCGCTGGGATGACGAAATCCGTTTCACCTTCTCTTTTTTCTGAATCGTACAGGAGGAAAAATTTCCCCTCTCGAATAACCTGAAGAATTTTTTGAATTTTTTCGGAATATTCGCCGCCGTTTTTGTTTTGATTTAGATTTTGATTAAGATTTTGATTTAGATTTTGATTAAGATTTTGATTAAGATTTTGATTTTGATTTATGTTTTCCATTCCTTTCACCTTCTTATCCGAATGCGTTTTTTACACTTCCGCATTGCCGACAACAACCGTCACCTTTTCGCCGTCAGTGAGCTTTAATGCCTCCCGAATTTTAACGGGGGCGATGATTTCCAGCAGGTCCGTTTGATAATGCGTTCTTTCGGGCACGATGATAAAACAGCAAAGGCCGTTTATTTTTGCCGGGTAGCAGTCGCTGGCGCCGTATGTTCGCTGCCCGTCGGAAAAGCCGTCGATTTTTATGTACGGCATCTCTGCCATCTTTTTCCGCGCGTCAGCGCAGTATTCTTTGATTTTGACATTCAAAGTTCCGGGAAACGGCGTGAATCCGAGTTTTTCTTTAAACTGTTTCATGTACCCGTCAATCGAAATGTAGTATTGGCCTTCGCCGAGACCGGATGCGATAACGCCTTCCAGTTCAATTTCCTCTTTGACGCTGAATATTTTTTTGTAATCGGCAAACTCTTTTGAGAGCAACTTCATACCGGCCGGCGTGATTTTGATACTTTGGCCGGTCGGGCCGGCGCCGCGCTCAATCATATTTTTCTCTTCCAAATATTTCAGATTGCGGGAAATCGTTTTGTCGCTGGATTTTAAATCTTTTTCCAACTCTTTGGCAGCGATGCGAACGGGTTTTTGATCGCACCCGAGAAGAGCCAGCGTTTTTAAGTATTTGATTTGATCCATTTTCTGTTTCTCCCTGTTTCTTCCTGTTTCTTCCGTTTTCTCCCTGTTTCTTCCGGTTTCTCCCTGTTGAGCGGGCATTTTCGTCTCAAAAATAAGATGTTTCTCAAATATGAGAAATTGATTCTATTTAAATTCTGTTTCATCTTTTATTCGTTTTGTTGAATATGCTTATATCTTATCGCCAACTTTTCTTCGGCAGTTCAAAAAAAGGTAAAAAATAAAAAAAGGCAAAAAAGGATTAAGGGATTTTTATGCTTGAAGAAGGAAATGAAATTGAAATCAAATGCCCGAAATGTTCTCCCGCGGACGAGACATGGCACGAAATCTTAAAACAGGGCCAAAGCCCGGTCGCCAAATGCATGGATTGCGGCCACGCGCACAGCTACAGCATCCCCCGCGTGAAAACGAAAACCGTTAAGGTTATCGTCAGCCAAATGGGCCAAACCATTGTGATGCAGACGCTGCTGGATGAAACCGAGCGTTTTTTTCTTGAAGACGAGTTCGTTGCGGACGATATGCTGACGGGCGAAGTGACGCCGATTGTGATCACTGTTTTAGAATGCGGCGAACAAAGAAAACCATCCGCCGCCGTTAAAGATATCGACGTGATATGGGGCCGCGCCATTGATGAGGTAACCGTCAAAATCGCGATTCAACAAGGGGAAACCACTGAACCCGCCGAATTAAAAGTCCCCGGCGACTTCAAATTCGTGGTCGGCCAAAACGTCAGAGTCGGGGGCAAAGATTACCCGATTGTTTCAATCAAAATCCGCGGGGGCAGCTTCAAATCCCGCGACGGCGACTATGTGCTCGCCAAAAAAATAAAGAGAGTATATGCAAAAAAACCATATCAGGGGCGCCGCGGAAGATACTGACTCTTTCAGACTCTTTTATTTTCACAAGGCCGGATTTTTGTCAAAAAATCTCATAAATTTCCGGTCATATCCAAAACTATTATATGTATTGAGTGATAGTTAACATTCCTTTGAACAAAGTTTAATGTCTGATTTCGGTATCGGGTGAGGTTATTGGTTTCATTGTGCCTTTCTCGCTCAGTCTTCGAATATCAAAACAATTGCGCCTTTCATTTCCGAAACATTTTCGAAACGTTTCAAGGCTGACTCAAATGTCGTGAATCACGCGCAGTTTAATAACAACTTTAAATTCATTGAATTCATTATTAATTTACACTGATTAACTATTGACACTGACTAATTTACAACCTATTTACAACTTATTTACAACTTATTTACAACTTATTTACAACTTATTTACAACTTATTTACAACTTATTTACACTGACATAACTTAAGGTGAATTATCATGGGAAAATTTCCGGAAGCAGACGAACGCTTATTGAGAAAGAGGATTTGTATGAAATGTAACGCGCGCAACTCTATTCGCGCGACCCGCTGCAGAAAATGCTATTACCCCGGCCTCAGATTGAAATCCAAGGACAAGAGCGGTGCGTGATCCTGTTATGACGGTGGAGGAGTATCTTTCCGAGGTCATTTTAAAGGAAGGCGTCGCTCATATTACGCTGATCGATCCGGCCTCTCAAAAGCCCGAAGAAGCTGCCCGTCTGGCAGCCGAGGCTGTCGCGGGCGGAACGAACGCCATTATGCTTGGCGGTTCAACGGACGCGGGCGGTCAGGTTTTAGACCTGACGGCACAAATGATCAAAGAAAAGGTCTCGGTCCCCATCATTCTTTTTCCGGGCAGTACGTCCGGCTTTACAACGAAAGCGGATTGCGTTTTGTTCATGAGTCTTTTGAACTCCCGCGACCCGCATTACATTGTCGGCAACCAAATGCTCGGCGCGCTGACGCTTTACAAAACAGGCATGGAATCTATTCCGATGGCTTATCTCGTGTGCGAACCCGGCGGAACGGTCGGCTGGGTCGGAGACGCAAAGCTTCTCCCGCGCGCAAAGCCCGAGCTGGCGGCAGCATATGCGCTGACCGGCAAGTATTACGGCATGCGCTACACCTATTTGGAAGCCGGATCCGGCGCTGATTCCCCGCTCCCGCCCGAGATGATTGGGACGGTCAAGCATGTTTTAAAGGACAGCATTCTGATTGTCGGCGGCGGTATTCGCGACGGTAAAGCGGCGGCTGTTTGTTCTAAAGCGGGCGCTGACGTTATTGTGACCGGCACGGCGATTGAGAAAGCGGATAACGTGAAAGCGCTGACCGCAGAAATTGTCGCGGGCGCCAAAATGGGTAAAAAAATTTAATTCATTTTTCCCAATTCACAATCCCAATTCAGAATCCCAATTCAGAATCCCAATTCAGAATCCCAATTCAGAATTCCAATCCAGAATCCCAATTCAGAATTCACAATCCAAAAATCCAAAACGGGCAAAAATTTAATTCAATTATTCAAAAATCCAAAAACCGCCGTTTGCGCGGTTTTTTTTATTTTCATTCCTTTTCAGGCCACTGTGTTGCTTGAATCCGGTTTTATTCTTTTCGGAGGTTTATAGCGTGCTGAAAGTTTCTCGTCTTGTTAAAAACTATCAAACGGCTCACGGGCAAAAACGTGTTCTTGATGACATTTCTTTTGAGGTTTCCGACTCGGAAATCGTCGGTATTACCGGGAAAAGCGGCGCCGGCAAAACAACGCTTTTGAAAATCCTGCGCGGCGTCGAATCCTTTGACAGCGGCATGATTGAGGCGGACGGCGAACAAGTCTTTCCCGATTCAGGAAAGGAAGGCGAAATCATGCTTAAGAGAGCCAGCGCGATTCACCTCCAGCGCAATTTCGGCCTTTGGGGCGGACCGGCGATTGAAAACATTATTCGCCGATTAAATTTCCGGATTGCCGGAACCGAAGCCTTGCCGTCTGTGGACCATCACAGTTATCCCGAATTGGAAGAGGAAGCCATGGAAATTTTGAAGATGGTGAGTTTGGATAAAAAAGCGCTTCACTCGACCGACCAGCTCAGCGGCGGCGAGAAGCAGCGCCTTGTTTTGGCCCGCCAGATCGCGGCCCGTCCCAAGGTTCTTTTACTGGACGAGCCGGTCACGATGACAGGCCCCGACACCAAACAGGAAATTTTAGATATTCTTTTGGACCTTAAAAAGAAGCTCAACATCCCGATTTTGGTTGTTTCTCATTTGCCTGAAGTTCACGCATACATTGCCGATCGCGTCATTTTTATGGAAAACGGCAAGATCGTCAAGGAAGGCGACCCTGTTTCCGTTTTGAAATTTTTCTTAAAAGAAATGAAGCCCAAAGAGCCGCTGCCTGAAGTCACTGAGCCGCTTTTGAAGTGTCTTTCTGTTCAAAATGTCGAAAAGAGGTACAATCTCATTCGTGTCGGCGACGTGCTTCGTATTAAGAATCTGAATTTTGACATTTACGATAAGCACATCACGACCTTTGTCGGCCGTTCCGGCGCCGGCAAAACGACTTTTATGAAGCTTCTTGAGGGGATGGTTTCGCCGTCTTCCGGCAAAATTGAAATTTTATACCGCGGCCACGACCCGGGTTCCCCGTCCGCCGATGCCGGTCAATGGATTGATATCGGCGCTTACAACGAAAAACGCATTTACCTCAGAAGTGTTATGAGTCTCATGAATCAGGAGTTTTCGATGTCGGTCAACTCGACCATTCGCGAACAAATCCGTTTCCGTTTGGGCATGAAGACACGATACGCTGTTGACACCGCCAAAGAACGCGCCGCGGAACTCGGTATCCCGCCTCATGTTTTGGACATCATTTACCGCTTGCCGGATATGATGACGGAAGAAAAAGACGCGGTCATGAACGAGCTCGGCCTGCCTGAAGACATCTTTTCCAAGCTTTTCCCCGTCGCGCCGGCCGCTGACGTTGATACATACGCCGCTCCTGTTTTCAAAGCATTGGATTTGCCTCTTGAAATTTTGGACCAAAAACCCGACCAAATCAGCGGCGGCGAACACGTCCGTGCCTTTATCGCATTATGTCTTGTCACAGCTCCTGATTACCTGTTCTTGGACGAGCCATTCGGCGATTTGGACCCGGTCACGCTTCGCGACGTGACAAACGCATTAAAGCGCATCAACAAAGAGTTCGGCACCACGATTATCATGGTCAGCCATCACATGGACTTCGTCAAAGAGGTCTCCCACCGCGCAATTTTAGTCGAAGACGGCGCCATTATTTCCGACGGCTGCCCCGAAGACGTTTGCGCCGAGTTGGTTAAGAAAAGCAACGCCAAATATTTGGATTTCAGCATTGGTAGACTGACTCAGAATTGAGTCATTTTCCCTTTTTTTCTTTTATTCGTTTTACGAGATCTATCAAAACACCATGGGGAGTTCATTTAATTGAAATGATTCTCTATTACCACAATATTTTTATACAATTGATATTGATTGTGTGTCTTCTGATTCTGTTTTTAATTATATAATTAACTAAAAGTTTTAACCAAATACTTTTAATTGGAGATTTTTTCCGAATTAGTCGAATAATATATATAATGCAACAAATCCTTTTGCCCTCATTAATTAATATGCTAATATAATTTTAGTATAATTTTAGTAATACTGTAATCGTGTAACATTCAATTTTGTAGCAATTCGTGTGTTACTGTTGTTACTGATATTGTTTGTGGTATGGAGAGTTTGTTTTATGCAAAATGTCGGGATAGATGCTTCCCTCTCAGCGAAGCCTTCAAACTTAAGTGATGAACGTAAGAGTTTGTCAAATGAACAGCAAAATCCGTTTTCCTTTTTAAACGCAAAAAATCGAAACGTGTCGATTCATAAATTTTTTACTTTATTAATGGTATTCGTCGTTCTTTTTACGGCTTTCCCCATCCATCTCGTTTTGGCGGAGGATTCGTCGTCTCAAGGATCGGATCTTCAGTTGTCAGGTATTGATTCGTCAGGTATTGATTATCTCGTCTCGGCGGGAAATTCGCCGTCCCAAGGTTCTAACTCTGATTTATTAAATTCGGACTCTTTTTTCTCTGCCTCTTCTAATTCGGCCGGTGGGCATTCGTCCGTCACCGGTTCAATTTCCGGCTTTTTTTGGGCGGACAGTAACAGAAACGGATTATTCGATGTCGGCGAATCACGACTCTCCGGATATCCCGTTTATCTCTATGCAGCAAACGATCCAAGTACCCCTATCGCTCAAACCCAAACCCGCGCGAACGGGGCCTACTCATTCAACAATCTTGAACCCGGCAGTTATGTCGTTTGGATCGCCTCAACCACCGTCGGCGGCATGGAATATTTGCTTCCAATGTCAATGACTGATGAGAATGTCTTCGTTCTCGATTGGAGAAGCGACCCTCTCATGGCTTATTCACCCGTGATTGCGATTACAGAAAAAGGCGAATCAGTGACAGGCATTGACGCCGGTCTGCAGACGCCGCTCGGAATCTCGCTGATGTCAAGCGAAATCGCGTCGATGTCAAGCGGAAATTGGCTGGAGATTGATATCACAGCCCTTACGTCGACAACAACTTCTTATTACGAATACTCAGGGGCTAACTCCAATGCGCCCGCAGGCAATACTCTCACTCTTTTCGGTGTCGGGTCAGACTATGACGGATATGAAATCATTCAGACTGCTGACTGGGCATACTTCGTGGAGATTATAATAGATGAAAACGTTGAAACGACCGTCCTCTTCAACGTTGATGGTTGGTCTACTATGACTCTTAATTTCGATATCGTCCTGAGAGACGGGGCTGATTTGACCATGTTGTTGAATGGTAATCTTTGGATTACAGGATCTATCGTGGTGCCGGCAAACAGAACAATAACAATCGACGGCGCGGGCGAGTTGACCATCGAACTGTACGACAATGAGGTTGCGGGTATCGGCGGCATACTCGGCGAGCCCGATGCCGGTACAATCAACATCAACAACGTCAGAGTAGACGTGATTAAACACAGTGCCAGCGACAGCAACGGTGCAGGCATTGGCGGCGCCGGCGGGTGGGACGGCGGCGGCGACGGCGGTACAATTACTATCACAAACTCCCCCATGATTAATGTATCCAGTACCAACGGCGCCGGTATCGGCGGCGGCAGCGGCGGTAACAGCGGAACAATCAACATAATAAACAGTGTTGTTGATGTATTCAGTATTGGCGGAGGTGTCGGCGGCGCCGGTATCGGCGCCGGCGCCGGCGGTAACGGCGACACTATCAATATAATAGACAGTGTTATTAAAACGGAATCAGACTACGGCGCCGGTATCGGTGGCGGCGGCGCAGGCGGTTCCGCGAATTTCGATTTCAGCGGCAACGGCGGTACAATCACCATCATAGGCAGTGATATTGAAGCGACAAGTTATATGGGCGCAGGCATTGGCGGCGGCGGTAACGGCTTAGGCATGGGTGACGGCAATGGCGGTATAATTTCGATTGAAAACAGTACGATTAACGCGAACAGTGGCGTGTCCGCAGGCATTGGCGGCGGTACCGCCGCAGAAGGCGGTACAATTACCATTAAAGGAATCAATTCGAATGTGGTCGCAAAAACAAATGAAAATGGTGCAGGCATTGGCGGCGGCGGCGGCGTAAACGCCGGCGGCGGTATAATCAATATCCTCGGCGGTACGGTGGAAGCAAGAGGGGGAGAAGGGGGCGCAGGTATCGGCGGCGGTATCTACGCAAATGGAGGTATCATCACAATCAGCGGCGGCGATGTGAAAGCATATGGCGGTAGCAGTAACGTCGGCAACGTACGCCTCGGCGGTGCAGGCATCGGCGGCGGCTACAATGGCATTGGCGGCGGCGGTATCATCACAATTAACGGCAACGCAAAAATAACAATGGCAATGGGAGGTACCGGAGCCGCAGGTATCGGCGGCGGCGAGAACTGCCCCAGCGGTGAGATTTTGATCGATGGCAACGCTGTTATTTTGAACGCGACCAGCAGGGCCGACCGTTCGGAAGGCGGTGCGGGCATCGGCCATGGCAGCAAGAACATTGCTCCCAGAGGAAACATCACTATCAATGGCGGTGATGTGTATGCACTTGGCGTCTCAGGCGGCGCAGGCATCGGCGGCGGTTATCAGAGTTTCAGCAACGGCTATCGTTTTGATACTAACGTCACCACCATCACGATCAACGGCGGTAACGTGACATCGGAAAGCGGCAACGGCGCAGGCATCGGCGGCGGCGACGGCGTCGATCAGAACCACATTGGTGGCCCGGCCGAACGTGGAAATGGCGGTGTCATCACGATCAACGGCGGTAACGTAAATGCGGGAAGCGATAACGGCGCAGGCATCGGCGGCGGCAGGAGTGCCGGCGGCGGAATAATTACCATCGATGGCGGCAAAATAGACGCAACGGGTGTCAACGGCGCCGGTATCGGAGGCGGCATCAATGGCAGCGGCGGCAGCATCACCATTACAGGCGGTCATGTGGTCGCAGTAAACAACGGCGGCGGCGCCGGTATCGGCGGCGGCAACGGCTCTGACGGCGGCGTCATCGATATCGGTGACAATGCAATAATAAACGCAAGGGGCGGCATCGGCGGCGCAGGCATCGGCGGCGGTCTCGATGGCAGCAGCGGTACCATCTTTATCGGCGACAGCGTGAATGTGAACGCGACCGGCGGCTTCGGCGGCGCAGGTATCGGCAGCGGCGCCATGGTTCTTGTGGTCATGACCAGTTTACCGGCAACAAGCCGAAATTCAAATTCCATCATAATCAGCGGCGGAACAGTGGAAGCGTATGGCGGCAGCGGTCAATATGCTCTCAGCGGTCCCACCACCAACAACAGTGGCGGCGGCGCAGGTATCGGCAGCGGCGCGAACAGAGGCGGCGTCCCCATCTCAATCGATGGCAACGCGGTCATAAAGGCAGAGGGAGGCTTTGGAGGCGCAGGCATTGGCGGCGGCTACAATAGCAGTTACGGCGACATTACGATTGATGGCAACGCTGACGTGACCGCGACCGGCACGAACTACGGTTCGGGTATCGGCGGCTACTTTTATAATAGTTTATCAGGATTTTCAGGCAGTATCACCATTGATGGCGGGACAGTGACCGCGACCGGCGGCAACGGCGGCGGCGCGGGCATTGGCGGCAGCTCGAGCAATAATAGTGTTTCCTTGATGATCAATAATGGTGATGTGTTTGCATATGGCGGCGGCGGCGGCGCAGGTTTGGGCGGCGGCGGCAGCTCATATATTGGCGGCGCGAGCGGTATAATCACTATCAATGGCGGAAATGTGTTCGCAGTCGGTAGCAGCTTCGAATCTTATAACGGAGGCGGCGCAGGTATCGGCGGCGGCGGCGCAAACGATGCAGTCACAGGCGGCGGCGGTCCGTTAAACCGTGTTGATATTAATGGCGGAAATGTGAAGGCGTTTGGTGGTAATTTTGCCCCGGGCATCGGCGGCGGCGGCTCAAATGGTACCGCAGCAGCGGGTCTTACCGGTAATATCAGTATCAAAGGTGACGCGGTTGTGGAAGCAACCGGCGGTGACAGCGGCGCGGGAATCGGTGACGCAGCATCACGTGGGTCCAGTTTAGGTATGCATGATATTAGAATCTCAGGAAATGCAATAGTGAAAGCCACCGGCGGTGACGGCGGTGCAGGTATCGGCGGCAGCAAAAGCGGCACCTTGGGTGGGTCCAGCTATATATCTATCAGTGAAGATGCAAACGTGGTTGCAACAGGCGGCATCGGCGGCACAGGTATCGGCGTCCATAGAAATACGAATGGGCCAACTATTATTCTTGACAGCACAGCAACGCTAAAAGCTTATTCAGATGGCACTTATCCCGCCATTTATTCCACACATAACATCAACGGAACAGGTTATTTCGTCAATGCCATGATGAACGAACCAATCGGCGCAGCGGATTTGGTGGTTTACGTTCCTCCTGTCGATGATTCTTCGCCGATTTCTATTTTGAACACCTTGTCCCTTCCGGAAAATTACAGAGGCTTTGCTTACTTAACGGGCGCTTCAGCCAGAAATGATAATATTCGCGCGTTCGCATCTGACAGCGGATTGCTCGTCGGTGAGGTCGTTCGTGTGTTTGATAACAGCCAACCGATTTATTCAATCAAGACAATGGACGGATACAATGCTCACAACGGGGGGGCAAACAACAATGTCCTTCCCGTCAAGCTCCTTGTGTACACAGTTACCTACAAGGCCAACGGCGGCACCGGAGCTGACTATGTTCAAGCTACAGGCTTAAAGGCCCCCGGCACGTTCACCACAATCACGTTGGGAGAGTCAGGCTTCACAGCTCCGTCGAATGCGCCTTTCATGGGTTGGAACACGCAAGCGGACGGCAAGGGAACGCGTTACAGCGCATCTCAAGCCGGCATTCCCATTTCCGGCAATATGATTTTATTCGCCGAATGGAGTACGCAATATGACGTAACGTTTAATGCCAACGGCGGCGAATTCGCCAACAGCGATACGACTGTTACTGTTACTGTCATGCCGGCGACACCGCCGAGTGTGACGAAGGTCGGCAGTAATATGCCTGCTGACCCCACACGCTCAGATTATATCTTCCTGGGTTGGAACACAATAGGGGATGGCACAGGTACATGGTTTGACGCCGATACGGAAGTGACCGGAAGTCTCAAGGTCTACGCCATTTGGATGCAAACGATTACCGACTTCAGCAAAGTTTCCGGCGGAACTTTCAGCCGTGTCGGCGACCCTGTTGTCTTTACAATAAATTTCACACTTCCAAGCAACCTTGGGGGATACAACGGATTGCTTATTTTCGATGAGCTGCCTGAGACACTTGACTATCAGAGCGCGGCGGCCAAAATTATCGCAACCTCCGATATACCGCTCACCGTCAACGAGAACGACGGCACGGTCAGCGTTTACATCAGTGAGACAGTTCTTCAAGGAAACGAGAACAAGGTCGTTGAGCTTGTTATTACCGCAAAAGTGAACAGCAATTGGACAAGCGGCAACATTGCGAACACAGCAAAAGTGTTCGCTCAGTCCGGAACAACCGTGCCTGATCCCGCTACAGCTACTCCTCTTGCGGTTGATGGGGCGATTGTAACGCCGACCGACTTCAGAAAGACAGGAACCGCTGTTGCGTATACCCCCGGCGGTACGCTTGAGTATCTGATTGAGTTTACACTTCCGGCCGGCATCGGCGGCTATGATTATATCACTGTCAAGGACACCTACGCAAACGCGCTCGAATATTCAACTTATACAATGACTGTCAATAATATGCCCGTGACGCCGACAGTGGTTAACGCGGCAGGCGCGGTGACCTTTAATTTATCAACTGCGGGGCTTAATGTCGGTGACACCGTTGCGCTTAAGGTGATTTTCAACGTGGATGAAAGTGCTTCGGGACCAATAAAGAACAAGGCGGAGCTTTTCTTTGATGATGAGTTTGGCGGAAGCGAAGAGACCGATGAAATCGCTAAGACCGACTTTACCAAGAACGCTTTGGCGACTTCTTACACGCCCGGCGGTTCTTTGACTTACCAGATCGACTTCACATTACCGTCTGATATCAGTGACTACGATGAAATGGTGATTTGGGACGAATATCCGTCCGCTTTGACCTATGACAGTTACACGTTGACTGTTGGCGGCACCACTGTCACGGCCCTTGTGGATGATACCACTGCCGGCAACGTGACTTTCACCGTTGACCTCACCGCTCTTACCCTCACTGCCGGCGACACTGTC
>Ga0123353_10003277_pt1 | contig 20423 bp, 14 predicted proteins | sample TergutLab28metaG_3_FD_92763 | JGI IMG/M metagenome (GOLD analysis project Ga0123353, IMG submission 92763) | Labiotermes labralis P3 segment gut microbial communities from Petit-Saut dam, French Guiana - Lab288 P3 | ecosystem: Host-associated > Arthropoda: Insects > Digestive system > Gut ... | reverse complement strand
TTCCATATTCTCCATGGTGCTATAACTTTCATATCTGGTGCGAAAGCTTTTATCGCTAGTTCAAATCTAACTTGATCATTTCCTTTTCCAGTACAACCATGCGCTATAGCATCAGCTTTTTCTTCTAAAGCTATTTCTACTATTCTTTTCGCAATTAAAGGTCTCGCAAAAGATGTACCAAGAAGATATTTACCCTCATATTTAGCTTGAGCCTTCAGAGTTGGAAATATATACTCATTTACAAATTCATCTCTCAAATCTTCAATATATATTTTACTAGCTCCAGATTTAATTGCTTTTTCTCTTAATCCTTCTAGCTCCTTTCCTTGACCTAAATTAGCTGCTACAGCTATAATTTCACATCCTTGATAATTTTCTTTTAGCCAAGGTATAATAACAGAGGTGTCTAAACCCCCTGAATATGCTAATACTATTTTTCTATATTTAATCATATATTCCCCTTACTCCATCCATGTATCATCAGATGGATCTTTTATAAATTTATTTATTTTTCTATATCCATTATCATCAATATATTTACTCTCTAATGCTACTCTAACTAATGCATTAATATTAGACAAAGAATAATTAGTTATTTCTTCAGCTTGCAAATTTTCGATACCCTTTTTTAGCTCATATGTAAATATAGAAGCTATACCCATAACACATGCATTTGCATCCTTTAATGTTCTTACTACATCTAATACTGAACCTGCAGTTGAAATTAAATCTTCAATTACAACTACATTTTTTCCATCAACTAATGCTCCTTCAATCAAACTATGTCTCCCATGATCTTTAGCTTTAGCTCTAACATAACTCATAGGTAGTTTCAATAAATCAGAAACATAAGCAGCATGTGGTATACCACCAGTACTAGTCCCTACTATCACTTCAACATCAACGAATTTTTCTAGTATTAAATTAGCTAACTCACTTTCTATTCTCTCTCGAATAGGAGGATAACCTAAAACTAACCTAGTATCACAATAAATTGGACTTTTTATTCCGCTCGCCCAAGTAAATGGATCATTTGGTTTTAAAAACACTGCGTTGATTCTTAGTAATAATTTTGCGATATCAAATTCTCTCATATAAAGTCCTCCTTAAACTTTAAATATGTAGTCAAAGGATCTTTACTTTGAGTAATTGGCCTTCCTACAACTATATAATCACTACCTAATTTCTTTGCTAACATTGGAGTTGAAACTCTTTTTTGGTCTCCTTTGTCGTTATCTTCATATCTTATTCCTGGAGTTATACTTATTAACCCCTTTTCTTTTACTATATTAGCCTCATATACTGAACAAACTATTCCATCAAGACCAGCACTCTTTACATTTTCTATATAAGATGAAACTGTTTCAACTAATGGTAAATTAATACATAATTCATTTTTTAACATATATTCATCAATTGAAGTCATAATAGTTACTCCAATCACTTTAGTATTAGTATCAATAAAAGCTTTTTTAGCAGCCTTCATCATTTCAACACCTCCAAATACATGAACATTAATAAAATCAATATTAAGGTTTTTCAAAACTAGCATAGCTTTATAAACTGTGTTAGGAATATCACATAATTTTAAATCTAAAAAAATCTTATATCCATTGCTTTTTAGTTTTTTAACTAGTTCATATCCTTCCTTATAATATAATTCCATTCCTATCTTAATAAATGGTTTTACATTTCCAAACTTGTTCAAGAATTCAAACAACTCTAATCTAGAATTAAAGTCACACGCAATAATCACATCACTCATTACTAACTCCTATAATATCAACTAACTTATCTATTTTGTATTTATCCATTTCTTTTTCTAATTGATTAATAATTTTATTACACACATAAGGATCTATTAGATTAGCAGTTCCAACCATTACTGCACTAGCACCAGCCATCATTAATTCAATGACGTTTGAAGCATTCATAACTCCTCCCATACCTATTATAGGAATATTGACATTTTTATAACAATCTCTAATTAGTTTAACCACCATAGGAAATATACCTGGGCCACTATAACCACCAACTTCTCTACTCAGTATTGGTTTTCTAGTATTAAGATTAATTCTTACTCCTAAATAAGTATTTACTAAACTAATAGCATCTGCTTTTGCATATTCACATGATTTGGCTATTGAAATAACATCATTTACATTGGGTGAGAGTTTTACTATTAAAAACTTACTAGTATTTTTTCTTACTTCCATAACTAAATCATATACTAATTTCGGATTAGTACCAAACACTATTCCTCCATCTTTAACATTCGGACAACTAATATTTAATTCTACAGCGAAAACATTCGTACAATTTTCGAATTTTCTAACTATACTTACAAACTCTTTGATAGATTCGCCTCCAACATTAATAATAACCTTCTTATTATATACTTTTGATAACTTAACTAGTTCCTCATTAATAACTTTATCAACACCAGGATTTTGCATACCAATTGAGTTTAACATTCCACTTGGACAATCTGCAATTCTAGGTAATTCATTACCATATCTTTTTTGAAGAGTTGTTGCTTTCATACAAATTGAACCAAGTATATTTAAATCATAATAATCACTAAACTCATACCCATATCCAAAAGTACCACTAGCAGGAATAATAGGGTTATCTAAAATATAATCACCTAATTTAATTTTTAATCTATCACTCATTTATTAACTCCTCTGCATCAAATATAGGGCCTTCTTTACATATTCTTTTATAACCATCTGATGTTTTAATACTACACCCCATGCAAGCACCAAAACCACACCCCATTCGAGTTTCTAGTGAAACATATCCATGTCTACTAATTTTTAATAAGTTATCTAACATAATTTTTGGTCCACATGCGTAATACTTATCATAGTTAAGAGGAAACTCTTGTAAATATGTAATAGGATTACCCTTATATCCATATGATCCATCATCAGTTGTAATAACTACATTACACAATTGATTAAATTGTTCATGATAAAATATTTCTTTAACATTTTTAAATCCCATAATTATAGTAGGTTTTATCTTTAACTCATCAAACTTTACAGCCAAATAGTATAATGAAGCACAACCAACACCTCCTCCAATTAGTAGAGGTTTCTTTTCATAATAATTGTATATATTTCCTAAGAAAGCTAAAATATTCAACCAATCATCAGTCTTATATTTACTAAGAATTAGACTTCCCTCTCCTACAATTTTATATATAATTGTAATATTCCTTTCTTCACTATTTACCACACAAAAAGGTCTTCTTAAAAACACACCTTCTATTTTTATATTAATAAATTGTCCTGGATAAACTCTATGCTCTCCTACTTCCAGAACCATTTCAAAAGTATCCTTCGAGAGATAATTGTTACTAATTACTCTACTAACAATTTCTATATTTTTATTCATTTATAACTCCTACTCCAATAGTGATCTCTTCTAAAACATCAACAAGTGCACTAACAGTATCTAAAGAAGTGAAAACAGGAACATTATTCTCAATAGCAGTTCGTCTAATAATTACACCATCTCTCATCGCATTAGCGACATTAGATTCTGTTATTGTATTGATTACATATGTTACATAACCCTTTCTTAAAACATTTAATATCTCATCATTTCCCTCTGATATTTTAGGTCTTATCCTAGTTTTTATATTATGCTTTTTCAAGAATGCTGCCGTTCCCTTAGTGGCCTCAATATTAAAGCCTAATTTATAGAACTTTTCAATTATTGGTAATGACTCTTCTTTATCCACATCAGCTATTGTAGCTAAAATAGTTCCATAATTAATTATCTTTATTCCAGCAGCCTTTAGCGATTTATAAATAGCTCTATTTAAATTAGTGTCATAACCAATAGCTTCACCAGTAGACTTCATTTCTGGAGATAAAACTGCATCTAAACCTGCTAATTTAGAATATGAGAAAGTAGGAGTTTTAACATACCATTTTTTTCTAAGAGGTAAAACCCCAAAATAACCTTGTTCTTTTAAACTATGACCTAAGATAACCTTAGTAGCAATTTTCGCAATAGGTACTAAAGTCGATTTTGCAATAAAAGGAACACTTCGAGAACTTCTAGGGTTTACCTCTATTATCCAAACCTTATCAGATACATCAACTATAAATTGAATATTGAAAAGTCCAATTATTTTTAAACTTAATCCTATTTTATTTGTATACTCAATAATAGTTTTAATTGCATTATTACTTAAACTAAAAGCAGGATATACTGACATAGAATCACCACTATGAACTCCAGTTCTTTCAATATGTTCCATAACTCCTGGAATAAATACATCAACTCCATCACAAACTGCATCAACTTCACATTCCTTACCTAAAACATATTTATCAATTAATACAGGGTGCTTTTTAGATATTTTAACAGCGTCTTTCAAAAAATCTCTTAAAGTATTTTCATTATAAATAGTTTTCATCATTCTTCCCCCCAAAACAAATGATGGTCTAACTAACACTGGATATCCAATTGAATTAGCTTGCTTAACTCCTGTTTCCACATCAAAAACAGCTTTACCAATTGGCATAGGTATGTCTAGTTTCTTCATTTCACCAGCAAATAAATCTCTATCTTCCGCTAAATCAATACTATGTGAACTTGTCCCCAAAATATTTACACCAGCTTGTACTAAATCATTAGCTACGTTTAAAGCAGTTTGACCTCCTAGTGCTGCTATAACTCCTATTGGTTTTTCAAAATCAATTATATTCATAACATCCTCAAAAACTAAGGGTTCAAAATACAGTTTGTCACTTAAAGTATAGTCAGTAGATACAGTTTCAGGATTATTGTTGATAATTATTGCTTCATAACCTTCATTTTGAATAGTCCATACTGCATGAACAGTTGAATAATCAAACTCAACACCTTGACCTATTCTTATAGGGCCACTACCCAAAACTATAACTTTCTTTTTGTCACTACGAATTGATTCATTCTCATCTTCATAAGTTGAATAAAAATAAGGTATATAACTAGCAAACTCACCAGCACAAGTATCAATAGTTTTATAAACTGGATAGATATTATTAGTCTTTCTCAAGGTATAAATATAATGCATATCATACCCCCATATAGAAGCTATATATTCATCTGAAAAACCCAGTCTTTTTGCTTTTTTCAATATCTCAATAGAGTCTTTATTACTATCAATCACTTTTTCAAAGCTAACTATATTATTAAGTTTTTGGAGAAAAAATCTATCAATTTTAGTAATATCATAAATTTCATCGATTAAGATACCTCTTCTCATAGCTTGAGTTAATGCATATATCTTTTCATCTGTATCTTCCTCAATAAATCTTAACAAATCATCATCCTTTAATGCTACTAATTTTTCTAAATATATATGACAAACATCTAATTCTAGCGATCTAATTGCTTTAAGAAAAGCTTCCTCTATAGTTCTTCCTATACTCATAACTTCACCTGTAGCTTTCATTTGAGTAGATAATTTTCGGTTCGCTTTATTGAACTTATCAAAAGGAAATCTTGGTATTTTAGCTACAACATAATCTAAAACTGGTTCAAACGAAGCTATAGTAGTTGCTATTTTTATTTCATTTAAATGCAAACCGCAAGCAATTTTAGCACTAACCCTAGCTATAGGATAGCCACTAGCTTTACTAGCAAGAGCACTAGATCTACTTACTCTAGGGTTAACTTCTATAACAAAATATTTAAAAGAATAAGGATCTAGAGCATATTGTATATTACACCCTCCCTCTACTTTTAATGCTCTAATAATTTTTAATGCACTATTTTTTAACATCGTATATTCTTTGCTAGTTAAAGTTTGTGCAGGAGCAAAAACAATACTATCTCCTGTATGAACCCCTACTGGATCAAAATTTTCCATACTACAAATTGCTATAGCTGTATCATTAGAATCTCTAATAACTTCAAATTCAATTTCTTTATATCCTTTGATCGATTTTTCCACTAATACTTGACCAACAGGAGATAGTTTTAAAGCACTCTTTGCTATAATTAATAATTCAGTTTCATCATAAGCAAAACCCCCTCCAGTTCCCCCTAAAGTAAATGCAGGTCGTAATATAACTGGATAACCAATGTTATTTGCAGCGTTGATTGCTTCATTAATTGTTGTTGCAATCTCAGATTCAATCACTGGTTCATCTATTTCAATGCATAATTCTTTAAATAATTTTCTATCCTCAGCACGAGTGATAGTTTCATAACTAGTACCTAATAACTCCACTTGACATTCATCTAGAACACCTTTTTTATATAATTGCATACCTAAATTTAATCCAGTTTGACCACCAATACTACACAATAATCCATCCGGCCTCTCAATTCTTATAATTTTAGCTATGTATTCTAAATCAAGAGGTTCCATGTATACCTTGCTAGCTATTTCTATATCAGTCATAATAGTAGCAGGATTAGAATTAACTAATACTACTTCATAACCTTCTTCTTTCAAAGCTAAACATGCTTGAGTTCCTGCATAATCAAATTCTGCTGCTTGACCAATTACTATAGGTCCAGAGCCAATAACCATAATTTTCTTAATATCTTTTCTTTTTGGCATTTTTAACTCCTTTCACTTTTTCAACCAATCTTATATAATTTTTGTATATTTTAATATCATCATCAGTTTTTTCATAACTATTAGGATGAAAATGCACAGCTAATATGTTTAATTCTTTGTCAACAAATCCTTCTATTTCATTATTTATCAAATTTACATGAGTTATATCTAACCCTGTTTTATCTATAGATTCATCTACAATTGCATATGAATGATTTTGGCTAGTTATTTCAATTTTCATATCTTCTATACATAATACAGGATAATTAACTCCATGATGTCCATTTACCATTTTATAAGTTTTAGCACCATAAGATAGTGCTATTAGCAAAAATCCAATACCAATACCAAATATAGGTAGTTCTCCTTTAAAAGATGAAATTAAACTAATAATATCTATGTTATCAACAGGATCTCCAGGTCCATCAGATATAAACAATCCATCAGGTTTGTATTTTAATATTTCTTCTTTTGTTGAATTATGCGGCATAACAACAACTGTACACTTGTGATTGGTTAATTTTTTAACACTACTTAATCTCATCCCACAATCTAACGCAACAATTGTAAACAAAGGATTTTGGATTCGAACAATCCATGTTTTTTTTGTAGAAACCTTAGCTATCATAGTTTTTGAAACTTTATAATCTTTAATAAGTTTTAATGCTTTTTTATCATCAAAATCCATATCACATATCATACCTTTCATACTTCCTTGATCTCTGATTATTCTTGTTATGGCTCTTGTATCAACATTACATAAACCCACAACATTTTTTTCTTTCATTTCAGTCCCCAAAGAATCTGTCGCTCTGAAGTTTGACGGTTCGTCATTATACTCTCTAACAATTAACCCACTAATATAAGTGTATCTAGATTCATTATCTTCATCACAAACCCCATAATTACCAATTAAGGGATAAGTCATTAAAACAATTTGCTCACAATATGAAGCATCTGACATCATTTCTTGATAACCAACCATTGAAGTGTTAAAAATTATTTCTGCAATTTTAGTATCAAAACTACCAAAACCTTTCCCATAAAATACTCTTCCATTTTCTAATACCAATTTTCGTTTCAAATTAAACCTCCTTGTATATAACCTTCCCTTTAAATATTGTACATTTATTAAATCCATATAGTTCTTGACCAATAAATGGGCTGTTTTTACTCTTTGATTTTATATCTTCTAACCTATATTCATGTTTATTATTTATATCAAAACATGCAATATTAGCAATCTCTCCAATAGCTAACTTATTATAAGGTAGTTCAAACCTCTTACCAGGATTATATATAAGTAATTCTAATAATTTACTAATAGTTATAATATTAGTTAACACTAATTTTGTATATGCTAAAGGAAATAAAGTTTCTAAACCAATTATTCCATTTAACGCTTTATCATAATCGTTATCCTTCTCTTCTTCACTATGAGGCGCATGATCTGTCGCTATCATATCAACATAACCACATCTAAATGCTTCTAATATCGAGACCATATCACTTTTACTCCGTAAAGGGGGATTCATTTTATAGTTTGCATTTTTAATATCTTCATCACATAAACTAAAGTGATGTGGAGCTACTTCAAAACTTAAATTAAATCCAAGTTTTTTTGCTTTCATTATTAACCCTATACTTTCTCTACATGATATATGGTAAAAATGATACTTAACTTTACTATCTTTTAATAACTTAATTTCTCTTTCAACACATTTTATTTCACTTTCTTTACTTGATTTTAGTTTTTTATCTTCAGCATGAGAAGCTATAATTATGTTTTTATCCCACTTCAAAGCTTTCTTCAACAAACATTTATTATGAAAGCCCTTTCCATCATCACTAAATATTTTTGTGTATAAAAGCATTTTATCAACATCAATCAATTTTTTACTATTTTGACTTATACTCAAAGCACTAGCAGGTATTACATTTACCAAAGCATCATTTTTAATTATTTCTAACTCTTTTTTAATACTTGCTTCATTATCAATAATTGGATTTAAATTTGGCATAGCTACAAGAGTAGTAACTCCTCCTTTTGCTGCACTTAATGTTCCACTTTTAATTGTTTCCTTATATTCATATCCAGGTTCTCTTAAGTGAACATGCACATCAACTAATCCAGGAGTTAATAAAAAATCATCAACTCTAATTGTTGGATAATCACCATTAATTTCATATGAAATATCAATGATTTTATCAGAATCAATTAAAATATCTCTTCTAATCAATTCATCATTTACTACAATTTTCCCACCCTTTAATAATAACATTTAAAATCTCATTTCTTATCCAAAGTTTTAGATATTACTGCCATTCTCACATATACACCATTCATCATTTGAGGAAAAATCCTACTTTTACTACACTCTACAACTTCATTTGCTAACTCTACTTCTCTATTAAATGGTGCAGGATGCATAATAATAGCATTTGGTTTCATTAAATCAACTCTTTTAACAGTTAATCCATATTTCTCATGATATTCATTTATTGAATAACCAAATTTATCCACATGTCTTTCAAATTGTACTCTCAACATCATAATTACATCAGCAGATTTAACACTTTCTTCAAAATCTTCAAAATCAGCTGATTCATCAATAAATTCATTTGGGCCGCTTATCATAACTTTCATTTTCAGTCTTTTCATTATTTGAATATTTTCATGTGCTACTCTAGAGTGTTTTATGTCCCCAACAATAACAACTTTCAAACCTTCAAAGTAACCAAACTCCTCATAAATAGTCATTAAATCCAGTAATATTTGTGTTGGGTGAGAAGATTTTCCATCTCCTCCATTAAATATTGGGATATTTATATTTTTCAATTCCTTATAGTATTCATCAACAGTATGTCTTATTACAACACCATCAAAACCTGTTGCTTCAATAACTTTTACAGTATCATACAAAGATTCACCTTTTAACACACTTGATGTGCTAACATTTATTTGAACAGGAGTTATACCTAGATTTATCATAGCTGATTGAAATGATATTAAAGTTCGTGTGCTATTTTCAAAAAATAATGTAGCCATCTTTAGTCCTTTGTATTCTTTTTTAAAACCATTTTTAAACAAAATAGCAAGATCAATAATTTCTCGTATTTCTTTATCTGACAAGCTTTTTAAATTCAATAATCCTTTCATTTTCCTTCTCCCTTTTTCAAAATAATGCTTTGGTCAGCAGACAAGACTTTACATAATATCTCCTTAAGACCCTTCTATTTTACCACTAAATTTAATATATTGCAATATAAATCAATAAACATATAATTAATAAAAATCCTCTATCATATCATAGATAGAGGATTAAATTAGTCTAACTTATTGCTTCATATTTAGCATAATACTTTACTGCTGGAACTTCTTTTAATCCTAAAAAGAAAATAGGAGTTCCAGAAAAACTAGCATTATCATACCAACCCACAAATATATAACCCTCTTTTACAGGAGAATGGAGGTAGGTAGTAGTTGCACTAACATGTATATCAATAATTCCAAACATAGGTTTTGAATTTCTTTCAATAGTATGATCAAAATCATAAGTCATACCACCACCAGTTCTAGTTCCTTTTACAGATTGATTACCATACATATATCCATCAATAATACAAGCCATATAATAAGTAGACATTGGACCAGACCACAAAGCTGAAGTATATGGATATCTTTCCTTATGCATAATTAAACAAATCTCAAATAAATATTCGTATTTAGTCTTATATGGTTCAGTTCCAAAGAAACCACCAATAGGTTCACCACCATTTGTAATTGATGTATAAAATGATGTATGATAGTTTCTACAATGTGCTGATTCTTGAGTTGGACCCCAAGGCATACGAGGATCATAATTAGGAGTGTTGTAACAGTTTACCCAATAAGCCCAGTTATCTCCTGACACTAACAAGTTTCTTTCTTTCAAATATCTATATAAATCATAACTAAATATCATATCAATATTATTTTCCGTATCGGCATATGTAGCTAAATTATTAGCACCAGAAGACCCAGCAGGAGCCTTTGGCATTTCGCCATCTGCCCATATCCAACCAAATTCTCCTCCATTTAATTCATATTCGATATCATAAACAATTCCACCTTCAAAGTAATCTGCATAAAACTCTTTAACCCCAGTACTACCCATTGCTATGTTTGTTATATAATTACCTTCTAGTTCAGCATTATCACACCAACCTAAGAATACAAAAGCTCCTTTAGGGTCTAATTTTGGTAATACTACATTATCAAATATAGTATATGAGTTAAGTGGTAAAGTTAATTGTGTTGATCCATCAAAATATTTTATTTCATAAATAATAGGATCTAATTTAGCATATACATAAGTAGTCTTATAAATAGCTTCTTCTTCATCAAATGGAGTACTAAATGTTTGGTCAGTATACCAACCATTAAATTCTTCACCAGGATAACTTGGTTCTTCTGGTAAGGACGCTACTTCTCCCCATTCAATAGTTTGAGAACTAACACTAGTTCCCTTTACATAGAATGTTACTACATAAGTTATTTTAGTATAAATTCCAAATATATCTAAATCTTCATATACTTCCCACCATTCAATACTATCCCAACCAGTAAAGTAATAACCAGGAAATGCATTTTTTTCTTCATTGCTAGGTTCATCTGCTTCATCCCCATATGGAACATTTTGAGTTTCTCCAATTTGTATATCACCAAAGAAAAATCTAACTTGGTAAATTAATTGTTCCCAATTAGCTTCTAAGTTAATATCAGCAGTAATAGATGAAGTTATATCAAACTCACTACCATTTAATAACCAACCTTTAAACTCATATCCAATTCTTTCATTAACAGTTGGTTGAATAATTGTTTGACCATTTAATATCTTTTGGTCAGGAATAACTTGTGAAGTTTTAGTGTTAAACTTAACAGTATGAATCTTTTCATACTTTGCAACTAGTTCAATATCTTCAGTAACTGGTGCATCAAATTTATATTCAACATCACCTAAAAACCAACCCATGAATTTATAATTAGCCTTTATTGGTTCATTAACTGGTTTAGTTGCTAATTCACCCTCTAAAATTGATTGAGTAGGAAAACTTCCTCCACCATCAGAATTAAACTTAACTTCATAATAAACATCAACTATAACAGTTTCTTCCCATATAGCAACTAAAGTAGTATTTGATGTAATCTTAGTATTAAAATCGAATGCAACACCATCTTTCGCCCAATGTTTAAAATCATAACCATCTTTAGATACATTAATAGAACTAACAGTTTGATTGTAATCAACCTTTACAACTGTAGACGCAGTATTATTATCAGGATTAAATGTCACATCAAACTTTTGAATAGACCATGTAGCTACTAAGATAATATCTTTTTCAATTGGTGTTTCAAAATCAAACTCTTCTCCATTTAAAGTCCATACTAAAAAGTCATAACCAACTTTACTAGTAATGGGTTCTGTACCTATCTTTTTTCCACTCTTAATAGATAAACTCGAAACAGCACTACCATCCGTTTGAAACTCAACAGTATATGTGTTCCCACAAGCAATAAGTAATGCGATAATCGCAAAACTAAAAATTAACATTATTTTTTTCATATTTTTCCTCCAATCATATTATACAATAATTTAACCAAAAAAACAAAGGTATTAATTTATTAATTTCATTTTTTCTTTGTACAATTCATACTTTTTATTCCCATCTACTTCAATATTGAAATAATCATTAAAGTAAATCTGGTCACTGTAATCTAGTTTCTCTAAAAACTTCTCACATAATATTCTAATCTTTTCACTATAATTATTATCTACATCACTACTCTTCCATATTATTCTATTGAATTTTGAAAAATACATTTTCTCATCCACATAAACATTATAATTTCTCGAATAGTGTATACTTCTTTCCTCAGAAAATATGGAAACACCAAAATAAAGATTAGAATAATGATTTATTTTCAATATATCAAAAATCGTCGGAACTATATCTCCAACCCAAGTTGGTTTAGTAATTATATAAGGTGATACTCCAGGTATTTTAATCATACATGGAACATTAAATAATTGAGTATAGTTATCAGTAATAGTTCTTTTATTTTTAACAAAAGCACTCATATCACCATAATAAGTATTATGATCACTCAACAATACTATAACAGTATTATCTATTAATTTTGTTTCTTCTAAATAATCTAACAATATTCCAATAGCTTTATCAGTATCTAAAGCACATGCAGCATAATAAAATAAGTTTTTTTCATCAATAGTATTAAAACTAAGACCTTTACTATTTAGTAAATCAATGTAGGGTGCTAAACTACTTCTATAATTATACTCACCATGCATAGTTAAAGTAACAATTTTTGTATAAAATTTTTCATTCAAGGGAAACATATCTTCTTTCAATTTTTCCATCATCTCAGAATCTAAATTTCTCTCACCTATTTTATGTAAATCAGTTAGATCATAAAAATCAACCATTTCATTAGCACCTACAAAACTATCAAAACCAAAAGCTTTATAAGCGACATTTCTATTATAATAATATGTATCACCATTATGATATTCAATGCATTTATACTCTAAATCTAATGCTTTTAAAGTATTAGGTATAGAGTTCGCTATATAGTTAGAAGAAAATCTATAATTTAAACTTACTTTAGATGGATATGATCCTACAAATGATAAAACCTCTGAGACATCAGTTTTATTTCTTGAATAATAATTTTCCAAAACAACACTACTTTCCATTAGTCTATTAAAATTAGGATATAAACTTTTTAACACCGCATCACTTAGACCTAAATTATTCGGATATTTAGCAATATCATTTAAAAATACAAACCACTCTAAACTTTCCACTAATATACTAATCACATTATAATTACTAGTATCAAGTGAATCAAACATACCACTTCCTTTATCAACTTTATTATATATAAACGATTCTAACTCATCAATATTACTCAACTTGATTTTATTAAAAAAAGTATTATAAAAAACTTCATATACAAAGTTTGCAGTTGCTCCATACTTATTATATGGATTATTACTATTACCATATAATTGTTCTTGATAAGTCTTTTTAGTAGTAGTAAATGAAGTAATTAGTAGGGTGCTAATCAATAAAATGAATAACAATATAATCATTATAAATCTGTAACTTAATTTTTCAATAATATATGATGGTTTAACTTTTCTTCGCAAATTAAATCCAATTAATAAATATACAATTATTAGTAAAAAGCTAGTATAAACTTGCCATATATTAAACTGTACAGATTTAATTATCCCCATACCATCTGCTCTTAAACTAAAAAATGAGTATTCAAAGAAAGTTTGAGTTGATTCAAATATATATACAAAAAATATATTAAACATTAATATGACCAGTAACCAAACCAAACTAATATAAATTCTAGCAATCTCGCTTCTAACACTAAGCATTATAATACAAACTAATATCATCATTAATAAAAAAATATAAGGTTCACTCATTAGTACACTTTTAGTAGTAAAAATCAATCCTAATATTTCTAATGATAATCCTACTATAAAAAAGCTAAATACTAAATAATTATTCTTTAAGAAACTTACAATCTTACTCATAATAACACCATCAAACATACTAATATGTATACCATACAAAATCTATTGTTAGTTAATTTATAAACCATACTAATATAAAGACCATATATAAGAAAAAAAAGTGCAATCATATGTTTTAAGTAAATAAAACCAATTCCAAATAAAATTATCCCTAATATAATTCCTGATATAAAATATAGTTTCTTAGGTAGTATTTTATCTAATAATTTAACTAATAATACACTTACAAACATCATACAAAATACCATCAATAACATTATTAATTTTGTAGCTAGTATAGCCTTATTGATATCTTCCCCAATATAATATGATAGACTTACTTGTTTAGTATAAATAATTCTATTCATTACTATAAGCAATGAAATAAGTAGTGTTAGTATTTTATTGAATAATGGTAACTCTATTTTATTATAAGTCTTTAAAATATTAGTTTTCGAAGTTGTATTATATATTATAATAGCTATCACTAGTATTAACAATAGCAGTAAAATATATATTATTTCCAAACCAATTGCATCTACATAAAACTTCAGTTCAGGATCAACCATTTGAAACAGAGTTATTAAAATATTTTGGTAAAAAGGAAAAGTAATTGCTAGAACAGGATATAATATTATACAAAACAACATTAGACTTACCATTATAATATTATTTCTCATAAATACCTTCTCTTTTTAATATTTTTAAAGCATTAGTTTGCTCTAGAATACCATTTTTCAATTTATAATCAAAAACTATATCTTCTTTATCAAGATCTTCAGTAAAATGATAATTATTAACATTTTCGACCATACAAAACTCTTTATCATGAGTTGTAATTATTGATAAAAAAGATAATTTTTTCAATGATTCAATAACTTTTAACCCTCCTATTATTCTATCTTGTGCATTAGTCCCTTTAAATAACTCATCAATTAAAACCAATACACTTTTATTATTTGAGTTTACTATTTCTTTAATTCTCAAAACTTCAGCTAAAAAAGTCGATATACCAGATGATATATTATCAACAATACCAATAGAAGTATATAGTTTGTAGTAACAACAACTAAACTCTTCAGCACAAACATAAGCTCCTGCATAACATAAAACTAAGTTTAGACCAATTGTTTTCAAAAACAATGTTTTACCAGCCATATTCGAACCAGTTAACATATTAATTTCATTTTTACTGTTAAAGTCATTTGATATCGCTTTAGTTTCTATCAATAAAGGATGATATATATTTTTTACATTAATCCCACTAGAATTGTTATAAGAAGGACTATTAGTTTTTTCTTTAGTATTACTTATAATTGCTAATGAAGTCATCACTTGTAACCACTCTACATCATGTACAATCTTTTTTAAACAATTAAACTTCTTTTCATTTTTAGAATAAAACCAAACAATTATCAAAACAATAAAAAATATTGGTCCAAAAACTAAATAGCTTAAAAGGTTTTTATATAAACTTTTAAATAATTCAATATACTTAAATGTTCTTTTCAAACTATTATTGTTTTCATTACAATTCTTAAATATAGAATTCAATTTACTGTTTTTAGAAGAAATGTTCTTTAAATAACTTGTCAATATACTAATAGAGCCATATATAGTATTTATCTTAAATATTATAGCTAAAGCATCTTTATATTTACTGCCTAAAAAAATAGAGTATGCTAAACAAATTAAATATATTAATAATAATAAATAGATATCAATTATTCCAAAACTAAATAGTACTACTCCACCTATAAACATACTACTAAAAATCCCTCCAAGTATACAATACAACAATTTTAACTTAAACTTATTCTCAAATAGATTTAAATTACTACTAATGTTAGTATCTTGTGTTTCATAAACAAATTCTTTAACCTTAGCTTCAAAGCCAAATGCAAACTCTTCTTCTTTAATTGCTTTAATAATTTCAATGCTCTCTATTTGTTTTGTTTTCTCAATTTCTTTATTTAATAATTTGTTAATCAAATCTTTCCTAGCTTGAGGTGTTTTACATACTGATATATACTTAAACAAAGAATAATCACCAATTACATCCAACTCCTTTAAAAAACTCTCATAATTTAAATCTTTACCAGAATCACTAAATGAAATCCATGTTCCATCTAACCTCTTTAAATATTCATTGTAGACTTCTTCTAAGAATAAGTATTCACGCAACTTATAGTTTTCCTTTTTATACTTAATTATAAAGTATATAAAACAACCTAAACTAATTACTCCAATAATCGAAAACCAATAACTAACTATCATTAGTAGAAAAAAAACTGTAATGCATAAAAACATTACAATTCTTAATGTTGATAATTTATTAACCTCTTTAAGAACAACTTGTTTATTAAGTAATACCTTATCTAATTTTTCTATATATTTATCTTTTATCATTTATCAAGATAATCTCTTAAAGAATTCATTATTGTTTCAAACTCAAATCTTGTTAAGATATTTAAATAACTATCTTCTTGATAATTACTATTTAAAATATACTTTGATTTAGTAGCTAAAAGATTATTCTTATATAAAGGATTTTTTATAGCACTAAAGAATAACTCAATTAAAAAATCATCATACTCTTTACTATTTCTAATCAACTCAACTCCATACCAATATAATCTATTAGTATCTTGCCATTTGTATTTATTTCCACAATCTACAGTTATTAAATCATTTCCTGAATAGGTTAAAAGAAGATCTTGCACTTCCTTTTCTTTATAAGTAATAGCCTTTAATACACTACCAATACTACTACACATTTTATTTTTAAACTTAAAATTATAAGGAAATTCAATAGATAAGGCTTTGCCTAATGTGTTTTTCTCTTCAAAGCCAACATTAATCCATTTAACAGATTGCGATATATATTCACCTTTTTTAACTTTGATTTGATCATCATCATAATAAACACTATCTCCATCTATTTTTATCTTTAAATAATCTATTTTATAATCCGCTTTAAAAGCTTTATAATTTTGGAATTCTTGTTTATAATTAGCCATTTTTACACCTCACAATATTTTATCAAATTTTTCTATAAATATCAATAAAAGTATCTCATTATTTTAATAATGAGATACTTTTCAATTACAAGCTACACTTAGCTTTACTTTTATTGTATTATAGTTTTATAAATATAACTTATTTCTTCGTTCTTATATTTAACAGTGACTTGATAAGAAATCTCCCCCTTATAAGCTTTCAATATTTTACCAGTATCATCAAGTATATTAGTAGATAATGATTTATATTTAAATTCATATTCTTTATACTCATTAGCAAGAATTAACTCAATTTCAACTAAATGCAAAAAATATGAATATAAGTCTAATCTTCGCATTGATTGTGGGCAATTTTTACCACTAAAATCATAGTGTTGTTTGACATTATCTATAGTTAATCCAAAAGCAATCAACATTTTAGCAACTAATTTAGCTGTATTTCTCATCACAATATTATAATCAGTTTCTTTAGTAATACAAGTTTCAATGCCAATACCATTTCTATTACCACCACCTAATCTATTATCCATATTATAACCTTTATTGAAGTATCTATCAAGTGGAGTTCTACTTCCATCACCAGCATGCCAGGCTACCTCATTTAAAGGAATATGTTGATATACATCTTTATCGTCTATAGTAAAATGCCACGAAATACCTCTACTATCAGTATTAATGATTTCATTCCAACCTTCTGCATCATAAACAATATCGCCAGTATCATGAATCACTATAAAGTGGTTTTCATTATAACCTAAGCCACCAACTTTTTTATAACCAGGTCGATTAGGACTTTCTTTACTTAATATACCATCTTTAATTAAAATTTTTGGAGCATACATATTGTTATTCGCAGCCAAGTATATTTTTTCACCATCTTTTTCACTGTTTATCAGAGTATTTGAATCTAAATCAGCAATAAAAAATGGGATAAAACCATAATTGGGTTTAAAATATCTAACTGTTTCCCCATCAAAAGCTCCAAATTCTCCTTGTGTTAATGTTGATACATGCATTTTATCTAGTATTTCCTTTACATTTTTCATATTATATATTCCCCTTTCTTTGTTGTATCTTTTTATAAATTCTTCATTTAATTTTTTACATTCATATACATCCATTTCCTCAACATTTTCATATGGGTAAAGCATATTTAGTGTTTTATATTTTTCCTTTCCATGTTGATGAAAAGGAAGAAATTGAATTTTTTTTATACTATTTATTTGGTATAAGAAATTGTTTAAACTATCTAAATAAATTTTACTATCAGTATATCCAGGTATTATTACTTGTCTTATCCAAACATCACATTTAGATTTATTTAGGACCTTTATAAATTTTATGAATTCATTCATTTCTATTCCAGTCAAATCCTTATATTCTTTTTTATCAGTATGTTTTATATCTAGTAATACAACATCAATATATTTTAACACTTCTTTGTATTTACCAACTCCAACTCCTGCTGTATCAATATCTATACTAATATTTTCTCTATTTAACAAAGTGCAAACTTCAATCAAGAAATCAATTTGAAGTAAGGGTTCTCCACCTGAGAATGTGATACCTCCCTCTTTTCCATAATAGTTCTTATATTTAATTATATTATTCACTAGCTCTTCAGCAGTATATTCTTTACCAGTCATCTTCCACATTTCTGGGTTATGACAATATTTACACTTTAAATAACAACCGCTTAAAAATACTATGGTACGGATTCCAGGACCATCTAATAAACCTAGAGTTTCAATTGAATTAATGTACCCCTTTACCATTACATCTTCTCATGGAAGGTTCTACTTAGTACTTCAAATTGTTGTTCTTTAGTTAATCTATTAAACCTAACTGCATATCCACTAACTCTAATAGTTAATAATGGATATTTTTCAGGATTTACAATAGCATCTTCTAATACACTCCTTTGGAGTACATTTACATTTAGATGATGACCTCCTTGTTTAAAATAACCATCAAGTATTCCAACTAGATTTTTGATTTGATTTAACTTTGTTGATCCTAAAGTATTTGGAACAATTGAGAAAGTATTAGAAATACCATCCAAACAACAATCTGAATACCTTAACTTAGCAACACTATTCAATGATGCCAAAGCTCCACTTGTATCTCGCCCATGCATAGGATTAGCTCCTGGAGCGAATGCTACTCCACTAGCTCTTCCATCTGGAGTAGCTCCTGTCTTAAGACCATAAACAACATTTGAAGTTATAGTTAGAACAGAAAGAGTATGTTTGGCATTTCTATGCAGTCTATGTTTTATTAATTCTGAGTAGAATTTTTCTAATAACTCAACTGCTATATTATCAACTGCATCATTATCATTTCCGAATTTTGGATATTCACCTATTCTTTCAAAATCATATGCAAGTCCATTCTCATCACGAAGAGGTTTTACTTTAGCAAACTTAATAGCACTCAAACTATCAGCTACAACTGATAAACCTGCAACTCCAAAAGCCATTAATCTTTCACAATCATAATCATGCAAAGCCATTTGACTTGCTTCATAAGCATATTTATCGTGCATATAATGTATTACATTCATAGTATTAGCATATAACTTAGCAACTTTCTCAAGCACTTTATAATATGTTAACTTAACTTTATTAAACTCTAATACTTCATCATTAACATGTTCTATATCCTCTAATACCTTTTCACCAGTTTTCTCATCGATACCTCCATTTATAGCATATAATAACGCTTTAGCAATATTACATCTAGCTCCAAAGTATTGCATTTGCTTACCTATTTTCATCGCTGAAACACAACAAGATATACCATAATCATCACCATATATAGGCCTCATCAAATCATCATTTTCATATTGGATTGAATCTGTTTCAATTGACATTTTCGCACAATAATTTTTAAATCCTTGTGGTAAAACATCACTCCATAATATAGTTATATTTGGTTCAGGAGCTGGAGATAGATTAGTTAGAGTATGCAAAAATCTAAATGAAGTCTTCGTTACTAAAGGACGATAATTTAAACCTACTCCCCCAATAGCTTCAGTAACCCAAGTTGGGTCACCTGAGAATAACTCATCATATTCAGGTGTTCTAAGATGTCTAACTAATCTTAACTTTATTACAAATTGATCAATTAGTTCTTGAACTTCTTCTTCAGTTATTAATTTTGCTTGTAAATCTCTTTCAAAATAAATATCTAAAAATGTTGAAACTCTTCCTAAACTAGTAGCAGCACCATTAT
>Ga0123353_10003276_pt1 | contig 20423 bp, 17 predicted proteins | sample TergutLab28metaG_3_FD_92763 | JGI IMG/M metagenome (GOLD analysis project Ga0123353, IMG submission 92763) | Labiotermes labralis P3 segment gut microbial communities from Petit-Saut dam, French Guiana - Lab288 P3 | ecosystem: Host-associated > Arthropoda: Insects > Digestive system > Gut ... | reverse complement strand
GCGGAAGGCGGCGTGATTTCCATCCAGGCAGAAAACTGCGACGCCATCACCTGGATTTCCAACGGAAAGATTATTACCTCGGGCGACACAGTTGACTTGACAAGCTGCGAAAACTTGGGTTCCTATGTCCGCGCCGAGCTGTGGGGCCCGGGCGGGAATCTCTATACGCAGCCATTCTTATTGGCTTGATTGAAACATAAACTCTCTTGCCCCGCTACCCACGGTGAATACCTGCCCTGCATCCGTAAATGCGCCGATATCTTCATACCCGCTCTTTTCGATGAAGCAACCACCCTCTATTTTGGGTAATATTACAGTGGCCCGAATATTTGCCGGGACATTGATTTTCAGCTTGAATTTCCTGCCTGCACCAGAATAAGATACCTCCACCGGGCCGCGTTGCGTGACGACGCGGCCTTCCAGTTTGTTCAAAAGGCCTGCGGTCAACGGCTGGATGCGTATTGATTTCGCGCCCGGCTCCAGCACTTTCACGCCCACGATGTACTCCAGGATTTGCAGCAGCGAGGCCGCGCCCCAACCATGGGACTGGCTCTGGTGCTGGCCCACGGTCCACTGCTCCCATGTGAAGGTGGCGTCACGTTTTTCGATTAATTGCGCCCAGCCGAGGTCTTCCGTATTGGTCAAGAGTTTCAACGCCGCCTCTGCATGGCCGGACTTGAACAGGGCCTCTACGAGAAACGCCGCCGTCATTGGCCCCTGTTTCATGCCCATGCCTGCAATATAATCGCCCAGGTGATCTTGCGTTTCTTCAGGGGCAATGTCAAAGGCAAGGGCATAGGAACTCGAATGCTGCCCCAGGTGGCTGCTCTGCTTGCCATTTTTGTATATGCCGTCGCAGAACAGTTGGCTTTTGGTGATCAGCTTGTCATTCATGGCCTTGCGCAGATTTTCTGCCCGAAGTTCGAAATCGTCAATCTCAGAGTTGTCTTTGCCCAGTTCCCGGGCGATGCGCGCCATGATGTCAAACAGCTGCACAGCCAGTGCATTGACAGTCGTGCGGGCGTGGGCGGCTTTGTCGTAGCCAAAACGTCCCACCGGCGGCCAGTCTATGTTGCCGTATTTATAATTTCCATTGCCGCCGCCGGATAGCTTTACGACAAGCCCAGCCAATGCGCCTTCGCTGTGAATATGCCTGCTTGCGTAATCAGCGGTGTTTTTCATGTAGGGGTATGCTATCTCAAGGAGCGCCCGGTCGCCGCACTGCAAATAGTAGCGCCAGGCCATCAGCGGCAGGTTGAGCGTAAAATCGGGGATATCGCGCTTGCCTTCGCCATTGGGGTATACGCAGTTATAACGGCCCAGGTCGCCGCCATTTGCCCAGTGGCGGTCGGCGGAGGCCAAAAACTGCATGATCGCTTTGCGCGTGGTGGCGCGCTCGTACCAGGCTGCTGTCGTTGCTGAGCTGATGTTGATGGCATCGTGCAGGAACTGCCCTTTTTCGCGGGTGGGGGTATCCACGAAGCTGTTTTGCGCGGAATACAGCGCCGAACGCTTCATGAAATCGAAGACTTTGTTGAGCGTCGCGTCGGAGCTTTCCAATTGCGCGTCCCTGCCCGCCGGGACTTCCGCATAGTACAAAATAGCCTGGATATCTTCCGGCGTAAAAGCCTGGTTTGCCGCCGCCGGTATCTGCAAATAGCGGAAACCCATGTGTTCCCAGTTTTCGTAGCTTGCCTCGCCGTCCTTCATTGTGTAGACGTAGTGCATGCGGGTGTCCTGGGCGGCGGCCCGAGAGGTATTGATTTTATCGGAAGCGCGCAACTGATACCCGGTTTTGAGTCTCAGGACCCTGCCGGCCTTGCCATGTTTGAAGCGGATGCGCAGCTTCGCCGGAATGACGCGCCCGAAGTCAACGAGCGTATCCCCGTTCGAGAGCTTTTTGATGGAAACAGGCCGCACGGTCTCTTCCTGGACATGCCCCAGCTCTGCGATTAAATTTGGGAAAATATTGTTGGGATGTAAGCCCAGCACCCGGGGTTTTACCCAGTTGCTTGCATCAAGCCCCGGTTTTGCCCAATCGGGAAACTCATTGCGTGCGTCGTAGTGTTCCACGGTATCGCCTTCGTCATTGCGCTTCCAGCTGGTCGCGACATAATCTGTGCAGTCATGCATGCGCCAGCGGCCATCCGTAACGATATTTTGCTGCGTACCGCCTTCGTAAAAAATGCAGATACGGCCAAGCAGGCCCTGCACATGGGCGTCGCGGCCCTGGCCGCTGTTGAACCAGCGGCAGATGAGCGCAATTGTGATAGCATCAGCCTGCAATGGCAAAGCATCTGTAATATCCCAGCCCTGGTAACGCTGCTCGCCCTGGTAATCGAAGGACTGCCCCCTGCCAATGCGCTGGTTATTGATGTAAAGCTCGTACTCATGCTGCGTACAAAAATACGCCAGCGCCCGCACGGGCTTTTTGCCCGCGAGCAACGCCTTTTCTGCCCGGGCGTACCAGTAAAAACTGCGTTTGCGGGGCGGCTGCGCCAGCTGGAGCCAGGCGGCGTCCCAGGCATAATTCTCGAGCCCGGTGGCGAAGCTTGCTGGTTCGCTCCAATCGGAAGCACTGCTTTCGCCGTCCCAGATACGCACTTTCCAGCTGTAGGGATAGCCCTGTTGCAATGCAGGGCCGTTATAACGTACATGGCCCTGCTCGGATGAATCAACTTTGCCGGAATCCCATACCAGTTTTTTTGTGATATCGTCAATGGCATATAATTGATAGGCCGATTGTGCTTGGTCCAAGCCATCGCCGCGCAGCCACCAGCTGAAAAACGGCGGGTTCCCGATATTCATGGGAGCTTCGAGGTCATTGGTCAGCAGGGCGTAGGGAGTGAGATGATTCATAGTAAATTCTCCTGCAAATTATTCTTGCGGCGTTCATTTTTCTATGCTATAATAACTCCATCAACAACTGGAGGAGCTATCTTATGAAAATTAAAGTTTTTGGCACACTCGCTGATCTTGGCGCAGCAGCAGCCGAGCAAGCCGCCGGTATCATCTCAAAGGCCATTGAACAGAAAGGCCGCGCGCGCATTATTCTGTCTACAGGCGCGTCGCAGTTTCCATTCTTCGACGCCCTGGCGGGTTACCCCATCGACTGGGCGCGCGTGGAAGTCTTCCACTTGGATGAATACATCGGCATCGACGACCAGCACAAGGCCAGCTTCCGCAGGTATTTAAAAGAACGCTTCGAAAGCGTATTGAAGCCTGGCAAAATGCACTATGTCAGCGGCGAGGGCGACGTGGCGGCACACATGGCGGCCCTGTCAGTTGAAATCAGCAGCGCCCCCGTAGACCTTGGCATGATCGGCATCGGCGAAAACGGCCACCTGGCTTTCAACGACCCGCCCGCCGATTTCGATACCGAGGAGCCTTTCATCATCGTCAACCTCAATGAAAGCTGCAAGGCGCAGCAGGTGCGCGAGGGCTGGTTCCCTTCCATTGATGACGTACCGCCTACGGCCATTACCATGACCATCAGCCAGATCATGAAATGCGAAGCCATCATTTCGGTCATGCCCTACGCCGTGAAGCAAAACGCCATTTGCGACACCCTGCGGCAGGATATCAGCAACATGCACCCCTCGACGATTTTGCGCGAACACGCCGATGTCACGATTTATTTAGATAATAATTCTGCGGATAAATTGAACGCGGACGAACTGGCTAAATATGCGTAAACTACTTCAGGAAATCTTCCAGGCACTCTTTATTCAACTCAATGAGCTCCCTGAATAATTTGCGGCCGTTGGCTTCGCCGATTCTGGCGATCATCGGGTCGCGGATGAATACATTCTCAAGCGCGGCTTTGTCCTTCTGGAAGTAGGCTTCTATGAAGTCTATTTGGTTTTGGGCGTGCAGGTTGACCAGCGCTGCGGTTTCGGGGGTCATTTCACCTGCGTCCAGGGGCACGACGCTGTCCAGGCTGAACACTGCGTCGGTCTCCACGGCGGCGCCCAGAATGACATTGCGCTGCTGGCCTGTATTTTTGATATTCACGTTGGTGGTCATATCGCCAAGGCCGCTGATGGCGGTCATTTGCTGCACACCCTCTTCCCCTGATTTACGGATGCGGGGGGTGACCAGCGGGGTGGCCGCCAGCTTGCCTTTCATCACACGGATCGCGTTATTTCTCTTGCGGCGCGACACAGGCGTAAGGCTGAAGCCCATGTGATTGACACGCTTGTGCGTCAGGAACAAATCCGGCACGAATTCGGCCAGATGGCGATCCCCTGCCGCTGCCGCGACGCCGTACTTCTCGAATAAAGTATATTTTACATTGTGGATGTTATACACGCGTTTGACGATATCGGGCACGGCTGCGGACAGGCGCGGAATATTATGCTGCCGGAACATCTTTATGTATGCCGCGTAAAGCTTCATTAAGTCAAGGCCCTGATATTCCGCTTTGTTGATCCATGTAAAGTGGTTGAGGCCCTGCACGTTGGCCGTGATATCCTGCCGCTTGACCTGCCGGAAGGACCAGATATGCGTAAAGCTCCGGCCTTTTTTTAACAATTCGGCTTTCACGGTCTTCAAATCTGAAGCCAGGAAGGCTTTTTTGCCTTTATCGGACAGCGTGAGGTACATCCCCGCGATGCGGCACATGAGGTTCTTGGTGCCGAAAACCTCGTGGCAGCAGCCAAAGGCCTTAACCTCCGGGAATTCGCGATACAGCACATTCATGCACATGGACATGGGGTTGGTGTAGTTGATGACCCAGGCGTCCGGGCAGTTTTCACGGATTTTCTGTGCGAACAATATGTAAGCCGGAATGGTGCGCAGCGCACGGGAATAACCGGCTGCGCCGACTGTGTCGCCCACGGACTGCCATATGCCGTATTGTTCCGGATGATGCACGTCGTGGTGCATGTTGCCCAGGGTGTAGGGCAGGATGGAAATGATGACAAAATCCGCGCCTGCCAGGGCTTTGTCGATGTCGCTGACCACGGAGCAGGTCCAGCGGCTTTTGATTTTTCTTGGGTTGCGCGCGACGAGCTTGTTAAACCAAAGCAGGTTGCGCTCCGCTGCGGGGATATCAATGTCGTACAGGCGCAGTTCGCCTTCAAGCTGGTCTTGGGCCAAAAGGTCGGAAAAGCAGTTGTGCGCCCAGCCCTTCGAGCCGCCGCCAATGTAGGCGATTGTGAGTTTCTTCATATTGATTCTCCTAGCTTGAATGAAAATATTTGATTTCATTTTATTTTACCAAAAACATACTTCGCTTGCAAGCTATTTTTATGAAATTGTCAAAATAAATATTGCAGTGCCCAAAAGATTATGCTATAATGATGGGAATACCCCGAACGAATCCGCAAGGAGGAAAACAGTATGGCTATATCTGAGCAACAGCGGGAGATTTTCCGGCACCCTGTCAAGTGGTTTTTTCAGGAGGAGGAAGACGTCATCCCCCGAAAAGAGCTGGGGAGCATGATGTTCGGCACGATGGGGCAGGTCGTCATGTTCGGTATGGCGGGCTCCTGGTTCTTCCATTTTTGCACCAACGTGCTCAAGCTCGACCCTAGGGTCGTGGGCCAGATGACCGGCGCCATCGCGGTGTTCGATTCTGTCATCGACCCCGTGGCCGGCGCGATTATCGACAGCCGTACCTTCAAGGACGGCCGCAAGCTTGTGCCATGGATCCGCAATTTCGCGCCTGTTTGCGCAGTGCTGTCCTTCCTGTTGTTTATTAACTGGAATTTCCAAAGCGCCGCGTTGAAAATTATCTACTGCGTCGCTATTTACTTGATATGGGACGCCCTGCACTCATTTGTCAACACCTCGCTGCTGGGCATGACGGCGGCGATTTCGCCTTTTTCCAGCCAGCGGGCCCGGGCCGTGCAGTGGATGGATATCGGCGTGATGATCGGCTTTTTCATGCCCGAACTGCTGCTGCCCATGCTCAGCGACGGCGGCGCCTTCGGGATGACGCAGCAGCGGGTATATATCATCTTCGCTGTGATACTATGTTTGGGTGGCGGTGCTCTGATGCTGGCCGCTACCGGCCTGAAAGAGCGGGTCGTGTCTGTGAATAAATCGAAGAGCAACCCCTTCGCGATGATATTCAACGTGCTGAAGCACAACCACATCCTGATGCTGTTTTTAGTCATGGATATGATCCGCGCGGCATCCCCAAATGTCACCCACATCTTTGTGTTCCAGCAGGTGAGCTACACCTGGGGCGACCGCGTCATTCCCGCGCCTGTCCTGGTGACGCTGTTCACGGTCCTGGCGGGGTTGCCGGGCGCGGCGCTCAAGCTCGTGGCTGTGAAAGTCGCTGATAAAATGGGCGGCATGAAGCGCGTGATGATCATTGCCACGCTCACGGACGTCGTATGCCGCGTGATTACGTTTTTTGTCGGCTTCGATACTATACCGAAATTGGTGGTGGTGTATATCTTCGAAACAATTGTGCAAATCCCATGGGGAATATACGGCATCGCCCAGCGTGCCCTGCTCAGCGACAGCGTGGACCTGGTAGAATGGAAAACCGGGCAGCGCACGGAGGGCATTACGATGAGCGCGCGCAACTTAACCATGAAGCTGGGTGGCGGGCTGCGGCGTTTGGTGATGGGTTACAGCCTCAACTGGCTGCAATACGATGCCAGCCTCGTGGAGCTGCGCATCCCGCAAAACGACCATTTCCAGCGCAATGTTTGGGGCGTATTCAAGCTGGGGCTTGCGGGCGGCGCGTTCCTTGGGCTGATCCCCCTGTTGCTTATCCGTTATCCCGATTCCCTGAAGCGCCAGGTGGAAGCCGAGCTGGCCCAGCGCCGGATAGCTGCGAAGGCGGAAGAAGAGGAATTGGTGTAGGTTGAAATTGATTAAAGGGGTGGATGTTCATATCCGCCCCTGCAATTTATGCGATCATGCGTTATGGAGGTATCATATGGTCGAATTTGCCATGCTGCATCCCATCATCGCGGACACCATCTTTGTTCGCGGCGTAAAAGGCATGCGCTATTTTTACAAGCTCTATGATAATCAAAAGGCTTGGGAAGCGCGCAAAAAACTGCTGGTTGGTCACACGCTGGAGCTCTTCAAAATTGACATCGCCAAAGCGAAGCAATGCCCGCAGGGCAAAACAGCTTATGCGTCCAAGATACACGCCGAAGAAGCCGGGGTTGTCATTGAGCGCATGTATGTCGAGACCATCCCAGGTTATTACTTATGCGCAAATATATATGTCAGCTCTGACCCTGCGGCCTATCAAAAGCCCATGCCGCTGATCATGCTGGCCCACGGGCATTTTAACCGCAGCTGGGATAACCGTGACCGCTTCTTCGAGGACAGCCAGTACCTCGGCGCGGCCTTTGCAAAGCGTGGCTTTTGCGTTGTGGCTTGGGACATGATCGGCCATGGCGACGACAGAATCGACGCGAAAGCGGCCATCCTCAAGCACGCCTATAAAAAGAACACAGTCACGCAGGCCTGGAACAGCATGCAGCTGCTCAGCTACCTGCTCTCAGGGCGGTTCACGAAAGAGACAGGTTATGCGATTGACAAGCGTTATATCGCCGTCACCGGCGCTTCCGGCGGAGCGACGCAGGGCATCTATATGTCGCTGCTCGACGACCGGGTGACGGCGTCTATCCCAGTGGTGATGGTGTCGGCCTACTTCAATGGCGACTGTAAATGCGAAAACGGCGTAAACGCCCTGCGCACGCGCAAAGTCAAGTCGAACGTGTGCGAACGCGCTGCCTGCTTCGCGCCCAAGCCGCAGCTGGTGATCTCCTGCGGAGACGACTGGACAAGAAAAAACCCGGAAACAGAATACCCCTACCTGCAATATGTTTATGGCTTTTATGGAGCGCAGGATAGAATCGAAAATTTTCATGACTTGAACGGCGTACATGATTATAACCTGCTCAAGCGCCAACAGGCATTGGGCTTTCTGCGCGAACAATGGCAGCTGCCCGCAAATGGGGTTTTCGATTTGCCCTACACAAAAGACGAATATAACCTGCGGCCAGTGGAAGAGCTGAAAACCTTCAGCGCATCCAGCGGGCTGGCGAGGCCAGCAGATTATGTTAGAAGCAACATGGAGCTATATGAAGCTGTAACGCAGACAAATAGAGGAGAATGAACATGCCATTTAAAGTTGCATTCATCGGCGCGGGCAGCATCGGTTTTACGCGCAACCTGCTGCGGGATTTACTATGCGTGCTGGAATTCCGCGATATCGAAGTCGCTTTCACGGACATCAATCCCCGCAACCTGGACATGGTCACGCGGCTATGCCAGCGGGATATCGAAGCCAATGGATTGAATATCAAAATTGAATCGACGACCGATAGAAAAAATGCATTTAAAAATGCGAAGTACGTAATCAATTGCATCAGGCAGGGCTTGCTGGAAGCTTTCGAGACAGACGTAAATATTCCGTTGAAGTACGGTGTAGACCAATGCGTGGGTGATACGCTTTGCGCAGGTGGAATCATGTACGGCCAGCGTACGGTGATCGAGCTCTTGGATTTCTGCAAAGACATCCGCGAGGTGGCCGCGCCCGGCTGCATGCTGCTCAATTACAGCAACCCCAACGCCATGGTCACCTGGGCCTGTAATCAATATGGCAATGTTGAAACCATCGGCCTGTGCCACGGGGTGCAGGGCGGAGCCGGAACAATTGCTGAAGCCCTAAATATCCCCGCGAATGAAATCGACTATACCTGCGCAGGAATCAACCACCAGACCTGGTACATCAAAGTTATGCATGAAAATAAAGACATGCTCCCAGGCCTGCTGGAGGCTTTTGAAAAACACGAACGCATAAGCAAACATGAAAAGGTTCGCATCGACGTCATGCGGCGTTTTGGGTATTTTTCGACTGAATCGAACGGGCATCTCTCGGAATACCTGCCATGGTATAGAAAGCGCCCGGGGGAAATTCCGCAGTGGCTCGACCCGGAAGCGGGCTGGGCCAATGGCGAAACTGGCGGCTACCTGCGCGTGTGCACCGAGGGCCGCAATTGGTTCGAAACAGATTTCAAAAATATGCATGAATGGCCGACGCGTAATTTTGTCCCGGAAGAACGCAGCAACGAACACGGCTCTTACATTATCGAAAGCCTTGAAACCGGGCGGGTGTACCGCGGGCATTTTAATGTGGTGAATCAAGGCTGCATTACGAACCTGCCTGATGACTGCGTCGTAGAAGTCCCTGGCTATGTTGACGGCAATGGCGTGAGCATCCCAAAAGTGGGGGACCTGCCGTTAGGCCCGGCGGCGATATGCAACGCGAGTATTTCTGTGCAGCGTTTAGCCGTGCAGGCAGCTGTCATGGGTGACGCGTTCCTGCTCAAACAGGCCATGCTGATGGACCCGCTCGTGAGCGCAGTCTGTTCCACTGCCGAAGCCTGCCAGATGACCGACGAAATGCTCATCGCGGGCGAGCAGTGGCTCCCGCAGTATGGGGAGGCCATTGCCAAGGCAAAAGAGTATTTCGCCAGCGGGGATGTGCTCCCCACGAGAGATACGCAGGGTGCGGTGCGCAAGCACACCAAGAGCGTGGACGAAATGGCCGAAGATAAAGAGAAAGCAAGGAAGCTTGCGGAAGCGTCCGAAAAGGCGAACCTGGGATAGGAGATATCATGAAAAAACATAATTTTTATTTTATAGCCGGCAGCCAGGATTTATACGGCGGCGACGTATTGCGCCAAGTCGACGAGCACAGCAAAATCATGGCCGAAGCCTGGAACGCCGACCCGGCGATCCCCTGTGGTGTCATCTGGACAACTGTCGTGCGCAACTCAAAAGAGATTGAGCAAGCGATAGCAAATGCAAATCAAGATGAGAGCTGCGCGGGCGTTATCACCTGGATGCACACGTTCTCGCCCTCGAAGATGTGGATTCGCGGGCTGATGAAGCTGCAAAAGCCGCTGCTGCACGTTAATACCCAATTTAATCGAGCGATTCCATGGGAAAGCATCGACATGGATTTCATGAATTTAAACCAGTCGGCCCACGGGGACCGCGAGCACGGTTTTATTACGGCGAGGCTGCGCCTGCCCCGCACAGTTCTTGCAGGCCATTGGGAGGATCAAAATCTGCGTTGCCGCATGGGCGAATGGATGCGCGCCGCCGTGGGTGCGTATGAGTCCCGCAGATTGCGCGTGCTGCGCATTTCAGATAACATGCGCGAAGTCGCCGTCACGGAAGGCGACAAAGTGGAGGCGCATATCAAGTTTGGCTGGCAGGTGGACCACTATGGCGTGGGTGATATTATCAGTTTAGTCGAGCAAGTGACGCAGAACGAAATTGACGCGCAAATGCAGGAATATCAAGAGTTCTATGATTTTGTATCGGAAGATATTGCTGCGATAGAATACCAGGCCCGTATAGAAATCGCACTGAAAAAGTTCATGCAGGCCGAGGACTTCGGTGCGTTCCATACGAATTTTCAGGATTTGCAGCAACTCAAGCAGCTGCCTGGCCTTGCGGCACAGGACTTAATGCGCCAGGATTATGGCTTTGCCGGCGAAGGCGACTGGAAGACAGCAGCGCTGTGCCGCATAATGAAACTGATGGCGGCTGGATTATCAGGCGGCACGGGTTTTATGGAGGACTACACTTATGACTTCGCGCGTGGCCTGAATATGGGCGCGCATATGCTGGAAGTCTGCCCGTCTTTCGCTGAAAACAAGCCTGCAATTCGCGTGGAGTCATTGGGTATCGGCGACCGCGAACCCCCTGCCCGGCTGACATTTAAAGCGCAGGCAGGTTCTGCTGTTCTGGCGACAATCGTCGATATGGGCGATCGTTTCAGGATGATCGTCAATGACGTGGAGTGCGTCGAACAGCCACATGATATGCCGAATTTGCCAGTAGCAGCTGTGCTGTGGCAGCCTTTGCCGAACCTCGAAACGTCTGCCGAAGCGTGGATATTGGCAGGCGGAGCGCATCATTCCGTTCTAAGTTACGGCTTAACGGCGGAAATCATGCGGCATTTCGCGGAAATCATGGACATTGAGTTTGTACACATCGGCGAGCACACGCAAATTCCCGCGCTGCGGCAAGAGCTGCGATACAATGATATCATTTGGAGAGGAGCATAACTTATGAAAAAGATACTTTGCATGATCATTGGCCTTTGCCTGATTTTTGCCTTGGCGGCATGCGGCAACGGTCGACAGGAAACGCCTGTGACTCCTGAGGAGACTACGCATGAACCTGCGTCCGAATCTTTCGAGCCTCACGAAATTTCGATTGCCCTTGCACCGGGTGATTTGCCCAATGGTGCTCACATGTTCGATTACAGTGAACTGCGCATGGTCCGCGACGGCTCTGCCGAATTCTACAATTCGACCGGCGACATGCTGATCATTCGGACAAATGTTACTTTATATGAATTTGCCGTTGTAGATCTCTTGGTCGATCCTGACGCGTTCGACGAAGAAGGGGTCGTATTTATCCCGAGAGATTCATTTGGCATGATCGAAACGTTCACGCCAGAAGAAGCCTATGTGATTGAGCATTATATGGGTGTCGGAACATTCCCGTGGAGCGGGATTACCTTCCTTGACGCGGGTGGTCAACGCCATTATTACACGATCATCCAAAACCAAAGCGATGAAGGCGATCGCTATCTTTTGGGTGGTCCGTTTGAAGACCGAACGGACGAGCTGCCGCCGGATTGGCAGCCGTGGCGGTAAACTTTAATCATAGCAGGAGATACCATGCTAGAACAACTCAAACAGCGAGTATACGAAGCCAACATGGCGCTCGTCAGGCACGGCCTGGTGATCCTCACCTGGGGCAATGTCTCGGGCATCGACCGCGCGCGCGGCCTGTTCGTGATCAAGCCCTCCGGCGTGGACTACGATAAGCTGTGCCCGGAAGATATGATTGTCGTGGATTTGCGGGGAAATAAAGTTGAGGGCACGCTCAACCCGAGTTCCGACACACCAACGCATTGCGTGCTGTATAACGCCTTTCCGGGCATCGGCGGGGTGGCGCACACGCATTCCCGCAAGGCTGTTGTTTGGGCACAGGCCGGGCGCGGCATTCCCGCATATGGCACCACCCACGCCGATTATTTTTATGGTGAAATCCCCTGCACCCGGGACATGACGCCCTGTGAAATCACAGGGGATTACGAACGGGAGACAGGCAATGTGATAGCTGAAACATTTCATAATCGCAATCCCATGGAAATGCCCGCCGCATTGGTGCGCAGCCATGGGCCATTTTCATGGGGAAAAGACGCCGCGCAAGCCGTTGAACATGCAATCGTGCTGGAAGAAGTGGCCGCAATGGCTCTTGAGACACATCTGCTGAGCGGCAAGCAGGCCATACCGCAGGCGCTTTTGGGTAAGCATTTTCTGCGCAAGCACGGAGCGGGCGCATATTACGGGCAATAGGAGTTAATTATGGAAACCTGGCTGAAGGATCAGTTGAAATACGCCGCGCGCTATTTTGTGCCATCGCTGGCGAAATACCCGTTCATGGGGAAAGACTCGCCGGAAGTGCGCGCGTTGCGCGAAAAAACCGGTGGCATGCTGCATGGCATATGCAGGCCCCGCGAAGAATATGCTTTATATAAAGGCGCGGGCATCCAGTGGATGCGTTTTACGATTTCGCTTCCGCCGGAAGACCCCGGCGAGCCTTGGCCTATTCTCGAACGCATCAGGCGATACAACGAAAATGGCCTGAAAATCATGGCGATCACACCTAGCGTAGGCGCATACCTGGGGCGGGGGATTGATCCCCGCACAGCGGAAGGCGAAGAACGCGTGCGTGAACTGGCCCGGGAGATGATTACACGGCTGGGCGGGTTGATTCAGGGCATACAAATCTGCAACGAAATCGGCATCCCGCGCTTTGGGCACCCGCTGACCATGAACGAAGCCGTGCGCTTCATCGGCGTGCAGGCCGAAGCCATGGCCTCGCTGAAGGGCGACATCGTTGTGGGCTACAATTCCGTTGGCCCGCAGGTGGACCAGCATTTTAAAATGCGGCCCTGGTTCAAATATCTCGATTATGTTGGCATGGATATGTACGTCGGCTGCTTTTTTCCGGTGCTCACGCAGTTGGGGTTGTTCGAGGTGTTGCTGAAATATCTTTGGGCTTTCACGCGCAAGCCCGTGATGCTCATGGAATTTGGTTACCTGGCCGGGGGCGCGCCCAAGAGCCGCGCCGAAAAGCTTGCGGTATTACAGAAATATGGCTTTGAAAGCGAAAAGCAGGCCAAAGAAAACATAGAGGGATTCGTGTCGCGCCTGCCTGAAAAAAGCCAGAAGTATATCGCGAAATGCGCCTCGGGGGACTGGGGCAAGTTCGTGTTCGCGCGGGAATTCCGCCAGCACCTGTACTGTGAGTTGCCCGCAAATGTACGTATCAGGGGCTGTGCGCACACGCCGGAGGGCCAGGCTGAGTTTTATCGCAGGCTGCTGCCCCGCCTTGAAAAACTGCCTTTCCTGTGCGGAATGTTCATCTATACCTGCGAGGACGATGTTGCTTGCTGCATCTGCGGGCAGACGCAATGCCCGATGGAGACGATGTGGAGTATTTTCGACAAGCAGGGCAGGCCCCATGCAGGCTATGAGGCGGTGAAAGAGATTTGGGGCGGGGAGTAAATATTTTCATTTTTAGTGAGGAATTTTTTCCTGTTGAACGACTAAGAGGCAGAGAGGAAGGGGGAAGGCGGTTATGATTTCCTTTATCATAACATCAGTGTTCGGGGCGCTCCTGTTGTTTCCGATTGCGCTTGTTCTTTGGCTTTTGGAATTCTTCCGCTTCCGCCATGGTGGCCGGTGTAGATTCTGCCCTGGCGGTAGGCCGCATAGTCTCAACTAACCGCGACGTATCTCTTGCGGTCTTCTCATACCAAAATAATCATCAACATAGAGGAGCCCACACCATGCCCAAACAAGCCAAAGTTATCTTCAGCAAGGATTTCGCTATTTCGCAGGTCGACGAGCGCCTGTACGGCTCGTTCATCGAGCACCTGGGCCGCGCAGTTTACGGGGGGATCTACCAGCCCGGGCACAGCTCCGCCGACGAGGAAGGCTTTAGGCGTGATGTGCTAAGCCTGGTGAAAGAATTGCGCGTACCCATCATAAGATACCCCGGCGGGAATTTTGTCTCGAATTATTACTGGGAAGACGGCGTGGGTCCCGTGGAGCAGCGCCCCCGGCGGCTGGATGCCGCATGGCGCAGCACCGAGCCCAACTGGGTGGGCGTGGACGAATTCGCGCGCTGGTGCAAGAAGGTGGGCAGCGAAGTGATGATGGCCCTCAACCTGGGCACCCGCGGCGTGGAGGACGCGCTGAATTTCCTTGAATACTGCAACCACCCCGGCGGCAGCAAATTCAGCGACCTGCGCATTTCGCACGGCGCGAAAGAGCCATATAAAATTAAAACCTGGTGCCTGGGCAACGAGCTGGACGGCGCCTGGCAGGTGGGTTATAAAACCATGCAGGAATATGGCCGCCTGGCGGCGCAAACCTCCAGGGCCATGAAGATGCTTGACCCCGGCATCGAGCTGGTGGCCGTGGGCAGCTCCAGTGCGGGCATGAGCACCTTCCCTGAGTGGGAGGCCGCAGTGCTTGACCATTGCTACGACAACGTGGACTATATCTCGCTGCACCAGTACTATGGCAAACGCAACGAGGACACGCCGAATTTCCTCGCGAAAACCATGGAAATGGAGCACTTTATTAAAACAGTTGCCTCCACCTGCGATTATATCAAGGCGAAAAAGCGCAGCAAGAAGACCATGCATCTCAGCTTCGACGAATGGAACGTGTGGTATCACTCCAACCGGGCTGACGACGACACCATGAAAAACCGGCCATGGCAGGTGGCCCCGGCCCTGCTGGAGGACCATTACACATTTGAGGATGCCCTGTTGGTTGGCCTGATGCTCATCAGCCTGCTCAAGCATAGCGACCGCGTGCGCATGGCCTGTTTGGCCCAGTTGGTGAATGTTATCGCGCCGATTATGACTGGCCCAGAGGGAGGCGCATGGGCCCAGCCGACATACTACCCCTTCCTGCATGTGTCCAACTATGGCCGGGGCACTGCATTGCGCCCGGTGCTTTCCTGCGGCAAGCACGATACCCGGGATTTCACCGACGTGCCCGATGTGGATTCCGTCGCCGTGTTTGATGAAGCGAACGAGACGCTTGCGGTTTTTGCCGTCAACCGCGATTTGGACGAAGCCATTGATTTCCAATGCGACCTGCGGGATTTCCCCAACTATCGCCTGGTGGAACATATTTCCTTTACCAGCGATAACCTGCAGACCCGCAACAGTGCGGCGGCGCAGGCGGTTTTACCCGCAAAGGAACAAGGCGGGACCACGGAAGGCGGCGTGTACCAGGGCAAGCTTGCCAAAGCCAGCTGGAATGTGCTGCGTTTTGGCCTGAAAAGAGGCAACCGGCCGCTGTACATTGGATAAAAGCCAAGTTCAAATGCATGCCTCCTTGCCATTTATTAGGCAGGAGGTATGACTAAAGTTGCTGATTGCGAAAATGGGCGTATTTTGTTATAATGGGGCTAGATTCGAAGGGAGGAATGATCGCCATGAATGTATATGATTTCGACAACACCATTTACGACGGCGAAAGCGGCCTGCACATGTTTTGGGAATATTTCAAGCGCCGCCCTGCGCTGGTTCGCCACTTGCCGGTGATCGCGCGCAGCATGGTGCATTACAAGGCCAACAGGGTAGAGCTTGACGATGTGCTGGAGCGTGTCGGAAAAATAATCGTATCCTGCATAGACGAAGCCGCTGGCGACCTTGCGGAAGACGCCAAGTTTTTTTGGGACAAGTACGAACGGCGCATTCGCCCGTTTTACTACAAGCTCCACCGCCCCGACGACCTGATTATCTCCGCCGGGCCGGAGCAGTCCCTGCGCGAAATCTGTGGGCGCCTGGGCGTTGCGCGCTATATCGGCACGGTGATCAACGAAGAAACCAGGCAGCTGGAATTCGTTTGCTTCCGCGAGAATAAAGTCAAAGCTTTTCATGATCGCTATCCCGGACAAGCCATCGAAAATTTATACACAGATTCGATGAACGACAAGCCGCTGATGGACATTGCGCAGCATGTTTTTTTGGTGAATAAGGGGAAAATAACGCAGTTGAAGTAAAAGCGATCAAGGCCTGGGCAATCATTGCTTTCAGGCCTTGACTTTTTTAGTTTGATGTACTATACTATCATCTATAAAAAACAAAATAGGAAGAGGGATAAACCATGAAACATTCCAGGCGTATCCTCGCGGCGCTGGTTGCGATCTTTATGCTCTCATCAATGATGGCCCTGTACACATCGGCTGCGGGGCCCGCAATCACAATCACCAACCCCTACGACGGCGTGAACTGGGCGACATATGGGCAATACCGCACGCAGCTGCACACCCACACCACAGCCTCCGACGGCTCGGGTACGCTTGCGGAAGTGGTGGAAGCCTACTACGCGGCGGGCTACCATGCCCTGGCCATCACCGACCATAATGTGGTCGACCGCGGCTGGATCAATCCGAATTCACAGCCCTTCGAGTTTTTCTTTGCAAGAATTGGGGCTTTTTTCCAGAACCTGTTTTCGGAGGAAGAAGTAACGACGCGGCAGCTGCAAGGCATTACGCAGGAGCGTTACAGGCAGGTCAATGACGGCCATGGCCGCGGCGGCGCCCCCGGAATGATCCGCGTCCCCTTTGGCATCGAACACGGCGGCGGCGACGATATGGGCGGCTTGGTGCATGTCAACAGCTTTTTTGCGGACTGGGGCAATGGCTTCCCAGGTGGCCTGCATTGCTTCATGGTTCCGGTGCGGGGCGTTACACGCATGGGTGGCCTGAGCATGATCAACCACCCCACCCTGGCCTATGGCAACCGGGATAAATCCCTTGAGGAGGTTTACAGCGACAGAAACGACCTGTTGCTCAACAAAGAGCAGCGCCTGTTCGAAGATGAAGAGTACAACTCCTCTCTCATCGGCATCGAACTGCACAACCGCACGCATGATCGTAAATTCTGGGATATACTGCTAACAAATCTTTCGCCCACGGGCCGCAATGTGTTCGGCGTTTTCACCGACGATTCCCACAATGCCACCACGGCGGTCGACCGGCGCTGGGTCGTGGCTCTCATGCCGGAGCTCACTTACGGCGATTTGTTCAATAGCCTTGAAGCTGGCGCATTTTTCGGGGCCAGGCGTTATAACAGCGATATTGGCCCGCTGCTGCCAGGCATGGCGCCGCAGGAAATGGATGAATATCGGGAAGGGCTCGTCGTACAAAGCACGGCGATTCCCGAGCCAAAAGTGACAAATATCACAGCAGCCAATGGCGTGATTTCGATTGAGGCGCAAAACGTCGATGTGATCACCTGGATTTCTGATGGTGAAATAATTCACCAGGGCGCGTCTATCGACCTTGCCGCCAACCTTGATAAAATCGGCGCCTATGTTCGGGTCGAAATATGGGGCGCCCGGGTGGATAACGCCGCTGGCGTGGGCCAAGGCGTGGTGCTTTATACCCAGCCTTTCCTGCTCAATTACACAGGAAGGCCTGCCGCGCGCCTGGTGCCCGACACCTTCAGTGATCCCGACGGCGACTTCAATGCTTTCATCCGGACACTGTATTACCCGCTGTTCTGGGTGCTTGACAGGCTGTGGGAAGCTGTCAGGCCATTTATCGGCTATTAAAATTGCATCAAACATACAGGCGGCTGATCGATCAGCCGCCTGTATGTTTGATCAAGCACAAAGTGATTGACTTTTTTAGCTTGATATACTATACTGTAAAAAAATATTTCGGAAAGAAGGCGAATGATATGAAACGCATCAAGCGTGCTTTCCCGGTTTTGCTTGCGTCTTTTGTGCTCGCACTTGTCTTGGCGCCGTGTATATCCGCGGCAAACATCAAAATCGAAATCACAAATCCCTACGAAAATGTGAACTGGGCCCAATACGGGCAATACCGCACGCAGCTGCACACGCACACCACAGCCTCCGACGGCGCCGACACCCTGGCCGCTGTGGTGGAGGCCTACTACGCGGCAGGCTACCATGCCCTGGCCATTACCGACCACGGCACGGTCGACCGTGGCTGGATTAACCCCAACTACAGGCCTTTTGACCTCTTTTTTGGCAACATTGGCAGATGGTTCACACGCGATGAGCCACGGGTCATCCAAGGCTTGATGCAGGAACGCTACGATGAAATCAAAGCCGGCGCAGGCCGCGAAGACAGCCGCGGGATGATTCGCGTACCCTTCGGCATTGAGCAGAACCCCGGCGGCAACGATTTCAAGGGCGGGTTGATTCATACCAATAGCTGGTTTGCCGACTGGGGCAATGCCTTCCCCGGCGGCTATATGGATTATTCCGTCGCGCTGCGGGGGATTGATAAGGCGGGCGGCCTGAGCATCATCAACCACCCAACTTCCGCGCTGGGCAGCTGGAATATCCCCTTCGAGGATGTCTATGAAGGAAACAATAATTATCTTGTCAACAAGATCCAGCGCGAGTTCGAACGCTTCGACTCCCTCATTGGTATGGAAATCACCGGCGGGCATGATCGCAAGCTATGGGATATCCTGCTGACAAACCTCGCGCCTGGGGGCCGCAATGTTTTTGCTGTGCCCACCGACGACACACACGGCGTGGAGCATTGGCTGGATTGGGGCTGGGTTATGGCCCTTATGGAAAAAAATAACGCCGCGAATCTTTATGACAGTTTGAAGGGCGGCGCATTCTTCGGGGGCGACCGCTGTATCAGCCACCCGGCGCTGTTGGCGTTTTTACAGGAGCATGTCGAACTGGCCCTAAGCGAATGGGGATGCTGGGATGGAGAACACGGCGCCGCTGAACCTACGATCAATGCAATCACGGTGAAAGGTAGCACCATTTCTATCGAAGCTGACGCCGAATTGATTTGGTGGGTTGCCGATGGAGAAATCATCGCCATTGGGGATGAAATCAACCTGATTGAGAACCTGGACCGAATTGGTGCATATGTCCGCGCGGAATTATGGAGCGAAGGCGCGATACTTTACACCCAACCCTTCCTGCTCAGCTACGAGGGCATGCCTTCGGGCCGCCCTGTGCCAGGCCATTTCCGGGACATTGGCGACGTAATTGGCTTCTTTCGGATGTTTATGTACCCCTTTGCGCTTATGATGGATTGGATTTGGGGATTTATTAAATAAACAGTTGACAACCCTTCTGGTCTCTGCTATAATTACTAAGTTGTGGCGATGGTCAGAGCCGCCACTAAAATCCTTGGCCGTTGCAATACGGTCCATAGTCCAAAAGGAGGTAACCACATGGCAGTCAACAACTACGAGGCGATGATCGTCTTCTCCGTCAAAAACGGCGAAGAGGCAGTCACCGCGCTCAAGGAGCGTTTTCAAGCGCTCATTGAGCAAAACGGCACGATGACTGAGGTCAAAGAATGGGGTAAACGCGTATTGAAATACCTCATCAATAAAGAGACCGAGGGTTATTACGTGCTGTACCTGTTTTCTGCGCCGCCGGAATTCCCTGCGGAATTCGAACGCGTGGCCGGAATCACCGACGGCGTGCTGCGCCTGCTGATCACCCGCCCGGGCGAATAGGAGGAAACAGTTATGCTTAACACCGCAATTGTCATGGGGCGGCTCACCGCTGACCCAGAACTGAAAAGCACAGGCGGCGGCGTGTCTGTCTGTTCCTTTACCGTGGCGGTGGACCGCCGCTTCAAGGGCCAGAACGAAGACCGCCAGACGGACTTTATCCGCTGCGTCGCCTGGAGGCAAAGCGCCGAATTCCTCGCCCGCTATTTCCGCAAGGGTTCCATGGTGGCCGTCACCGGGTCGATCCAAGTGCGCAACTATGAGGACAAAAACGGAAACCGCCGCGAGGCAGTCGAACTTGTGGCCGATCAAATCAGCTTCACCGGCGAGCGCAATCCGGGCAATGCAGGCGGCGGCTACCGCGACGAAGTCCCCCTGCCGGCCCCCCCGCCCGAATCGCGCCAGCAGTCCGCCGCGCCCGCGCCCGCGTACTCCACGGCAAGCGCCGCAGATTTCGACGAAATCGCCGGCGACGACGACCTGCCGTTTTAAGTCGCTTCGCTGTGCTCTACATAGCGAGCGAAAAATGCATGCAATGACTTAATATTACTATAAGGAGGACAACTAAATTGCCTTACGAACGTCGTGATAACGACCAAGGCGACCGCCGCCCCCCGCAGCGCCGCCGCCGCCGCAAAGTCTGCTCGTTCTGCGTCGACCATATCGACCATATCGATTATAAAGACGTCGTGCGCCTGAATAAATATATCTCCGAGCGCGCGAAAATCTTGCCCCGTCGCATGACCGGCACCTGCGCCAAGCACCAGCGCATCCTCACCACGGCCATCAAGCGCGCACGCCAGGTTGCGTTGCTGCCCTACACTGCGGACTAAGTAATAACAAAAACCCG
>Ga0123353_10003275_pt1 | contig 20425 bp, 17 predicted proteins | sample TergutLab28metaG_3_FD_92763 | JGI IMG/M metagenome (GOLD analysis project Ga0123353, IMG submission 92763) | Labiotermes labralis P3 segment gut microbial communities from Petit-Saut dam, French Guiana - Lab288 P3 | ecosystem: Host-associated > Arthropoda: Insects > Digestive system > Gut ... | reverse complement strand
TTCCCAGCTCATCACGGCAGTCTTCCTCTATGGTACGCAGATGAAGGGTGATATATTCACCCCTGCCGGCTTCTATCGGGGGGAATTCATACAGCAAAGGTTCCTTGTAATTACCGGCGACAAACACCCGCAAAGCCCCCAGGTTTCCCGCTTCCATAACCTTGAATTCGATAAATTCGCATTTTGGTTTTGAATATTCAGTCCGCAGTTCATTGATGAACATTTTGGGAATCCGGTTGTTTCTTGTGCGGAACGGAACAAGCACATTGATGGTATTGCCGTTTTCGTCTTCCGCCAGCAGGTCGGCGGTGAGTTTTTCCCCCGGCCCCGGTCCTTCGCTGTAATTGACCCGTACGATACTGCCGTTTTCTACAGAATCAAGACGTACGGCCGGACTGAAGCGCAGTGATACAACACTCACCGGCTGGGAAAAACGGAAATTAATTTCCGTTTCCGAAACTGCTTTGCAGGAAAGAAACATGGGCGGAACGGAATTGTTGCCCAGTATCAGCGCCGCAGTATCGCCCACACCGGTAGCACAGGAACAGACGGTACACATGAAAGTGCAGAACACTGCCAGAACAAGTCCCAAGTATTTCATTGTAGCTCCTTGCCCTGTATACGGCGCAAGAATCAAAAATGCATTAGCATTTTGAAAATAATTTATGGGCGATATATCAAATAGAAAGGCAGTATGCTACATTTACCATTGATGGAAAAAACAGAAACGATGCATCTGGATCTCCGCTCCCCCCTTTTTTATGATGAAGCGCCGGAATTAAACCCTTTTGACAGTAGATCCGGTGATGATGCTTCAAAACCGGAATTTTTGTTTTGTTTTGAACTGGATAAGAAACAGGCAGAAATTTTTGAACCGGATTTGGACAGTCTGTTGGGAAAATTGATCTTTTCCGGCAGAAAGAGTGCCGGAGGGGGTACACTGATACTTCCCGCCGGGAATTACCTTTTTTCCCAGCAGAAAAATAAACTGTGTAAAAAAGATATTCTGGAAATGGCAATTGAACAGCAAAAAGACAGTTTATGGGAAAAACTCAAACCGGGTAGCTGTCTTTATATCCGTTTTTTACACGAGGACGGCAGTCAGGTTACCCAAATTTTCAGGCCGTACACTTCCTAATTGTTCATTGAACCTTATTCTTTATCCTCATCCATCTTTTTTAACAGATCGCGTATTTCGGCAGCCTGTTCATATTCTTCCTTTTCTACAGCGTCATTAAGCTGTTTTAAAAGCTGACGGTGTTTTTCCTCAAGGGGGGAAATTTTCTTTTTCAGTTCCGGTGTTTTTTTGCCGCGCGGGGAAACAATCAGGGTACTGTTTTCCAGAACATCGATAAAAAGATCCAGCGGGATTCCCGTTTCCCTTACAATAAGGGAAGAAATAAAAATCGGGCATTTGCTGCGGGTTGAAAGCCCTATGGCATCGGAAGGCCTGCTGTCCAGTATCAGGGGATTATCCTCATCGTATTTTCCGCCGCAAATTACCAGCCTCGCGTGGAAAGTGTTATCGACAAGTTCGTGAATTTCCACCCGTTCAAGAACAAGGTCCAAACAGTCAAGCAAATTGAGAAACAGATCGTGGGTGAGCGGACGGGGCAGGCTGATCCCTTCCTTGCCGATCAGGATGGACTGAACCTCAAGCTGTCCGACGAAAATCGGTATGGCTATACTTTTACCCTTCGGACGCAGAAGTACGGCGCTGCCTTCTTTTGTCTGGGCTATGGTCCAAATTTCTGCCTGCAGCATTTTATGCATGAAAAATACCTCAGTTCAGCAAACCGGTAAAACCGGCAAGCGGGGAATACCCGGCGCTTTCAAAAACTTCTCTGGCGACGGAGATAAAATTCTTTCCTATCTGTGCAGCTTCGTCAAGAACCCCGGCGGCGGCAAGTGCCTGTATCAGCTCTTCCGTCTCGGGCGCCCTGATGCCGAAGGAACCTGCCGCATTAAAACAGCGGCGTACCATTTCTTTTTTTTCGGGCTGTTGGTGCAGAAACAGCAATACCGGCAGGCTTTTCTTTCCTTCCGTTATATCGTCGCCCCGTTTTTTGCCGGGCAGCCCTTCGGTTAAATTTTTAACATCATCGAGAATCTGAAAACCGACACCGAGTTTTTCCGCAGCATCGCCGGTTTGCCGCGCTGTAACAGAGGGAGCAGGCGTCGTTTTATCGGAAGCAATCCCGGAAACACAAACCCCCAGTTCGGCGGCAAAACGGGCAAGGCAGCCGGTTTTTAACCCGCACATGGCATAATATTCTTCCGGAGTGGGAAGCACATCGAAATTCCTGTGCCAGTGTATATCCATCGCCTGTCCCAGGTGCAGTTTTCTCAGGACACCTGCCCATAGTTCGTACACTTTGGCTTTATAAAAACCAACGGTTTTCGGTGAGATATCAGCTAACGCATTAAACCGCTGAGCCCAGGAATCGATACAGGCAAGGGAAAGAAAATAGAGAAAACTGCCTGAATTAATGGCGGTGTCAACACCGTACAGCAGATGCACCGCAGGTTTGCCCCGGCGTTCATCGGAATTGTCTTCAATGTCATCGTGGATAAGGCTGGCGTTGTGGCAAAACTCAACCAGCGGGGCAAGGGGTAAAGCGGCATCACCGCCGCCAAAGGCTTCGCACACAAGGTTCATCAGCAGGGGACGCCAGCGTTTTCCGCCCCGGCCAAGCAGATCCCTGCACGGCGCAATAAGCGGCTGTAAAGAAAGAAGATTTAATTTATCCCCCAAACCGGGGAAAACCTTTGCCGCCCAATCAGGGCCGGGATTTTCCGGCAGCCAAAAGGCCAGTTCCTTTTCGATATTTTCCAGCCTGAGGGTATACTGTTGATCCATCAATATAGTATATAGTCAAGCAATGGCGGATTACAAGAAACCGGATTACTGGCAGATCAAGGCAAAAAACGAAGGCTACCCTGCCCGTTCAGTTTATAAACTGAAGGAAATGGATGAAAAATTTCACCTCACAAAAACAGGTTCCCGGGGAAAAACAACACCGCTTAAAATCCTCGACCTGGGCGCCGCCCCGGGAAGCTGGAGTCTGTACATACTGAGGAAAATGCCGAAGGCAATTCTTGTTTCCGCAGATCTTTCCCCCCTTTCGCGGCAATATGACCGGGGCCTTTTTGATTCCGGTAATTTCAGTTTTATACAGGGCGATATCACCAATATTGCAATCCGCGATTCAATTCTGGCGCAGGGCCCCTACCATTTGATCCTGAGCGACGTGGCCCCTGCCACCACGGGCAGCCGTTTTATCGACACATGCCGTTCATTGGAACTTGCCGAAGCGGTTGCGGCATACGCGGAAAGCGCTATGGCAAAGGAAGGGAATCTCGTTGTAAAGGTTTTTCAGGGCGGCGATACTACGGAACTTTTAAAACGCTTAAAACCGATGTTTAAAACGGCAAAGAGTTTTAAACCGGAAGCCTGCAGAAGCGAATCTTTTGAAACATATTATCTTGGTTTGGGAAAAGTATAGTTACCAGCGATCCTGACCGGTGAGCGGAACAAGATCCTCCCACATTGAATTCTCAAGGGCGTCACGATCAATGCGTATGAATATCTGCGGCTCATAATTCATCTGAGGATACAGCGCGTTCCGGATATTAAGGTACGGCAGGGAGGTACTGCCAGAACGTACCATACTGCGGGGATCGCGGGTACGGGCATCCCAGGCGCTTTCCGCCTCGGAATAGTAAGCAAGGGCGCGGTTAAGGTGACTGCGGTCTCCGGTCTGGGAGGCAAGCATTTCACTGGCGACACCGGCGTTGTTACGCGCCATCATCAGCCGCTCGGCAAGTTCAAGGTATTCAGGGCGATCATTGGGCAGCAGGACAGGCAGGCGGTTGCGCTGGCTTTCAAGTATATCAAGGAGGCGGCTGTAGTAACCGCTGGCTGCGAAATAATTTCCCCGTTTAAGGGCGGCATTGCCCAGGGCAAATAAAATCCGGCGGTTCAGGGGTAGTTCCGACGATGCAGCAAAAAGATATTCAAGGGCGTTTCTCCAGTCTTCAAGCTGATAATAGGCTGAACCCATGCGGTACTGCATATCGGGCGGAGCCCAGCCGTTCTGCTGTGCACGGAGGTAATAACGTATCGCCGCTTCCATGTCGCCGGTTTTGACAAAATATTCAAGGTCGCCCAGCCCTGCATACAGCCTGCCGTATTTGGGTGAACGGGTAATCAGCCGCCTTGTGATCGCGTCTTCGTACAGGTTAATTCCCTTTACCAGATTTTCTTCGGCGGGAATAAATTCTTTCTGTATCAAAAGAAGATCCGCCAGCCGCTGGTGGGTATCGATACGGTATATCAGCCTTTTTACCGATTCAGTTTTGGCACGGTCAAATGCCCGGATTGCCGTTTCCAGCGTCACCCTTTCCTCATGTATATTGTTAAGACTGTGGTAATAACGGGCAAGATGGTAATGGGATTCGGGCAGGGTAACATCGGCCCTTACCGCTTTTAATAAAATATCACGGACACCTTCAATCTGATCGATGTATTCATTGGGAACACCCCTGGCTTCTTCAAGTTGCTTGTCCAGAAGGTAACCGCCCAATTCGGCAAGGGACTCCGCTCCAATCGGCCGCTTTTTGGGATTCTCCTCAAACCATGCTTTGAGGGGAAGAACTTCCTTAAGATTGTCTGTACGGATGAAGTACTGCATCATACGTTCCACAACCGGGGGAGTCCAGCCGTAGTGTTCCAGCAGGCGGGCATAGCTGTAGCGGGCGTCATCGTATCTTGAGGGATCAATTTCACCCCATGCAAGACTGTTGTCTCCGGCCGCCAAAAGGCCCTCGTAATCGTTGGGCGCAAAATCAAGAAGCTGCCGTCTTAAAATATCATCCGCTTTGGCGTAATTGCGCAGATACCAGGTTTCCAGTACGGCATAATCCAGCACGCCTTTTTTATCACGGGGATAAAAACGCAGCAGTTCATCGTATTTCTGTTCGGCATAGATATACTGCCGTTCATCGCGGAAAGCTTCGGCGTATTTATAGAACCAGTCTTTTTTGGGATGGATATTAAATGCTTCGGTGAAGCGTTCATTCGCCCGCTGGTATTCCCCGGCACTGATGCGTTCAAGCCCGATACTGTAAATCGAATCCGCTTTAAGCGGAGTATAGACAAATTTATAGGCAAGGTAAAAAACCGAAGCGGCAATAACGGCAACAATGATAAAAATTTTTATAATCGGAAGGAAACGGTGGGCAAAAATATAACCGAGACTCGCCTGTTCCGATTCCAGCGCTTCACCGCTGCTCTTTTCAAAAGATTTGGGAATGATAATCGATCGGCTGAGTATATTGCTTGCCAGCGACGCGGTTTCCCTCGCGGGCGCGCCCCGGACAAGGCATTGTATCAGCTTCTGCATTTGTTCGGGACTGACAAACTGTTCGGCGATTATTTCTTCACAGGCAATACGGAGATTCAGGGGATAACCGTTTAATGTTTCCTGCAGGTACCCCAGTTCAATGTCATTGAGTTTGATTTCATCAATACTCTCGGGGGGCAGAACGTCATCCGATTTACCCCTTTTCCTGCTCCAGCCGAAACCGGCAGCTGCTCCCGCATCGGACATATCCGGTGTATCATCGAGGATATTGTCCAAACCGGGGAATGAAAACGGATCAGAACCTTCAAAGGCTGCGCCGTCACTGCCCGTTCCAAATCCGCCGCCAAGATCAAAATTTTCAAAGGAATCGGCCGGAGTATCGCCGTTGGGTATCGTCATTACCGGTTCGTCGGGAATTTCCAGTCCGTCATATATATGATCCAAATCGATATTTTTACCGCTCTCCGGAACTGTCATTTCTTCCGGGGAAGCAGTTTCTTCAATACCCATTTCAAAACCGTCATCGGCAGGCGGCGGCATATCTTCGGAAAGGGCAAAATCATCCAGTTCGCCCAGATCAAAGCTGTCATCGGCAGGCGGCGGCATTTCTTCCGGCGGAGCTGTTTCATCGGATAGGCCGAAATCATCCAGTTCGCCCAGATCGAAGCCGTCATTAGTTTCAGCGGGCAATGGCATATCTTTGGATAGGCCGAAATCATCCAGTTCGCCCAGATCAAAGCCTTCGGTGGTTTCCGGGGGAGCGGCATCTTCGGGCAGCGGCATATCTTCCGGCGGCATTGTTTCCGCGGAAAGGTCAAGATTATCAAATTCGCTTAAATCGAAAATATCATCGGATTCGGTTTCCGGAGTTTCCGTAAAATCGGGAAGCAAATCCTCCGGATAGTAGAGTTCTTCGGAACCGGGAACATCGGGAGTCTCTGCGGGGGGATTGGGAAGATCATCGGGCTGGGCTCCCAGAAACGCGCTGAAATCAAGGGTATCTATACCGCCGGAAAGGTCAACCGGACTGATATCGGGTGTTTCCATATCCGGCACGGCATTGTAAGTTTCCGGTTTTTCGGCTTCCGGTTTCGGCAGGGGCTCAGGTTCAAAAACGGGGAAAGCCAAATCGTCAAAGGGGATATCCCTGGCAGCCAGATCGGTTTTCTGTCCGCCGATATCATCAAAAGAGGCTTTAAATTCCCGAAGCGCGCTTAATGAAGGCATATCAAGATATTTAATTATCGACCGATAATTGTATAGAATGTAGTATATATGAAAACGATTAAAATTGGAACACTTTTTATTATACTTGCCCTTGCCGCCGCCGGTTCTTCACAGGCTGTTGATATTGAAGCGGTCGGCTCATATCAGCTTATAGATCGCTTATTAAGCCTTTCCGGGCCGGGCGCACCGGAATTTATGGACGATTTGGTGATTTTTACCGCCCCATCCAGCCACCGGCGGGTGGGTATAGCTTTTGCCGATGAAGGTTTTTACAAAGTCCACTGGTTCAGGCAGCTTTTGGTCAGGGGTGACCTGGCGGAAGGTCCCGGTACAGGGGAACAAAAAGATTCGGGGATTGTATTTTATATACATCAAATTCCCGAGGGCAGTTCAATGCTGGAATACAGGATGATAATAAACGGCCTGTGGACCACCGATCCCGCCAACCCCAACTGCAAAAAAGATCCGGTTACCGGGCTTACCCTTTCAACCCTTTCCATTCCTTTTAAGGAAAAAGTTCCCGATCCCCTGAAAGGCCCCCCGGGCAGCCTGAGTTTTAATTTCAGGGGACCGCCGGGAGAAACTGTTTCCGTAGGCGGCAGCTTTAACGCGTGGGATCCTTTTATGTACGAATTGAAAGAAGGCCCTGCCGGAAATTATACAATCAATATCCCCCTTCCCCCGGGAAAATACCAGTATGTTTTTTTCCACAGGGGCGAACGTTACCTGGATCCCCATAACGCAAGCCGTGTCTACTCAAGGGACGGTAATGCCGCATCAGAAATTGTAATTCAATAGTAAATAAATCACTATTTCCCCGATTATCTGGACGCCGTAATTTAAAATGTGATATAATAAACAGCAAATGACCCGAAAAAACGCTGTTTTTTTCTTCTGCCCTATATTATTGATAACTTTATTTTCCGTATCATGTAAAACGAACCAAGTTATTGCGGAAAAACCGGCGGCAGAAACAGTTACACTGGAAATGGTCAACCTTGAAACGGCTCTTGAAAAATTTTCCATCTATATAACCGGGCGTATACCCGATAAATCCGTCACCGCCATAGCGATTACCGAAACACCTGAGCAAAGGCTCAGCGATTATATTTCCGATGAACTGACCGGATCGTTGCTGAACAACGCAGGTCTCCGTATCGTAAGCAGGCAGGACTTTTTAAAACTTTTTTCGGAACAGGAAACACAGGCTTCCCTCAGTTTCAGCGATGAATCTACCGCCAAAATCGGAAAAAATCTTGGCTGGCAAACCATTATTTTCGGAGAGATTACTCCGATATGGGATACCTACCGTCTCTCACTGAGAGCCGTAGAAGTAGAAACAGGGGAACTGCAGGGAACCAAAAATTACCTGTTGACAGGAAACGACCCCATTCTGATATGTCTGATAAACCCCAATATAACCATTCAGCAGTTAAATGATCGGAAATCGATACTGCAGCCGTTTGACGGAGACCAGAATAATTTTGATTTGAAGATATACACCGATAAAGCCGTTTATTACGACAATGAAATGATGTACATCACCCTGTCTGCCAATGAGGATTGCTATTTCGTGGTATACCATATTGATGTTTACAATAATATGCAGGTTATTTATCCCAACATATGGGAAAGAAACGGCAATTTCCTTTCCGCCGGGATTTCAAGGATAATACCGGAAGGTTCATCCTACATGATGCAGGCGCCGTACGGCGAGGAAAGGATACTGGTGTACGCTTCAGAAAAACCCATTTCCATCCCCGATGAACAATATGTCCCCAGATCGATAAGCAGTGATTACCTGGCTTCACCCGAAGCGCTTTGGCATATTGATAACGGCGAAACGGAAGGCCTGGCTGATGAATTAAACGCTGACGGGAATGATACACTAATCGCAGAAATGCCGGATAACGAAGGAAGCGATACTGCCGATGCCGGGGAAAGCCCGGAAACCGGCAGCGCCGTTATTGCTGAAAATCCAGAAAGCAATATATCAGCTAACGGCAATTTTACCAAAACAAATGAAAAAGGTACCAGGGGTTTAATGGTAACCCCCCGGGGCGCCACCGCCCAAATCAGTTATACGATACTTCCCAAATGATAGATTTATTTTTTATCCGGTATTATATCCGCCAATAAATCATTTTCCCCCGATGAAAGTGCATTGAGGATCCGGCGTTTTACTGTGCCGCCCCTGGCGCCGGTGAAATCGGCGATACGCTTCCGCATATCAACGCGTCCGGAATTGACGCCGTAGGGGCAGGTACAGGCCGCCTTGAGGATATCCTTCATTCCGGCGCAGGCGATGACCTGCTTTTCCTCAAGATAGGCCAGAGGGCGGATAAGGCTGACAGGGTATTTCCGGTACTGGAGCAGAACGGGCATCGCCTTCATTTCACCTTTGGCGCAGAGATTCATGAAAAATGTTTCAATTATGTCATCCAGATGATGCCCCAGTGCAATTTTGTTAAAATTATTTTCTACCGCATATTTTAACAGTTCCGTACGCCGCTGGGTGGAGCACCAGTAGCAGTTCATTTTCCTGCCTTCCTTTAGTCTGCCGATAACCGGTACATACAGATCGGTAAACGGTATACTCCAGTCGGCAAGCTGCCTGCCCAAAATTGATTTTTTACAGCAGGCGCAGAAATCGGTAGAAATATGCAGGGCGGCAAGTTCGTAGTTTATTTTTAATGCGGGCCTTAGCGAAGAAAGCGCCCATGCAAGCACGGTGGAATCTTTTCCGCCGGAAACGGCTATCAGAATACGGTCACCTTCAGAAATCAGGTTCCGTTCCAGTATTGCTTTAACGGTGAGTTTCTGCACCACGGCGCAGGCATCGGCCCTGCGCAGGAATCTGCCGCTCATTTCTTTTCCGTGACATCGCGCAGGACAAGGCTTGCCAGAACCATACCCGCAGCAGCGGTGACGGTAACAGCAGAACCGTTAATCACTTTAACAATGCCGCCGCTGTCTTTATCCGTATAACTTATCTCTTCATGACGCGGTATCTGCTCGTCGCTGTAAACGGCGGTAAAATTTCCGGTAAAACCCCTTTTACGCAGCCCCTGCCTGACAAGCCGCGCAAGGGGGCATCCGTGGGTTTCATCAATGCCTGCTGTTTTAATTCTGGCCGGATCCATTTTCTGCGCCATACCCATTGAAGAAAAAAGTGTTACACCGGCGTTACAGCAAATTTCTATAAGATCCAGTTTATGGTTCAGGCTGTCAATTGCATCGATTACATAATCGGCTTTGTCAATCGGAAAAGAGGCGGCATTTTCACGGGTAAACATTTCCCTCCAGGCGCTAACCTCACAGCCCGGATTGATTTCCAGCAGACGCTGACGGAGCGTTTCGGATTTGGAAAGCCCAAGGGTACGGCTATTAGCCTGCACCTGCCGGTTGATATTGCTTTCGCACACCGTATCGTAATCGACAAGGCCTATTTTACCCACACCCGATCTTGCCAAAGCTTCGGCGCACCAGCTTCCCACCCCGCCAAGACCAAAGATCAACACAGTTGTTTGACTTAAATTTTTTATGGCTTCTTCGCCGGTAAGCAGGGCAAGCCTCTGAAAATACGAAAAGGGAAATGATTCCGGCGTATGCAGTTTTACATCCGGACATACTTTGGTTATTGGTATTGCACTGCATTTTTGCACGGGATTTTTTTTTGCATGACGTTCTTCATCGCTGTAAATACAGCCGCAGTATTTCTGCATATAAAGGCCAAGTTCGCGGGCATTGGCCTGGCCTTCCCTGAACAGGGGCCTGAAGTCCCGGTAAAAAAATTCAATTCCGTAACGCGTTGCAATTTCTTCACCTGTACGGCGTATTGATTCATGGCGCTGGTATGGGCTTATAAGCAGACTGGTACTGAAAGCGTCAAAACCGTTTTCAGCGGCATAGGCCGCTGTTTTTTTCAGCCGCAGACGGTAACAGATTTCGCAGCGCCCCGGAACTTCCGTTTCGCCGCCGGTTTCCCGTAAAAATAAACGCAGCCCGTATTCGTCAATTTCTGTTATCGGCAAACCTTTCGCATTTGCCAGTGTAAAAAGGGAATCCCGGCGGCTTTGGTATTCGGCAAAAAGATGAATATTGGGGTTGTACCAAAACAATACCGGGGCTATATTTTCGGCGGCAAAATTATCAACACAGGCTGCGGCGCAGGGACCGCAGCAACAGTGAAACAGAAGTTTCATTATTTTTTATCGGCCGCATCAGCCGGAGCGGCAGTAAGGTTTTCGGCATCGGCCGGAGTTTCAACCGGGTCGGCGGCGGTATTTTCGGTAGTGGCCGGGGCAGTGGCCGGGGCTATGGCTTTAGCAATAGCTTTAGCAATGGCTCTTGCCAACTGGTCGGCGCATGATGTTTTTTTTCTGCCGCAGCACAAACCGCTGAATTTGGCAGCCAGTTCATTGGCATCCATTCCCTCAGCGAGCAGGCCCAGCGCTTTCAGGTTACCGTCACAGCCGTCCTCAAAAGAAACCGAATGAACTTTGCCGTTCTTCAGTTCAAAATTGATTTTCTTTGAACAGGTTCCGCTGGTTTTATATTCAATCATGTAAGCCTCATTATCGAGACACGAGATCCGAGACACGAGGGACTCGCCCTCCAAGCCTCGACATCCTGTCTCGGCTCTCCGGGCCGCGGTTCAGCCCTGTCGGCGCCATCCCTGGCGCCTTTTCCTCCCACCTGGTCGGCGGGCTGAACCGTTCGAGTCCCTCCCTTTATCGCGTAACAATAGTTATGCCGAGACACGAGGGACTCGAACCCCCTACCTGCTGCTTAGAAGGCAGCTGCTCTATCCAGGTGAGCTAGTGTCTCCGGGTGCATTGTAGCACAAAAAAAAGATGATTGTCACCTCTTGCAAAAGCGGCCAATTTATATTTTTAAAGACAAAAGTATAGAGGAAAGGGAAGTCAGACTGCGTCCCGTCACGCCGAAAATGTTAAAATCATTATCAACGGAGCCGGTATTGAGGCCGGTCATTGCATCAAGCAGAACTTTTTCGTTGAACATAAAGGTAAAACCCGCGTACAGGCATGAACTTTGGTTTGTTCCCGTAACAGGATCCATTCCGGGGAACATTCCGGAATTCCATTCGCCGTAACCGGTATAGCTGATGCTGCCGCAGGAAGCTTTTGTAACTGATGCAAACTGCATGATCCCGCCGATATTGAGATCAAGTTTTTCCGGTACCGCCTGATATTGAAAAGCTATTTTAAGAACCGGACTGAACTGAAAAGCCGTTAAAGAAGTTTCGTCCCCCTTCTTCTGCAATTCGCCTTTGAATTTGCCGGGAACAAGTTCCATTCCGGTTTCCTTACCCGAAACGATCAGCAGGGGGAAATAAAAACCGGCCTTAAAATCCAGCCTCGGCATTCCCGAATAGGAGACTCCCACAGAAGGAGTAAAAATATTTTCAGCATAACCGTTCTCCGTAAGGGCACCTTTATTATTCAACCCCTTAATGGATGCAATCCGGTGAATACCCGAAGAATCAATATAATTATAATCGTTATTATAAAATCTCAGGCAAAGTGAATATTCAAGATCAATCGTTGTGTCAAAAGCCGGTTTGGAAAAAACGGTAAAACTTCCCAGGCCGACTGAAAGCCGGGGCTGAACATGGTTCATGGAATTTTCAACCACTTCACCCTGTTCTGCAGGGTAAGCGCCGGTATCGTATAACTTATACCGCATGAATTCCCTTTTCATTCCCAATTCAAAAGAGACAAGCGGCCTTATACCCCTGCCGGTTAACGGAACTGTCAGGCCCCATTGCAGTTCGGGAATTATCCAGCCAATGGCGTTTGCATAACTTTTGTAAAATAACTGTGTCCCTTCATCGTTAAACGCAATATCTTTGCCGTTGAAACGGCCCAAAGTTGAAGCCCAGGACAGCCTGAAAGCCGTATTTCCAAATCCAGCGAGAAACGCGAATCTGTTATTATTGCCCGGGTCATTGATAACGGGAACTGAACCGTAATCCTTAAACGATATCTTTTTACCGTTAATGGTTTCATCAGACGTTATATAACTGTCATTGAAAAAACCACGGAATAAATTTCCTCCGTAATAAACCGCCGCATACAGTTTGCCAAAATACCTGCCGTATCCGAAAGTGGCAAAATCTGCATCCTGAAATGAAACAACAATGATCTCCTTGATCATGTCAATATCTTTATAACGTGCGGAATTCAGGTAATCATCGGAATCGGTGCCGAAAAGTCCGCCGGTGGCCCTGCTTGCAGGTGATTCAATAAAACCTACCGGTCCGTCGAGTCTGTCACCGGCACTTACCGCTTGTGCGATCAGTGTAAAAAACAGAATTACTGGCAGCAGCCTTAATTTGCCCATTTGTTCCCCCTGATAAATTCGTCGCGGCAGGCAATGGCGACATCGGGTTTATTTGAAATTATCCCGTCAACTCCGTTTTGCAGCATTTGCCCGATGATCTGCGGATCGTCAACCGTCCATACATTCACCATAATCCCGTTTTTATGGCAGAGTGTGACAATTTCCGGCATCTCCGCGATTACACGGTAATGCGGATGAATGGCACAGGCATTAACGTAGTCTGCATAAACCCAGGGGTCAACCATACCGAATTGATACAGCAGCCCGGTTTTGGCACAGGGATCAATATTTTTTATCTGACGCAGGGAATAATGGTTGAATGATGAATAAATGATACGTTCACCCATGGAATATTCTTTCGCGAGGGATATCAGTTTTTCGGGAAGTTCCCGATATTGAAGTTCCGTAGTTTTCAATTCGATATTGATTGTAAGCGCCGAAGTTTTAATCAGTGCGAAAACTTCCGCCATTAAGGGGATACGGCAAACCGGCCCCTCAGGAAACAGTTTACCAAAATTAAATGATCTCAGTTCCTTCAGGGTATAATCATTTATATGCCCCGTCCCGTCAGAAACTCGTTCCAGTTTTGAATCATGTGCTACAACAATTTCACCGTCTTTGGTCAGATGCACATCCAGTTCTATGGCATCTGCTTTCTGTTCAACGGCAAGTGAAAATGATTCTATTGTATTTTCCGGGCAGACAGAAGAAGCGCCCCGGTGCGCGTATATCAATGTTTTCATTATGAAAGGGGTCCCCTGTACTGCAGCAATCCCAGTTTATCGAGCCGTCGGCGGTGAATCTCAAGCCTTTCGGTAAAATTGTTAAAATCCCTTTCATCTTTTACCGACCAGAGGGCTTCGCTGATTCCGCATATACGGGGGAAAATCAGGTACTCCGCGAGTTTGCCGGCGAATACATTTTCGGTCCACAGGTTCCCCTGTCCGCCCAGCACAAGGGCAGCGGCCTTTTCATCCATTTCTGCTGTAACGGGATCCATATTATAACCCTGTTCTACGGTTCCGATACCAAGCCTGCCGATTTCTTCCGGCAGATCCTTGTGCCTGTAATCCAGATAACAGCCGCAGTTATACGGTGTCATAATGACCCGATGCCCCAGCACGGCGGCTTCACTGCCCCCCTTTTGCCCGCGCCATGACATTACAACCGTGTCTTTTGGCACTGGAAATTTACCGGTATTTTCGAGTATCTCATCCCAGCCTATGGCAGTTTTTCCCCGATCACGCAGCATTTCCGCAAGACGGCAGGTAATCCAGCTTTGCAGTTGGGGAGTTTCATCCAGGCCCAGTTCATTCATGCGCTTTCTGCATTTGGGGCATGCTTTCCACCGGTTAAAACGGACTTCATCCCCGCCGATATGCACATATTTTGAGGGGAAAAGATCGGACAGGGTGTCAAACACCGCTTCGGCCAGTGAAAAAATCTGATCGTTTCCCGCGCACAGAACATCCTCAAAAATGCCGCAGCGATCCTCCACACGGTAGGGGCCGCCTGTGCAGCCAAGACCGGGATATGCCGCGAGTATCGCACTGGCATGCCCGGGAAGATCAACTTCCGGCACTGTTTCAATATGAAGGGAAGCGGCATATGCAACAATATCCCTGATTTCGTCTTCGGTATAAAAACCGCCGTTATACCTACGGTCACGGTAATCCCGGCATCTGCCTCCGATTTCAGTTAACAGCGGGTACTTCCCGACAGGAAAACGCCAGCCCTGATCATCGGTCAGATGCCAGTGAAAGATACTGATATGCTGGAGGGAAAGCGTGTCAAGTATTTTTTTAATAAAATCTGTTGTAAAAAAATGACGTGAGCAGTCCAGCATGAATCCCCTCCAGGGGAAACGGGGACTGTCATTAATGATGCCGCAGGTAACAGAAAAAATACCATTATTATAATCCGACAAAAATAACTGCCGCAGTACCTGCAGTCCGCGGAATATGCCCGCCCCTGCCGCCGCATATAACTTTATTTCATCCCGGAGTATTTCCAGCCGGTACGCTTCATTTCCCCGGATACTTTCATCTTTTATAAGGTGTATGTTTTCTTTCCCGGTACAGGTCCCGAAAATTTCCGTTATCTGTCTTTCAAATATTTTTACTTCATCGGGAAAAATCGCTTTATCCAGTTCTATAATCCGGGGGAGTCCCGGACATTCAAAAATGTCCGTTTTATACTGAACGGATTTCGGCCGGGGTATTATTGCATATTCTTTCATATTTATTACCTTAAAATAATTACAAATTTTGTTATAATATCATATTCAGGGGTGTATTTCCAGTCCTTTCCCGTTACCGGCATTGCGGATAATTGACACATTTTCGTTACATCATTAAATTCTTCCTATGAGCGAGTATATAATCGACGGCGGCGTTCCGCTGAACGGCACGGTTAAGGCAAGCGGAAACAAAAACGCCGCTCTGCCCTGTATTGCGGCGGCACTGCTTACCGACGAACCGGTAACACTGAGAAATATCCCCGAAATTGAAGATGTCCAGGTGATGCTTGAAATCTATACCGCTCTGGGCGGCAAGGTTGAATCACCGGCGCCGAATACATTCAGACTGCAGATGGGAAATATCAGCTCCGCGGCTATACCGGTTGAACAGGCCAAAAAAATCCGGGCGTCTATCCTTTTCGCCGGACCCCTGCTCACGAGAACGGGCAAGGTAATGCTGCCGCCTCCCGGCGGCGACATTATCGGCAGACGGCGGCTGGATACCCATTTCCTTGCGCTCAAGGAACTGGGTGCAAAAGTAAAAACCTCCGATACTTTTACCTTCAGCGCGAGGTCGCTCAGGGGCGCAGATATTTTCCTTGACGAAGCTTCGGTTACCGGTACAGAAAACGCGGTAATGGCGGCGGTTCTTGCCAGGGGGCACACGATACTTACCAATGCCGCCGGAGAGCCCCATGTGCAGGATCTCTGCCGCATGCTGGTTTCCATGGGCGCGCAGATTGAAGGCATTGGATCAAACATACTTACCATCAACGGTGTTAAAAAATTATCAGGCTGCGACTTTACCATAGGGGCCGATTTTATGGAGGTAGGTTCGTTCATCGGGCTTGCCGCCGCAACGGGGGGGGATCTCCATATCGAGGGAACCCGCCCGCAGGATCTCCGGCCTGCCAAAATCGCCTTCGGCAAACTGGGAATTTACTGGGCCCAGGAAGGAACCGTAATCCATGTCCCCAAAGACCAGCCGAGGGAAGTGAACTGCGATCTCGGCGGAATGATTCCCAAAATTGACGACGCCCCATGGCCCGGGTTTCCCCCCGATCTGACAAGCATCATTACCGTGGTCGCAACACAGGTAAAGGGAACCGTACTGATACACGAAAAAATGTTTGAATCGCGGATGTTTTTTGTAGATAAACTTATCGCCATGGGCGCCCGTATTGTGTTATGCGATCCGCATCGCGCTGTTGTTTCCGGACCTTCAAAACTCCACGGCTCCGAACTGATAAGCCCCGATGTCCGCGCCGGCATGGCTATGCTAATCGCGTCACTATGCGCAGAGGGGAGAAGCGTTATACGCAACGTTTACCAGATTGAACGCGGCTACGAGCATCTGGTAGACAGGCTTTCAGCCCTTGGGGCAAGGATAGTGAGGCAGACGCCCTTTATCGCAAGTTAATGCTTAAAATGCCTTGTACCGGTAAACACCATAGCGATGCCGTACCGGTCGCAGGCTTCTATTGACAGTTTGTCATTGACGGAACCGCCGGGCTGGATTATCACTTTGATACCTGCCGCCGCCGCGGATTCGACACCGTCGGAAAACGGGAAAAAAGCGTCGGATGCGAGAACACGGGCTGGCGAATCATCTTTCCAGGGCAAAACGCCGGTTCCGTTTGCCGATGATTCGGCCGCTGCTTTAATTGCAGCATTGCTGCGTTCCAGTGACTGCACCGTCGGCCAGATACGGTTCACCTGACCGCCGCCTATTCCTGTCGCAGATTCTTCCTTAACTATTAAAATCGCGTTTGATTTTACAAATGTCACCGCCCTCATGCCGAAAACCATGTCCCGCAAATATTCCGCGGCGGGCGCGGTTTTGGTTACCACTTCCCATTTTTCAAAAAGCCCCCGATCGCATTGCTGAACAAGAAGACCGCCGTCAACGGCAATATACTCATGCGGTTCAGCCGGTGCTTTGGTGAGTTTTAATATGCGGAGATTTTTTTTCTGTTTGAGAATTTCCAGGGCATCGGGATCATAATCGGGAGCGGCGACAATTTCCAGAAACAGTTCGCCAAGTTTTTCCGCGGTCGCCAAATCAATTTTGGTGTTACAGGCGACAATACCCCCGAAAATGGAAACCGGATCGCAGGCAAATGTTTTTTCATACGCCTCCGGCAGGGTATTTCCCAAAGCGATACCGCAGGGGGTATTGTGTTTCACAGCGATACAGCAAACCTTGCCGGTATTTATGCCGTCGGTTTTTAAACCGCCATTACTTGTACCGCCGGCATTTATGCCGCCGGCTTCGGGTACAAATTTCATGACATCATCTTCACCGAAAGGGGCCGTCTCTCCGAGGCCGAAGGCACAAACCGCTTTCCACGCAAGATCAAGATCCCTGATATTGTTATAGCCCAGTTCCTTGCCGTGAAGCTGTTCCATGCTGCCCAGTACACCGGGACGATCGGTATGGAGGTAAAGCGCCGCGGACTGGTGGCTGTTTTCACCGTAACGCAAACTCTGTCCTTTCGTCAGGGACAGGGGCCAGTATTCGGGGTACTCATCATCAAGGAGGTAACGGGAAATGGCGGCATCATAGGCGGATGTCAGGTTAAATACTTTTCCGGCAAGCCGTTTTCTGAACTCCGCAGAAATATTATTTTCCTTAAGGCCGCTTATAACTGCAGCATAATCTGCGGGATCGGTAAGGACAATGACATCATGGTAATTTTTTGACGCCGAGCGGAGCATGGTTGGCCCGCCTATGTCGATAAATTCGACGGTTTGTTCAAGGGAAAGGTTTGCCTTTACCTTTTCAAAAAACGGATACAGATTAACACAGACAAGATCGATGGTTGAAATATTAAGCGACTGCAGTGTATCCATATGGCTTTTTTCATCACGGCGGGCAAGCAGGCCCGCATGAATTGCCGGATGCAGGGTTTTTACCCTTCCGTCCAGACATTCGGGAAAACCGGTAACGGCGGAAACATCGGTAACCGGTATTTTATTTTCCTGCAGGTATTTTGATGTACCGCCGGTTGATAAAATTTCCCAGCCCGAAGCGCTTAAATACGAAGCGAGATCGAGAATCCCTTCCTTGTTAAAAACACTGACAAGAGCCCTTTTTGCCATTTATTACTCCTCTTTAAATCTTTCAAGATTTTCCCAGAATGCCTGATCATTGGACAAATGCTGCTGTTCATTCAGACGTCCTGCAATTTTAACCGCCGCTTCCACAATCGCAAAATGTTCTTCCCAGTGTATGCGCCGAGCCAGAGTATCGGGCGTATCTTCCGGAAGGACCGGAACCCTGCGCTGTAAAAGTATAGGACCGGTATCGGTTCCCTTATCCACCAGGTGTACTGTACAGCCGGATTCTTTTTCTCCCATTTCAAGTACAGCGCGGTGTACCCGATCACCGTACATTCCCTCTCCGCCGAATTTCGGCAGGAGAGCGGGATGCAGATTAATAATTCTGCCGGAATAATACCGGATGATTTTTCCCGTAAGGATGGAAAGAAAACCGGAAAGCACCAATAGGCCGGCGCACTGGTTTGCGGCGATCTTTAAAATGCGATCCGACAGTTCTTCGCGGCGTTTTTCTTTGGGCAGTTTTTTATCCGGTTCTGCGACAATAACGGGAATGCCGGCAACTTTTGCCCTCTCCAGTGCATACGCGCCGTTACGGTCGGAAAGGACAGCACTTATTCTGCCGAATGTATCTTTGCCGGTACCGAAAGCACCTTTTTTTTCCGCTTCGATCAGGGCCTGGAGGTTCGTACCGTTTCCCGATACCAGAACCATTATGTTAATTGACATTCAAAACGAAGAGCTCCCTGTTCCGTTGAATTTTCCACACGGCCGATTTCCCACGCGGGGAAACCCATGCTGTCCAGTTCTTCAATTGCCTGACGGGCATCCGCTTTATCAACTGCCAATACAAAACCAATTCCCATGTTAAAGGTATTAAACATTTGTTTTTTCATTACTGGATCTGTTTTTAAAAGTTCCGCTCCGAATTTCTGCGCGGCCGGACCGGAACTGCCCGCATTGTAACAGCCCGACGCAATCCGGGCGAATATAGGGGGAATTGTCCATGACCCTTCATGTATGACACCGCACAGATGCACAGAGGTTTCCCCTCCATTAAACATTCTGGGGATATTTTCGTAAAAACCGCCTCCGGTTATATGCGCCATGCCGTGAACTGTAATTTTTTTCATCAGGCTCAAAACCGGCCTGACATACAGGCGCGTCGGTTCAAGCAGTACCATACCCATGGCCGCGCCGCCGAAATCTTCGTTCAGGTCGGGCAGTACCCTGCGGATTAAACTGTAACCGTTTGAATGGGTACCGGAGGAAGCGATGCCGATCAATACATCCCCCCCGCGGATTTTTGATCCATCGATAATATTTTTACGATCGACCATTCCCACTGTAAAACCGGCAATATCATATTTACCCATATCGTAAAATCCGGGCATTTCGGCAGTTTCGCCGCCAAGCAGAACACAATCCGTTTCACGGCATCCTGAAGCAACGCCCTTGACGATCTCCGCCGCCATATCGGCATCGAGTTTTCCGCAGGCGAGATAATCCAGAAAAAACAGCGGCCGGGCGCCGTGGCATAAAATATCATTGACACACATGGCAACACAATCAATGCCTATGGTGTCGTATTTCCGCATTTTAAAGGCGATTTCCAGTTTGGTGCCCACGCCGTCTGTACCCGAAACCAAAACCGGCTCTTCCATTGCGGCAGCTGCGGAAAAATATTCCTTAAGCGAATACATCCCGGCGAAACTCCCGAGACCGTTCAGTACCGCTTCATTCATCGTTTTTGCCGAATGTTCCCGGTATTTACCAACCGCCCGGTAACCTTCTTCTATATCAACACCCGCCTGTTTATAGTCCATGGGCAAACTATACCATAAAATACCGGTTGATGACAGATGGAAGGTAAAACCGGGAAACCCCTCTCCCCTCTTGTTTTTTTCCGTAACTGTGGTATACTTTCCATAACATGAATATTGTTCATATTGGACCGGTTACGTCCGCATGAATAATACCTATATAACTGAAAGACAAGGAGTTTCGTATGAAAAAGAAAGTAATTTTTACGGCAATTCTGGCAATTACGCTGGCGTTGGTAGTTTCATGTGATGACGGTTCTGGATCAAAAGAAGCTGCGGTTCCTGCCGGATTAGCAGGTTTCTATGAAGCTGATGAATACATAGTGGAAATACGTGCAACCGGA
>Ga0123353_10003273_pt1 | contig 20432 bp, 22 predicted proteins | sample TergutLab28metaG_3_FD_92763 | JGI IMG/M metagenome (GOLD analysis project Ga0123353, IMG submission 92763) | Labiotermes labralis P3 segment gut microbial communities from Petit-Saut dam, French Guiana - Lab288 P3 | ecosystem: Host-associated > Arthropoda: Insects > Digestive system > Gut ... | reverse complement strand
TACGACTACGCCATCAGCATCGAGCACGAGGACAGCCTGATGAGCCAGAACGAGGGCCTGAGCAAGGCCGTGGCCTTGCTGCAAGACGTCATCATCAAGGAGCAGCCGGGCGAGATGTGGTGGGCGTAGGGTGACATGAGATTACGTCGCTCCGCGACGCCATCCTCACCCCGTCCGAGACGGGGAGCTCCTTCCACGGGAAGGAGCCTTGGGGCTTATGTGATAAGCGGCATGGCAAAGCATCAATTACGGTTACGCATAAGATTCGGCTTAATCCCCCAGGCTCCTTCCCGTGGAAGGAGCTGTCACTGTACGGCTCCCGCAGGAGACGTTGGTGACATGAGGATGGCATCGCGGAGCGACACGTCTTCGTTCGGAGCGAAGACGAATAGCGATAGAAATGGAGATTCATTCATATGAAACGCATATTCACTCTTACATTGATTGGCCTTTTATTTCTCTTCGCCGGCTGCGCGCAGTCTCCCCCGGCGGAGCCCACTGCCCCGCCCAAGGGACAGCCCGCCCTGACCATCACATTCGATTACACGAAGCAGAGCGGCTCGGCCTCCAACCAATATGCCGTGTGGATCGAGGACATGGACGGTAATTTGGTGAAGACATTGTGCGCCACGGCATATACTGCCAAGGGAGGCTATAAGAACAGGCCGGATTCCCTCGCCCTTTGGATGGACAAGGCCATGGGCATCAGCGATTTCGATGCCGTGGCAAGCGCGACGCCGAAGGAGGGCCCGGTGGCCTATTGGTGGGACCTGACGGACGAGGCGGGCGACACCGTGCGGCCGGGGACCTACCGGTTCCTGGTGGAGGGCACATTGCGCTGGAAAAACTATGTGCTCCACACCGGGGAGATCGAAATCGGCGGTGGCGACGCGAGCGCGCAGGCCGTGCCGGAATTTTTCTTCGCGGGCGAAGGCAGGCAGCCCGCCCTGGATGAGAACGCGCCCGAAACCGGGATGATCCTGAGCGTCAGGGCGGTATATAAAGCATGAAGAAACTGTCGTTCGAGGACTTCATGAAGCTGAGAAGGCTCGTCTACCGCTGGGCGCCTCCGCTGCTGTTTGCCTCATGGCGCTGCGCCTTCGAAAACGGCGACCCGGAGGATGTCGTGAGCGTTTTGGCCTGCTACCAGAACGAGGACGGCGGGTTCGGCCACGCCCTGGAGGCGAATTGCTGGAACCCCAATTCCTCGCCGTATATAACGAGTTTCGCGATTGGCGTTATCGGCGGGCTTTTCGGAGGCAGCTATACTTTCACAGACCGGAACCATCCCGTTCTCCGGGGAATTCTGAAATACCTTGCCTCCGGGGCATACGCCACGGAAACGGGCTGGGTTGGAATGACCGGCATACCCAGCAACAACGATTATTCCCACGCTCCGTGGTTCCGCCATGACCCATCGGCGGAGCCCGACGAAACCGACCCGGGCGATATCGTGAAGTTCATCCTGCAATACGGCGAAAAGGGCAGCGCCCTCTATCAAAAAGCACTCGGAATAAAAGAAAAACTATCGAACGATCAACCGATACCGGACTTCAGTGACTACGACCCTGCGCAGTTTATCTGTTGGATGCCCCTGCCCACCGACATCGTCGATTCGCCGGACAGCCCGCTTTACCCCGCATACAAAGAGCTTGTGGAAGCGGAACTGGATGGCATCGTGGATAGGTTGCGCGCGACGCGGGAACTGCCGGTCCCCGGGACAGACAACGAGGCTCCGGACTGGCTGGACAACCGGCAGATCATCAGTTGCTATCCCTCGACCTGCGGATTTTTCATCATGCAGATCGAGCTATTGCAAAAGTTTGGCAGGCTGGATTTCGAGCTACCTGTTCAATGTTAGAGGAAATTTGTTTAAGTGCTCCGCACCACCCCCTCGGCGCGGAGCACTATGAAAACCGAACACAACCCACTTGTGAAGGAGAAAGAGACATGGGCAACAGACAGGACGGGAACAAAATCGGCATGGCGGTGATAGGCTACGGCGGCATGGGCAGCCATCACGCCCGGAAAGTGCACGCGCAGCGCAGGGACAAGTTCGATGTGATCGGCACGTTCGACATTAAGGAAGAACGGCAGCAGGCCGCCCGGGAAAAGGGCTTTGAGGCCTTCGCGAGCCGGGAGGCGCTGTTGAGTGATCCAAGGATCGAGCTTGTGGTCGTCGCCACGCCCAACGACGCGCACAAGGAGATCGTCATCGACGCGCTGCGCCACGGCAAGAACGTCATCTGCGAAAAGCCCGTGACCATGACCACCCCCGACCTGGAGGACATGATCGCCGTGGCGAACGAGACAGGCATGTTCTTTACCGTGCACCAGAACCGCCGGTGGGACCCGGATTACCGCACCGCGAAGGAGATTGTCGAAAGCAACACCTTGGGGCGTGTGTTCAACATCGAGTCCCGCGTGCACGGCTCCCGGGGCATCCCCGGGGACTGGCGCAACCAGAAGGAGCACGGCGGCGGCATGGTGCTCGATTGGGGGATACACATGCTCGACCAAATGCTGCAGCTCATGGGCGATAGGCGGCTGCTCTCCCTCTACGCCCAGCTGACCTATATCACCAACGAAAACTGCGACGACGGTTTCCGCGTCATCTGCAACTTCGAGGGGGGCACCAGCTATATGGTGGAGATACTCACGAACAATTTCATCAATCTGCCCCGCTGGTATATCAACGGCGAGAACGGCACAGCCCTGGTGCGCGATTGGAGCCGCCGCGGCGAGATCATCAAGGTGAGCAACTGGGAAAACCGCGACAGCGTGCCCATCCAGGCCGGGGTTGGTATCACCAAGACCATGGCCCCGCGTACCAAGAAGACCATCAAGAAGTATCCCCTTCCCAAGCCCAAGAGCGACTGGATGGAGTACTACGACAACATCTATGACGTGATACGAAACGGCGTGCCGCCGATCGTGACCCACGACCAACAGCGCAGGCTTATAAGGCTGGTGGAGGCGATCTTCGAATGCGGGGAAGACGGAAAATTGATTGAGCTGGAGTAAAGACAGAAAAACCTATGCGGGCGGCATTCCAAGCCGCCCGCAGTTTTGTGCTTTTGGTCAAACGTGCCTTAACCCGCCGCCGCTTTCAGTTCCTCCACCCGGTCAAGCTTCTCCCACGGCAAATCAATATCCGCCCTGCCCACGTGGCCAAGCGCCGCCAACTGGCGGTAGATTGGCCGGCGCAGGTCAAAGGCCTTGATGATGGCCGTGGGCCGCAGATCGAATACCTGCGCCACCAGCGCGCCCAACTCGGCGTCCGGCAGGACCCCCGTGCCGAAGGTATCGCAGCGCACGCTCACCGGGCGGGCCACGCCGATGGCGTAGGCCAACTGGATTTCGCACTTCTTGGCAAGGCCCGCCGCCACGATGTTCTTCGCCGCGTGACGCGCCGCGTAGGCCGCCGAGCGGTCCACCTTCGTGGGGTCCTTGCCCGAGAAGCAGCCCCCGCCGTGCCGCGCCGCGCCGCCGTAGGTATCCACGATGATCTTGCGCCCGGTCAGGCCGCTGTCGCCCACAGGGCCGCCGACGACAAAGCGGCCGGTGGGGTTGACGTAATAGGTGGTCCCGTCGTCCAGCAGTTCCGCGGGAACGATAGGCTTGATCACCTGTTCGATGATGTCGGCGCGGATAGTCTCCAACGAAATCTCAGCAGAGTGCTGCGTGGAGACCACCACGGTATCCACCCGCACGGGGTCGTCGTTTTCGTCGTATTCCACCGTCACCTGGGATTTGCCGTCGGGCCGCAGGTAGGGCAGCGCGCCGTCTTTGCGCAGCTTGGTCAGCTGCCGGCAGAGATTGTGCGCCAGGGCGATGGGCAGGGGCATGAGCTCCGGAGTTTCGTCGCAGGCGTAGCCGAACATGAGGCCCTGGTCGCCGGCGCCATTTGTCTCGGCCTCATCCTGCGCGCCGCCCTTTTGCTCGAAGCTCTTATCCACTCCCAGGGCGATATCGGGCGACTGCTCATCGATGGCAGTGAGCACGGCGCAGGTGTGGCCGTCGAAGCCCTTGTCCGCGCTGTCGTAGCCCGCCTCGATGACCACCTGCCGGGCGATCTTCGGGATATCCACGTAGCAGGAGGTGCTGATTTCGCCCATAATCCACACAACGCCGGTGGTGGTGCAGCATTCGCAGGCCACGCGGCCCTGGGGGTCCTTCGCCATGATGGCGTCGAGCACGGCGTCGGAGATCTGGTCGCACAGCTTGTCCGGGTGGCCCTCTGTGACTGACTCGGATGTAAAGAGCTTTCGATTTTGTGCGTGCATGATGGATTCCCCTTTTGAATTTATTTGCCGGCGCGGACGGCAGATGGGTTAGGATGCGACCGAAGAGGAAGCATTCTCCCACAACGCCTTAGCGTTGCCGCCTCTACAAGAAAAAACTCGCTCCCGACAAAGCCGAAAGCGAGGTAAACCTTATCTTTCGGTTATTCCGCAGGATGTAGCACCTTGCGCGAAAGAACATGCGAGCATGTTCTTAGCAGGTTGCCGGGCATCGTCGAGCCTGTTCTCTCCGCCGCTCTCAATAAGGTGATATTTAGTTTTGAATAGTATAGCATGATTAGTGAAGGTTGTCAAGCATGGGTTTGTAATATCGCAGGGGCGTCAGTCCATCTTAGAATCATTAGGCCTGCGGTGAATGATATTCACCGCCTATAAGAAATGACCCGCAGGAGACGAATGATATTCGTCCGTTTGTCGCCGGCAAGCTTCACTAATTGCCCGGTTGCCCACGCCCGAATACCATTCGGGCCCAATACGATGTTTCCTATAGGCGTCGACTATTATTCGGCGCTTCGTGAAACCAAGTCACGACTTCATACCCTTTTCCTTCTTCCATATATGCAGCACGCCCTCGTCGTTGAGCAGCTTGACGAGAATCAGCAGCAGGGGCATCAGGAACATGCCAATAACGCCAAACAGCTGCAGGCCGGTATACATGCCCATCAGGGTGACAACGGCCGGCAGGCCCAGGTTCGCGGCCACGAGCTTGGGCTCGATGATCTGCCGCACGATGATCATCACCACCCACAGCACCGCCAGGGCGACGCCCAAGCCAAAGTTCCCCATGATGAAGCTGTAGAGGAACCAGGGGATCAGCACAGTGCCCACGCCGATCACGGGCAGGATGTCAATCAACGCGGTGACAAGCGCAATGCCGAACAGGTGCTTGCCGTCGTAAAGGCCGGTGAATTGCATCAGCAGCAGGCCGAGCATCAATTCGGAGAATGACACGGCGATGATGATGGAGTACGAGCGCAGGAGCTTGAGCATGGAGGAGAACATGATCTTCTTTGTGGCCGAAAGCGCGCGCCTGCGCTCGGGGCTCAGTTGGCGCTTGAGGAAATTTGCGATCCCGTCGTAGCTGGAGGTCATGAAGAAGCTGCTGATGATGGTGATGACCACGGCCAGGGCCAGCATGGGGATGCGCCCCGCGATGGTGAGCATGCCGCTCATGGGCGCCTTGAACCACTCCAGGCTGACATTGCTGAGCAAACTGCCGAAAGCCCCCACGCTCTCGCCGTCCGCGTTGACCCCGCCCAGCAGGTTTTTCGTGAACTCGGCCAGCGCCTCGTTGATGCTTGCCTCCATGCTGTCCGGCAGCCACACCACCAGCTGGTTGATGCGCAGCTCCAGGCCCCGGACGATCTGCGGCAGGTTCTGCAACTGGCCGGAGAGATAGTCGCCGAAGGTCTTTGCCGCGCTCCAGATGCGCGCGCCGATCAGCGCGATCACCAGCACGATCGCCAGGTAGAACAGCAACACCAGCGCCACGGAGGAGAAGCTCTTTTTCAGCCTGAATTTGCGCTGGGCGAAGTTCATGGGCCTTTGCAGCAGCGCCGCGACAAAGAACGCGAACATGAAGGGGAACGCCAGCCAGAAGGCGTATTTCACAAAAAGGTAGAAGCCCACAAGGATGAGTAGGTAATAGACGATGTCGATGATCCGGCCCAGACGGGCCTGGGTCTTTTCGCTTAAGTGCATTGGACTCCTTACCCCCCCCCCTCACCCGCTGCGGCGGGAGCTCCCCCAAAGGGGAGCCTGGGGATTGCGCTGCAATTTTCTGCGATTTCGCGGGAGCCTACCCCAGGCTCCCCCTTGGGGGAGCTCCCGCCGCAGCGGGTGAGGGGGGGCGAAACGCAAAGCTGCTTATCTACTATTTTATACGTTTCCGTGAAAAAATGCAAGCCCAATTTTGGCGTTTTTGTAAATTCAACATGAACACACAATAAATTCTGCCGCGCCCCCTTGCTATTTGGAAAAAAACAAGGTATACTATTCTGGATAATCAGTACATAAGGCAGGAGGCGCAACTATGGGCAAGACAAAAGCCGTGGATGGCAAGCCGCGCTTAAATTACCCAAAAACAATACTCACCGGCTTCGGCTTCATGGGCACTTCCATCGCGTGGGCCATCTACGACCCCTACATTACGAAGATACTCAACAGGTTCCTTTCGGCCTCGCCCCTCGTGGCCGATTGGAGCGCGAGGCTTGCGGATTCGCCGCTGATCCGGCAGATGACGGAAACCCAGGCCTCCGTTAACGACGTGGCTCTGGGCACCACATTCACCCTGGTGCCGCTGTTCATCGGCATTATCATGACCTTCGACAACATCTTCGGCGTAATCTTCCAGCCGCTGTTCGGCAAGCTTTCGGACCGCTGCCATTCGCGCCTGGGCAAACGGCGGCCTTTTGTCCTGATCGGCGCGCCCGTCTCGGCGCTGCTGTTCGCGCTCATCCCCTGGATGAGCACCCTCCCCGCCGTAATGACCTGCGTGATCCTGTTCGTGTTCGTCATGTCGCTGTGGCGCTCCCCCGTGGTGGCCCTCATGCCGGACCTGACGCCCCCCGAGCTGCGCAGCGACGGCAACGCCGTAATCAACCTCATGGGTGGCGTGGGCCTGCTGGTGGGCATGGTGGCCGGGACGATCGCCACGGCCTTCTACACCCTGACCCGGGGGATTCCCAAGGACCAGATCGACGAGTTCGACACCTTCCCGATGGTGTTCCTCATCGGCGCGGTGGTGATGGTCATCGGCATGCTGGTGGTGATGTTCTTCGTGAAGGAGAAGGACAGCCGCCTGCTCAGCGCGGACGTGCTGGAAGCCAGGACCGATGCCGACCGCAAGGCCGCCGAGAAGAAGGCGAAGGCCGAGGACAAACTGGCCCGCAAGGCGATGGTGCTGACAAAGAGTGAGCGCATGAGCCTGATCTTCATGCTCGCCTGCCTGTTCTTCCTGTTCGGCGGCGCCAACGCGATACAGACCTTCTTCGCCCTGTTCGCCGAGGAGATCCTGCACATCCAGACCGCGCAGGCTACGCTGCTCATGGCGATATTCGGCGTGTGCATGATGGCTTCGGCCATCCCCTCGGGCAAGCTGGGGCAGAAGCTCGGCCGCAAGAAGACGATTCTGCTGGGGCTCGGGCTGTTCCTTTCCGCGTTCGTCGTGTTCTTCGCGGTATTCTTGGTTTCCCTGGCAGGCAAGGGGCTCTCCATCTCGCAGTTCACCGCGCTCAACCAGAGCAACCCCGCCGCCGTGGCCGACATTACACGGCTGCTGGGCCTGCTGATCTATCCCGTGATGGTGATTGCCGGCGCCGCCAACATGATGATCACCGTGAACACCCTGCCCCTGGTGCTGGAAATCGGCGGCATCGAGCGCGTGGGTACCTTCACCGGCTACTACTACACCGCCACCTTCAGCGCGCAGATCGCCTCCCCCATCGCCTATGGCTTCTTCCGCATGTTCAGCGGCAGCTATATCTCGCTGTTCTATTACAGCCCCATCCTGTTCGCCCTGGCGGCGCTGGCGGTGATGTTCGTGCGCCACGGCGAGGCGATTCCGCAGGATGTGATCAAAGAGGCGGAAGAGGCGGGGGATTGACGGGCGCAGCCCTGTAGGGATGGCTGCCCTCAGCCACCCGCGCGAAATGCTTAATATTTTTACGTTATGCCGTTAATGTTTTTTCACATTGCGGGCGGCTGAGGGCAGCCGCCCCTACAGTTTGGCTTTATCGCTAGAAAGAGGACCCCCTATTGAATGACATCATTCAGCTCAAACAGTTGACCAAGGCCTACGGCTCCAAGGTCGTGCTGGAAAACATGGACCTGAATCTCCCCAGGGGGAGCATCGTGGGCCTCATGGGGCCAAACGGCTGCGGCAAGACGTCGCTGATGAAGATACTCACCGGGATGATCAACGACTATTCCGGCATCGTGCGCGTCGACGGCCAGCCCGTGGGACCCCACTCCAAGTCCGTCACGGCCTATCTGCCGGACAGGAGCTACCTGCCCCAGTGGATGAGCGCCAAACAGTGCGTGAACTACATGGCCGATTTTTACAAGGACTTCGACAAGCCCAAGGCCATGAAGATGCTCGGCTCCTTCCAACTCGAGCCCGGGCAGCGGGTGAAGACCATGAGCAAGGGCATGCAGGAGAAGCTGCTGCTGCTGCTGACCATGAGCCGCCGGGCCAAGCTCTATGTGCTCGACGAGCCGCTGGGCGGCGTAGATCCGTCCGCGCGCCAATTCATCATGGATACCATCCTGCACAACCGCCCGGAGGGCAGCTCCATTCTGCTGTCAACCCATATGATATACGACATGGAGCGGGTGTTCGATTATGCGCTGATGATAGGCAGGAAGCAGGTGCTCCTGTACGATTCTGTGGCGAATCTGGAGGCCCAGGGCAAGACGCTCAACGAACTGTTCCAGGAGGTATTTCCCTATGTTGGTTAAGTTGCTCAAGAACGACTTCATACAGACCGGGCGCTTGTTCCTGTGGGTGCTGGGCGTGGGCGTGGTGGCCGGCGGCATAGGCGCACTGTTCACGCTCAACCAGGAGGTGGGCGCGGGGCAGCTGTTCGTGGCGCTGCTGTGGAACTTCCTGCTCATCCTGGCTGCGGCGGTGCTGTACGCGATGGCCCTGGTTATTCTCATGATCAGCACCAACCGCTCCCTTTTCACCGAGCGTGGCTACCTCACCTTCGCGCTGCCGGTTTCCACCATGGAGATGCTGGGCTCGAAGCTCATCACCAACATCACCTTCATGCTGCTGAGCATCGCCGAGGCTGTGGGCCTGATATACGTCTCCATGACCAACATGCGCCGCGTGGTAGAAAAAACCACCGACGTCCTGCTGGACCAGGTGAATATGACGTCCCTCAAGGAGTCCCTGAGCGCGGAGGCGATGGGCCTGCCCTCCTTCAACGAGTTGATGCAGTTCCTGGCTTTCGTGCTGATCGTGGTGGTGGTGTTCCTCATCATTGCGATGATGGTGATCCTGTTCGTGCTCACAATCAGCCATGTGCGCCCGTTCCAGGCCAGGCCGGGCCTGTGGATCACCATTTTCCTGGTGTTCACGGCGGTCGCCTGCGCGCAGATCGTGCGCCTGGTGGGCAGTTTCCTCGAGCTCAACGTCACACTGCGCCTGGGCCAGCTGGTCGGCAGCGAGAGCCCGACCATCAACATGGCCACGGCCATCACAATGCTGGGCCTCAGCGCGGCGCTGTTCTTCGTGACGAATTGGCTGTTAAGCAGGAAAATTAGTTTGAAATGATAGTGCTGCACTGGAGTCTGACAAATTTGTTTCGGGTGGCTTGGAAAGCCATCCCTGCAATCAGGATTAGGGGGAAGGTATGCGCCTTGGCATCTACGGCGGCTCCTTCAACCCGCCGCATTTGGGGCATCTGCGCGCCGCGCAATATTTTAAACGCAGTCTTGCTTTAGATGAGGTGCTGGTCATCCCGGCGAAAGAAGCACCATTGAAGGCCGCGCCCCTGGTCTCCGCCGAGGACCGCCTCGCGCTGTGCGGGAGAACCTTTCCATATTCGGTGAGCGATATCGAGCTGCGCCGCCCTGGGGTAAGCTATACGATCGACACCTTGCGGGAATTGCGTGCGCGATATCCGGACGCGGCGCTGTTTCTGCTCGTCGGCGAGGACCAGCAAGAAAAGTTTCATCTGTGGAAGGACTGGCAGGGCATACTACAACTGGCGGAGTTGTTTATCCTGCCCCGGAACGTGGCAGTGACCAGGGCAGGGGAGGGCGATGAAAGCTTCACCCCGTTGGAGATCAGCTCCACGCAGCTGCGCCTGAAGTTGCTGTTGGGGGAGGACTGCTCGGCCTATCTCAGCCCGGAGGCAATGGTGTATATTCACGAGAAAAGACTGTATCAGCCGTTGACGCCCGAACGGCTCCACCACAGCCGCTGCGTGGCCGAGGCCGCCGAGATGCTCGCCCGGAAGTATGGCGCGGCCAGCGCAATACAGCGCCTGGCGGACAAAGCGAGGCTGGCCAGTCTGACGCACGATTGCGCGAAGTCCATGCCCCTTGAAACGCAGGAAACGCTCTGCGCGCGCTACGGCAAGCCCTTTACGGCGCATGAGTACGCCGCCCCGCAGGTGTGCCACGCCTTCGCGGGGGAGGCATATCTGGCCATGGAGTGCGGCGTGACGGACCCGGAGATCCTCGGCGCGGTGCGATAGCACACCCTGGGCCACCCGGGCATGACGCTGCTCGAGGAGATCATATTCGTGGCCGATTTGATCTCCGAAGACCGGAATTATCCCGATGTTGAATGCACGCGGGCCCTGGCGGCGCAGGATTTACACGCGGCCAGCATTTATATATTGGAGTATATTTTCGCCAGGCAGAGGGAAAGGGGCAGGCCCATTCACCCGGATTCCCTGACATGGTATAACGAATTATGTGCGGGCGGCCCGCTGGCCGCCCCTGCAGAAGGAGATATTGATTGATGCAGCAACTGGAGCTTCTCAAGACGCTTGCGGCCATTCTGGACAATAAAAAGGCGCGGGACATCACCGCCATCCACACCACCGAGCAGACGATTCTCTCGGACTACTTCCTCATCTGCACGGGCACCTCCACCACCCACGTGAAGGCCCTGGCGGAGGACCTGGAGTTCGAGATGAAGAACCAGCACGGCGTCCTGCCCCGGGGCGTGGAAGGCCGCGCCACTGGCTGGATATTGCTGGACTACGGCACGGTGCTGGTGCATGTCTTCTTGCAGGAGCAGCGGGAGTATTACAATCTGGAGCGCCTTTGGGAGGACAGCGAGAGAATAATGCTGAATTCTTAATGCTTAATGCTGAATTGTTTGGAGGCGGCTCTCATGATCCTGCATAACCCCGTGGTCGACGCGATTTTGGCGCGCCAGACCATTCGTGAATACAAGCCGGAGCAAATTTCGGCTGACGAGTTGGAGACGCTGATGCACGCGGCGCTGCGGGCACCCAGCGGACGCAACTCCCAGCCGATTCACGCGCGGTTCTGCCAGAACGCCGCCATGCTGCGTCAGATGCAGATCGATTTCAAGAACATCGTGGGCTGGGACACCCCCGTGCACACGCGTTCCGATACGAATCCCTTCTATCACAGAGCGCCCACCTTCGCGTTTCTCTTCGCCGGGGGCGACAGCCGCATGGAAGCGGGGCTTATGGCCGAGAACATCTGCATCGCCGCGAAGGGCCTCGGCCTCGGCACGGTGCTCGTGGGCAGCGTTGGCCCGCTGTTTTCGGATGAAACCGCCGGCCCCAAATGGAAGAAGTCGCTGAATATCCCGGAGGAGTGGCTGTTCATGGTCGGGGTGGGGATGGGGTATCCCGATGAAGAACCCGAGATGAAGCCGAGGAACGAAAATCAATTTCAGGTGGTACGGTAATTGCTATTCGGGCTACCGCAGTGATTTAGTGCTCCGCACCACCCCCTTGGGGGGCGGAGCACTAAATTTCAGCATTCAGCACTCATAATTCAGCATTGAACCGGAGGTGCCCATGCGCTACACCAGCACGCGCGACGCGCGCGTCGACGTCACATCCTCCCAGGCGATTGCCCGGGGCATCTCGTCCGACGGGGGGCTGTACCTGCCGAATACCATCCCCGCGCTTTCTCTATGGGAGATCAAATCCCTGGCCGACATGGACTACGCCGGCCGGGCGGAGCATATCCTCTCGAAGTTCCTCACCGCCGAGGGCGGCTGGACCCGCGACGAGCTGCGCGAACACGTGCGGGGGGCCTATACTGGCACATTTTCCGATTCGGCCATAGCCCCGCTGAAGGATTTAGACAACGACACACATGTTCTGGAGCTATTCCACGGGCCCACCTGCGCCTTCAAGGACCTGGCGCTGCAGTTGCTGCCCCGCCTGCTGGTGGCCTCCGCGGCCAAGACCATGGGCGACAACAAAGAGATACTCATCCTGACGGCCACCTCCGGCGATACGGGCAAGGCCGCCCTTGAGGGCTTCAAAGACGTGCCGGGTACGAAAATAGTCGTATTCTATCCATGTGATGGAGTCAGTGCCGTGCAAAAGCGCCAGATGACCAGCCAGGAGGGCTCCAATGTGCGTGTGGTGGGGGTCATCGGCAACTTCGACGACGCGCAGAGCGGCGTGAAGGCCATCTTCGCCAACGAGAACATCGGCGTGGTATTGAACACGCGCGGAAAGTTTCTCTCGTCCGCCAATTCCATCAACTGGGGCAGGCTGGCCCCGCAGATCGTCTATTACGTCAGCGCCTACTGCGACCTGCTGCGCGGAGAGAAGATCACCGCGGGGGAGGGCGTCAATTTCGTGGTGCCAACAGGGAACTTTGGCAATATCCTGGCGGCCTACTACGCCAAGCGCATGGGTCTGCCCATCAAGAAGCTCGTCTGCGCCTCCAACAAAAACCGCGTGCTCACGGATTTCTTCGAGACCGGCGTTTACAGCCGCAACCGGCCGTTCTATGCCACGAGTTCGCCCTCCATGGATATTCTCATCTCCAGTAACCTGGAACGCCTGCTCTATCTCTCCGCCCGGCGCGACGCCGAGCAGTGCGCCGGCTGGATGCGACAGCTGGGCGTCGATGGCAGATACGCTGTGCCCGCCGAGATCCTGCGCTCCCTGCAGGCGGAGTTCGCCACGGGCAGCTGCGACGAGGAACAGTGCGCCGCCGCCATCCGACGCGCCTGGGAGGAGAAGCGTTATCTCAGCGACACCCACACCGCCGTAGCCCTGCACGTGCTGGAGGAATACCGTGCCCAGACGGACGACGCCACCCGCAGCGTGGTGGTCTCCACCGCAAGCCCCTTCAAGTTTGCCGGCAGCGTACTAAACGCCCTGGGCGGGCCCGCCCCGGCGGACGAATTTGCCGCCCTGGACGCCCTGCAGGCCGCTGCGGGTATTCCTTGCCCGGTGCCGCTGCGAGGCTTGCGGGATAAGCCCGTGCGCTTCACCGAGATCTGCGCGCCGGCGCGGATGGCGGAGTATACGCGGTGGTGATGGGATTGTTGTGATTTTTGTGCTCCGCACCACCCCCTCGCTGCTGCGCACCGGCCCCCCCAAGGGGGCATCCTGACGGTAACCGATGGTTTTGCGCGGGAAAAGGAGATATTCCAGAAATGGTTGTGCTTGAACCTATCGAACGACTATACATAAAGCGCGGCTTCATCTGCGGCGTGGACGAAGCCGGGCGCGGTCCGCTGGCGGGGGACGTCTTTGCGGCAGCCGTTATTCTGCCGGAATCATACGACCTGCCCGGTTTGGACGACTCCAAGCAGTGCAGCGCCAAGGCCCGCGAGCGCTTGTGCGAAGCAATCAAAGCCCAGGCAGTCGCCTGGGCCGTCGGCATTGCCACAGTAGATGAAATCGCAAAAATAAACATCCTGCGGGCCGCGCTGCTGGCCATGAAACGCGCCGTGGAGGCCCTGCCGCAGCCCGCCGCCTTCGCCCTGGTGGACGGCAACCAGCGCCCGCCGCTGGCCATCCCCTGCGAGGCCATCGTGCGCGGGGACGCCCGCTGCGCCAGCATCGCGGCTGCGTCGATCATAGCTAAAGTGACGCGGGATCGCGCCATGGTGGCCCTGGACGAGGAGTACCCGGGCTACGGCTTCGCGCAGCACAAGGGCTACGGCACCCGGGCGCACTACGAGGCGTTGGAGAAGCTGGGGCCTAGTTTTGCGCATCGGTTAGGGTTTTTGCATTGACGCAATGGAAAGCGTTCAGCTTACCTAAAAATCGAAGCCCGCCACATTGCGTGACGGGCCGTGTTTTATTTTATTCCAAAGCAAGATCCTCGTCTGTAACCTCTATTTCGCCATGCTCGGCCTCATATGCTTTGATCTCCTTTTTGATCAGGTACTCAATCATATTTGTCATAGAGCGTGACTCCTGCGATGCGATTTTTTTGATCTTTGCGTGAATCTTCAGGTCCAGCCGTAAAGTAAATTGGGATTTGATGATGGACATAGTGATACCTCCTTTTTGTTTAATGGTATCACTATTGCTTCTTTTTGTCTGGTTTCTACTTGACACCGAATCGCCTGTTATGCTATACTTTTGTTGAGGTGATAGCATAATGGATATTATTCCAAACCACAACGGCGACTTATCCCTCGTTCCTGGCAGCAGGGGCCAGTATTGCCCGGATAACCCGGAACACTGCGACAAATGCAACTATCTCATATGCTGCACAAACGCTGACGGGCTATGCGATAAATGCTTCGCGGAAAATGGGAAATGCAAGATCAAGGCCCGCCACGAAACGTGACGGGCTTTCTTGTCCGAGGCCCTGGAGAAGCTCGGGCCATGCTTTGCGCATCGGTTAGGGTTTTTGCATTGAAAAACTCTCCAGCTCCTCAATCAGCACCTGGATTTTCTCTTCGAGGGTCCCGTTGGCTCTATACGCCAGCCGGTTTCCGAACATGTGCAGCAGATAGCCTATGCCTGTGATCACGTTCTCTATGCCCTCGTGGTCGGGCGGGAGGATTTTCATCTCGGCCATGACCACCTCGCGATAGTAATCCGGAAAGGTGCTCACAATCTGAAGCGCCTTTTCCCTGTCGTCCAACTGCCTGTCGTAGATGCAGCTCAGCATGGACTTGGCCCGCAGGCGCAAATTGTCGTCCGTGCAGGCGTCTAGGATGCGTTCGCACAGGGCTATGGCCTCATCGCACAGTTCTTTCGAAATTTTCACGCCGTTGTCAATGCAGCCGATGGCGCAGGCCAGTTCCGCCTGGAGCAGAAAGCTCGAGGGGAATTCCCGCAGGGCGCGGCGCAGGGTGTCCACGGGCTGGTCAAAGATGCCCTGGCACTGCAGCTGGTGGGCCTGATTGATATACCCTTTGATTTTCGCGTCCTTCTTGCCCTGGTCCTCGCAGAGCAGGTCGTCCACGGTCACATCGAAATAGTCCGCGATGGCCGGGAGCAGCTCGATATCCGGGTAGCACGCGCCCGACTCCCAGCGTGAGACCGCCTGCGCGGTGATGCCGAGGGTCTCCGCCAGGCGCTCCTGGGTGATGCCGTGCTTGCTCCGCAAGCTTTTGATTTTGCCGCCAACTTGAATCGTCATACTGTCCACCTCCTGGTGACAGTATAGCGTAAGTTGGCGGCAAAAGCAATTATCAATCGGTTGTTTTGGTTTCAATCAAAGGTTAAGTTTTGCAGTATCTCCACGCCCCTTGCCAGCTGCTCATCTGTGGGCGTTGAAAAATTCAATCGCACGGCGTTGATGGGGTCGCCCTGCTCCACGGCGAAGGCGATGCCCGGAACCACGGCGACTTTTTGCTCCACCGCGCGCTTGGCGTAGCCGAGCATGTCTATGCCCTCGGGCAGCTCGCACCAGAGGAACAGCCCCCCCGCCGGGCGCTGGAAGCGCAGGATTGTGCCGGAAAGGCCATCGCACATAAGATCGCGCTTGGCTCTGTAAATTTTGCGAATTTTCTCGATATGCGCCGCGACGTCGTAGTTCTTCAGCCACTCGTCTACGATGATCTGGTTGAAGATGGGGGTGTGGACGTCGCTGGCCTGCTTGCCGACGGTCATTTTCGCGATGATTGCCGCCGGCGCGAGTGCATAGCCGACGCGCAAACCAGGCGAGAGTATCTTCGAGAAAGAGCCGGCGTAGATCACGAGGCCGTCTTCGTCGAGGCTTTTAATACAGGGAAGACTTTCGCCCTCATATCTGAGTTCGCCGTAGGGGTTGTCCTCCAGGATGAGTACGCCGTACTCCCGCGCCAGCTCGTAGACCCGGCGGCGCTTTTCCAGGCCCATGGTGACGCCCGAGGGGTTCTGGTAGTTGGGGATGGTGTAGATGAAGCGCACGTTCTTCTCCGCACACAGGATAGCCTCCAGGACGTCCACGTCCATGCCGTCGGCTTGCAGGGGTACCCCGCGCAGGCGCACGCCATATGATCGAAATGTGTTCAGCGAGCCAATGAAAGACGGGCTCTCGGCTATGACCACGTCGCCCTCGTTGCACAGCGCTTTGGCAGCGAGGTCGATCACCTGCTGCGCGCCGGAGGTGATGATCAGGTCGTCATCGTCCGTCCCTATGCGCAGGCGATCGCTGATGTCCTCGCGGACCCGGGCGCGCAGCGGCGCGTAGCCTTCGGTGATGCCGTATTGCAGGCAGTCCACGGGTCGCTCCTCCAGCAGGCGCGCGGAAATATCCCGCACGGCCTCAATGGGAAAGGCTTCGGGGGCGGGGTTGCCCGCCGCGAAGGGGATGATCCCCGGCTGCGAGGTGGCCTTGAGGATCTCTCTTATCGCCGATGGGGCCAGGTTGCCTATTTTGTTGGAGAAGGTGTAGGTCATTGCCCTATCCTCGCCCGGTCCGCCTGCGCCAGATCCATCCTGCCCGTGGCCTCGTAGGCCATCGCACGGTATGTATAGGCGTTGACGTTGCCGGGGTTGAGCTCAATGGCCTGGGTGAGGTCGCTTATGGCCTCGGGATAGAGGGACTGCATGTAGTACGCCGTGCCGCGCAGCGTGCGCAGCTCCGCGCTTTCGCCCATGCGGATCATCGCCTGGGTGAAGTCCTGTATGGATTCCTGGTATTGGCCCATGGAGAACTGCGTGAGCCCCCGGTAGGTGTAGGCCGCCCCGGAATCCGGCTGGGCCGCTATCGCCTGATCCAGAGCGATAAGGGCCTGCGCATGGTTCCCGCTCTCATAAAAGGCCTTCCCTTGCTCGAAAAAGGGGTTTTCCGCTGGCGGGGGCTGTCCAGGATCGCCGGGGTCGTTCTGCCACGCAGTTGTGGTGGCTTGCCCCGCTTCTGTCGGCGGTTCGATGGGCGGTGGCTCCCGCTTCGGCAGGAAGAGCACCAGGCTCACCCCCACCGCCACGGCGACGATCGAGAGCGAAACCGCCAGCAGGACCCAGCGATTGTTCTTGCGCGCCGCCTGCGCCACGGGATCCACTTCAGGGTCCCAGTGTACGCATTCCACGATATCATTTTTCATTTTTGGTACCTCCCGAATTTGCATTGGTTAAAACATTTACATGTAATTACGCGTTAAATTCCAGCACAGTTTTTCCGAATCCATGCTGCATGTCCCTGCGGAACGCCTCATGGATATCCGCAATACTGCGTACGGGCACCACGCCGGCGACCAATCGCTCCAGGGCCTGCCCAAGGGATGGGTTTTCGCCCAGCAGATCAGACGCGCGAATAAAATCGGTGATTCCAGAACGCGACGAGCCGAACAGCCGCAGGCCTTTCTCCAGCACCGCGCGGGTGTTGAGCTCCACATAGTTTTCGCTCACGCCCAGCAGGGCCAGGGCGCCCTCGGGGGCAGTGAGGTCAATCATCTGGTTGATGGCGGGGCGGCTTCCCTGCCCGCCCACGCACTCGAAGGCGTGGTCGCAGAGGAATTCCCCGGGCTTTACACAGACGCGATCCACGTGCAGCCTTCGATCTGCAAAGGAGAACCAGGCCAGCTTTTCGTCCACGGCGCCAAAGACGGTCAACTCGCAAGCGGGGTAGAGAGTGCGCAGCAGCAGCGCCGTGATGTAGCCCAGGCTGCCGTCGCCCCACACGGCCATGCGCCCGCGCCGCCCATGGGAGAATCGCTCGAAGCGGGTGATAGCGTGCATGGCCACGCTGATGAGCTCCAGGAAGGAACTGACTAGCGGGCAGGTGTTCGCCGGTGCGCGGGCCAGGCGGTCCGCCGGGCTAAGCAGGTACTCCTGCAAATAGCCGTCATAACCGCTGGAACGAAATTGGCTTGTGGGCAGATAGTTCTCGGCGATGAATTCGTCCTGCTGCGTGGGGATGTTGGGGCAGGGGACGGCCAGTTCGCCGGGGGTAAACTGCCCGGAGGGGTCGAACACCACCTCGGCCGCGCATTCGTGGATCAGGGCCATGGGGAGCTTGGCCCGCAGCGCCTCCCGGGAGCGCATGCCCCGGTAGTAGCGCTGGTCGGCCCGGCAGATGGACAGGAAGCGCGGGCGCAGCAATACGTCGCTGCCGGTGAGGTCCAGCTCCTCGCAGGCGGCCTCGATCATGCCCGGGGCCGTCAGGCGGTAGACGACGGAGATCATAGGGGTGCGCCCCCTTCGGGATACTCCAGGCCCAGCATGGCGTGCGCGACTTTCAGGTCAAAGGGATAGGTGATCTTGATGTTGTGTACCTCGCCGGGCACCAGGGCCACGGGCTCGCCGCGCAGGGCGTATATCTTGCAGGCATCGGTGAGCGCGGCCTCTTCCTCGGGGCGCAGCAACTCCATCATGGCCCGCAATTTGTTGCACTTAAACGTTTGCGGACATTGCCCCTGATACATAGAATCGCGCCGCGGGATGCGGCTGATGAACTCGCCGTCGTCGCTGCACACGATGGTGTCGGAGGCCGGCACGACTGTATTGCAGGCACCGTGCTGTTTTGTCGCGGCGATGTTGTCGCTGATCAGCCGGTGGGTGACAAAGGGCCGCACGGCGTCGTGGGTAAGCAGAATATGATCTTCTTCATCGCCGAACTGTTCCTTCACGTAGTCCAGGGCGCAGCGCAGGGTGTCGTTGCGCTTTTCGCCCCCGGGGATGACGGCGACACTGTGGCCCTTGGGTAGATGCTCGTTCAGTATATCCTGCGTAAAGCTCAGCCACGAAGCCGGCGTGAGCACGACCACGCGTTTCACCTGGGGGTGCACGAGGAATTTCTCAACCGTATGGACCAGGATGGGCCTGCTGCCCAACTGGAGAAACTGCTTGGGCATGTTCACGTTGCCCATGCGGCTGCCGGCGCCGCCGGCGAGGATGGCTGCGAGGGTCATGTGTTCACGCCTCTTTCTGCTTAAGTCGCTCCGCGATACTCCCTCACCCGCCCGAGGCGGGAGCTCCCTACGGTCGTGTCAGCTACGCTGATCCCTCACGAGGGAGCCAGGGGAACTTTCGCCGCTTGCGTGCCGGCAAGCCAAAATATTGCGCGACCTGCGAAGCCGTCTGCGCAATGGTCGTATTGTCGTCCCACGCGAGATCTTTTATGCTATGTCGTACAGCCCAATCCGGCAATTGCGTGCTGCCTTGACCGACTATATTGTAGGCATTGCGTATGATTGCTTCTTTTTCTTCGTCTGATATATCCGTCCGATTCTTAACTGAGTCGAGCATATGGCTGTGGTCGGGGCGGTCAAACCAATCAAATTTCGTTCCATGGTTCGATAGATGTACCGTGTGCGACGCCAGCGGAATGACTGCCTCAAAATCAATGTCGCCTTCACAGAGAATCACATCGTGCATATCGGCAAGCAAAATCAGGTCCATAATCACCATGGGCGTGAATTCGCGCAGCCAGTGCCCTTCTCTTTCGCCTATGACTTCAGGCGGCAGTTCCCAAATGTCTGACACGCCGTATTCTTTTTCGACATCGCGGCACATCTCCGGCTGGTACAACGGGTCCGCGTTGGCCAGGTGACGGCGGCGGCTTTCGTCGGTGTCGTAGATAAAATACTTGTACCTGCGGCGCAGTTCGTTGGCTATGGTGGTCTTGCCCCTGCCCCAGATGAAATAAACATTTTGCAGCTTTTGCCGAAGCACATTGTCTGGAATGTTCATGTCATTTCTTCACCATCCCGTCATACACGTCGCACACTTCGTCTGCGCCGCCGCTGGCGACGATGCGATGGTCGTCCAGCAGAATCGCCGTATTGCAGATGCTGCGTACCTGCGCCGTGTTGTGCGAGACGAACAGCACCGTGACGCCTCTGTCAAACATCGCCTTGATCTTCGCCTCGCTCTTGCCCCGGAATTTGGCGTCTCCCACGCTGAGCACTTCATCGATAATGAGGACGTCCGGCTCCACCGCTGTGGCGATGGAGAAGCCAAGGCGCGCGCGCATGCCCGAGGAATAGTTTTTCACCGGGGCGTCGATGAAATCCTTCAGTTCGCTGAATTCCAGAATTTCGTTGTAGCGCTCCTTAATATACGCTCTGGAAAAACCCATCGTCGCGCCGTAGAGGAAGATGTTCTCGCGGCCGGAGTAATTCATGTCGAAGCCCGCGCCGAGTTCCAGCAGGGGGGCGATCACGCCGCGGATCTCCACCTCGCCCTCGGTGGGCTTCATCACCCCGGCGATGACCTTGAGCAGGGTGCTCTTGCCCGCGCCGTTGAAGCCCAGCACGCCCAGGCGCTCCCC
>Ga0123353_10003271_pt1 | contig 20442 bp, 20 predicted proteins | sample TergutLab28metaG_3_FD_92763 | JGI IMG/M metagenome (GOLD analysis project Ga0123353, IMG submission 92763) | Labiotermes labralis P3 segment gut microbial communities from Petit-Saut dam, French Guiana - Lab288 P3 | ecosystem: Host-associated > Arthropoda: Insects > Digestive system > Gut ... | reverse complement strand
TGATTCGACGATTCTTCCCAAAAGGTGCCGACTTCAGCAAGGTCTCCCTGCGGCGCATCAACGCCGCCGCCGCTTGGATCAACAACTACCCTCGCCGCAAGCTCGGCGGCCTTTCCGCCAACTTCTTCGCAACCAGGTGCCGGCTGGACAATTAATGTTTCAATTCGCAAAAAATTGGCTTTCCAGAAAAAACAGTTGACATTCGAAGAAAATTCGTTTATAATATTAATGATGGCAGAGCCATCATGTAAATGTTCGCCGCAAACCGGAGCGGGGTACAAAAGAAGGTTCGACAAATTTTCGCCGCGCACCGGAGCGGGGTACAAAAGAAGGTTCGAAAATGGAGCCCCCGCTTGCCGGGGGCTTTCCCATGGGAGGCGCGTTATGGATCTGACGGAACATGTACCGGGATATGTGTATCACATCAAGGACAGCTACTTTGAAGCGGCGCGGGACAGCAAGCTCATGCGCAATCACGAGGGCGGCGCGCTGCGCCCTACCTATTTTTGCCTGCGGGACGAAAAAACGAAGCTGCTGTGGATGATCCCCATGAGCAGCCGCGTGGAGAAGTACCGGCCATATGCCGCCATCGACCAGGAGAAGTACGGCGAGTGCCTGAAAATCGTGATCGGTGAGTACGCGCAGCGCGAGTCTGTGTTCCTGCTGCAAAACATGTTCCCCATATCGCTCAAGTACATAGATCATGTTCATATAGTCCGGGAAAACGCCGTGCCTGTCAATACGCAGTTGCAACGCATAATCAGCCAAAACTTCCGTGAGCTGCTCCGCCTGCACCGGCGCGGCGTGCGCATCGTGTTCCCCGACGTCACCAGGCTAGAGCGTTTGATGCTGGACGAACTGAAAACGGCCTCCGCGCCCATGAAAAAACGCATAGCCGTGTTCGTCTCCGGGGGGGGCACGAATTTGCAGGTGCTGCTGGACGCCCAAGCCAGCGGCTTGCTCAAGAGCGGGGAAATTGTGCTGGTGATCTCCAGCAAAAAAGAAGCCTATGCCCTGGAGCGCGCAAAAAATGCGGGCGTGCCCGCGTTTGCTTTACCCAGAAAAGAAATAGGCCTCGAAGCATTCGAAGCCCGCAGCCTGGAATTGCTGGAAGAATATAAAATTGACTATATTGTTACAGCCGGGTTTTTGACGATCCTCAGCGAGGATTTCGTTCGCAGGTTCCCAAACAGGATCATCAACGTGCACCCGGCGCTGCTGCCCGATTTCGGCGGCAAGGGCTACTACGGCCTGCGGGTGCACAAGGCCGTCTTGGAGCAGGGCGTGAAGCGCACCGGGGCTACGGTGCATTTCGTGACGGAAGAATGCGACGGCGGGGCTGTCATCGCGCAGAAAGCCGTGGAGGTTCTGCCCGGCGACACCCCCGAGAGTTTGCAGCAGCGCGTGATGGAGCAGGCGGAGTGGGTGCTGCTGCCCAGGGCCCTGGAAATGGTTTGCGGCACGGAAAACCAGCCATAACAAAACGCAGCATGTAGGGGACGGCCTCCGTGACGTCCCCGGGTATGGAGAACAAGGCCTTGTCTTTTAGCGCCGGGGACGTCGAGGACGCCGCCCCCTACGGATGGTGCGCCATCTCTTCGCTCTTCCTCTCCCCCGGAAGCGCGATCCGTAGCCTGACGAATGCGTCCCTCGCAAAATTATGCCTGTGCCCGCTTGGCGTTTCGCGCTGATCCCCGCCGGGGTAGCGCAGCGCCTGCGGGATTTCTTCATCGGCGGGCAGGGCCGTGAAGGGGTAGGCGCGGTGCTCCCTGGCGGGCACGGCGGTTCTGCGCACAAAGGAGGCTGTGAGGCTAAAGCGGCGCGCCCCTGCCGGGAGGGCGGCCTCGAAGGGCAGGCGCGCGGTCTCGCCGGGGCGCAGCGTGAGGCGGCCGCCGATGGGCACATGGAGTGCCAGGCCCTCGGCTTTCACCGAGACCAGGCCGATGTCATAGCGCGAGAGGTTCGTCAGCAGCAACGAGGTATCCCCGGCGGTGAGGATGCCGGACACGCTGTGCGAAAAGCGCAGCTCCAGGCCGTCGGAGGGGTTGCAGGAATCCCGGAACTGCGGGAAGGCCGGGTCGCTGTAAATATCTTGGATGTCGTCGGTGAACAGCCACTTGCAGTAGAGCTGCCGGGCGCAGCGGTCCCAGGCGGCCTGGCCGTGGTATTGCCCCCGGAAGAACCAGGTGTGGTCCGGCAGGTAAGCGCCGGCGGCGTCGACGCGGCCGTCCGGGGAGACGTGAGGGCCGTGGCGGCGCGCCGCCGGCGGCTCGGCATTCAGCGGCAGGGCGAACGCCCCCGTGGCGGAGGCCGTATCCACGATGGAGTCGGAGTCCACCGGGCTGCCGCCCACCAGGGGGAGCCCCGTGCCCGCGATCACCGCGAGCTTCACGCCCTCTTGCTGCATACGGCGCAGGGTCTCGCCTATGCACGGCATCATCTCGCGGTGCACAAGGTCGCTCTTGCGGATGATCTCGGCGTTTTTCACGGGGTCGAGGTACAGCGCCTTCAGGCGCTCGTAGTCCCCCGGCGGCACGATGTCCCAGAAACTGCCGAACCGGCTGAGAGGGGGCAGCGCGTGGGTGCGGATCACCCGCGCGGCGATCTCGCTGAAGAGCTCCGCGCGCCGGGCCCGCTTCAGGCGCTGGCTGAGGGAGAGCTCGCGCTGCATGAAGACGGCGGCCAGATCCAGCAGGGGTACATGGTCAAAGGTGAGGTCGCGCTTTTCCAGCATGTCGGCCGTCAGGGCGGAGCCCCGGATAGCCGGGGCGTGCAGCACGGCCCGGTCGATCTCCGCGCCGCCGCAGAAGGCGAAATAGGCCGCGGCCAGCTGCCCGCCGTAGCTGACGGCCAGCAGGCTCACCTTTTCGCAGCCCGCGTCGGCCTTCACCTCTTGAATATACTCGTGCAGGGCGCGTGTGCCGTCCACCTGGCCCAGGCGCCAGTCGCTGGCGAAGAAGTAGATGCGATTGGCCGGGACGTAGTCCAGCAGGGTGTTGGTGGTGGGCCGCTGCGCGATGTTCAGGCGGGCCTGCCCCCGCGCCAGCATCACGTCCCAGCGGGAATTCCAGGCGTGCCGCGGCAGGGCGCTCACGTTGTACCGGGAGGAGCCGTCCTCGTTCATCCCCAGCTTCTCCAGCACGGGCACCAGCTCGCCGAACTTCTCCACCACGGCGTCGGCGCTGCCCCCGGCGTCGGCCAGGAGCCGGGGCAGGGTGGTGAGCAGCACGTCGGCCACGGAGCGCAGCGCCACCCCGTTGACGCGCGGCGCCCAGATCTGCTGCTCGGTGGCCAGCCCGGCATCCAGGAACAGCTGCGGCCCGCTGTAGCCGGGGAGGATGATCACGGGGGAGGGGGTTTCGTTTGATGGCATGGTATCATCTTCTTATTGTTTGTATTTGAAATTGTATAGCATACTGGGTGTGGTTCGGCGTCCACATGGAGTGCCGCCTGCAGCGGCAGTGCTCCGCACTGCTCCCTCACCGCTGCGGCGGAGCTCCTCTCACCAAGCCCTTTCGCGAAAGGGCTTTGGAGCCGGGGATTTTCCCGCAGTGCCTACACCTTCACCATCTTCCTCCCCACATAGCGCACAGCCTCCAGCCCCAGGCGTTCGGCCAGGGCCTGCGCCTCGGGCACGCCCTCGTAGAGCTCCTCGGCTTTGTGGGCGTCGGAGGCCAGGGTGACGTACCTCCCGCCATGGGCGGCGTAGCGCCGCAGCAGGGCCTCGCAGGGCAGGGGTTCTTCGAGGCCCTTGCGCAGGGAGGAGGTGTTGATCTCCAAAATGAGCCCATTCTCCAGCATGGCGCGCATAATCCCGTCGATCATATCGGGCTCGTACTCGAGGCATTTAAAGTAGCGCTTGGGGAAATCGAAGTGGGCCACGCAGTCGAACCCGCCGCAGCGCGCCATGAGGAGCATGTGCTCCCAGTAGCGCTTATAGCAGGCGGAGACGTCCATGCCCCGGTCGCGCATCTGGCTGGGGAACAGCCCGCCCAGCCAGTAGTGCACGCTGCCCAGGATGAAGTCGTAGGGCCTGTTCTGCGCCTGCTCCAGTTCCTTGCGGTGCTGGTGCGGCTCGGAGAGCTCCAGCCCCGCGAGGATTTCGAGCCGCCCGGCGTAGACCTCGCGCAGGCGATTGATCTCCTCAAAGTAGGCCTCGGGCTTGTAATAGTCCAGGCTCAGCGCGTCGAAGTCCTGGTGTTCGGTGAAGCACAGGCCGTCGAGGCCCAGCGCCACGGCGCGCTCGCAATGGCGCGCCATGGTCTCGCGGCTATCGGGGGAGAAGACGCTGTGGACGTGGGTATCAAAGTTCACTTGATTTCTCTTTCTTCGCCAATTCGTTGGTGTTCATGCTCTTCCCGAACACGAAGAACCGCTGGTACAGGAACTCCGTGACAAGATTGACGAGCATTGTGCCGAACTGCACGACATAATGTACCCAATCCGGCCTGTTCAGTGTCAGGGCATCGCCCCACCATGCGGACAGCGGCGTGAACACCACGTAGTAGGCCAACACCTTGAGCATAGCGATGGGCACGTTGGTCGCGCTTTTGAATGTGAATCGCCGGTTGAAGGTGAAGTTCCAGATGACCGACAACGCAAGGGATATTATGTAGCGCGGCCAGTAGGGGTTTTCCATAAAGGCGAAGGTACGCAGTTGAGTGAGGAGAATGAAGGAGAGCTCCTGTATCAACCCTGCCGAAATAGAAAAAAGCAGGAACTTCACGCCGGTGACGAGGTTTTCCTTCGCGGTGAGCTTGGCGGGCTCTGACATGGGCAGTCACTTCTTTCGAGAATTTCATCTTATTATAGCACACCCTGTGATAAAAATCCAGCGGTTTTTATTATTTTGCGTCTTCCATTTTGTTTATATATGGTGTAGAATAATAGCAACACGAACGCAGGAGGCCCCCCATGCTCTACCCCGAAAATCAAAAGCCCAATCTCTCGCCTTCAGTTTTCAAAAATCCCGGCAGCGAATACCGGGGCGCGCCCTTTTGGGCCTGGAACTGCGCGCTGGACCAAGACGTCCTCGACAGGCAGATTGAATGCATGAGGGAGATGGGCTTCGGCGGGTTCCACATGCACGTGCGCGTGGGGCTGGCCACGGAATATCTCAGCGATGAGTTCATGGGGTACATCAAGAACTGCGCGGATACGGGCAAGCGCCTGGGGATGCTCGCCTGGCTCTATGACGAGGACAAGTGGCCCTCGGGCTTCGCGGGGGGGCTGGTGACCAAAGACCCGAAATACAGGGCAAGGCAGCTGACGCTCACCCGCGGGCCCTGCGAAGAACCCCGGGAGAGCATGTCCGCCGTGCGCAACGGCTGGCCGGGCGGCGGGGCCCTGCTGGCCCGGTACGCGATCGCTCTGGACGGCGACGGCTGCCTGCAAAACTATATGCGCCTGGAGGAGGGTGATGAGCCGCCTTCCGGCACACAGCTGCGCTATGCCTATCTCGAAATCCAGAACCCCTCGGACTGGTACAACGGCCAGAGCTATGTGGATACGCTCTCGCCCCGGGCTATACAGGAGTTCGTGCAAATCACCCATGAGCGCTACGCTCGGGCGTTGGGCAGGCAATTCGGCAAGAGCGTACCGGCGATTTTCACCGACGAGCCACAGACCTCCCGCAGGGGCACGCTGCGCTCCCCCTTTGACAATCAACCTGTCTCCCTGCCGTGGACGGACGACCTGGCGCAGACATACCAGAGTGCCTACGGCGAGGACATCCTGGACTATGTGCCGGAGCTCTTCTTCGAGCTGCCGGAGGGACGGGTCTCACGGGCGAGGTATCGCTATCATGACCATGCTTCGGAGCGCTTCGCGGCGGCTTTTGCCGATACGATAGGCCGCTGGTGCGACAAGCGCAATTTGATGCTCACCGGGCACATGATGGAGGAGCCGACCCTGCGCGCCCAGACGGCGGCGCTGGGCGAGTGTATGCGCTCCTATCGGGCCTTCCAGCTGCCTGGCATCGACATGCTGCACGAGAACAGGGAGCTAAACACCGCCAAGCAGTGCCAGAGCGCCGTACACCAGTACAACCGGCCGGGGATGCTCAGCGAGCTGTACGGGGTGAGCAACTGGAATTATACCTTCCGGCATCACAAGCTCCAGGGGGATTGGCAGGCGGCCTTGGGGGTCACCGTGCGCGTGCCGCACCTGTATTGGGTCTCCATGCGCGGCGAGGCCAAGCGCGACTACCCCGCCAGCATAGGCCACCAGAGCCCCTGGTACAGGCAATATAAGTTTATAGAAGATCACTTCGCCCGGGTGGCGTCTGCCATGACCAGGGGCAAGCCCCTGGTGAGGATAGCCGTCATCCATCCCATCGAGAGCTATTGGCTGCGCTGGGGCCCGGAGAGCCAGACCCGCCCCGCCCGCGACGAGATGGACGGGCGCTTCGCGCAATTGACCGAATGGCTGCTCTACAGCCAGCTCGATTTTGATTTCATCTGCGAATCACTGCTGCCAAGTCAGTATTCTTCCAAGGGCATGGGCTTCAAGGTCGGCGCGATGGAATACGACGCCGTAATTGTGCCCTGGCTGGAGACCATACGCGCGACAACCCTCAACGCCCTGAACGCATTCGAGGCCAGGGGCGGCAGGGTGCTCTGGCTGGGGCAGGCGCCCACCCATGTGGGCGGGGAGTATGCGGGCGGCCTGCTGGCCACCCCTACAGCCATTACGATGTGGAGCAAAACGAATCTCCTGCGCGAGCTGGAGCCCTATCGGCTGCACAGCGTGACGGAAAACGGCGTACCGGCGTCCAATATTCTCTCGCAGTGGCGGAGTGATAACAACTGCCGCTGGCTGTTCCTCTGCCATGCCAACGACAGCGAGCGATATTACACAAATAAACCACGTGAATTACAGCTTCGCATCAAAGAGCACTGGCGCGTACAGAAATATGACACCCTCACCGGTGAGATTGCGGCGCTGCCGGTGCGCTATGTGAACGACAGTTCAACCATCGAATGGACGGCCTGGCCCCAGGACAGCCTTTTGCTGCGCCTGGAGCCGGGGGAGCAGACCTGTACGCCCGCAAAAAAGACCGCCTGGCGGCAGGCAGGCGCGCTCCCCGCGAAAAATCCCGTGACCCTCGCCGAGCCCAACGTGCTGGTGCTGGATATGCCCGCATGGTCCCTGGACGGCGGCGATTGGCAGCCCAGGGAGGAGGTACTGCGCATCTCCGATGGCTGCAAGCAGCGGCTGGGCCTGCAAAACGAGATCCGCCGCGGCCGCCAGCCCTGGACGCTCAAAGATGACCCGGGCGCGAAGCCCACGCATACGCTCAGGCTCAGGCATGTCGTCCGGTCGAAGATAACTGTCAATCAAGTGCAGCTGGCTATTGAAGATTTATCTACGCTAAAACTCACTTGGAACGGCGAGGACATCGCGCCGGTCGCCGATGGCTATTATGTCGACGAGGCCATACAGACAGTGAATCTGGGCGCGCTGCGCGAGGGCGAAAACCTGCTTGAAATAGAACTGCCCTTTGGAAAAATTACAACTGTGGAAAACGCCTTTCTCCTGGGCGATTTCGGCGTGGAGGTCATTGGCCGGGAGGCCGTGATCACCGGGCCCGTGCGGGAGCTTGCCTTCGGCGACTGGACGCGGCAGGGCCTGCCCTTCTACGGCGGCAATGTGATTTATCATTGCGATGTGACCCTGGAGTGCGGAGCGGCCGCCCTGGAGGCCGCGCACTTCGCCCAGCCGGTGCTGGGGGTTTCGATGGACGGCGCGGACTGTGGGCTGATTGCGATTTCCCCGTGGCGCGTCAATCTGGGATGCCCCAACCCGGGCGCGCATAGAGTGGACGTCACGGCCTACGGCAACCGCGTGAACACCTTCGGCGCGCTGCACAACCGCGAGTACGCGGACGTCTGGCATGGCCCCGGGGCCTGGCGCACGCGGGGGTCTGGCTGGACGTATGAATACAGGCTGAGCGAGAGCGGGGTGCTGGCCGCGCCGCGGGTGCTGGGGGAGGGGTAGAACGTTCCGCCCTGACAAGCAGAGACGCACAACCGTGCGTCTCTGCGATTTTACGGGAAGCTTGTAACGTTTCCCCTCTTCGGCGCTCTTATAGTCGCAAACCACGGTGGAAAGGAGGCGGCCCATGCCAGCCATGCAAGGCTTCGACGAGGTCTACCTGCGGCATTACCACGATGTGTATCTCTTTCTGCTGCGCCTCGCCCGGGACGAGGACACGGCGGAAGAGCTCACCCAGGCGACCTTCGTGCAGGCCCTGCTGCACATCGGGCGCTTCGAGGGCAAATGCGAACTGCGGGTGTGGCTGTGCCAGATCGCCAAGCACCTCTATTACAAGGAGTGCAAGCGGCGCGGGCGCGCGCTGCCCCTGCCGGAGCACGACGCCCTGCGGGAGGACGAGCGTTCTTTGCAGAACGCCATGGAGGACCGCGACGACGCCTTCCGGCTGCACCTGCTGCTGCACGCGCTGGAGGAGCCCTTCAAAGAGGTGTTCTCCCTGCGCGCCTTCGGCGAGCTGCCCTTCGCCCGGATCGCCGAGATTTTCGGCAAAACCGAGAGCTGGGCCCGCGTCACCTACCACCGTGCCAAGCGCAAGCTACAAGAACGAATGGAGGAATCATCCCATGAAAATTGACGTCACCTGCGGCCTGGTCCGCGACCTGCTGCCCCTGTATGCCGACCGCGTGCTCAGCGAGGAGGGCAACAGCCTGGTGGAAGTCCACCTGCCCGAATGCCCCCCCTGCGCCTGCGAGCTTGAAGCGCTTCGCGCGCCGGTTGCGCCCGCGAAGAAAAAGACTGCCCGCCAGTCATTGAAGTCCACGCGGCGCAAGATCGCAGCGGCCCTGGCCGTGTTCGCGCTGCTTGTCTCGGCGGTGCTGATGGCGGGCTTCAAGATTATGCGCTTCGACAACCTCCAGCCCATAGCCTATTACGACGGCCTCATCGACCTGGAGGCCCTCGGCGTGTACCGCGACGACCTGTTCCCGGGCTCCGGTATGCGCGGCGATTGCCTCAAGGTGCAATTGGCCCGCCAGCCACGCTTTGAGTATGGCGGCACCGGGAGCACTCATGCAGAGGATGTCGTGACGATTGACGGCCGGCGTGTCGGCGTGCTCTACATCCAGATGACGCAGGACCCGCTCAGAGCCTTGAACTCCGAGCGCAAAGCGAATGCGCGCGGCGGCTGGAACCCGGACATTACCTCCTATGGGTACAGTATGCTCCAGCTCACCCCGATGTCGCAGGCGGAAAAAGAGGCGTTCCGCAGCTGGGAGGAAAGCATGGGGATTGACAGGAGCGGCATTGACGAATCACAGTTCGCCAGCTGGGCGCGGGACATCCCGATTACCAGATTGTATTATTACGGCGGCCCCACCAAAAACCTGGTCAACGAGGCACTGGGCTGGAGCGAGCGTGGCGGCGTGCTGGCCGAAAGCGTGCTCATCTGGGACGCCGAAACCGACCCGGCGGCGCCGAAAGAGTTCGCTGTTGAATATCGCCCGGCCACGGAGGGACACACCACCCCGGCGGAGGGGGCAACACAGCTGCCCTGGTAAAGGCTGCTGTGTGAACGAAAAAATGAAAAACGCGCCCACCTGGTAAGGCGGGCGCAATTTTCACGAAAACGGCAAATAAAGGTTGCAATTGTTGGGATTTGGTGATATACTGGTGCTGTTGTATAGGGGCGCTTGCGCTCCGAATGCGGGCGGTTCATGCGAAAGCGGCTGCCGGTGGGGAAACCCGGCCGCCAAGCCCTCCAAGGATGTAGTCCTAGACGAAATCCTACTAGAAAGGAGGGTACGAGATGGAGTACATGACGTTACAGGACTTTATTGGCCTAATGCTTCTACTTATCGCGTTCGCAACATTGGTGCTTAAGCTGTTTGACAGCAAAAAGCGCTAAGCCGCTCTCCTCTTCCACTAGCAGAGCGACTTAGTCAATTTGTACGGAGGGGAACCGTCTGCAACGGCAACCCCTTACAGCTGTATTATACACCGGCTATGATGCAGTTGTCAAGGGGTTCGCGTCATTTTCGCGATATTTTTCTGCGGCTTCACAAAAATTTCCTTGACATCCCCCCAGTCCTCTGCTATACTATCAAAGTTGCATTGCCGGTCAGAGGCGGTGCGGCGGCGTTGAACTTGGGCTTTTACGGCCTTTGCTCCGCCAAAAAATCCTTACTGCTAAAATATCAATAGCAGTCAAAGCCCAGAAGGAGGAAACACCATGGCAAACAACTACGAGGCGATGGCCGTCTTTTCGCTCAAACAGGGCGAAGAGGCCGTTGCCGCGCTCAAGGAGCGCTTCCAGGCGCTCATTGAGCAAAACGGCGCCCTGTCCGAGGTCAAGGAGTGGGGCCGCCGCATCCTGAAGTACCCTATCAACAAGGAGAACGAGGGCTGGTACGTGCTGTACCTGTTCTCCGCCCCGCCCGAGTTCCCCGCGGAATTCCAGCGCGTGGCGGGGATCACCGACGGCGTGCTGCGTTCCCTCGTCACCCGTCAGCCGGAATAGGAGGGACATGACATGCTCAACACAGCCATCATCATGGGCCGCCTGACGGCCGAGCCGGAGCTCAAAAGCGCCGCCGGGACCACCGTGTGCTCGTTCACCGTGGCGGTGGACGGCCGCTCCAAGGACCAGCAGGGCGAGCGCCAGACCAACTTCATCCGCTGCGTGGCGTGGCGCGAGCGCGCGGAATTCCTCGCCCGCTACTTCCACAGGGGCAACATGGTCGCCATCACCGGCTACATCCAGGTGCGCAATTACGAGGACAAGAACGGCAACAAGCGCGAAGCCGTGGAGATCGTGGCCGACCGCGTCGATTTCACCGGGGAGAAGACCCAGGGCAGCGGCGGCGGCTACCGCGAAGACGTCCCCCTGCCACCGCCGCCCCCCGAGCGCCAGCAGCTCTCCCAGCCCGCCCCAGCCTATTCCACGGCGTCCGCGACAGATTTCGAGGAGATCGCCGGGGACGACGATCTGCCGTTTTAGGCAATGCACAATTTACAGATGCACACGGCCCCTATAGCCTTTTGGGCCGAACAATGATTTAGGAGGATACATTTATGCCTTATGAAGCCAAGCCGCGCGACCGAGACGCCGCCGGCGAGGGCGACCGCCGCCCCCCCATGCGCCGCCGCCGCAGGAAGGTCTGCTCGTTCTGCGTGGACCATATCGATTACATCGACTACAAGGACGTCGGCCGCCTGCAAAAGTATATCAGCGAGCGCGCGAAAATCCTGCCCCGCCGCATGACGGGCACCTGCGCCAGACACCAGCGCGCGCTCACCACCGCCATCAAGCGCGCGCGGCATGTGGCGCTGCTGCCGTATACGAGCGAGTGAGAACGCATGGCCCGTCTCTTTGAGGCGGGCTTTTTTGGCTTGCCGCAAGCGTCAGCGAATCGCACGAGGTACGTCGCGTGAGCGGCTGAGCGCTATCGGCGAAAGAGGCATTGCAGCGGCTCTTTTAGAAAGAGGCATTGCAGTGCCTCTTTTGAACGGGATTGGAATAAAGCATTTTTTCGCGGGCCCAAAGATTTTCAAAAAAGGTCTAGCATTTTTGCGCGCCATCGTGTATAATGTACTTTGGGTTTATTTTTACAGGAGGAGAAACGCGCATGAGTTTTGTTTCCAAGGAGAAAACCGCCCCGGCCACGTGGAAGGTGGCGGCCCGCATCGAGGCTGCGGATTTTTGCCGCCATCTGGACGCCACGTTCGCGAAGGAGCTGCAGAAGCTCACCCTGCCGGGCTTCCGCAAGGGGAAGGCGCCCAGGGCCATGGTGGAGAAGCGCTACGGCGAGAAGGCCTTCTTTGAAGAGGCCCTGGAGGCCATGCTGCCGGACACAATGGAGGCTGTGATGGAGGAGGCGGAGATCGAGCCGCAGCTGCGCCCCGAGGACCTGGACGTGCCCGAGGACCAGGACTGGAAGGCGGACGGCATCAATTTCACCTTCACGGTGGCGGCGCGGCCCGAGATTACGATTGAAAATTACAGGGGCCTCGCGGTGGAGGTTCCCTCGCCGGACGTGAAGGACGCGGATGTGGACGCGCGCATACACGAGCTGCAGCACCGCAACGCCCGCCACGTGGAGGCGGGCAGCCGCCCGGCGCAAAACGGCGACATCGCCTTGATCGACTTCACGGGCTACCTGGAGGACGAGGCCTTTGAGGGCGGCGCGGGCCAGAACTACGAGCTCACACTGGGCTCGGGGCAGTTCATCCCCGGCTTCGAGGAGCAGGTCGTCGGCCACAGCCCCGGCGAGAGCTTCGAAGTGAACGTCAGCTTCCCGGAGGAATACCACGCGGAGCAGCTGGCGGGGCAGGCGGCGCGCTTCGAGGTCACGCTGCACGAGCTGAAGGCCGAGGAGCTTCCCGAGGCGGACGACGACTTCGCCCAGGAGGTGGGCGAGGACTACGACAATGTGGAGGACATGCGCGCGGGCATCGCCAAGGAGCTCAGCGAGAGCAAGGCAAGGAAGCACACGGAGGCCTTCGAGCGCGCGGTGCACGACCAGCTGGCCGCGATGGTGGAGGGGGAGATCCCCGAGGCCATGTTCGCACGCCGCGCCAAGCAGAACATAGAGATGTTCGCCGAGCGCATACAGATGCCCATCGACCGCTACCTGGAGCTCATAGGCGAGAGCCAGGAGGCCTTCGAGGTGCGTATGCGCGAGCAGAGCATAGCCCAGGTGCGCCTGGAGCTGGCCCTGGAAACCATCGCCGACCTGGAGGAATTCGACCCCACCGACGAGGAGATCGACGCCGAATACGCCCGCCTGGCCGAGCAATACAAAGTGACCCTGGCACGGGTGAAATACGCTATCCCGGAGGACGACATCGTAAACGACCTCAACCGCGCCAGGGCCCTGGAGTTCGTCAAGGCCGAGGCGATCAAAATCGAGGTATAACTTCCTTCGGAGAGAGCGATACTGTAGGGGTGCGAGGAACGCGGCGCTTCGCGACAGTGCCCACAACACAACACATGGAGGAATGCCTGAATGAACAAGCTTATCGCGGCAGTTTTGAGTTTCCTGATTTTCTTCAATTTTTTCGGCTGCGCGGCGCTGCGCGTCAAGTTCGCGGAAAAAGCCGGGCTTGAACTGATGCAGGCGGCGATGGCCAACCCGGTGTACGAAGAGAACGGCGAGCTGCTCACATGCCAGTACGAGCTGCGCTGGAAGGGCCGTGAGTACGAGGCGTTCGGCATTGCCGAGACTGAACACATCGGCAAGCTGTTCGGGCTGACCGACATGGCTAGTCATATGAGGGTTTTCTTGGTTGCTGATCAAAGCCCTGATGATTGGCTCATATGGGTGTTTGGAGATTTTATGGGTGTCTGGCTTCTCTGCAAAGAAAAAAGCGCGACGGACATCCCTGACGGCTTTGTGCCGTTCGGAACTGAGTGATATTAAACATTGGAGGTAACACCATGTCTTTAGTCCCCATGGTCATCGAGCAGACCGGGCGCGGGGAGCGCTCGTTCGACATCTTTTCGCGCCTGCTCAACGAGCGCATCGTCATGCTTTCCGACGAGGTGAACGACGTCACGGCGAGCCTGGTCATCGCGCAATTGCTTCACCTCGAGTCTGAGGACCCGGAAAAAGATATAAGCTTTTATATCAACAGCCCGGGCGGCTCCGTCACGGCGGGCCTGGCGATCTTCGACACCATGAACTACGTCAAGTGCGACGTATCCACCATCTGCATGGGCATGGCGGCCAGCATGGGGGCCTTCCTGCTCACCGCCGGCGCGAAGGGCAAGCGCATGGCCCTTCCCAACAGCGAGATTTTGATCCATCAGCCCATGGGCGGCGCGAAGGGCCAGGCCACCGAGATCAAGATCGTGGCCGACCACATCCTGAAAACCCGCGCGCGGCTCAACGACATCCTCGCCGAGCGCACGGGCCAGCCCCTGGAGGTCATCGAGCGCGACACCGAGCGCGATTTCTATATGACCGCCGGGGAGGCGCTGGCCTATGGGATTGTGGACAAGGTGCTGGATAAGAGGTAAGGTTGCTTGGTGTAATACCGGCGTGGCAATGCCGCGCCCTACAGGAATGCGGCCAGTGGCCGTTGGCATCTTTTTATCTCTGTGCGTTTTACAAAGGGCCATCGGCCCAATCCCTGTAGGGCGCGGCATTGCCACGCCGAGGGAAAAAGCCCTATAAAGGAGTTCTTTATGGCCCGAGACAACTACTTCCACGACGACCCCAACCGCCCGGCCCTGTGCTCCTTCTGCGGCAAATCCCAGTCGCAGATCGATAAGCTCATCGCGGGGCCGGGGGTCTATATCTGCAACGAGTGCGTGGATCTCTGCATCGACATCCTGGAGGAGGAGCGCGGCGGCGAGCGCTCCACCATCGAGCCGCTGCGGCCGAGCTTTTACAGCCGCCTGCTCACCCCGGCGGAGATCAAGCGCAAGCTGGACGACTACGTCATCGGGCAGGAGCACGCCAAAACGGCCCTGAGCGTGGCCGTTTACAATCATTACAAGCGCATCAACCACGCGGGGGAGCGCACCTCCAGGGTGGAAATCCAGAAGAGCAACGTGCTGCTGCTGGGGCCCACGGGCGTGGGCAAGACCATGCTGGCGCAGACCCTCGCGAAAATCCTGGACGTGCCCTTCGCCATCGCCGACGCGACCACGCTGACCGAAGCCGGATACGTGGGCGAAGATGTTGAAAATATTTTGCTGCGCTTAATTCAAGCCGCCGACCACGACCTGGAGCGCGCCGAGCAGGGGATCATCTACATCGACGAGATCGACAAAATCTCGCGAAAGAGCGAAAACCCCTCTATCACCCGGGACGTCTCCGGCGAGGGCGTGCAGCAGGCCCTGCTGAAAATCCTGGAGGGCACCCTGGCCAGCGTGCCGCCGCGCGGCGGGCGCAAGCACCCGGGCGACGAGTTCGTGCAGATCGACACCACGAACATCCTGTTCATCCTGGGCGGGGCCTTCTCCGGCATAGAGCAGGTGATTGAGCGCCGCGTGGGCGGCAGCTCCGTTGGCTTCAACGCGCCCATCAAAGACAAGACCAAGGCCAAGTACGACCAGCTCATCGGCCAGGCCGTGCACCAGGATTTGGTGCGCTTCGGCATTATCCCGGAGCTCGTCGGCCGTATGCCCATCATCGCCACCCTGGAGGAGCTCGACGAGGCCTCCCTGGTGCGCATCCTCAGCGAGCCGCGCAATGCCCTGCTGCGGCAGTTCAAGCAGCTGTTCGCCTACGACGGCGTGGAGCTGGAGTTCGAGCGCGACGCCCTGGTGGCCCTGGCGCGGAAGACCCTGGAAAAGGGCACCGGCGCGCGGGGCCTGCGCTCGGTGATGGAGGATTTATTGCAGCCGCTGATGTACGCCGTGCCCTCCGACCCCACCGTGGAGCGCGTGGTAGTGACGGCCTCGTGCATCACAGAGAAGGCCCAGCCCCAAGTGGAGCGGAATCCGGGGCGGGCGAAGAGGAGGGCGGTGTAGGGGAACGTCGCTCCGCGATGGTGCTCCGCTGGGCCACCCCGGCCCTGCGGGGCCACCCCTCCAAGGAGGGGAATGGGGGATTTACCGTAAACGTGAGCGTTTACATAACAAGGAGTTGACCCACATGAAAAAAATCCTAGCCTGTCTTGCGGCTTTAGCTTTGCTGTGCCCGTTGGCGGGCTGTGGTTTGTCAAGGCCGGAGGAGACGACCACAGCCGAAACCACAGCCGAAATCACAACAGAACCCCCCAATTTCCCGCAGACAAAGCCCATGCCGGAGGGGTATTCGTTTGCGTCGTTTTATGCCGCTACGCCTACGCATTTTTATGCAAGGCTTGAAGAAGGCGTCATTCTTCGGGTGCCGCGGAACGATTTCAGCAAGAAGGAGCCGCTGCCCCTGCCGGACGCCGCGCCCAAAGATACGCTAGGGCACAATCTGCGCATCTGCGGAATCACGCCTGAGTGGCTCCTCATCAGCTGGGTCGACTATGACACATCTAACACGGTTGTCTACCGGGTTTCGTTGCAGAGCGGCGAAGCGGAGTTCGTTGTGGAATGCCGTGGGCACCCCTGGTACAACGCGGGAAGCGAAAGCCTCCTCATCACGCGATACACCGAGGAGGGAGGCTATTTGGAAGCCCTGCATCTCGGCACGGGAGAGACAAGCCTGGTCTGTGATGACCCGCGTATACATATCTGGTACAACCATGCAAACGGATTGGTCCTGGGGGAGACATTTTACGATGGCGGACCCCGCTACCTGTGCATCGATGCAAATAATCAGGCAAAAATAGAGCCGCTGAAAACATTTTGGGAAACGCTTGAGCCCACCAAGGCGGCGCATGACAGCTGGATATACTATGTGGAAGGGAATTGGGACGTACCGAAAAACTTATATCGTATGAAGCCCGATGGCACGGGTAAAGAATTGTTGGAGGCCGGAACGCGCATAACAACGCTTTATGCAATCAATGACAAGCTATTCGCCGTGGCCGTTTCTCCGCAGGCGGACGAGGACAATGGTTGGGACGATGTTATGCTGCGTGAGCTGGATGCCGAGGGCAAGCCGTTGTGGAGCAGGCCATGCGGTGTCGGCGGAGAAGACAACGGCGTCATGGTTTTTTCTCTGGGCAATATGATGGTAGCCGGAGAAATATATTACGTTGACTACGGGCGGGAGTTTTTCGTTTTGCTCTACGACCCCGCCACAGGCCAAACCCTCGAGGGCACGCGGTAACGCAACTCAAAATATCCACAGGGCGAAGCCAACCGGCCTCGCCCTGTTTTATGTTTATTGCACATCCTGTTATGAAGAGGGACCGCGAATATGTTGGGGCAATGCCCATATGTTGCTTGGACTAACCTAAGCGTATCACCGTGAACTGCGCGCTGGTACACTGCACCTCGGCCTTGGCTTCGTCGTCCTCGGCTTGGATGAACAGCCCGACCTTGTCGCCTGCCGAGAGCCAGGTCACCTGCTGGCCGGAATCGTAGCCCGGATGCAGGGCGTATGTGAGCTGGCTGGCGGCCTCGTTGATGCCCAGCTGCAAGGTGGCCGCGCCCTGCGCGCCGCCCACGCCCAGCTCCCACAGGAGCATGTAGTAGCCGTCCTCCGGCGCGGTGACGACGCCCTCGGCGACGCCTAAGCCGCCCTCGGCGCGCCGGGCCTCCACGGGGAGGAAGAGCTTCGCCCCCTCCTCCACGGCCAGCGTGAAGTTCTCGGCATAGGCGGAGAAATGCGCGCGCTTCAGCGCCGCCGGGAACGCGGGCACTTGTTCCGCAGGCACTGCCGGAGCCGCCGGCGCTATCTTCGCTGCTGCCGGGATGGCCTTCGCCGCCGCCGCCGAAGCCGCCGCTGCTGCCGCAGGGCCTGCCGTTGACACCTTCGGCGCCGCCGCAGGCATGGCCGGGGATACCCTCGGCATGGCCGCCGGAGCCGCCGCCGGTTTCTGCTGCGCGAGCGCCGCGGCGGTGGCCTTGCGCACGGCCTGCGCCTGGGGAACCTGCCTGCCGACCACCCCAGAAAGCTTTAAGGTATCCGCGGGATACCTTGGCTTCACCGGGGACCCCGGGCCGCTGCGGTGCGGGCACTGCTGGGCTGCGTATGCAGCGGGTCTCCTGTACTCCACTTCGGCCTCACTCCTGCCTAATATAAATGAAAAAAACCTGTATTTAATTCCTGTTTTTTTCTCTTTACTAATGCATCATATGCGGCAGGCGGGAAAATGTGCCGGGGCGGGCGAAAAAAAACACGGCGGGGCGCGATATGCTCCCCGCCTTTATCACCTTTGCTCCCCTCACTCCCCCGTGGCGAACTTATACCCCACGCTCCACACGGTTTGCAGGCTCCACTCCGCGCTCACGCCCTCGAGCTTCTCCCGCAGGCGCTTGACATGCACATCGATGGTGCGGCTGTCGCCGTAGTAGTCGAAGCCCCACACCTCGTCGAGCAGCTGGTTGCGCGTGAACACCCGGTTGGGGTTGCTGGCCAGGTAATACAGCAGCTCCATCTCCTTCGGCGGGGCGTCCACTTTTTTGCCGTCCACCCGCAGCTCGTAGTTGGTGAGGTTCACGCTCAGCTTGTCGAACAGCACCTCCTTGACCGCCGGCTCGGCGTCCTTGGCGCTCTCGGCGCGGCGCAGCACGGCCTTGATACGCGCGATGATTTCCTTGGTGTCGAAGGGCTTGGTGACGTAGTCGTCCGCGCCGAGCTCCAGGCCCAGCACCTTGTCGAACACCTCGCCCTTGGCCGTGAGCATGATGATCGGCACGCGCGAGGTCTTGCGGATCTCCCGGCACACCTGCCAGCCGTCCAGGGCGGGCAGCATGATGTCCAGCAGCACCAGGTCGGGGCTGTTGGCCGCGAAGGCCGCCACCGCCGCCTCGCCGTCACGGGCGAAGAAGACCTGGTAGCCCTCCTTCTCCAGATAGAGCCGCAGCAGCTCGCAGATGTTGCTGTCGTCGTCAACCACTAGGATTTTCGTTTGCATGGGGTGGCCTCCCTTATTTTTATTAGTATATATCATAATCATAGCAGATTCCGCAGAGAAATGCAAGAAAAAAAAGGCAGGCGCGGCGGGCGTCTGCCTTTTTCATGTTTTATAATGCCGCGTTTAGAACCAACGCATCCATATCCAGCCGAAGAACACGATGTAGAGTATCCAGTTGAGGGGGGTGGCCTCGCGGTTGGTGCCGGGGAGGAGGTTGGGTGGCGGGGTTGCGCCATTCTGCGGGTCGAATTTGTAGTAAGTACCATCCCATGTGTCTTTGAAGCCGATTACATCCGCTTTGCTTTTCATGTTATTGTAGGAGCAATCAAGCTGAAACAATGCTGAGCAACCGGACACGTCTAGCGTTGTCAATTGATTATTGTTACAATACAACTGAAACAATGCTGAGCAACCGAACACGTCTAGCGTTGTCAATTGATTATTGTTACAATACAACCATGTAAGGTTTGGGGGTAGAGTGGGCATTGATGTCAATTGGTTGTATCTACAGTCAAGATCTTCCAAGCTGACTGGCAGGGCAGGTAAAGAAACTAATTTATTATTATGACATTCTATTTTTTTCAAACTAGCTGGCAACGCGGGCAAAGAAGTTAGAAGATTGTTATTACAATGCAGTCGTTCAAGAGTGGAAGGTAGTATGGGCAGTGAAGTCAATTGATTATTTAGACAATAAAGCATTGTCAAGCTAGATGGCAATGCTGGCAGCGAAGTCAATTTGTTGTTGTGGCAAATAAGGAATGTAAACTTTGATGGCAGATCTGGCAGTGAAGTCAGCAGATTGTTATTGCATACCATATCTTCCAAACTGGCTGGCAACGGCGGAAGCTCCGTAAGCCTATTTTCTTCACAGTACAAAGTCCACAAACTATTCGGTAGCGCTGGCAGCTTCGTTAGCTGATTATATTTGCAGTCGAGAAGTCTCAAGCTGCTCGGCAGTATTGGCAATTCCGTGAGCTGGTTCAAAGAACAACATAGTTCTTTTATGCTGTCCGACAGTGGCGGCAGTTTCGTAAGTTTATTATCATCGCTCCATAAGTATTCTAAGCCACTCGGTAATGCTGGCAATTCTGTGAGCTGATTAGAGCAGCAACTAAGATGCTCTAGGCTAATAAAGTATTCTAGTCCTGCTAGACTCCGTATATCTTTGTCGTCTACGAAAAGATACTTTACCTCCGCCACATCTGTGTCGTAGATTGGTGTGGGCGCGGTTTTTTTGATAACCTTATAAACCTCTGCCCTGAAGTTTGCGTCCGTAAATTTTGCCGTGATGTCCACCGCTGCGTGGGGCATCACCATCCCAACCGCGCACAGCAACAGCACCGCCAACATAGCAGCCAGTACCCTTTTCATGAAAACCATCCTCCCAAATTTATTTTACACAATTATACCGCGTTGCGCGGTGCATGTCAATACCGCAAATTGCAGTAGTGTAAAATAATTTTGGTGATGATATGTATAGAAGGATAAGAGATCTCCGTGAAGACGCGGACATGACACAGAAGCAAATCGCGAAGATACTGCACTGCTCCCAACAAGTTTATAGCGACTATGAACTCGGCACACGCAACCTGCCGGTGGACATCCTCATCCGCCTGGCGCAGTACCACAAGACCACCACGGACTACCTGCTTGGCCTGACCGACCGGCGGGAGAGGCTGTGATTGCGCGGGGAAACGCAAGAAAAAAAGGCAGGCGCGGCGAGCGCTTGCCTTTTTCCTGTTTTGCAGTGCCGTGTTTTAGAATCAGCGCATCCATATCCAGCCGAAGAACACGATGTAGAGTATCCAGTTGAGGATCGTCGCCTCGCGGTTGGTGCCGGGGATGAGGTTGGGCGGCGGCGCGTTCACTGTCACGGTTGAGCGGCCCACCTCGTTGCCTTCCCAGTCATAGAACACCAGGGTGGACGTGCCCGCTTTCACGCCCTTGAAGCCCTGGCCCAGGGCATCGCCCAGGATCTCC
>Ga0123353_10003269_pt1 | contig 20461 bp, 19 predicted proteins | sample TergutLab28metaG_3_FD_92763 | JGI IMG/M metagenome (GOLD analysis project Ga0123353, IMG submission 92763) | Labiotermes labralis P3 segment gut microbial communities from Petit-Saut dam, French Guiana - Lab288 P3 | ecosystem: Host-associated > Arthropoda: Insects > Digestive system > Gut ... | reverse complement strand
ATGTTTTGGGGGGGGGGGGTCTTTCCATCCATCATCAGGAGTTAAAGACTGTACATACTGCAACTGCCGACTGCTTGCTAGCAAGCAGTCAGCAGTACCTGTTTGACATACGCCTGTTGCAGTATGTACAGTCTTTAATTCCTGATGATGGACGGAAAGACAGTCCGAAACATGTTGAGTGTTACTCCGGTAAAATAAATTTGAGACATTGATACATCTGGTTAGTTTTACTATAGAAATATATTATGGTGCACAGCCCTGTGAATGTCAAATTATGCTTCAACTGTGTGCCTTTAAATATCTTGTATCCTCTTTCTAAGACACAGCCGCGAGCGGTTCTGCACCTTTGGTGAAGCAAAGTAACTTGCTTAATATGGTATTATGCTAGTAATGTTGCTTCATAGAGTGAGCAAGACGTAATGTAATATCCAGAAGGAGCACAGAGAAATTGGAGCTGGGATGGCAGAGTTGGTATACTGGATGTCCAAGGATGTGGTTTGATTACAGGTAGCCATAAGAGATATTTCTCTACTCCATAAGATTGTGTCAGTCCTCACATGCATCTAGTGCCTAGGTTAAAATGACTGAAGCTGTACCACCACACTACCATTTGCCTTCATGACACACAACAGGGCAGGTTTAGCTTTTACTATATAGAAATATAATATGAATATGTGGACTACCTGCAGCTAGATTGGGATAGGATCTGTTGGGAGTCTTTCAACAACATTAAGTGTCATAAAAGCAGGAAATTTCTTCACCTGTGAGTTAACAGTGTTCAAGGACAACTATTCTTCTTCTCCCCTGGCCCTGTGGTTCATGCAGGATCAATATCCAGCTTCTCTATCCATAGCTATTTTTCTCCAGCCTCTAAGGCAAATTTTCTTCAGATCATTTTCAACATTGTCCAACCAGCTCTTTCTTGGCTTTTCAGTGACGTTCTTTCCACATGTCCTAATTCTCTCATTAAAAGGTTCAAAGTCTACAATTGAATGATTGTAATTTCTTCTGACTAAAAGTCTGGTTACTAGTGTGTTATTTCTATTACTACTATAGAAGAAAGTGAAATCTCCTGTATTCATAATTCCAACTCTTTTCCTTCATATTTCTTGCAAGGCACCTATCGCAATTTTATACTTCTTTAATTCATCACTTGGACTTCTAAGGCTTCCTGCGTGGTTCACACTGAATACATTTCATGTACCAGTAACAATCTAATTATTTCAGTACACTCCAAGTACCAATAACCATCTCATTACTCCAGTACAAACCAAGTACCAACAACCATTTCATTATTCCCTATGTACCAGTGGCCATCTCATTAGTCCAATACATTCCATGTACCAATAGCCATCTCATTAGTTCAATACATTCCATGTACCAATAGCCATCTCATTAGTCCAATACATTCCATGTTCCAATAGCCAACTCATTATTCCCTTTTCCTCACCTGATTTGTTCCAGAAGAAGATCTGCCTGGTTTATCTTTCCTTCAGGTTCCATAACATTTGGTTGATTTTAGGGAACAGGGTCTTTATAGCCACCCCAACCACCAACCTGGAGGCCAGGGTATCCCTTTTAGTCTGGGTCATCATCCTTGACTTGTCCAGCAAGGGAGACCCTGCCAGTAGCTGCACTACCACTGGCATAGCTCTTGGGATCATGTGACCACTCGATCCCCACTATTACACCAGAGTAGGGATACCTTCGGTGGCGTCAAGGATGACTAGACACCATGTAATTAGTCAATGCCAGAAATTTAACATATATCATTTTTCGTATGTCAATCCATTATTAAACATGTGAATGGACGTTTCATGCCCCCTGTGGACACCAATTTTGAACGTTTATATACATATGTATATGACTGATTCATAGTAAGCATTAACATTTGTAACTTGGGGTTATTTTTAAACATGAGTTGAATATTCAGGTCTGGGCTAATGTACAACGAGAGGAACTACCACGGCATACAAGATTTGATGTAACCCATCGTTCTGATTGGTGGCCTGCCTTTGGACGCAATGTAGCGGCTCCTGTGGGAAGTGTTCAGCCTGCAACATTAGACTACATTGCCACATCACTGTCTGCCACTCAGATGCTGCAGGATCGAATTGAGAAGCAGCTGAAAGACTCTTTGATGAAGTGGAGGAAGACATCCAGGTCACTCATATTTGAATTACTTTACTTAGGATTCAGGTATTGCGGGATTTGATGTTGTGCTACTGGGTGAGTGGCTCCCAACATTCTGAAGGGCTGGGCCTAGTATTATTGTACGATAAATGAGAAGGCCTAATAAAGTGTTACTTTCACCACAGCCAATCAGCCACTTATGTTTTGCATATATATCAGGGATACATTTTCTCATGTAAGTTTGTATTCTGCTGGATGATGACTGAGAAATATTTAAATCAGGTGTTACATGCCTAAGTTCTTAAGCTGAGTTTTCTTGGTGAAAGTTAATTGCAAGAAACTGATGCCCTGTAAATACCTCACATTCTTCTTGTTCATGTTTATCTCAAAATTGCAGCTATTAAAATTAAAACATTCACAAATATTAATCTCAAAACAGCTATGTAGAAATAGTTATCAACATTCCAGCATTTGAAATGTCAGAAAAGATAAACATACATACAAAGTCCTCCTTTAAACCTTCTCCGGGCTTCAGTGCCTGTAGCTTGGCCTGCGACCTAGCTGCCACTGTCTTCCCACCACTTGCCCTAGCTGCATGAACCCAACGCATGTCTGGGCAGGGCATGGCTTGCATGTCCTCCATAGTGCTTGGCCCTTATATATGACCCTTGAAGAGGATAGTCAGGTATCACTCATCTGACAAACACAACAATATCCCAGAAGATCTGAACCCTAGAAAAAACATTTAGAAACTCAAATCCTGTGTACTTTACTTACTTCGTAAACCATGCCACAGGCTACACAAAAGGTGTTGGATCCTGACTGTGGACGTTCAGATTCGCTTCCAGTGCAATCCACATGGACTTTCTGGTGGTCAGACTGGCAATGGGGCAGACGTTTCTTTGATTACTTTGATCATCCCATACTAAATCATCATCCCACAAATGCTCCACTCATCTGCCACTGTCCTTCATGCATGAGACAGCATGATATTGTAAACTCTCCTCAGCACATGGCTGGACACAGAACATAGAATGCTGTATAAGAGACACACTTACAGATTATGTTCATATGGATGTTTGTACGTTAGATGTTCTTGCAACAGGAACCATGAAAATTAGTGTCTACTGGGTTGTGACTGTCAATGTAATTTGGCAGATATGTACTAATGTCTGTCTTTAGGGTAACAACATAAAACGAGCAGGGATAAAGGTGATCTGGATATAGGAAATGGAGGAATGGGCCGGTTGTGGTGAGTGAAACAATAGGAAATGGCACCACTAACAAATAGTTGTAATAGACAGGGTACATGTGAAGAAAACAAGAAGTGTAGCAGAAAGGATCAAAGGTGGGTGGCAAAGAATAAATACCAATTAAAACATAAGAAATAATAATAATAATAAAATAAAATTTGCAGGGTAGTATAAATGAAAATGAAATGAGGGGCTGTAAGGGTACAAAAGTAAAGACCAATAGAGGGTAAAGGAACAGCAAGAGGAGGTAAGAAGGCTTGGCATACTTGTTGATCAAGGAGATGGAGACAGGACATTCCTCCATGACAATGGCACGTAACCTACCAACCTAAAAGGTGGTCACAACTCAGAAGAGATAATGTTCAAATGCTACGTTCTGTCATCTCTCCATATCTTAAGTTTTTAATAAACTGAGCAGGTATCACACATAGAATTGGATGTAAGTTTGGTTCCCTTTGGCTGCCTCACACAGTAAGTTTTTAATGTAGCACACACCCCCAAACTTTTCTGACAAAATCACAAAAAAAAAATACTTTTATTCAGAAATTTCACTACTTTCTCCACGTTATGTATCAGAAAGTAGAAACTGATACACACAATGCCACAGGAATATTGAGTGGGATGCAGGCTGTTATTCCTATGCCTGCATTAACAACACGTCTACTGCTGTCATGTATGATACTGCCCTTAGTGAAGGTACACTGACCTGAAATTTCTTTTTCAGTTTCAAGGTATATGCTTTTTATGTGACCTACATAGATTGAACACAAAATGGAGAGTTCATATTTGTCCACTGTTTCATTTCCCAAACCACCTATCATATTTAATAAAATTTCTTACCACAGATCTACACCAAGAATTGGAATAAACTGATCACAAAACAGCAGTGACTCAGATTCTACCAAATATTTATTCACCTGATTTAAACACAATTTCTTCTGTCTCGCAACTTATTTATGCCTTATATAATACCTTTGGTGTGATTGAGTCACACCATGATTGCCATGGCAACCATCTATACAGGGTGCTATGTGCTCTTGTTAAAGAAACAATTTTGATAATTGATATAGTGTGTTTTGACTGTGAGGTACAGGCTGAGGCTGAAGAAACAGCTGAGCACTGATCATTGTACTGTAAGCTTGATGTTCAACTGTTTCTTCAGTACTCAAATGAATCTGATGTTTAGGTCAGTGTAATAATAAAGAGATTAATGATAAAAGAGGCCATGAAGTAGTTTATAAATATCATGGCCACTGGTCATATGATGGGCATGTGGGTAGTTGTTAGTAAAAGGCCTCTAAATGAAATACTTAGTAAGTGCATGTTTTAATTTGCTATTCAATAATCTAATGCAGGACCCTATGGAACCGCTATTGTATTGCCATCCTGCGAAAGTTGCTGCCAGCATTAGAGCATGCCACATGGAATTCCCAGACCTTGTCCCGCCCAGACCACATTCAAGAACTGCAGCACATCATGGGTTCCCACAAGGTACGTTAGATGATTCTAGGGAAAACAAGGAAATTCCCATCTAATCAGTTAATGAACCAATAAACAAATTAAATAAGCACCCAACACATTCCTTGCTTAACTAGATAACCAACCAGCTTCCTCTACAGTAAGAGGAATAAACTAACAACCCCATGGTGAGCTACCTGTCAATTTGTATAATGAACCAGCCACTAAACTAACCAACCAAATAACCTAAAGTTTATGACACCATGTAACTTGGTAGACATCCACCAGCTACTGACATTTCAAGGAATCCTGCTGTGCCCATTCTCAGGGCATTTCTTCTGAAACACTGACACTTAGCTACTGATTGACATAGCATCACATTCTGGAAAACCATAATCTTTACACTTATCACAGTGAGAATCCACTATCTCACAATGAACTGTTACAAAACAAATGACAGCCCATATACCAACAAACTAACAAATAAGTTCCCTGTGTAGCTGTATAAACAACCAGCAAAACTATGAATGACATAATGGTACAATTTTATCCTCAATCTAAACCTATGCAGACACTAAACAGTCACAGTCAGATGACATGCTATCTTGAGATCCTTAACAAGCTTGTAGTATTGCAGTATTACTTGTGCTAACATTTGAAACTTAATGTTATTTAATCTGTAAAGCATAACAATAAATGTTAAATTTTCAGTGGCCATTCCACTATTATGAACTATGAAATCCAGACCTGTTTTGTATTGAACCTCTTTCCAGATGTGTGGTTTCCCAATAAACCTACCCTACACCAATATGGAAGCAATAACGGAGGCCATGAAGGCTACAGGCGTCCATTACAATGAGAGTCCAGATGTAGAGTTTGCTTTGGCTGTGTACATCCACCCATTTCCTAACAATGTACTATCTGTATGGGTTTATGTAGCATCCCTCATCAAGCGGAGGTGATACCTAATCACCGTTTCAGGTGAGTAAACTCTGTTCGATGGTAAATATTGATCCTCATTTAGGGTTTTTCAGTAATGTGACTACTGTCCGTTCCTGCTTCCCAGCACAGAGCTACTACATCTATGAATGGTGGGCTGAGTCCATGCTATTCCACATCTTTTGCTATTGCTTTCATGGAGATGTCTACACGTTTTTTTAAAATTAAGTGTGTTATTTAACGGTGCTGTCAACCGCCAAGATTATATAGCACTGGCGATATGTGAATGTGTGCGCTTATGCAATAACAGTGACAGGGGAAAATGAAAGTACTTGAAGAAATATCTGGCCCAGTGTCATTCTGTCCACCAAAACATCATGTGGACTGGCATGGGATCAAAGTTAGGCCTCCACAATGACAGACCAGCAAATAACTGCCTAAGCCACTGCACAACCCTGAATTCTCTATATTATGGAAGGCTCCTAAGGCTGTAGTGTTCCCTGTTATACTCTTGATGCATGTTACCACATTTCAGATACTTGGTTATGCAGATAATATTGTCCTCATGGGGAGAACTATGGGCAAGTTGAAAGAAGCAATGGTAAATCTTAATAAGGCAGGGAAGAACAAGGGACTTACAATTAACATACAAAAATCACATAGATAGAAGTAACAAGAAATAAATATGGAGTATTTGTGGATGGTCAAGAATGTGAAATGAGGAAACAAAAGTATTTCAGGTCTGTCTTAATAGAAGATAATACTATAACTACCATAATGAAAAGGAGAATTGTAATAGCAAACTGGACCATGGCCCATGATAAGTAGGGAGAGAGACAAAATGTATGCTACATAAAATGCCTATAAGGTCTGCCCTCACCTATGATAGTGAGTGTTGGTCCCTCACAACAAAAGATGACTGTTCACTCCAAACCTTTGAAGTAAGAATACTAAGAAAGATTATGGACCAATTAAGGAAAGTGGTATATGGTGATCAAGGTTTAATCATGAACTTTAAATAAAGTACCAAAAAATGGAGACAGCTATCAACACAGGAATATTCAGGGAGCTGGAACATCTCTGTGGAATGCAGAAGCAAAACTCTTGCAAGAAGCTAACATTCCATAAGCCAAAGGGTACTAGAGGAGTAGGCAGAGCTGTTGTTAGGTGTCTGGATTCAGTGGAAGATCTGAAGATAATGTGCATTGGAAATTTAAGATGAAATATGTAGGATTGGGAACAATGGAAGGTATCAGTAGAAGAGGCCAAGGTTCATGATGGACTGTAGCACCAATAGATGGAGAAGAAGCACATAACCACACTGTGAAGTGCAACTTCAGTATATTTACAAACTGCATGGCAAATATACAGATTTTGATGTAGGCAACCATCCCTCAATACCCCATTCCTTATGTGCTTATGTACCAATTTTTCCACTCTTCATTAGGAATGCTTATAGACTTACTGGCTAATATGCTTAAGTTCACTTTACAAGTGAACACCTGCTTTGCTAATGAAGCTAATTTCCTGCCTGTCACAGAAACCGAAGGCTCATCACTGCGTTTGTGAGTGCTTGCTTACCAGTGACATCAATCCCAACCCAGATAGACCCAGTCCACATAATCATGCCATTACCATAACAAACCTTTTAATACTATCTCTCATCTATGCTTTGGATTAGGTCATCTTTTCACTTCAGGTTTGCTCACCAGAAGGCTCTCCAAGCCTCATGCGCATATTCCATTGCCATGTGTGTTCCAAAGAACCTGTCCATGTCCCAGGCCATGTGGAACATTCTGTAACATGTCTGAATGATTACAGGTTGGATAATAAATGCACCATAAGAATTGGTGGCATATAAGGCAGGCAAGACAACAAGCAAGGAAACTTAGAGGTAGATCAAACACTCTGGACAGAAGATAATGGTGGACTGGGAACAGGATGGAATGAAGCTAAATATTGAGCCAGAAACTGGAAAAAGTGGCAAGATCCCTGCAAAACATCTTTATTATTATGCAGAAGAGGAAGGACTGTGGAAATGTTTGTATATTAAAGTATTATTTAATTACCAAAAGTTTTTCCTTTGCAGTGTTAAGCACATCACTATCAGCCCTTCTGTACAATTCAGTACTGATCACAAGTGCCTTGTTTGATGATTAAAATGTAATCAAAATGGAATCCATCTGTCCCAATATTTAGCTATGTCAAGGTATACAATACCTGCAGTGATAAACAATAGTTGGACATACAAAATGACAAGTTATTTTCACCACCATTTATTTCATCTTAATGATCAGGCCATTATTTATAATTATGTTGAGATTAAAAGGAAGGAATTACAAACCATACTTACCTGAATATAAGATGAGAATGTTCATCATTTGGAAAATGGGGGGGGGGGGGGGTCACCTTATAATTGAGCATAAAGTTAAACGTGCTCTCTATAGTAATCTTCCTGATAAATTGAAGTGTGTAAGGGGGGGGGGGAGGGGTCATCTTATATACAGGACTATCTTATATTCAAGTAAATACAGTACTGTGCTTTTGTGTGATTTTTAGTTTCAAACAGAAGCAATGAATTTTAATAGGAAACATTTCTTGCACAAATTCTCTGTCTTGTACACAGTGGAGAGCATCAGCTCATTTCATAACTGTGGCTGTTTTCATTGCAGTAGTAACAAATGGGGTGAGCTTACTGAAAAAAATTCTTCATTCTTGTTTACTGTCACAAAGTATTTTCTTGTTCCTCTGGCCAATTTTTTCCCCGTCTCTTCTGTATGCCTTTTTACTTGTTCTCTTCAACATGGCCCTAACCTTCCCAGTAGTTGTTTATACAATAATATCATTCAAGTGTAACTTGTGTCCATAAGACACGAAGCTTTCACAGTGAAGAAATGTAATAACATCCTCTCAGAAGACAGCTATGTCAAAGTTAAATTACAAATTAACATTCCAGAGAGCTGCTTTATCTTTATCATCTGGGTTGATGTTTGCAGGGGACTGCTCCCATATCCTTAACAGTGTTCACCTTATCTAACATTCCATGCCAGAACTGCATGGCTTTTGATCATTCTCGAATACTTGACAGACAGTCACCTCTGCTACCTGTGAAATACTGATGTTTCTGTTGTTCACATCCAAGTTCCCATTGATTACTGGAAAACAGGATAATAATGTGTCTTATACAACACATTCTGAGATTACAATTTTCAGTCCTCATATGTAATTTGATAACAATTTAGTTAAGTCTTACGATTATGCAGTGTGCACTGAATGTACAATTTGACAACAAAAAACAGCTCTGTGCCCCACAAACAAGGTCAGAACCAGCTATCCTCACACACAGAGTTGGCTTGCAGTGGTCTGTGGTGCAACAAGCTCAAACTTCATGCCATTCACCACAAAAGTTTCTCTGTTTACTTAGTGTCATTATATACCTGCAGTAGCATGTGCTTTCAGCTCACAGTGGTGACTATGATGACTGCTGTCATCCGGTGTGTGACAATGTTTAACCACACCCTGAAGATGGAGGCAGCATATACTAAACTGCACTGCCTTGCATCCCAGAAAGACAGCAATATCCAGTTCTTGGTTCCAACAGTTTAAAATAAACTATCAGTCAATTCATCAAAAAGGAAACGTTGTGACCTTTTAAAAAGGGACAGAAAAACAGCATAGTCTTAGAAAATCTACTCGAATGCCACCTTGTCCACCACAAATCCCACATGGCAGCCCTATGAAGACAACTTCTTTTTGGTCTGTAATTTACCACAAATCCTAAGCAGATTAGCAGTAGCACATACTGAATGCTGCAGGACACACAGTTTCAGGACCACAGGTTCTAACCCACAGTTCTGTGTTGTCTTGTCGGCACGATGTAACCTCATCTGTACCGCACGCAAAGCTTTCGCAATGGCCTGCACCACATCTGTGTCTAACCCAGCACATGCTTTGCTTATGCTGCACAGAACTTGATCTACGGCAGTGCTATAAAATGGTGTGAACTTGCTGAAATTTTCATGCAGGTCCCTGAACTTACACACAGTGCTTAAGCAGTGTTGCTTAATAGTCCCTCTCACAACCGATGGACCCATACCCGAATGTTCTACCTGCCTCCCATTGTTGTTCCTGCTAGGGTCACTTCCAGTGATGGTGCTACATGAATTCTCAGGAAGCATTTGATATTGTTTGTGCCACTCCAGTAACTCTGCACGATTTGCCACTCCGCATTTCAAAGGATCACGCATGTTTTTCCCACTTCCTAATGTGAGATGCATCTGAAGGCTTCTTTCAAAAGAGCCTCCAACTCCTGTTACATAGGGAATGAAATTAGGCATCACTGTATGAGAAGCAGCAATGATGCAAAGTTTGATGGCACTATGACATGTGCAAGCATATTCATTACTTAATTCAGCTGTTGGTGCATGAAGGAAAAGTTGATGTACATGTGGTATTTCTAACCATGTACAGTCGACTTCAGGTTTTACATTGATTGCATTTTCTCTGGAATCATTCTGCTGCAAGTGAAACAAGGCTGAGTATAAGAAATTTACTTCTTCTGGAAGAACTCCGTGCAAAATGGCAATATTTAAACATCTTAAGCGAAAAAGTGTTAAGTCAGAAAATATAGCCGAAGACACAAGTAAAGTTTTTTCATGTTCACAGCCCAGACTTTTGTGATTAGAAATAAATCTTTCTACTTCACTCTGAATGTCAATATCATCAAAACATCCACTTTCTGGCGAGTCACTATCACCAAGCATTATAAATTGTATTCTACATAGACCAGGTGTTGATAGATTAATAGCAGGCCGACACACTCGATAACCCTGCTGGACACACGATTCAGAAAGTGGTTTGGATCCTCCATTCTTGTACTGACACAAGATAGAAAAATCTTTCAGTAAATTCTGTAGAGTGTGCTGTGTATAGGACTGCTTTTTCAATTCTGCAGTACTACCTGTGTTGGAAAGGATCCACTGACACAATAAAAATGATAAGGAATTGGATACAGGAGGTGGGAACCGAGTAGAAAAGAAAGTGTGAATAATTGTTTCAAAGCAAACAATTCTCTCTGTCAGAACACTGTCATCCATTGCTGGAAGCTCTGGCATCTGGCAGTGAGTTGAACTGAGCTGCAGACCTAACGCACCAAGCTGTCTTGCAACACGTGCTGGATTATCAAGGAATCTGCAATACTTCAATAATGATGATGTCATTATTATGAAATTCTTCACACCATCTCCCAATGATTCGTGGACTCTTCTAGCACAGTCAATAAGGATGTGTTGTTCAGGTTGCTTGGGATCTGGCTCTGCATAGACAGACGTTAAAATACTGTACCCACTGCGCATGATGTTGAACTGACCAGTGGGCCGCTGGACCATCACTGCTCGACCCTCTGGACCAAAAGCAACAGCAACAAGGAGCTCCAGCTCCTCAAGTGATGATGCAGGGTGCAGATCCTCACTCATTATTGATGATACCTGTTGCAGGAAAGTAATAACCACATTTACTCAATAAGGTTTGGGTAAATGTTTTGTCTATCACAATATGAAGACAACATGTTTTAAAGTTACTGTACTTTAAAAAAAAGTCTTTGTCATATTTGGATGCCATCTTCTGGAAACCAATTCAGTACTGTCTTCACACAGTATACATCTGCTTACATTAGCAGCTGCAATCATGTGACTGAGGTAGGAGGTCTGTCAAGTTGTCAGATTGGTGCCAAAGGTTATCATGCAAAATGATAGGACTTTGTGGATGTACTCCTGCTGTAACTTTTGTCAACCAATTATCTTGTCTCTATCTGAGTCACTCTCATCTGAATCAGTTCTTCAAGATCAATTCTAATCGTTCTGGAAACTTCTTAATCCACACAAAAACCCTGTATTCTAGACACTGTTTCATTTCAATATACTGTATTTACATAAACAATATATAATAATTTCATCCTATTCAATAACAATGCTCTCAACTCTCAACCTCAAATCTCACAATGATGCTTCTACTCACCTCTAGTGCCTCCCGTTTCTTTCACTGGCACTGTCCTGAAGTGTGTAGGCTGGGCAGTAATGGACAGTCCCGTTACTATCAACATAACTCAGTGCAGGGTTGGGGGCTGTGTTACGTTGACTGCCCAGTGACGAGTACCTTAAACAAATGTTACAGGTGTAGTCCACACATCACTGGGCAGCACAACACACTGCTTACTGCATCTGGTACAACTTGAACATAAGACTCATACAACAAGCTGAGGAGGTAGTGAAGAACTGATGAAATAGATGTACTGGAAGTATTTATGGTACTGTAAATACCTCCAATACATCCATGTGCTGCTCCAATTTAATATGCAACAATTCTGTCTGTTGCATACATTCACTCTACATGGAAGAATCCTATCAGTTCTTCCACATATGAAGGGGGCCAAATATTGTTTAGTAATTGTTTTTATACAGGGGACCGTGGTGGCACAGTGGTTAAGGTGCTGTGCTACAAATCGGAAGGTTGCTGGTTCGATCCCAGCTGGTGTCATTGGAATTTTTCATTGACATAAAATCCTTCCGATCGCACTATGACCCTGGGGTTGACTCAGCCTCTAACAGAAATTAGTACCAGGAGCATTTCCTGGGGGTAAAGGCAGCCGGTGTGTAAGGCTGACAACCTTACCACCATCCTGTGCCGTTGTCATGAAATCTGGGAACCTTAACTTCCTGGAACCCTCTGGGCCACTCCAGGCCTGTAATGGGACTGATTTACCTTTTTTTTAAATGTTTTATACAATGAAAATTAATGTACTCCCCTGTGATGGACCAGTAAGGTCCAAAACATGTAGAAGTTTAACATTTTCAAAAATATGATTGTGAACCTAATGACAACTGTGTGCATTTCTTGGTTAAAACTGTGGATGCCTTATGTGATTTTGTTGTTTTCTCTGTACATCTCATGTAACAAAGTAAAGGGTTTGGTGGCAGTCATTATCAATTTCACAAATAAACTGAGGAATACAATGACACATTGCTCTACAATGTGTCAATGTAAGGAAGTGTGATTTGGAATGAGACTGGGGGAAGATGCAGCGATAACTTGGGTGTATTTCCTTTGGTGATCCTCAGTCAAGGCCAGGAGGTGTGTGTGTGTGTATAGTTCTCATCATTTAATAGCCACACTTGGTACATTTCAAACAACTTTTTATGCCTGTTACATTGAATATGGCATGAGTGAAAAGTATGCTTCAGTATTTTCCCACTGCATCTGCAAATTCCTCCAGGCTTTATGTTCATTTACTGCTGGTATAAATTTCCTATTCAAAAGCTAACCAGTTCACAGGTATTGCAATGTGGAGTCAGAAATTACTGTCTTTTTAACTTCATCAATTAGACATAATGTAAAATGTCTCTAGGTAAAGAACCCACACCATTATTTTATAATATATGCCAGTTTTATAAAATATACCTTTATACATACTGTAATAGGACTTTCAATGGACCAACATGGACAAAAATTATATATTTTGACAAGCTTCATAACCCCATAACAAATTTCACCAACATTCTACACAGCAAATTTGACATTCAGAGGACCGTGCATCTGGTATATTCTTATAATAAAGCCAATGAGATGCACTAATTTCTCAAATTTATTTTTGGAATAGAACTGTACATGTTTTGGACAGGTTTTCTGTCCATCATCAGGAGTCTCAGCAAGCAGTCAGCATAACCTGTATGACATATACCTATTGCTGTGTGTACAGTACTAGACTCCTGATGATGGACAGAAAACCTGTCTTGCAACAAGCAGTCAGCATAACCTGTATGACATATACCTGTTGCTGTGTGTACAGTACTAGACTCCTGATGATGGACAGGAAACCTGTCCAAAACATGTAGAGTTCTATTCCAAAAATAAATTTGAGAAAATAGTGCACCTTGTTGGTTTTATTACATGAATTCTACACAACAGTCTCACTGGTAAAACAAATGAACCGTCCCCATAATGTTCATTTCATGCATGCTGTGTGCAGAACATGTAAAAACACAATTAAACTAAAATGACAGGCCTACACTAACATTTTCTGTCTATTCCCTGCTGACATCAGGTGACAGGTAACAGGGTGGATATGTGCCCACTCCCATGTCAGGTGTCTCCCAGTGCAACTGCTGGGTGTGGCAAACTAAACCAGTACACTTTCATTAACCTTCAGCATATAGCCTTATTAATTCCAGCTCTCTGTTGTCGCCAGAGCACTGTTCAATTTGAATACCCAACGTGTGATGACATTTTTTTTCAGATGCAAAGGACGTACATTTAAAGGAACACCGTTTTCTTGTTTGTCTGTTAAAGGCTTATTTAGAAACATGGAGAGAGAGAGAGAGAGAGAGAGAGAGAGAGAAGGTAAAGTGCACCCTTGTACAGGCAGTGAGGCTCTGTACAGGCCGTGCAGCCCATAGGGGGAGTAGAGGTATAGCTCTACTCTTTCTTGACCATGGCGCTGGAAGGGGGTGAGGGGTCAGCATCATGCCCTGGACACTCTTTACCCCGGGAAAGACCTGGTACCCATTGTACAGAAGGCTGGATAGGCTCCAGGGCTGGTCTGGACAGGTGCGGAAACTCTCGCCCCCCACTGGGATGGGAAACATGGAGAGAGGTCACACCAAATTACTGCCTCAAATAACTACTCCTAAACTGCCTCCATTACAGTCACTGTTGAACAGCACATATTTATAATCACCATCATCAAATTCTCAAGAAACTGGACAACTTTTTGATTCATTCCATCCTCCACTGCCCAGCAGGCAGTCTCTTAGTTTTTATACCTGCTTTCCTTTGGTTTGCCATTCATTTCTTTACACTTTGCAGTCAGGTTTTATATGAGTCTCACTATTATGAAGTCTGAATGCTCACCACCAAGATCACAAAAACCTCCCCATCATCAAATAACAATGTGATTCAGATCAATCCACTTCACCACTTTCACATCAGCTACACTTTAATGTGAGGTCTAACCTCTCACCTATGTCTTTTAAATCGTCCCTTGCCATAATGTACCCCAACCACAAGTTTATGTGAATTTCTTGTTTTTTCTCATATATGGTACACACATATCTGATAACCATAATGATACCTATACATGAAGATTACATATCATGCAATTTCAATCACTTCTATTACTTAATCTTTTGAAGGTTCAAAAATTCTCTCAAATATCATCAGTCTAGAGTAAATTTATATTTTACCTTTCAACACAACAAATTTATTAAATCCAAAAATGCATTCAACAAGTTTTGGTCATCTTTGACCATCTTCAGGCATTAAAGTAAAGGTAAATCAGTCCCATTAAAGGGCCCAGGATGGTGGTAAGGTTGTCAGCCTTACGCACCGGCCGCTTTTACCCCCAGGAAATACTCCTGGTACTCATTTCTGTTAGAGGCTGAGTCAAACCCAGGGCCATAGTGCAATCGGAAGGATTGTGTCAATGAAAAATTCCAATGACACCATCAGGAATCGAACCAGCAACCTTCCGATTTGTAGCATAGCACCTTAACCACTTTGCTACTGTGGTCCCCCAGGCATTAAAGTACACAACTTAAAACCCAAGTGGACATGTGTTAAAAATATTTTGCAATTTGTGAAATCTCACACATCTTACAGTTGTCATGGCATGGGATTAATACATATTTTTTGTTCCTTACTAATGCATGAATACATTGTTGGATTTAATGAGATTGTTATGTTTGATGGTAATATAAAAATTGACTGCTTGTCACAGCACAACAGGATGAATTCCATCACAATGATCAGTTATGTTCATCCCTATCAGTGTGCATTTCACATACAATCAGGGCATTTCTGAACTAACGTCACTCTGGCCTCAAGCACCGAACATGAAGAACATACAATAAGCAGGCAGTATGATTTTTTTACATTACTCTTCTTTTCCATTTTCTTTCGTTACATTCAACATCACCACAATTAGAGACATTAAACAGCCCCAGCAGATGATACAGCATTGCTGCCCAATCTATGAATCAAACCAGATTTTTTTTTTTTAATACATTTGTACTGTGCATCCTGCTATTATCAAAGTTTTTTATTATCAACTGATGCACAAGAGAATTGTTTTTAAAGGAGTATCAAAATTTACATTAAAATTACAATAGCTCCAACATGTTTCGGTGTGATCACCATCATCAGGGAGTGTACTGCGTGCGCTTGCTAAAGTTACAGTGTTAAACAGTTGGTTGAAATACGTCATTGTGGTTAATCTGGTGGTGTGGCTGCATATGTTATCAGGTGTGCAATGATAAACATCGCGTCATGTTATTTCACAAGTATTTTCAAAATTCCTTATTATTGTGGTACTTGACGTGATGTTTATATATTAGTGATGCACAAATCTACGAATGTTAAATTTAAATGCAAATGGTGGTTGCAACTTACATGACAAGGTAATCACAAGAACTGTTCCCGGTCTGAAACATGGATATCTGTTGCTGCAGTGCTTGATATTGGAACATTAATGAAGGAAGGGCAAGCCTCATTAGGCACTTCACGTTTCGTGTCTGCTGGACTCTGAACAGACCTGACACTCAACACTTCTACTGAAGCATCTGGCCTTTTTGGTTCTTGCAATATATTCATCTCTTTTACTCTCCTTTCATAGAATGTTCCAGATCTCTTTACTCTTCTCTTTTTCACATTCAGTTGTAAAACTTTCTTTGTTTTTTGTCTGAATAACTTTCGCCAATAAACATAAAGGCAGCACACAAAGAAGAAAACTAATGGTAATAAGGACACGATCAGGTAACTGATAAGTGCAGTTTTGTCCGTGTCAATGTTGAGTGGCGAATCTGGGATCACTATTGGAGGGTCCACATCAAAGCTGACTTCACAATGAAATGAAATACCAATATTAGCATACTGCTGATAAAAATGACTGCAAGATACTTCAGGTTCATACCCACATCCGTTTACATTTACATATAATGGCACTGAACTGTTCACATTGTCATCAGAGTCAATTAAACTAGAATTTGCTTTCATGTCACTGCTCATGTCTGCATATGAAAAGTTGTCTTCTGGACTCCACAAAGCATTAGTATCATTACCAGCCACAAAACTGGCAGTGTCATTCATATCTGTGGAATTGAATGTGTAGTGCACGTATATCTGTGAACAATTGTACACAGTTGCTGTGCAACTCTGTCTGCAAGATGTCCACAGACATTTTGTAGTGCCATTTAAATTTTTGACATCAGTGGTTACACATATGGCTGGCGTCAATTCGACAGACAGAGATAATATTGTCGAGTCTGTGAACAGCACCAAGGAAATGACAGCAACTGTGAAGCTGATTAATACGATAACTGAGCACAATCGAGCTTCCAGATCACGCAGCCAATCAGGTTCACGGCACTTACAGTATTTCACTCGACCCATACCGCATTGCTCGCTATTACCACAGAGAACTTATCACGTCACAAATACCTTATACAGTACAAATTAAAGTGTAATTTAACAGGAGCAGGAGAACAAGTTGTGTTACATCTTCCAGGCCACAGAATGCTATGAAACCAAGCCCCAATGTGGACTCATGACTAATTTATGTAGGTTAATGTGGCATGACTATAGCTTCCCCCACTCATACGTGTGTTTAAACTGCGACATAATCAATAATGTACACGTTTGTGGCATGTCAACACCATAGCAACCTTAAGACTGATCTATATCATGTCATGCAATGCTCCTGAAAATGAACACTGCTATGACCTTCAAGTCACACCCTACCAGATGCTATTGTGTAAGTCATCCATTGCAAATATTAAAAACCAGCAGAGCTGCAGAGACAGAAAATTGTCAACTGGATTAATAAAACTACAGTACAATTTCAATATGGCAAGTGATAATGTAATGTAATGCGTGGCTTGAAAGTGTTTTCAAGATAATATCTGTCAACTATACGTGACTACATAACCACCTAAAGAAATAAAAGAACAATCAGGTGAACAATGTAGTACTGTACCACAGTTCCAAAATACACACCCAGAAAACAGGCAGTATGTGTAAATGTGAATGTCAATAAATAACACAGCTGCAACTAGTAATCTGAAATCAATACAAGAAGGCAGTCAGGGTCATGCCACACCACATGGAAAATTCAGGGACTTATGTAAAAATGGCCTATCACAAAATAAGGCCAATACCCAGTGCATTTAACGAATTGGTCAGGGAAATAATATGCAATGACATGGACTATACATTGCCACATAACTCTAACACTCTATTACATTATCTTGATTCAGTCTCTTCTTACAACAGTGGACAATTATTCATTTGGTCATAAAATTCCCTCCTGTAAAAAGACAAAAATTTGACACAAAATTTTTCCCACATCCTTTCAGTTCAGTTCACATTTTCTAACCAAATTTTAATATTATCATTCCACAGAATCTCATGTTGACCAAGTGGCCTCTTTTGATTAGGTTATAAAAACAATGCTTTTTGTGCACTTTACCAATTTATCCATGCAACATGCCCTGCCTGTTTATCTCCATTTTGTCACCTTAACGACACTACTTAAAGAATACAAACTGTAAAGCTCCTGTCATGTAATTTTTTTCCACTCTCCTGTTACTTCTATTCCTAGATCCACCACCTCCAAATCAAAAGCCTCATTTCATTGCCTTTTAAATTTCGGTGAAATTCCCATCAAAGTGTCTCTGGAAGTCTTGAATATTAGACTGTGGAAGATCATAAAAGTATAAAATTTAACATAGAATAAGGGGCATGAGAGTCACTGAAATTTGACTTTAAAATATCTTTTATGATGTATGACTAGAATATTTCTGGTTACACAAATTCAGTGGCTTACCCTTCATCATATAGCCTGCAGTAGGGTACTGAGAGGTGTCGCAGGAATGTCCACACGTTTTGGTAACTCCAGTCCAGTAATGGGCTAACACGCATAACTTGAGGCCAACCTGAGTCTGACATCTGGAACATACAATCTCAATCTATTCTTTCCCCACAATTTTGCTACGGCTGGTCTGTGGAAGCAGAATTACATATACCACATGCCACTCCCTGCAAAGCATGTCTATTCCACGCACCTCACACCACACCATGCCATCCCATCCCACACTAGCACACAGAATTATGAAGTTGAATATATTGCTGTATTCATAAAAGCCCACCAATGCACCATACCCTGAGTCATACCAGTCCATTCCACACACTCACACTAGCTTTCACTCACAGCCATTTAAAGCTAATACTGCAATGCTACTAAAGGATCTGTCTTCAGGTTTCAAGAAAAATCTTGTCTATACGTTTCTTATCTCTCCAGTGTGTCTACTCCTTCCTGAATTAGTCGAGAGTCAAATAAATTACATCCAATTTAAACTTTAACAATGAAGAAACTAAAGTATGCACCTGAAAGGAATTCAGCGCTTCAGAGTAGGGGTCTGTTCTTCTTGTGCCCATAAGCACTGCCTTTAATTCAGGTCTCTCTGCTAATACAACCCCAACAGCACATTTGATTGGACCAGGAATTATCTTCAGCTGTAGGTTATATCTGAAATAAACATTCATAGCATTACAAGTTTCTTACGAAGCAGGTTTGAACTTCACTACAGATCAAAACAAAATCTGAAAGATGGCTTTCAGTTTGTATCTCCCATAGACAATTTCAAATGAAATCTACTGAAGCAGTTAGGGCGATTAAATATACTGACATATAAGACCTCCCTATTAAGTACCCAGTGTATGTAGTAACTGTACAGAGTGCATATAATATCAAGGTCAAATTGACCAGATCTAGGACATAACATAGTTCAAACTGCATCTCACACCAAAATTTTCACTGCTGATGATTTATCCTGTTAACTACAATATGAACTTCAAACATATTCCTTCCCTGGTGAGGGAAACAAATGTCACCAGCAGTTTGAACAGTGTAGGTACGATTGACAGAGTAAATGGTGGCCACAACTACCATTCCCTTGTTTTTGAATAAAGATGTTACATTTATGTGTATGCAGTGAATAAAATGACCATACTACTAGGTAATAAGTGTGTGTATGTTTATTTACATTCCCAAAACTATTCAAAGGTGTTGGCAAAGCCCATAAAGTTTTTCTGGTGATCTTAATTTGTTACAGTATAGAAAGCAGTTTACTTCACATTCAAATTCAATTTTCTCCATTTTTCAAATACTAGTTGCGGACTAGTACATGCCCCTAGGAACAGATCCCATTAAGACAGTAAAATTTTATATCAAAATTTACTGATGTAAACAGCAAGTTCACTCATATGGATGGATGCAGACTGATGGGCAGGCATAACCATCAGATTGTGTGGTCATTTAACACTTCTTGCAAAGTTGTTACTTCTTTTGAAAAAAGTAACAGCTACAAACAGAACAGAAGTGAAGTCACCATCATACATTTGGGTGTACAAATGGAATATCAAAGATCTCCAAGACAAAAAATGAGAAAGCAGACTAATATGAATATTGAGATGCCACAAAGTGGAAGATAATTCAGATGATATTACTGTAAATCAGCTTGCTTCTACAGTCTGTGGGGCACTTTAACAATACCTTTTCACTGACTCAGTGATGAATTCTTCAACTTCAGGAAATGGATCCTGTGACTGTATGTAAACAGCATAGAGCGGTT
>Ga0123353_10003267_pt1 | contig 20466 bp, 11 predicted proteins | sample TergutLab28metaG_3_FD_92763 | JGI IMG/M metagenome (GOLD analysis project Ga0123353, IMG submission 92763) | Labiotermes labralis P3 segment gut microbial communities from Petit-Saut dam, French Guiana - Lab288 P3 | ecosystem: Host-associated > Arthropoda: Insects > Digestive system > Gut ... | reverse complement strand
CACCAACGGGATTTCGCTTTCCGGCAGGGAGTCGTTTAAGTATTTTAAGAAAACAGGACATTCTGCGGTTGGGTTGTAGTTGCCGCCAAGCCGAATGGTTGACAATATTTTGGGGTCATGTGATTGAAGTTCATCGGTCAGCACGTTGTACAAACCGTTCTTGTAATTCAACAAATAGGGATTTGGGTTGACTTCATGCACATCTTTGTCAACCTGCATCCGCCATTGCATCTCCGCATCGGCTATCTGATGATATGTTTTGTGCCTGTCGATTTTCATGTACCTTCGTACATAATTCATTGCTTTGAGTTCGCTTTTTGCTACATAAACGCCATCTTCGTAAAAAAAGTAATGTTCACCGCAGAAAAATGCCGGAGCGTTCATCGTCAAATGGTCTGCTAACACACCGGGCATGAAACGTAAGCCGCCTTTTTCGGTGATTTCATACCAATGGGGCAGTTCTTCGCCTTGGCGGTTCAGCTTGGACTGTTGATTTTTGAAGAAGGCACTGTATGATTCTTTTTGGTAGGAAACAAGCGGCTTCACATCAGCGGCTTTCAGTCCGAATTTTGCTTTCAGTTCGTGATTTATAAAGGCATCGGCAAAGTTGGTGTCTATGTTGTACAAATAATCATTTATAAATTGCCGCGCCGTGTCTATGTCATCCAGCGGATTATTCGTTACATTACAAACATCAAGCCGTTTGCGAATTTCTTCTTTGGTGAGGGGGAAATACGCCAGCCCTGCCGGAGATTTACTTTTGCACGTTCCGTCCTTATGCCTTGAGCAGACAAAGCCGCTCTGTGCGATTGTTGCACACATCATGGGTTTTGTGCCGGATTTGTGGAAGTGGTTAATCTTGGCTTGGGTCTGCTGGAACGAATATTTTGGGTATGGCTTTGACAGCTTATGGATTGCCGCTTCGCCGCCTTCGAACAAGGCGAGGTTGGTAATCATTGCGTACCAATCCGGCTCGGACAACGTCTTTGCATTTTTCTTGCAATGTTTTATAAAATTACAACGAAGCCCACAGAGCATCAATCCCTTTTGTGTGCCACGCTCCTGCACGGCAGAAATAACTGTCGGTGCATTTTCTTCCACAACAACAGGCAGATGTTTTTCCAGTTCTTCTTGGGAATATCTCAATTCGGGATTGTATTTCAAACATTCTACCAAAAAAGGCTCATCCTTACAATGGTTAAATCCCGGCAATCTGAACACTCGGCTCTCATTTACGCATTTTGGGTCGGCATCAAAATGTGCAATCAAGCCTTGCTGGATGCGCCGAAAGTCTGAAACTTTCCCATTTTTTATAAGCCAGTAGGTGTGCAGGGAGTTTTTGGATTTGACCACCAGCGAAGGTTCGAGTGGAAATGCCTTAATCATGGCGAGTTGCTCTTCCAACGAAAGTTTGTCATTCTCCATGAATTGGGCATTTATTCGCTTTATGTTGGCATCGGCATGACCGCCAAAATTTATCACAAAGAAGATGCCACGGTTTTGTTCGTTATGCTTATGTAAGCTGTCAGCAAGTTTATCAAAATGCCCCTGCGTAGTATCCAGACTCAGCCCGGAAAAAGCACTGCCCGGTTTATCGCTGAACACGCGAAAGCAAACATTGTCCCCGGCATCGAAAAACGCGCCAAGGAATTCTTCGGTGGAAATCTTGATTGGTTCGAGTGAATAATTACTCATGGGAATCCTCCATCATTTTTATTTTGCCAAACAATACTGCTGTAGATGGCTTGGTTACGGTTGGCATAAATTTTTCAAGAAAATAACGTGTCCGTGTGTCCTTTTAATAAAAATCTGCGACGTATCGTAAAAAAATATCGTTATTTTTTAGCTTGTTCGCCTGTACATTTTTAGGTTTTTGACCGTATTTTTGCACAAATGGGCAATTGTTAAATCGGCTGTGCAGTTTGTACCAAGCGGATTTTTGTAATTCACAGCTTGGCTCTCAAATCGTATAAATAGGTTTACTGGACACGCATCCCTCCCCGTTGGATTCAAAAAAAGCCCTGTTGCATAAATGATATGCACGGGCTTGTGAGTTAAAATGTTGTCCATTTCGATTTTCTGCACGTATTTTCCGCTTGGAGTTTGTACACTTTTCGAGCGGATTTTTTTGCGTGAATTTATTTGTCATACGAACAAGCAGGGAGAAAATAACCTATTCATAACGACAAGCCTCTGTAAAAAGAAGGCTGTATGTGTGGAGGTTATAAATGGAAAAGGTCGCCACCGTAGAAGATGATTGCATCATCGAAAACGGACTCGCCTCTACCACAGAAAAACAAATTGGAAATACTGTGTACATAATAACATCGGAATGCTCACCCACCGCAACGGAAACCCTTAAACAAAAACTCGAAAGGATACTAAAGTGCAATGTTATGGAAACAAAAAAGTAGCGAAAACCCTCGGTTTTCAGCCATTAATTTTCATTAGAAAATAGGCAGAATTAACTTGATTAGTGGGGAAACGGACGCTAACATGGACTACTGCTTCCTATATTATGGCGGCAGATTCTGCGTAAAAAGAGGTGAGATTTAGTGAAAAATGTGCAAAATGCAAAACACGTAATCAACAAGCCCACAGAAAATAATATGCCCGACAAAATCACAGCACTGTACTGTAGGCTGTCTAAAGAAGATTTACAAAGCGGAGATAGTAATTCTATAGTACATCAAAAAGAAATCCTCACAAAATATGCGCGTGACCATCGTTTTGGAAACACTCAGTTTTTTATAGACGATGGGGTCTCGGGTACAGTTTTTTCGAGACCGGGGCTGGATGCCATGCTTGAGGAAGTCAAAGCGGGTCGGGTAGCCACGGTTATTATTAAAGACCAATCGCGCATCGGCAGGGATGTATTGGAAGTTGGGCTTTTGAAGCGAACTTTCGACGAATATGATGTGCGCCTGATTGCCGCAAATGACAACTTGGATACAGCACAGGGATTTGATATAATGTCAATATTCCGAGATGTTTTTAATGAGTGGTTTGTGGCAGATACTTCCAAGAAAATACGTGCTGTTTCAAAAGCAAAAGCCTTAAACGGAAAGCACCACAGCACTCAAGCCCCATATGGCTATATGCCGTCAGCCGAGGACAAACTGGTTTGGGCGATTGACGAACCAGCCGCTGAAATTGTAAGGGACGTTTTCAAAATGTACATCAGCGGATTGGGTACTACTGCAATCGCTAAAAAACTTCGGGCAAGGGGCATAAAAATTCCCACCATCCATAAAGCGGAAAGGGACAACAAGCCCCCAAGAAAAAAAATAAAATATTCCGAAACGCACTGGACAAACGGCGCGGTCATATCCATATTGGATAATTTGGAATATACGGGTGCGGCTGTCATGCAGAAGATTTCCAAGAAATCTTATAAAGACCACAAAGCTTTCAAGCGACCAGAAGAAGAATGGGTCATCCACGAAAATGCCCATGAAGCCATACTCAGCAAAGAAACCTTCGAAACCGTAAAGCGGTTACGCCAAAGCAGACGAAAACCCTCTAAAACAGGGGACTTGGGAGTGCTAAACGGTCTCATGGTTTGCGAAGATTGTGGTGGAAAGCTACATCTTAAACGCCAAGTCAAAAAAGGGAAAGACGATGTAAGGCTGGAATATAATTATTACGAATGCAAAAACGCACGGCAATTCAGCGAATTTGCCTCATGCGAATGCCATGCCATAAAACGTGAACCCCTTGAGCAGTTGGTGCTTGAGGACATCCAACGGATTATGAAATTGGTAAAAAAGGACGAGAGCGGTTTCGTAAATATGGTGACCGCCACGGAAGATAAGGAACGCAAGCAGTCTGTCAAAAAAGCCGACAGCGAATTAACAAAGGCAAAATATCGCATAGTTGAATTAAACCGCATCATTAATCGTACATATGAAGATAATGTCAGCGGAAAACTTAGCGATGAACGCTTCGCACAAATGCTCAGTGACTTTGAAACCGAACAAACCGAATTGAGGTCGCTGGTCGCTGAATTGGAAGAGATAGTTGGCGAGGCAAATACGCAAACCGAAAATGCCGACAGATTTTTGCGATTGGTGCGTTCGTATACCGAACCCACGGAGTTATCCGGGGAAATTGTCCGAGAGTTTATTGAAAAAATTGTGGTCGGCAAAGCAGAACATTCAAACAGAGGGTATCGCTTCAAAAAGCAAAGGGTCAGAATAGTGTACAGCTACATCGGGGAATTTACGGACAGGGTAATGGAAATAACGAGGAATAAGTAGCGGCGTAGGGTCAATATAAACTCTGCGCTGTTTGATTTTGGGGCATACGCACATTAATGGGCAATTTTAAGAAAAGCCCATGCCGTGATTTCGTTGGAAAGATAAACGAAACGCTGGCATGGGCTTTAACATTTATGCAGATAGCTTGGCATATACTTTTATGAAATACATTTTTCAAAGTGCGGAGGTAGAATATGCTGACTAAAATTAACGCAAACGAATTATGTTATTGCGGAAGTGGTCAAAAATTTAAGTGTTGTTGCCGGGACAATGATAATGGAACGATTATCCCTGCTGAAGAAAATCATCAAGCAAGATGGGAAGCCCATGCCGACAAAATTTTACATGATGTCGACAAAAATTATGAAATCAAAAAAATATTTTTCACATTGCTCGAATTAATAAATGGTTTAAAGTGGCGCGGCGCGTGTCATTTCGCTTCGCCTGTGCTTTGCGGGCTTTTCAGGGGAATTGGCTTGAATGCAAATGTATGCACAGGAATTGTTGCAACTTACGAAGGATGCTTTAATCATTCATGGGTTGAAGTTGATGATAAAGTATATGATGCCACGATATGGCTTCAAACGAAAGTCTTGCCGGATAATGCACCCATTATAGCAAATAGAAACTTAGAGACAGGAGAAGAAACCTCTTTGCTATATGGCATAGATTGGTTACCACTCGAACCAGATGTAAGCGGCTTGTTTGAAATGCCATTTTCTTGGGTTGTAAATGTAATGGTGAATGGAGATAACGCTCCACTTGGAATGATGGTAGGTGATGCGTTTATCAAAATCATTCAAAGGCTGAATTTTTTATATGGGATACATTATGATATACCTGAATTGTTTAAAAAACTTGTTGATATGAAATATACATATGCGAATAGATATCCCGTTGATTCACAAATTGCAGGGCATACATCTTCGCTTTTAAGTGGCTTATTAGAAGGAATGTAGGAAAGCGATGCCGTGAACACCACAGGCAATAATGTCAAATTGATTTTTTCTGAAGATGGTGTTTGTAGGTTTGAACAGGGAACGGAAACAAAATCTCTATATTGGCATTTCACGAATAATACGATATTATTATCAATGAACATTGAATTTGCCGAGGATGATATTTTCGCAAAAATGTATGACTTGTCATCAAATATTGAAGTTTCACGGATATGCTTAAAATCGGATAGGTTTGGCTTGCTTTATAAACCTATGGATTTTTTCTAAGTTTCGTAAAATCAATGCTATGGAAAGAACCCCGTAAATCCGGCGTTTTAGGGCTTGTTTACGGTTGTCGTTAAGTTGTATCGTCAGACGATGGCGGGGATGCCGAATCAAATTCTATCGGAAACCAGCGGGAAATGCTCCGGCGTTTTGCCAAGGATAACAACATGAAAATATTTTCCGAGTATGTGGACGATGGGATTTCCGGGACCACTTTTGAAAGACAGCAGTTCAAGCGGATGATTGACGATATAGAAAATGATAAAATTGGGATTGTGCTATGTAAAGACCTTTCCCGGCTTGATAGAAATAATGCCATGGTTGCTTATTATACCGAGATTTTCTTCCCGCAGAATGATATTCGTTTTATAGCTTTGAATGATAATATCGACACTCTTTATGGCGAAAACGAAATTATGGGTTTTAAATCCATAATAAACGAGTATTATGCACGGGATATTTCAAAAAAAATCCGTTCAAGTTTTAAGGTTCGCGCCCAAAAAGGCGAATTCACCGGAACATATGCGCCATACGGTTATTTGCGGGACCCCGAAAATAAACACAAACTGATTGTGGATGAATATGTCGCAACGCATGTAAAAAAGATGTTTGCATTGGCGGCGCAGGGTGTTCCGGCGAAAACCATTGCTGGGATTATGACAAACGATGGGATTCTGATTCCGAGGGCATATTCACACCAGCGGACGGGTAAATGGAAAAATATGTTTAATGCAGATTTTCCCACACTTTGGAATAAGGGCTGTGTGCAGAACATTTTGAAGAACCGTGTTTACATTGGGCATATGGTGGGCGGCAAGCAATCCATAAAAAGTTTCAAAGTGAAAAAACTGGAAAACGTGCCGGAAGAAAATTGGATTACGGTTTGTAACACACATGAAGCCATCATAAGCGAAGATGAATTCTGGCATGTGCAAAAGCTGACATCCGTAAAAAACCCAACCAACGTAAGGAAGGGAGAGAATGTGTTTGTCGGGAAGCTACGGTGTTCATCCTGTGGGCGAAACCTTGCATACCAAAATTCACAAGGCAGACATAAACACGGTAGTTTTTGTTGTAACCGTTACCGCCGCAGTTCAAAATTGTGTACGTCACACTATATCGGCTATCCTATTCTTTACGATGCGGTATTGAATGACATCCGTAGGCTGGCTGACATTTGCGGTCAATCGGAGGATGATTTCAAGGTATATGTTAAACAGTTAGCCGATGATAAAAACGGTGCCAGCGAAAGCCATAACAAGAAGGAATTGGAAAAGGCAAAGGTGCGGTCTGCGGAATTGGATATTTTTATCAAGCGGCTGTTCGAGCAGAATGCCCTTGGCGTAATCCCGGATGATAGATTCGCAATCCTGTTTGGCGATTATACAGCCGAGCAGAAGGGCTTGCAATCCGTTATTGATGCGCTAAAATCACAGCTTGATAAGCAAAACTCCGAGACTGAAAACATGGAAATGTTTTATGGGCTTATAAAAAAATTCACAGATATTGAAAAGCTGACCACCGGGGTAATATCGGAGTTGATTGACCATATCGTTATTTACGACAGTGATGGCGGGACACCACGGCGGCAGAAGGTGGATATATTTTACCGCCACGGGGGATTAAAGGAAATACAGGCATGATTTATTTTTTTGATGTTAGTGCTTCGCTATAAATGGGTTACTTGGACGGCTTCTTCGGGTTGATTGCGGGCTTGGTGATGCTGATCCCCTTTTTTATCCACAGCGGGGTGGGGGGCGTGACGGTTTTGATGCTGGGTTTGATGGGCTTCGGGTTGTTTTCTTCTTGGGTCAACCTGCGGTTCTTCTTAGTTAAAATCCAAAAATTGCTAAGCCCCGAAAACGAAAAGGAAAAAAAGTTCGGTTATATGTGGTATTTCATACAAAACATTAACTCCGTTTTGATGAAAACCACCCGCATCTACAACGCCGCACCGTTGATAAAACAACGTTTGGACGAAGGTTTGCCCGAAGAACACGAGTTCTGCCGTGCCTTTACGCGGTACCAAAGCGGCTCGGCTTTCGTTAATAGTCTGTCGGGCGGGGTGCTGCTCATCGGCGCGTACCTGTTTGTGGTGGCGCGGGCGGTGGCGGGGGTTATCCCCATCGGCAGCGTGGTGGTGTACGCGGGCACCATCCACCAATTGACAAGCCGCTTCTTCGATATGACGAACAGCTTCGCTTCCCTCGTAGACCAAACCAATAAAGTGCAGAGTATGCTCGCTTTCATGGAAATGGAAACAAAGCAAGCCGTCGGCACCCTTCCCGTGGAAAAAAGGCGCGACGGCGAATACGAAATCGAATTCCGCGATGTGGCGTTCAAATACCCGGGCAGCGAATTCTACGCGCTCAAGAATTTTAACCTCAAGCTCCACATCGGGCAGAAGCTCGCCATCGTGGGCATGAACGGCAGCGGCAAAACCACCATGATTAAACTCCTGACCCGCCTGTACGACCCCACCGAGGGTGAAATTACCCTCAACGGCATCGACATCCGCAAGTACGACATGCGGGAATACCTGCGTATCTTCTCCGTCGTGTTCCAGGACTTTAAGGTGTTTTCTTTTACCCTCGCCGACAATATCGCTTGCGGTGACAACAACGGCGCGGACTTCGACGAAATTGCCGCCACCCGCGCCCTCAACCGCGTAAGCATGACCGAACGCCTGTCCGCCATGCCCGACGGTTTATTAACCCATATGTACAACGATTATGACAAGGGCGTGGAAATTTCCGGCGGAGAAGCGCAGAAAGTCGCCCTTGCCCGCGCCCTTTACAAAGACGCCCCGTTTATCGTCCTCGACGAGCCTACTGCCGCCCTCGATCCTATCGCCGAATACGAAATCTATTCCATGTTCAACCGTTCCGTCGCGGAGAAGACCGCTATTTTTATCTCCCATCGTTTGTCGTCCTGCCGTTTTTGCGATGATATCGCCGTTTTCCACGAAGGGGAACTTATCCAGCGCGGTAGCCATGATGCGTTGTTGCAAAACGAAGAAGGCAAATACCACGAGTTATGGAACGCGCAAGCGCAATATTACCGGGAAGCGGGTTGATAATGAAACCGTTCCGCGGGGGATGGGTGGTTGTATGAGTTACTTAGGATAACGGATGACAGTCGGCGAACAGTTGGGATTCGCTCCCTTGAAGGCGAAGTCGGTCGCCGAATCCCAACCGTTCGCCTTCGGTCCGGCGTGTCGCTTTTATTATTTGAAATCGTTCATCCCGTTGTTTTGCTTGCTTTACAACCGTGCGAGGGTTTTATTATTGAATGGGAAGCGAAAAATAAAGAAGCAAAAAAATAAATAATTTAAAAAGCGGGACAAGTTTTGGTATAATGTACTGCGAAAAAATTATGTCCGCTTGCGGCAAATATTAACGATTAAGGAGAAGTCGGTTTTTAATGGAAAAATTTTTAGGCAATGAGATTATGTATCTGCACTCCCCTAATATTAACGTTTGTTTTAAAATACGAATTGATATTAACTTACCGGATGATGTTTTTCACAATGTTGTAAAAATGGTGGAACACAAACACTCGATGCTGAAATATGTCATTAAAACTAACAACGATGGGCAAAAATATTATGAAGCAAGCGGTGGCGTATCAATCCAATTTTATACGGCAGATGAAACGGATTGGCAAAAATGGCGTGATGAAACGGACAATATACCTTTCAAATTTGAAAATGAATCACTTGTTAAAATAGCCGTAATTCAGGGGAATGGATATTCTGATATTGTCTTTTTAGGGCATCATATTTTGGGGGACGGCATAGGATATTTGAATTTGGTACGCGATTTTCTTTGTGCGCTTGACGGAAAAACAGATAATATTGTTTTGGAACTTCCAACGAAGAACCAATTAAAAAATAAAAACAGCGGATTTTTATTGAAACTTTTTGCCAACTCCTTAAACAAGAAATGGGAAAAAATGAATAAAAATTTTACATATACGGAATATGTAGAATTTTTTAAACAATATCGTTCGGAAAATCCGGCAAAGGTTTATTTGGTTGAAACCGACAAAGAATTTTTACCGGAGTTAAAAATGAATTGCAAAGAACGTGATATTACGATAAACGAAGCTATTGCAACAGCTTTTGTACGCGCTGTCCAAGCACACAACGGTGAAAATACAATTCACATGGGTTGTGCGGCAAGTATAAGAGAAGAATTGGACATACCAATGCCACATCACATGGGAAATTGTGTAACCGGAGTTTCAATAAAAATTAAAAATGCGCAAGATACGCCTATAAAATTACGTGAACAATTAAATAACCCTAAGAAGCGATATCAAGTCATACATTTACTTGATAAATTGCAAAAACCGCTTATTGAATCGGTTATGTACGCGGCATACGGAAATTATGAAAACCCTGTTTCCCAAAAATTGGCCGAAACGTTAAACGAACGAAAAATAAAAAAATCATTCGGTATTTCAAATCTTGGGGTACAAAATTTTGAGGGGTTTTCATTCAAAGTGAATGATGTATGGTTTATCAATCCCGCATTTCCGCAAAATTTTTTAACGATTGGATTTATAACGGTTGACGGCATAATTAAGTTTTGCTTGCGTTATTCGGGAATGACTGAGGCACAAATTGAAAATATTTATAATAATTTTATAATTCATTGCTTATAACCATGGATTTTCTTTGTAATTGAAATAATCAAACGGATGATTTTTATGTGTTTTTAATATTGTACGTTTGTTGTACGCTATGTGGGCGGAGTGACGAATTTATATTTTCTGAATGATGAGGGAAATAATGAAAATTGATATAAAAACTGCCCGACTTGGGCGCATGATACTTGAAATGATTTCAAAAAAGGATATGCCTTCGGATAATTTGCTGTATCAATATTATTATTCAGAGGGAATCCGGTTCGTAAAGGAGCATTTGAAACATTATGGTGGTTTTGAACTGACGATTGAAAAACTTAAAGATTATTTCGCTTCTCCCAATATAAATAATGTTTTTGAAAAGTCTATACATTTGGGTTTATCAAAAATGCATATCATTGATGAAATGTATTTAGATAAATTTGAAGAAACAATTAAATCCATTGAAATCGACACAATGAAAATGGTAGAAATGTATCTTCCGGTGGATCTTCTTTATCCCGAAATCAACGTATATCTCTTGTTCGGAATACGTGGAACAGCTATTGTTTTAAACAATAATATTGCTATTGATTTGTGTGATGATGGTCTATATGAGAACGGAAGAATAGAGACCGGTCGATTGCAACGGTTGCTTGCCCATGAAATTCATCATATCGGTGTTATGCTAAAATTTTTAGAATTTTCGAGGTCCATTGACGATGAAAAGGAATTGCAAAAATATTTGGTAATAGAAAATATCATAAGCGAAGGAATGGCGTGTTTCTATTTAACTCCCGATATTATCAACCAAAATGAAAAGCAATGGAACAAAAACTTAACAGATATTGATACAAAGATTGACACCCTTAAATTTACTCTTGAAAATTATTCTATTAAAGGAAATGAGATAGCCGAATTGCAAAACAACTTGTTTGACGATAGTTTGCTGGGATATACCATAGGGTATGTGATGATTCAAAGGATTCATAATAAAATGGGTATGGATGGCGTAATTGCGTTATTAACTGATTTCAATTTATTTGATATGTATGCGAAATTGGGCGAACTAAGAAGCAAACTAACCATTAAAACTTTAAACGGACAAGCCACAAGGCGAACAGCGTATAAGGGTAAGTAAAATCAGCGAACGTCAGGGCCCGTACAGAGAGAAGCGGTCGGGATTCAACGACCGACTTCGCCTTCAAGGGAGTGAATCCCAACCGCTTCCCGACTGTCCGTCATAAACCCGTTTTACCTGCTCTTACCCGCCGTCCGCTGTTTTATTTTCGCCGTCCGTTTCTATCCAATTAAGTTCCTTCTTAACCTAACAAGCGTTTCAGCCGCGTTTTCGAATTCAAAGTCGTCGATTTGTTGTATCAGCGTTTCGCTTCCGTGGATGCGGCGCAATTCGCCGAAATATTGGCGGCATTCGGGGCTGCCCATTTCAAGGAGCTCCGCTAATTTATCTAAAAATACCATCGCGGATTCGATATCGAAGGAACCTTCGGCGGGTTGGACTTCGACTTTTAAGAGCTGTTCATATACGGGTGTAAATTCCGCGAGTACGGCATTTAATTCCGTTTCCAATATTTTCATTTGGCTTGGCGAAACCGCGTTGTTTCCGTCCTTGAGGCCTTCCTCAATCACTTCGGCCGCGCGTTGAAGGAGGGTTTTGCCCAGATTGCCCGCGTTTGACTTTAATGTATGGGCCAGCCTGTGCGCCAGCTTGATATCCTTTGCTGCGATGGCGGAAGCGATGTCCTCGGCGATGGTCCGGTTTGAGCTCATAAAGTTGTGGATCAAGCGCAAGCGCAGCTCGTTGTCTTCGCTTTCACCGTGTTTATCGCTGAATTCTTGTATTTTTACCGGGGTAAAGTACCTCATCAGACAGTTCCAAAGCTCCGTACTGGTGAAGGGCTTGCCCACGCAATCGGCCATGCCGTGGTCCTTGTATATCTCGCGGTCGTCCGACATGATGTTGGCTGTCATGGCAACGATCGGGACGTTAACGTTAAGGGCGTTGATCGCATCGGCGGCGTCCAGTCCGTCCATCACAGGCATGTGCATATCCATGAAGATCAGGTCGAACTGCTTTTTACCTTTCTTTATACGTTCGGCGACCATATCCACACCGATTTTTCCGTTGTCCGCGACAACGGGATGCAGGCCGATACGCGTCAGGTGTTCGCATATCACCTGTTGGTTCATCGCGTTGTCTTCGCAGATGAGGACTTCACCTTCAAAGGTGGGGCGTTCGCGGTCGTATATGACGGTTTTCGTCGGAGCGGTGTTTTCATCGACCATGACGGTGTCAAACGTCAGCGTAAAGCTGAACTTGCTGCCGACCCCGGGGATGCTTTCCACGTTGAGCTTGCCGCCCATCAGTTCCACGATGTTGCGCGTAATCGTAAGCCCGAGGCCCGTACCGCCGTATTTGCGCGTCGTCCCGGTTTCCCCCTGTGTAAAAGGGTCGAATATCTTTGTTATTTGTTCGGGAGTCATGCCGATACCCGAATCCTTTACCTCGAACTCCATCGTCAGCGTATTCTCCGCGGATTCTTTAAGGACCGACAGCAGCTTGACCATACCCGTGTTTGTAAACTTAACGGCATTGGTGAGCAAATTGACGAATACCTGGCGCAACCTCGTCGGGTCGCCGACGGGTCGCATACGCATGGACGGTTCGGCGTAGAAGTACAGCGTAAGCCCTTTTTCGACCGCTTTCGGTAAGATCATCGCGCGGCAACTTGCGAACAGCTCGCTCATATCAAAGGGGATTTTTTCAAGCTCAAATTTGCCGGATTCTATCTTGGAAATATCCAAGATATCGTTGATGATTAACAACAGCCATTCGCCGTTGGATTGTATCTTGGTAAGGTAATCCTTTGTTTTGGGGTGGAGTTGGCCGTCCAAGGCCAATTCGGAAAAGCCGATAATGCTGTTCATGGGGGTACGGATTTCGTGGCTCATGTTCGCCAGGAAAGCGGATTTGGCGATCGACGAAATTTCCGCTTCCCTTCTCAGTACGTTGGCGGCCACGTAGGGGCGCCTCAACAGGAACGCGGCGACCGTGGCGGCAATCAGGCTGAATCCCATCAATACCGCGGCCATGATCCAAATGACGCCGGGAATTTCATCCCACACGGTTTGGTCAAGGGGCATGATCATCATGATAAACCAATTTTCCTGCGAGCCGGTGATGGGGCGGTAGGCGCCGATGCGGGGGATGTCCGCCACGCTGAAGCGTGCGACGCCGCGTTCGCCCGCGATGCCCCGCTTAACAACGGCAGCGATTTCCTCCAGCGAGGGGTCCTCCTGCGCCAAACGTACGAAATTTCTGCGTTCGGCCACCCATGCGTCCCGCGAATTGACGAGGATCGTACCCTCCGCGTCGTCCACCACGATGTGTCCGTGCCAAAATTCGAAATGCGCTAAGAAGTGGGTCAGGTGCAATCCATCGAAGGCTACGGCAAGCACCCACCCATCACCGATGGGTACGGACGCGTACATGACGAATTCGCCGCATGGCGCGTGCATGGTGGTGGAAAGGGATTTATAGTCCATGTTCGTAAGGATGCGGTTGGGGTCGAATTGGGGGTTGGCCAACGCTTTGTACGCGAAGCTCATAAAGTTCATGCGGTGCAGGTCGGCAGCCGGTTCCACGCCGTAATGCGCGACCAATCCGTTAATGTCGAATACGGCTGCGCCTATGTACTTTTCGTGGCCCGCGACGGTGGCTTCGAGTACGATTTCGAGGTCGAACCCTTCATATAACGTGCGTATGTTCCTCGCGGCTACGGCGGCTTCAATTTTAATCATCCCGATTTCCTTGGAGACGTATCGGTCGGCGATATCGACGGTAATCAACAGGTTCTCCTCCATCGATTGCCCGATGCTCCGCGTGAGGAATATATAACCGACCAACAAAGCCGACGCCACGATAACCCATGCGACCGCGATAATAACCAAAAAAAGCCGTAAGAAAATCCCTACGCTTTTTTTATCCGTTTTCCTACCCATGGTTGCCCTCCATATCCGTTACAAACAGCTTTATTTTCAATCACGGCGAATCAATCGCGCAAGTCTTCGGGGTCTTTTATTCGGGGAGGGGTGATTTTAAATCGTTTATCAGTACGCGGAGTTTATCGACGAAAACGGGGGTTGAGTCCTTTAATATATTCACGTTCTTCGTATGGCCGATTTCCTCGAGGGCGGCGGCGGTTTCGGACAGCTTCGTTTCACCCACATTCGCCAGCGAACTTTTGATGCCGTGTACGACGATGGTGAATATACGCAGAGCATCCTCGGTATTAAACTCGTCCTTTTCCAACAGACCTTCCAATAATTTAAGCGTCTTTTCCCCGTCCCGTATGAACGATTGGCGCAGGAAATCGTCGGTGTCCACCGGCCGGGCGACGTGCGTACGCGCGTTTTTTATCACGTCGGGCGGTTGTTTGTCGCGTATGAATTTATTTAATATTTCGGTTAGCTGGAATATATCGATCGGCTTGGATATAAACGCGTCGAAGCCGTTTTGCATGAATATATCCGATTGCCCCGTGATCGCGTTTGCCGTCAGCGCTACGATGGGGGCGTTGTAACCCATGCCGCGCAATTCCTGTATGACTTCGATGCCGTCCATCTCGGGCATCATATGGTCCAGGAAAATGATGTCGTATGATTTGCCTTTTTTAATGATATCGATGGCTTCGCGTCCGCTCATTGCCGTCTCTATCCGCAAGTTGAAAAAATCAAGGAAACCTTTGGCTACGTACAGGTTCGTTTCCACGTCGTCCACGACAAGCACACTGCCGTAGGGCATGGGCTCGCGCGATATCTTTTGCGCGGAGGTGTCGAAGCGTGGGTTAAAGCGGAAGCGGTTCAAGCTTTCGGCGGTTTCTTTACCGATGGGTAAGGCGTTAAGTGTTTTCTGCGGCAGGCGTACGGTAAAGGACGAACCTTTACCCAATTCGCTTTTCACCGAAATTTTGCCGTTCATCATGTGTACCAAATTTTGCATGATGCTCATCCCCAAGCCCGTACCCTCGGTGCTTCGGTTGGCTTCCATGTTAAAGCGCGAATATTCGTCGAAAAGCGCATCCACTTGATCCGGTGTCATGCCTTGCCCCGTGTCGTGTACGCCAAAGATAAGGACCACGCTGCCGGGTGATACCTCCGCATCGACGGACATGGTGACTTCGCCCATTTTCGTGTATTTAAACGCGTTTGATAAAAGGTTGTTGATGATTTGCTTGATGCGCAGTTCGTCGCCGCACAAGTAGCTCGGGACGGCTTCGTTTACGGCCAGTTTAAATTCAATCGGCTTGTTTACGTATCGGGTCGTGTTGATATAAGCGGTGTCCTTAATCAAATGGGTGACGCTGTAACGGGTAAGGTTGAGCTCCTGTTTGCCCGCTTCAATTTTGGAAAGGTCGAGGATGTCATTGATGATACCTAAAAGCAGGTCGCCCGAATTATAGATTTTCATAAAGGCTTGCTTTTTTTCGATGGGGAGGTTGTCATCTTGCAGTTGGATTTCCGATATGCCCAAGATGGCGTTGAGCGGCGTACGGATTTCGTGGCTCATACGCGCAAGGAAGGCGGATTTGGTTCGGTTTGCCGCTTCCGCCGTTTCGGCCATGGCTTCCAAGTTTTTATGTAATTGCTTCATATCTTTTGCGTAGTTGACGATTTGGATTTGGTTGCGGACTCTGGAGCGTACGATGCTGGGACTGAAGGGTTTGAGTATGAAGTCCGCCGCGCCAAGGTCAAGCCCTCTTTCCTCATCATGTACCGTGTTGAGTCCGGTGACGAAAATGACGGGGATATGTTTCGTCATCGAGGAAGCCTTCAACGCCGTAAGTACTTCGAATCCGTTCATATCGGGCATTACGATGTCCAATACAATAAGGTCCGGCAAGTATTTATGTGCCATATCGATGGCGCCGGACCCGTTTTTGATCATATAAATTGTATACTCTTGCCCCAAGATGCTCAGCAGGATTTCCAAGTTTGACTTTTCATCATCCACGACCAGAATGCGGTTCTTTTCGGCTGCGTCCATATGCAACACCCCATGCAGATAATGTAAGTTTTTCCTTTGCAAATGTACATTATTATAATGTAGCAATGATGTCAAGGTATGGGTTATGGTATATAATCGCCGTGCGGAGCTGTACGGTGAACTGACGGGGGTATTGTAAATTGCTGTTGATCATCCTTTATATTTCCTTCATCGGCTTGGGTTTGCCGAGCGCGTTGTTGGGTGCCGCATGGCCGGTGATGCAAGCGCAAACAGACGCACCCGTGCATTACGCGGGTATCGTTGCGATGTTGATTTCCGTCGGGATGATCTTCTCCGTTTTAATGGCGGATAAAATGACGAAAAAAATACGCCCGGGGTTTGTGGTGGCCTCGGGCGTATTCCTTATGGCGGTTTCGCTTTTCGGTTATGCGCTTGCCGATTCGTTTTGGCTGATGTGCCTGTGGGCGATACCGCTGGGCTTCGGCTCGGGTGCGGTGGACGCCGTCATCAATAATTACATAGCCGTGCATTATACTTCGCGGCACATGAGTTGGCTGCATTGCTTTTGGGGTTTGGGCGCGATGGTGGGCCCGTATGCGATGGGTTTTTTCCTCACGCGGGGGATGGCATGGAACTACGGCTTCGGTTCGGTGGGGGCGGCGCAGGTTGTTATCTTCGCATTGTTAATCGCAAGCCTGCGTTTTTGGAAGACTTCGGTCCCCGTTGCGGAAAGGAGCACGGACACACATGGCATACCCCCTTCAAAGGGGCTGTTGCAAATCTTACGCATTCGCGGGGTAAAGTACGCCTTGCTTGCTTTTTTCGGTTATTGCGCGTTGGAAAGTACGGCGGGTTTATGGGCGAGCACGTACCTTGTTTATGACCGCGGCGTTTCGGCGGAATCCGCCGCGTTATTTGCGTCGTTATTTTTTATCGGGATCACCGTCGGTCGGTTCGCCTCGGGTTTCGTATCGAACCGATTGGGCGACCGTAAAATGATAACGCTCGGGCTGATCGTAGTGCTGATGGGTGTGGCCGCGGTGTGGGTACCGTTTTTACCGACATGGGTGTGTTTGGCCGGGTTGGTTGTCGTCGGCTTGGGGTGCGCGCCCGTATTCCCTTCGCTTATGCACGCCACCCCCGACAACTTCGGCAAGGGTAATTCCCAAGCTCTCGTAGGTGTGCAAATGGCTGCCGCTTACGCCGGATCGACGTTGGTACCGCCGCTGTTCGGCGCGGTGGCGGGGGTTACGGGGATCGGTATCTTCCCGGTGTTCCTCTTTTTATTATTGATGGCGACGGCGGGGATGGCGATAAGATTAACAAAAACCGTACCGGCACTTTAAACCCATTATTGCAAAAACTCCGCAATCATCCTTACCGCTTCGTCAAAGTCGCTGTCCAAATACAGTACATCACGGATTTTTTCAATTTCGTCGTGTGTCTTGGCACTCCATGTTTTTTCCTTCAAGCGGTCAAAAGCGGCATACGCAGCATCGTCATCGAATTCCTTGCAAGCGGCTTCAATGAATTTTAGCTGTTCCTTCAAATAAGCCGTATCCTCTTGCAAATCCGCATCATCCGCGTCCGCGGCTTCCGTCGGTTTAAGTTTTATCAACACGGCTTCAAGCATCATGATCAGCTTGTTAACCGTTTCCGCGATAAAAACGGTATCATTTTTTATTCCGGCGTCCTCCAAAATACCCGCCAGTTCGGAAACCTCATGCTCCTTAACATTTGCCGAAGCGGACTTTACGGCGTGAACCGTTGTCGTAAACAGTTTTATGTCGCCGTTCGCGGCCGTTTCACGCAAGGTAAGGATCGCTTTTTCCATATCGCGGCAAAATATTCGGGTCAGCTTCGGGTTGACCGCGAGCATTTCCGGTTCCCCTTGCGCCGATGCTTCCGCTTTGTATTTTTTCGCTTCGTTGGGATGGCGGTCACGGACGAACTTATTCAAGACAGCGTTAAGGTGACGCAAATCAATCGGCTTTGCGATAAACCCGTCAAAACCCTTTTGCTTAAACATTTCGTCATTGCCGACCAGCGCGTTGGCCGTTAACGCCACGATGGTCCCCGTGTACCCATTTTTACGCAATTTTTGGGTTGTTTCGATGCCGTCCATTTGCGGCATCATGTGGTCCATAAATATCACGTCGTATTTGTTTCCGCCCTCCACCTTTGCGATGGCCGAAAAACCGCTGTCCGCCGTATCGATCTTTAAGCCGTAGGGTGACATCAATCCTTCCGCGACATACAAGTTCGTCCCGACATCGTCCACGACCAAAACACTCCCGTAGGGCATGGGTTCACGCGTTATCTGTAAAAATGAAGCCCTCCGATCGCCGGCAAATTTGAAATTGCGCAGCCTTTCGGCAAGCTCCGCGCCGATCGGCGGGCACGGGATCGTTTTTTGCCTTAATATGACGGTGAATACGCTCCCTTTGCCGTATTCGCTTACCACTTCGATGGTGCCGCCCATCATTTCGACAAGGTTCTTTGTGATGTTAAGCCCTAAGCCGGCACCTTCCGTTTCGCGGTTGGCTTCCGTATTAAAGCGCGAGAATTCCGAAAACAAACGCTCCTGGTCTTCGGGCTTTAACCCCTGTCCCGTGTCCTTCACGTCGAAGCGCAGCTCGGCGTCCGACCCCAGCGGCGCGTGGCTGATCGTTAACTTTACCTGCCCCGCGTCGGTATATTTGATCGCGTTGGACAGCAAATTGTTTAATATCTGTTTGATCCGCAGTTCGTCCCCGTACATCCGTGAAGGCAGGCTTTCGTTTACGTCCAACAAAAACTCGATCGGCTTTGAGCCTATGCGCACGATGTTAAGCTGTACCGCGTCGTTAATCAAACTCGGCATATCGTAATCCACCGGGTTAAGTTCCAGCTTGCCCGTTTCTATTTTTGACATATCGAGTATGTCGTTGATAATGCCCAACAGGTTGTTGCCGGAATTATAGATTTTATCCAGCGCGAAGGCGGAATCGCTCGGGAGATTGTCCTTTTGCAATTCAATCTGCGCGATACCGATGATCGCGTTCATCGGTGTGCGGATTTCGTGGGACATGGTAGCCAGGAAATCGCTCTTGGCTTTGTTGGCGCGTTCCGCGTCTATCTGCGAACGGTGGATATGCTTGGCGATATCGATGGTGCTGGTGAACATTTCGTCATAAACGCCTTCAAGTGCGGCGTCTTCGTTCAGGAAGTCCATATCGCCGCCGGTCATGGAATTTTTCGCCTTCTTGAAATTCTCCCGCAGTATATTCAACGCCTTAACAATTTCCATAAACGATTCGGAAACCTGGGCGATTTCGTCGTTCCTGCGGATACCGAGCTTGATGTCCAAATTTCCCCCGGCAACCTGTTTGGCGGCCTCCGTTAAAGGCTTTAAGGGTTCCAGCGACCTTGAAACGATAAAGAGCATTAAAGCGGAAGCTAAAAGTATGCCGGTTAGGGTAGGCCATAAAGACACGAAAATCTCAAACGCGATACTGCCTACCGCGTGGGCGTCAAAGAAGCAGATGATCGTCCAGCCCAAATTGGGTTCGGTGGTTATATAGGCGATTTTTTCAATGCCGGTTATGGCCGATGTATGGTTGAATATTTCATTGAGCGGGACGCGCCCGAACGCTTCAAACACGCCCAAATCATTGACGTGGCGGCCTATGTATGCGCGCCTGTTAGAAAAGAAGATCGTGCCGTCGCTGTCCGCGATATTGATAAAGCTGTCATAATCGTGGGTGGGGTCGCGCAGGAAGACCCCCAAGTCCTCCGTGTTGCTGAGCACGGCGACAAGGCCCGAAAAATATCCCTCGATCACCACGGGTTGGGTGAACAGGAAGTGCATACGCCCGGTATCGGGGTCCCTGGCCGCGGTGGAAACGTGGGAGTACCCGATCATCGCCGCGCGGATATTGCCCATAAACGCTTCGTTCGACAGGTTAATGCTTTCGCCCGCGGGGTATGCCGTCGCTACGAGGTTCAAGTTAGCGTCAAACACGAATATATTGGCGTAAACGAACACGCCGTCCCCGGCTTGGTTTAGGCTGTAGAACATCGACAGCAGCCTTCGCCTCAAATTTGTATGCGCTTGTTCGTCGCCTTCCAGCGTTTCCCGCACGTAGGGCATGGTGGCGACGATGTCCATGATCCGATAGGTATAATTCCTTACCGTTTCAAAGATACCCAAGGCAAGGTTGGCGTTGCCTTGCAAACGCTCGGTGATTAACGCGCGCTGCTGGTTTTGTATCTGATTTGACCTTACGAACACAACCGCCGCCGTCGCGGCTATGATGACAAGCACAAGCACAATGGAGATTTTCGT
>Ga0123353_10003266_pt1 | contig 20466 bp, 21 predicted proteins | sample TergutLab28metaG_3_FD_92763 | JGI IMG/M metagenome (GOLD analysis project Ga0123353, IMG submission 92763) | Labiotermes labralis P3 segment gut microbial communities from Petit-Saut dam, French Guiana - Lab288 P3 | ecosystem: Host-associated > Arthropoda: Insects > Digestive system > Gut ... | reverse complement strand
GTCGATAAACCTCACCTCGCGTATCAGAAAGGCTCCAAAGCTTCATGTTATGGACACCGGACTCTGTGCCTACTTACTGGGATGGCCAAATGGCGAGACGATAGAGAAATCAACGATGTGCGGTGCTTTTTTCGAATCCTGGGTATTCGCCGAGCTCTATAAGAGTTTTTCCTATGCAGGGCTCTCACCTCAGTTCTACTATTATCGCGATAATAAGAAAAATGAGATCGACCTCCTTATCCCCGAAGGCCTTACCCTGCATCCTATAGAGATAAAGATGACCGCATCTCCAAAAAGTGATGACATCAAGGCATTCCGAGTTCTCGATAAAGTACTTGATAAAGGCGGTATTGGTTATCATGTCGGAGTTGGAGCGCTCATATGCATGGTGCGTGAGCCAGTCACCCTTCAACCCAATGCATTTACCGTACCCGCTTGGAGCATCTGATATTCTGCACGTAGGTCGATCAGCAGAGTAACGAAGTTGATTGATGCGACCATCACACGACTCACATTTGGATCGCTCCGAGAGCTGACCTCGTTACTTTTATCACCGGTACGTCGATAACAAAAGCCAGTGCAAAAAAATAGTGAGTTCTAGCAGTGCCAAGCACATTACTCATAAATGCAGTTCACAATGCTAACTTAATGGCGAAAACGAACTGATCGAAGAGCGGGACCTATTGATGCTGGATAGAGTACGACACGTCAAGACAGATCTTTGCAACCGCTCGTGCCACAGACAGTGCAAAAACCATGGTTTGGCCGATATGTATGATACTGCGGTCGGCGGCGGTATAAGATAGTGGGGTAGAGCTCAGAGCGCTAGTAGCCGCTATTGCTGCCTGAGCTTGACAAGCAGGCTGGGTCTAAGGCACACCTCGTCGGTTCGACGAGGCTTAGACCCAGCAGCTCCAGCTTCTTCTTTCCTAATGCGACTTCTGCAAGCGCCAGAGGTGAGGTTGATCCCAGCGAGGCGCGCGGCGCCGAGTTGATGTGGCTTGCGATGTGGGCAAGCTCGACGCGGTCTACCCATAGAGGGTGCAGATCGTGTGGCAGTATCGATCCTGACACTTCCAGCACTTCTTGTTCCGGCATCCCATGCAAAGTCCTCTTACCGTGCAGCCATAACGATGTATGCACAGGTGGGTGTGCCGCTTGTTGAAGTTTCGTTTTACACTCTTGTCTATGCGGTTGCGCTTGATCTCGCGTGCGATCGTCGAGGGACTGTATCCCAGATCGGCCGCGCATCTACTCAGAGTAGCATTGCTCGAAAGCAGTTTATGGAGTTGTATACGGTTGTCAAAGTTCATTCTTCTATACTTCGGTTCGATCTTCTCATCCATGACCTTCTCCTTTCGACCGCCGAGAAGACCGCCGTATCGAATACCAATCTATCCATACATGAAAGGCAAGGCAAATGATCTGTGCCAGAGACAATGCATTCAAAGTTGCACTGACTTTGGCAATCGAAGTTTATCAACTGTTTGGCTTGAAATCATTGAAAAAGGCGAACGGAGTAAGGTATTATATAGATGCTGTGTTTGCTTCTGATAGACAGGATCACGTGAGCACGTTGTTTTCACATAGAACTCGTTTTGCTTCACCCATCATGATCGTGTGCATCTGCCTGTTCATCTGCCTTTTTTCAGCAACCTACGCATACGGGATCGATGAAGTTACCCTGAGCACTCTTGCCGGGGAGTCCGGTTTTGTGCTCACGGGCGCGACGGTCGATGATATCGATTGGGACGTCAATCCGCATGGTGGCTATAGCGCTACCTCCTCGAAATGTGTCACCTGTCACTCACTTCATGGTGCATCTGCGGCCGGCGTCAGTGGCGAAGCGGGCTCGAACGTCGCCCTTCTTCGCAGCTCGACCGGCTGTGCATACTGTCACATTCTGGGATCTCCCGCTTCTCCCAACGGAACGCCGGAAGGACGCCTCGAAGAAGCCAAGCATGTGTGGGTCTATCAGGCGACCGGAGGTCGTGCCGATGGCGTCGGCAGCGACGGGACCGCCGTCTCAGGTCACTTCCTCGGTGCAAAACTGGGAATTCCTGCTTCCACGAATAAGAATAGCGGAATACTGGGATGCAGCACCTGCCATGTCGTCCATGGTTCGGCCGCAAGCGCATGGCTCCCCACCGATCTTTACGATCTGTTCGAGAACACCGAAGCGCCCACAAGCGTTGCCGGCTACAAGTTCCTGCGCGCCAATCCTTCGCAAGGATGGCGTGACGCGGGAGATGCGCTCAACAAGGCGGTGCCGAACAACGTTGCTGAAGCGCATAAGATGTATGGCGCTGACAGCATCGATGAGGTCAATCAGTTCACGCTCTCGATCTGGTGCGCGAACTGTCATGATTACGCGTTCAACCCCGCGCGCGTTCCGCTCGAGGACGATACTTTCTCCGAGGAGGAGACCATGACGGTCTCTGATATCTACTTGGGCAGTATCCATACCGATAAGGGAACGAAGGCGATCTCGGACACTCATAAACAAGGTGTTGCTCACCGCACACCGATGCAGGGCCTCTACGCTGACAAGACCGGAGCGATGGAGTGCTATACCTGCCATCGCGCGGGTCTAAGCCCTCGAGGCGAAGCGCTCGACGCCACCGCGATCAATACTCTACCGGCGAAATATCAAGATGCCTTCACCGTCGGCAACGTGGATCTGCACCCCGAGGCCAGATGCGCGCGTTGCCACTATGGATTCGCGAATTATGCGATCGACAAAGAGCGACTTGCGGTAGGCGGGGACTCGGATTTCCCGCACAGCGCGACCGGACCGCGTGCATTGCTCGGCGATTATCTCTTGGCTGACAGCGCTGAACCCTATGATCATGCGATCATCACCGGTCAAGCGGTGCTCGACGCGCTCAACACCACCACGAATGTCAATTCGTTCCGCGCCGGTATGTGCGGGCGTTGCCATGTGGTCAATGATATGGGAGCGACCGGAGGCAAGGACGACAAGAATTGGATCGAGTTCACTCGTTCCTATCACTGGCTCGAGCATGCATTCTCTTCCGAGTGGCAACTTACTCCCGCCCTCGGTACGAGCGATCTGCATAGTCCGGGGGTAAACCCGTAATGGAGTTACGTGCTCCGCGCGGGTTGAGGGACTTCTTACCCGCCGAAGCATCCCGACGCGAACAACTCACTTATACGATCGGCCAGCTCTTCGATAGAGCCGGTTATGGTCTCATTGAAACACCCGTCCTCGAAGGTCTTGATGTGATCGAGACCGGACTGCACAGCTGTGCCGACGACGCATTCCGTTTCTGCGATATCGACGGGCGGCTCGTCGCGTTGCGCAGTGATCTGACGGTCCCGGTCGCCCGTATGGTCGCCACCCGTTTCACCGACATACCGGTACCCTATCGTCTGCGCTACTGCGCCGACATCTTCACCGAGCAAGAGCAACTGCGCGGACACTCTCGCCACAAGACCCAACTTGGGGTCGAGTTGATCGGCGAGGAGGACATCGAAGCCGACGCGGAGATCATCCGACTGGCGATCGATGCGCTGCGCGCGGTCGACCTCGAGTGCTTCGAGGTCCACGCCAACGGTGACCCCGCACAGATGAATGCATTACTGGCGCTCATAGACGAGGAACCGTATCGTACGCACATCATCGCTGATGAGACGATCGAGCGGGCTCAAGGCTATTATTCGGGAGTGGTCTTCGACCTATTCGCTCCCGGTGTCGGCTCAGCTCTCGGTGGAGGGGGACGCTACGACCACGTACTCGCCGATTTTGGACGCGACCTGCCGGCAGTGGGCTTTGCACTCGACCTTGCGCTGGTGATCGAGGCGCTCGATGCGCAACAGAAAAAGGGGCAAGATCACGGCAAGCTGCGGATCGCGATCCCGAAAGGTACCCTCTTTGCCGACAGTGTCACCGCGCTGAGCAATGCCGGACTCGATACCTCGGCGCTCGAGAAGACGGGTCGTCAGCTCGTCTTCGAGACCGACGAGGTGATCTATGTGATCGCCAAGCCGACCGATGTCGCGCTCTATGTGGCGAGCGGTGTGGTCGACTGCGGGATCGGGGGGCGCGATATCTTCATGGAGGCGGACTTCGATGTCCTCCAACTCGCCGACCTCGGATATGGCGCCTGCAAGTTCGTCGTCGCGACCCCCGCCGATGATACCCGCACGCTCGCGCAGCGCGCGCTCGATCAAGGGGTCGTTCGTGTCGCGACGACCTACCCACGCATCACGCAACGCTTCTTCGACGAGCGCGGCATCCAGATCGAGCTCGTCAAACTCAATGGGAATGTAGAGATCGCCCCACTGGTGGGCATCGCTGATGTCATCGTCGATATCGTTTCGACAGGTACGACGCTTAAGGAGAACAATTTGGTGGCGCTTGAGGATATCGCCACCTCATCATCGTGGTTCGTCGCAAATCCGGCGAGCGCGCGACTCGATCCTCGCATATTCGCTCTCGCGGACCAACTCCATCCCTAGATACGTAACGTATAATGAACGTACGTACACCCATCGATAATCGAGCGTTCGATCAGTGAGGAAGACGTGATGTTAAGAGAAATAAGATTAGAGCCCGGTCAGCTCCTGACCCCCGAGCTTCTCGCTCGATCGGGTGGCATCTCGGCAGAGATCGCTGACGGCGCGGCCCAGATCGTGGATGAGGTATGCCTGCGAGGCGACAAGGCGCTCCTGGAGTATACCGAGCGCTACGATGGAGCCGCTCTCGATGATATCCGGGTGAGCGAATTCGAGATCGCCCAAGCATATAAGCAGGTCGATGACGAACTCGTCGAGGCACTACGCTACGCGGCGGACCGGATACGCGATTTTCACTCACAGCATGTATCGGAGAGCTGGACGATCACCGACGATGAAGGGGTGGTACTTGGTAAGAAGATCACACCTATCGAGCGTGTCGGGGTCTATGTTCCCGGCGGGACCGCTCCTTATCCTTCCTCGGTGCTGATGAATGTCTTACCGGCACACGTTGCCAACGTCAAGCATATTGCGATGGCTACCCCGCCGTCATCTGACGGTACGGTCAACGCGGCGACGTTGGTCGCCGCCGATATCGCAGGGGTCGATGATATCTATAAGATCGGCGGGGCCCAGGCGATCGGCGCTCTCGCCTATGGGACCGAGACCGTCGATGCGGTCGACAAGATCGTCGGACCCGGAAATGCCTATGTTGCTGCCGCCAAGCGCTATGTGGACGGGGATGTCGGTATCGACATGATCGCCGGACCCTCAGAAGTCCTGGTACTTGCCGATGAGGATGCCGATCCGCGTTTGATAGCGATCGATCTGATGGCGCAGGCCGAGCACGATGTGCGCGCAGCGACCTATCTGGTCACGACCGACCCAACGCTTCCGGGAATCGTCTCCGAGGAGCTCGATAAGCTTCTACCGAACTCAACACGCGAAGAGATAACACGCGCGGCGCTCACCGATAACAGTCTGTGCGTGATCTGTGAGACGATCGAGGACGCGATCGCGGCAAGCGATGTGATCGCACCCGAACATCTCGAGATCATGACCGATAACGCACTCGATGTCGCCGAAGCCCTCTCTCATGCCGGCGCGATATTCGTCGGTGCTTGGACACCTGAGAGCGCCGGCGATTATGTCGCCGGTCCCAATCATGTGTTGCCGACCGAGGGCACTGCGCGATTCTCCTCACCACTGACCACCGAGGATTTTCTCAAGAAGACGAGTATCTTGAGCTATACGCGCAAAGGTCTCAAGCGCGATCAACATGCGATCGAGAAGATCGCGGATGCAGAAGGCTTCTGGGCGCATAAAGAGGCGGTCAACATGAGGTTCTCTTCATGAGGGTGGCGACCGTCAAGCGCGAGACGAACGAGACGAACATCATGCTGATGCTCAACGTCGATGGCTCCGGTGTGGTCGATGTCTCGACCGAGGTGCCTTTCTTCGACCATATGCTCGACGCACTGGGACGACACGCCGGCTTCAACCTGACGGTCGAGGCCAAAGGCGACGTCGAGGTCGACGCGCACCACACTGTCGAGGATGTCGGCATCGTATTTGGTCAAGCGCTCGCCAAGATTCTGGAGGACAAAGCGGGGATCACACGATTCGGACATTCCTTTATGCCGATGGACGAGGCGCTGGTGCTGGCCGCGATCGATATCAGCGGTCGAGGCCAATGCTATTATGCGGTCGATGTTCCCATCGAGATCATCGGTACGTTCGATACGACCCTGGCGCAAGAGTTCTTCGTCGCGTTCGCGCGCGAAGCAGGGGTCACCCTCCATATTAAAAGTTTTGCTGGGAACAACGCACACCACCTGATCGAAGCGGCATTCAAAGCGGTCGCGCGCGCGTTGCGCATCGCGCTTACGATCGATCCGCGCGTCAGCGGTGTGCCCTCAACGAAGGGAGCACTCTAATGTATGTCTTTCCCGCAATCGATATGCTCGACGGTAAAGCGGTCCGCCTTTTCCAGGGCGACTATGACCAGGTCACCGTCTATAACGATGATATAGTCGCGCAGGCAGGCATGTGGGTCGACCAAGGAGCGAAATGGCTCCATATGGTCGATCTCGACGGCGCGCGCAGCGGGCGATCGGTCAACCTTGAACACATCGCGGCGGTCACCCGGGCATTTCCCGATCTGTTGGTGCAGGTAGGTGGCGGTATCCGCACGCTCGAGACCGCACAACGTCTGGTCGAAGCGGGAGTGTCCCGTGTTATCTTGGGCACTGCGCTCATCACGAGCTGTGAACTTGTCAGTCAGATCGCGCAAGAGATCGGTCCGGATCACCTGGTCGCCGGGATCGATGCGCGTGACGGCATGGTCGCGATCGAGGGATGGTGCGAGGGCAGCGAAGTCAACGCCGCTCAGCTCGTCGGCGATCTGAGCGATGTGGGCATCAAACACCTGGTCTACACCGACATCAGACGCGACGGCGCGCAATCCGGCATCGATGCCGCGGCATACCGGCGCATCGCCGAGGCGGCGGGTTTTCCCGTCATCGTGAGCGGCGGTGTCACCGGACTCGACGATATCGCGGCGGTGCGCCAGCTCGGTGAAACGGTTGCCGAAGGCGTTATCGTCGGACGTGCACTCTATGAAGACAACTTTTCGCTCAGCGATGCTATAGGGACACTTGACGGCACTCGTGCCTGATATTGAGGAGCAATAAAGGAGACATTGATGGACTACCGAAGAGTAATACCCTGTCTTGATGTCAAAGACGGGCGTGTGGTAAAGGGGATCAATTTCATCGATCTCAAAGATGCGGGCGACCCGGCCGAGATGGCGGCCGCCTACGATAGGGAAGGGGCCGACCAAGTCGTCTTCCTCGACATCACCGCAACGACCGAGGATCGCCCCACCATGCTCGATGTCGCCTCTGCGACCTCGAAGAAGGTCTCGGCTCCGTTCATCGTCGGCGGTGGCATGCACTCGCTCAATGATATGACGCGGATGATCGAGGCAGGCGCCGATAAGGTCTCGCTGAACTCAGCTGTCGTCAACGACCCCGATCTGATCGATCGGATCGTTGAGAAGTACGGCTCCGAGCGGCTTATCGTTGCTATCGACGCGCGCCGATTCGAGGACGCGCAGGATCGCTGGGAGGTCATGATCAACGGTGGTCAGACCGGTACCGGTCTTGACGCGCAAGAGTGGGCCAAAGAGGTCGCTGATCGTGGCGCTGGAGAGATACTGGTCACCAGCATGGACTGCGACGGCGTTCAGGACGGATACGATATACCGCTGACTCGCGCGGTCGCGCGCGCGTCAGGTCTTCCGACCGTCGCGAGCGGCGGAGCCGGCAAGCTTGAGCACTTCGTCGAAGCGATCGTCGAGGGAGAGGCCGATGCGGTACTCGCTGCTTCGGTATTTCACTTCGGTACGTTCAGTATCGAAGAGGTAAAACGCGCACTGGCCAGCGCCGGGATCCCGGTGCTTATCGATGGGGAGGTTGTAGGAACATGAGTCTGGATCAAACAAAAGCAACAGTAAGTGGACCTGATCGCGAAGTCAACGACCTGACGGTCGATCAACTCATCTTCGATGAGCAAGGTCTGATCCCCGCGGTCATTGTCGACGTGCTCGACGGCAAGGTGTTGATGGTCGCGTGGATGGATAAAGAAGCGCTGAACCGTACCATCGAGAGCGGTGACGTATGGTTCTTCTCACGCTCGAGGCAGAAGTACTGGCGAAAGGGTGAGGAGAGCGGTAATACCTTGCGCGCGCAAGAGGTGGCATATGACTGTGACGGCGATACGCTGTTGATCATGTGCGATCTCGGAGGCAATCACGCCGCGTGCCATACCGGACAACACTCGTGCTTCTATCGTACATTCCCACTCGGCAAACAAAAAGGCGCCAAGCGTGGATAGTGAGAAGTTCGGACCGGTAATATCACAGCTGTGGGAGACGATCGAGCAGCGAAAAGCCCACGCGGCGACGCTGACCGACGGTTCGAGCTACACGGCAGAATTACTCAACGCCTCACCCGATAAGATCAACAAGAAGATCGCCGAAGAAGCCGCGGAGGTGATCATGGCCGCCAAGGAGTACGAGGCTGCTCGATCCCTTGGCGGAGAGGGCGTATCTGAATATGGGACCGGGCACGATCATCTGGTATACGAAATCGGTGATTTGCTCTACCATATACTGGTGATGTGCGCTCGTTGGGATATTTCACCCAACGAGCTCGCTATAGAATTGGAGAATCGTTTTTAGAAAGGAGAGGGATCATGTCAGAACAGTATCGTTTCGTGCTACCAGAAAAGGAGATGCCGACGGCTTGGTATAACGTTCAAGTCGATCTGCCTGAGCAATTGGGTCCACCACTCGACCCGGCTGGCAACCCCCTTTCCCCTGAGGCACTGCTCGCCATCTTTCCGCCCGACATCGTCGAGCAGGAAATGTCACGTGAGCGCTATATCGATATCCCCGGCCCGGTTCTCGACATCTTGAGGACCTATCGTCCGTCCCCGCTCTCGCGAGCGCGGATGTTCGAGAAGGCGCTGGGGCTGCCTGACGATGTACAGATCTACTATAAGTACGAGGGTATCAACGCGAGCGGATCGCACAAGGCCAATACCGCGATCCCGCAGATCTATTACAACAAGAAGGCAGGTATCTCGAAACTGACGACTGAGACGGGAGCTGGCCAGTGGGGCAGCGCGCTTTCGATGGCGGGCTCGCAGATGAATATGGATATCGACGTATTCATGGTCGCTATCAGCTACGATCAAAAACCGTATCGTCGGATCTTCATGGAGAGTTTCGGTGCAAAAGTGCATCGCAGTCCCACGACGCTGACCGAGGTCGGCCGTCGTGTGCTTGCTGAAGACCCCGACTCGCTCGGATCGTTGGGTATCGCGATCTCTGAGGCCGTCGAGATCGCCGCGGCCAACCCCGATATCAACTATTCGTTGGGTAGCGTGCTCAACCACGTCTGCATCCATCAGTCGATCATCGGAGAAGAGGCTATCTTGCAAATGGAGATGGCCGGCGTAGAACCCGATGTGGTCATCGCGTGTTGTGGTGGTGGCTCGAATCTCGCCGGTATCGGATTTCCGTATTATCGTCGTCGTCTCGATGGCAAGACCAACACGCGTATCGTGGCGGTCGAGCCCAAAGCCTGTCCGACGCTGACCGCCGGAGACTATCGCTACGACTTCGGTGACGAGGCAGGATTGACCCCGCAAATGCAGATGTACACGCTGGGGCATGATTTCATCCCGCCGGGCATACATGCCGGCGGCCTGCGCTACCATGGTGACTCACCGTTGGTCTCTGCGCTGGTCAGGGCCGGGGAGATCGAAGCGATGTCGGTCTATCAGAACGATTGTTTCGATGCCGCGATGATTTTTGCGCGTGCCGAGGCACACCTTCCGGCACCGGAGTCCAGCCATGCGATCGCCGGGGCGGTCGCTGAAGCCAAGGCTGCAGCCGAGGCGGGCGAGAGTCGCGTGATCCTGTTCAATCTCAGTGGTCACGGATTCCTCGATCTCGCCTCATATGATCGGTATAACAAAGGCGATCTGGTCGATTATGACTTTGCGAGCGGGACCGTCCTCGGTGAGCATACCGAGTAAAGGGAACTAAAGGAAGAGGGAGCGAGGTTGCTCATGGTGATCGATGAAGTGACAGCCGGACATACACCGCTCCCTCTTCTCGCCGACCGTGTCGGAGTCGTCTACGATTCCTTGTGCGATCAATTGCGTGATTTCGTTGCCGAGGCGGGTTTTACCGACGTCGTACTCGGAATCTCGGGTGGGATCGATAGTGCGCTCGTCGCCGCGCTCGCGGTCGATGCGTTCGGCCCCGAACGGGTGCGTGGCATCATCATGCCCTCACCCTTTACCACTGAGGCGAGCAGGACCGATGCACTTGAACTTGCGTACAATCTCGCCATCGAGGTACTCACCATACCCATCGAGACGATCATGGAGCAATACGATGCGAGTCTCATATGTGCGATGGAAGAGCGGTACTCGTCGCTGACGAGACAGAACCTACAGGCGCGTATCAGGGCAAACATCCTTCTGGCGTTCTCCAACGCCTATGGATGGCTGGTACTGACCACCGGGAATCGCAGCGAGACGCTGGTGGGCTACACCACATTACATGGCGATATGGTCGGTGCGTTCGCGCCTCTGGCCCCACTCTACAAACAATGGGTCTACGAGTTGGCGCGCTATCGCAATGCGCAGGAGCCCATCATCCCCGGTAACATCCTCGACAAGGCCCCCAGCGCCGAGCTGGCTTCCGATCAGACCGATGAGGAAGAGCTGGGTTCGTATCAAATTCTCGACGCGGTGCTCTTCCATCACGATCTCGGTCTTGGTGAAGATGAACTTCTCGGACTCGGCCTCGATCAGGTAGACGTCGAGCGGGTCCTCGGCATGGTCGAGAAGAACGCCTTCAAGCAGCGCTACACCGCTCCCGGAGCATCATTGCCGGTCACCCTAAGGGATCTGAACGCAGGGTAGCAGCGGTGCAGTTCGAATCAATGCCGGTAACGGAGATCGAGCGAGATGTGAAGGATCTTCTCTACTATCATCTCTATGAACCCTGGGGAGTCGCTCAAGAGAGCGACTGGCTCAGTGGTGATGACGGTGGCGAGTTCATCGTTATGCGAGATGACAACGGTGAACTTTTGGGGACCACGCGCATCATGCCGCCCGACAGGGACACGTCCGGGCATCCTGTTCCTCTAATAAGTGCAGGAGAGCGGAGATTGCGCCAGGTGGTGGTCGCCCCCGGTCAGCGTGGTCGCGGGATCGGATCTGCGTTGATGTGTACCGCCGAAGATCGCCTACGTGAGTTAGGCGTGACCCGCGTGGGAGTGGCGGCACGCTGCGAAGCATACGACTTCTATCACAAATGCGGTTATACGAAGGTGGGTCCCGAATACATCAGCCCGCTGACCAACATCCCCCATACCCACATGAGCAAAGAGTTAGTGAGACAGTAGGGTCGGCTCCTTTTGTCACACTTCTAAAGAAAAAGAGGCGAACCCCACTGTTCTTTTTTTGTGACAAAGGGAACCGACCCTACTGTCTCACCCTACCGTCCCATGACAAAATGAACCGACCCTATTGTCTCTCCAGTCCCATTACCCAGACGCTTATCGGGTCGCGGCGATCTCGGTAACGGCCGCGACGATCGCATCGATCTCTTCGGCTGTATTAAATGGTCCCAGACTGAGGCGGACCGAGCCTTCGGGATAGGCCCCAAGAACTTTTGCCGCATCCGGCGAACAGTGCATACCGGTGCGTGAAATGATGCCATACTTCTGTTCGAGCGCTACGCCAAAGACCTTCGGGGGGATATGTTCGCACACGAACGGGACCAAAGGTAGGTGAGGTGTGTTCTCGGTCGGACCGAGTACCCTGATACCCTCGATCCCGGCGAGGCGACGACGCAGCTCGGTGCCCAGCCGGTCAGTGTGCTTGTACGCATCAGGATGCATCTCGAGCCATTCGATCCCCGCTTGGAGACCGCAGACCGCCGGTAGCGGTTCGGTGCCGACCTCATAGCAGATCGGGCGGATGTGGTCCTCGCACAGGTAGTCCGCATCACCATAACCGGTGCCGCCCCAGACTGTGATATCCAGATCGAACTGAGGAGCCAGATACATGAGCCCGATGCCTTTGGGACCCAAAAGCCCCTTATGCCCGGAACACACCCATGCGTCGACTTCGAGCTGCTCAAGATTGACCGGGACATGACCGGCGACCTGAGCGCCGTCCGATATCGCGACCGCGCCGTATTGATGGGCGAGCAACACAACATCTCCAAGGGGCTGCAGTGCCCCCGACGCATTCGAGCCGTGACGGCAGATGACCGCTTTGAAGGAACGCCCCTGTTCTTCTCCGATCTTGAGCAACTCCTCAAGCTCTGCCAGATCGATATAGCCGCCGGGTGCCATAGGCACCCACACGAGCTCGATCCCCTTTTGCTGCAGTGCGAAGAGAGGACGCAATACCGCATTATGCTCGGCACGCGCGACGATGACCGCGTCGCCGGGCTTGAGGTATCCCTGGAGCACCATATTGAGTCCATGCGTGGCGCTGGGAACGAACATGAGATTGTCGAGATCGGTCACTCCCAGATATCGCGCGCATACCGCACGTGCGTGTTGCATGAGATGCTCGACCTCGACCGAGCTTTGGCCACCACCACGATTTGCAGAGCCCTTGCAGTCAAGAGCATGCACCATCGCTTCGGCGACCCCTGTAGGTTTTGGCCAAGAGGTCGTCGCGTTGTTGGCATATATTATCGAAGTTCTCTCTTTCATATTCTCTATGGTAGCATGACCCCAAATCGACCACTCGCCACCTTCTTATACACGATTCACCTGATCGCTTACCCCGCATTGCGGACTTTTGCTTATACTGGATAGCGTCTTCGAATTGTATGACCAACAACAATGCGAACGAGACAAGTAAGGATGAAAGATCCATGAGTGAGTATCCCCGCGAATATGCATCGGTGGAAGACGCGCGCCGGCAATTGCTCGACGTCAGTCCGGTCCTTGACGTCGAGGAGATCGATCTGCGCGACGCACTGGGACGCGTTCTCGCCGAAGACGCGGTAAGCGATATCGATGTAGCCCCCTTCGACCACAGCGCGATGGACGGGTTCGCTGTCCGCACGCTTGACCTTGCGAAAGCCACCGAGGCGGACCCGGTCGAGCTGGGTGTCATCGCCCATATCGGAGCGGGGGATCATCTCGAGAGGGCCATCGAGTCCGTAACGACTGCCCGCATTATGACCGGCGCGGCGGTGCCTGCCGGTGCCGACAGCGTCATCAAGATCGAGGATTCCTGCACCGTATCGGGTGAAGGTGGTATCGGGTCGATCATCTCGTTCACCGCACCTGCGATCTCGGGCAAGAATATCCGTCGTAGGGGCAAGGAAGTCGCGGCAGGTCAGATCGCTCTGCACGCCGGGGAGATCCTGGGTCCTGCCGGTATCGGTCTGCTTTCCGCGACAGGGCATCCCACGGTACAGGTCTATCGTCGGCCACGAGTCGCGGTAGTCTCGACCGGCAGCGAGCTCGTCGATGCCCATACCGTGCCGGGCCCCGGTCAGATCCGTAACTCCAATTCGTACTCGCTCGGCGCCCAGATCATCGCAGCCGGTGGTATCCCCATCGACTATCCCGGTATAGAAGACACCTACGAGGCGACCAAAGAGGCACTTACTCGCGCAGCTCAAGAGTGTGATTTCGTCGTGACCAGTGGTGGTGTCTCCGGTGGTGACTTCGACTTCGTCAAACCGGTGCTTGAAGATATCGGCACACCGTATCACTGCAAGGTGAATATGCGTCCGGGTAGGCCCCAAACAATGGGGGTCATCAAAGAGACCCCTTTCTTCGGGCTACCGGGCAATCCGACCTCGTCTTATGTGGGTTTCGAGATGTTCGTTCGTCCGGCACTGCGCAAGATGCAGGGCCATACCGAGTTGACTCGTCCGGTGATACACGCGCGTATAACCCACGATGCGAAGAAACATCAGGATCGACGTTACTTCTTGCGCGGTACCGTACGACGTGGGGATGGCGGCGATCTCGAATGTACCGTCGAGGGCGACCAGTCCTCGGCGCTGCTCAGATCTGTTCATGAAGGCAATGCATTCATCGTGTTACCCGAGGGATTTAGCCCGGTACCTGCCGGTACCGAGGTGGACTGTATCCGGCTTGATGTCGACGAAGGAGTGGAACTATGAGTCAGAAAAATGAGCTCGATCCAAGATGGTTCGATGCGGTCACACCCGAGATCAAAGATGAAGTACTGGATCGTGCGGTCGACGGTGAGATCACCTGCGCAGCGGCGCGCAACCTTGCCGAGGAGCTCGAAGTACCCTACCAGGTCCTCGGCGCGGCGTGTAACGTCGCCGAGATCCGCGTCAAGAACTGCTCGTTGGGTTGCTTCTAGAGCGCATCGGTCGTGACCGATCCTGAAAACTATCCTGTTCCGGTCCTTGCGTTCTATGGCAAGAGCAATAGTGGCAAGACCAAGCTCGTTGCCGACCTGATCGCCGAGCTGAGCGACCGTGGTGCGCGTGTCATGTCGGTCAAAGGACATCTCCACGAGCTGGAGTTGGATAAACCGAGCGAGGATTCGTGGCACCATCAAAAAGCGGGAGCGCAGACCTCGGTGCTGGCCACCCCCGGCGGGTGGTTGGCGGCCCATCAGACCGATGAGCGTGTGACGCTCGACGAGCTGGTCGAAGAAGCGGTGCGCCGCGGATGCGATGCTTTGATCGTTGAGGGATTCATGGATGCTGCGGTCCCCAAGATCGAGGTCACTCAAGAGAATCGTGATTCGCTCGATGTGGGTGTACTCGCTGACGGCGTGATCGCGCAGATCAAGCGATCGACAGCACAGAAGCGTATGTGAACGGTCTCGTTCTTCCACTTATATATAGTGTTCTGTTTTGCTATGATAGAGGAGACTTTAGCTCTGCGGCGACACCTTGTCGTACGGCTTGGCTAGCGTGAGTTTGTGTGACAACAAAACTCGCATGAGAAAGGAGCATTGCCCATGGCTAATGATCTATTCGGTGGATTGGGCGCGCTGGGAGACCTTGTCGGTGGTATCGCGAAAAGCGTCGTGCCACAGGATTCACCTGAAGGTAAACTACTTCAATCATCGAGCGCTCTGGCCGATCTGAAAAAGCAGGAGACCGAGTTGCTCGCCGAGATCGGACGTACCGCGTTCGAAGCATCCCCGGGTTCATATCCTCAAGCAGATAAACTCAAACTCATTCAACAGAATATCGCCTCGGCGCAAGCGGAGCTTGACGAAGCCCAACAGGCTGCCGAGCAAGCGCAAGCCGCTCAAGCGGCTGAGGATGCGGTGGGGCGTTGCCCCGGCTGCGGGTCCAAGAACCCTGAGGGCGTGAAGTTCTGCCAAGAATGTGGAAGCGCGCTTGGTGTGAAGACCTGTAACGCGTGTGGAGTCGAACTCGAACCCGGGACGCGCTTTTGCGGAGCATGCGGCGCGGCTCAAGGAGGATAGTCATGGCATCGTATAAGAAACCCTGTATCCAATGTGGTGCTTTCGTCGATGGGAACGTGGAATACTGCCCGGGATGCGGGACCTCCACTCCCTTCTCGTACCATTGTCCGTACTGCAAGCGACAGGTTACAGAATTCGAGAACGTCTGCGCGACCTGCGGAAAGCCGTTGCGTGTCAACTGTCCCTCATGCGGGAAACCGACATTCACCGGGAGGACCACGTGCCAGAGCTGCGGCGGATCTCTGATGGTGACATGCCCCAACTCGCGCTGTGGCAAGGACCAGTTCTACGCGCTGACCAAATGTAGTGAATGCGGCAAGAAGCTGCACAAATAGGAGGACGATCATGCAAGCATTTACCCGTAACTACGAAGACAACTCGACCGAAGCGGGCTTTCAATTCACCTTCTACTGCGATTGCTGCGGTGATGGTTTCAAGTCCAGCTTCATCGAGAGTGAGACCTATAAAAAGGGCAAGGGGATCCGCGCCCTGAGCCAAGGAGCAAGCGTTCTGGGAAGCCTGGGTAGTGGTCTGCTCGGTAACGCAGGTTGGGCAGCGGACCGCGCGGGAGATATCCTGGGAGACAGATTCTCCAACGCAAGCCCCGAGTGGCAAAAGGAGCACGAGAAAGCGTTCCAGATGGCGATCAACGAGGCCGAGCGCCACTTCCATCGTTGTCCCGCCTGTCAGCAGTACGTGTGCGATACCGACTGGAACGAAGATGAGGGCATGTGCATCAACTGCGCGCCGCGCCAAGAGGTCGCGGTCGCCAAAGCGCGTGCCGAGGCGATGAAGCGCAATATCGAAGAGAAAGCGCAGAACGCCACCGTGTGGCAAGGTGATCTCGAGAGCAAGACCACGATCTGCCAGCAGTGTGGCAAGCCTGCAGGGACCGGCAAGTTCTGCAACAACTGCGGTGCCTCACTCGCGCTCAATGTCTGTCCGAAATGCGGAGCGCAGAACGCGCAGGCGGTCAGCTTCTGCAACAACTGCGGCACCTCCATGACAGCCCCGGCATCTGCCAACTGTCCCAGCTGTGGCAATGAGAATCCTCCGGGAACGAAGTTCTGCGGTGGGTGTGGGACCGCGCTCGGATAGTTCTACTCGAAAGACCCATGTAGGACGGACGCTGCTCGATCAAGGATGAGATGGGCGTTGCCCGATCAAGGATAATAGAGGGACGCTGCCGGTCGTAGGAGAGGAACAGCTCAACTTCTAGCGTGAACACACTGCTTCGGTGAAAGGGGAAGTGATGGATGCAACTGCTCAAGGTAACGATGTTCTCGATTACAAGGCGCAAGTCGCTTCGTTCGCGCTGACCGGAGAGGTCACGCTCAAGCTGACCGATGAAAGTCTCTTGATAGCATCTTTGCTCGATACAGTCGATATTCCCTATGCCGAGATCAACGAACTGGCATTTATCGATTACGAGGTCATCGTCCTCACCGATACCGATCGGTTCACTTTCTCGAAAATGGGCAACTGGGGTCAGCCGTTCTACCGCGAGCTGCTCGCGGCATACAACAAAGCGGTTCTGAAGGCTCTGTTCACCACCGGTGCGCCGTTGATCACCAGCGAGGGCGGCTACCACTATCGTGAAGAGGGCGTCGAGGCAAGTGGCCAGGCACCCATCCAAGTGTTCGAGAACTGTGTCTGCGTGCTGCCGCCCGACCTCGGTGCGCGGCGTGTGCCACTGCACTTTTTGACCGGTTTGGACAAGGGGGATTTCGCACTGACCCATCGCGTCGACGATGACGAATATACCTTCTCGAAGCTGGGACACGAGACCGATCCGTTCGAGGGCGCGGTGATCAAGCAGACCAAAGCGCTGCGCGAGAAGACTCAGGCGATGATCCAAGAGATCGACCCCACCCTGAGCGCGTCCCAGGCCACCCAACTTGCCAAACTCATGCCCGGTGGTGCGGCCACGTCGCGCGCGTCGATCGAGGCGATCGCGCCGTCACTGATCGCGGCGGCAGAAGAGGGTATCGCCAAGAGTCGCTCGGCCGAGTATTATGAAGCGCTCAAAGAGATCAGCGATCCCGCTTCAATGTATATCGGTTTCATCAAGAACGAGGTCGACGAGGCGGATGCGGAACAGAGTGCTCTCCCCATTGAGCTACCGGCCGAACTGGGAGGTATGCTGGGAGGACTGGTATCGGGAGTGGCCGGGGATGTTATCGAGAACCTTATGGGAGGGGATGCAGAAGCCGAAGAGATCTCTCCCTATGTGTTCTACGTGGTCGCGCCCTCAAAGGACAAGTCGGTATGCGCGGTCGAGTTCGCGGTACCCGAAAGTGAGAGCGCTGCCACATTCGTCTATCGCTGCGACGGGGGCGCCGATGCGTTCGCGGGGCGGCTGAACCGCGCGATGGAGGCGGTCGATTACGCGCGTGATGTCATCAGCATGCCTGAGGAGAAACTCGGCTTACCCGAGAACCGCCGGTATGCGATGGCGGTCAAGCGCTCACCGGCGCTCGCTAAGGTCAGAGAGGGGTTCCTCGGACGGGTGATCCATAGCTCGCTCGATACCTGGAAGAAGAATGTCGAAGGCTATTTTATCGGTTGACGTCCTGCTCGATAGAAGGCTCAACATCATCTGGATCGACACCACCACTGCGTACCGAGTTAAGTTCTTCGGGGTTGAGGTCACCCCATCACACTGACATACAATGACCACCGCGTGCGTTTTTGACTAATCAGTCAGATTCAGCTATTCTTTTTACTTGACCACATTCCGGTCATGTCATCAATGCCAGTTATGAGAAAGTGATTGGAGTAAAAAGAATGAATAACGTGTTCAAATCAGTGTTGATCGTCATGTTGATTGCCACCTTCGCGCTCTTTGCGGTAGGTTGTGGGAGCGATGGTACCGAGGATCTTACCGGTGCTCAAAGCACCGCCGATACTAACGCCGAAGCGACAGGATTCCTCCCGGTCAAGGTCGGCACGCTTGCGACCGATGATCTACTTCCCCTTTGGGTCGCCCAGGCAGAGGGCTTTCTCAGTGACGCGGGTCTTGATGTCGAGATCATTACGTTCCAGTCTCCGATGGAATCACGCGCAGCGATGACCGCCGGCGAGATCGACGCGCTCATGACCGACATGGTCGTCGCAACACAGTTGACCGCTACCGAGGGAGCGCGCGCGGTGACCACGATGCAGACCGCACCTGCCGGGATCCTTGCAAGTCCCGGATCGGGCATCACCGAACTCTCACAGCTCAAAGGCGTGCCGATCGGCTGCTCATCTCCGACCATTCTCGAGTTCATCGTCGATCGTGCTCTGACCGACGTCGGTTTTGATGCCGACGAGATCGTGTTCGAGAGCATCGAGAAACTTCCGGTCCGTCTTGAGATGCTGATGAGTGACCAGGTCAAAGCCGCAAGTCTGCCCTGGACGCTCTTTCAACTCGCCGAGCAGCAAGGTGCGATCCCTCTGCTCGACCAGGCAGCAGCGTCGGGCTATTCCTCGACGGTCCTCGTGTTCCGCGACGGTTTCTTGACCAAGGACGGTGCGGACCAGACCGTGACCGCGCTGCTCAAGGCGTGGGACGAGGGTGTCGCCAGCATCAATGAGAATCCTGATTCATATCGTGAGCTCTTGATCGAGGTGGCAAACCTTCCTGAGCCCCTGCAGGCAAGCTATATGATCCGTACCTACCCGCTCTCCGCGACCCCCTCGCAATCTCAGTTCGAAGAGGTCGTGAACTGGATGGTCGACAAAGGGTATCTGGAGAAGAGCGTCGACTTCGCTGATCTGGTGTACTGAGACAGTGAGACGGTAGGATCGGTTCCTTTTGTCACAAAAGAAGGTCTGGATCATCCAGACCTTCTCTTTTTCACCCCATGTGACAAAAGGAGCCGACCCTACCGTCTCAAAAGGAACCGATCCTACTGTCTCACTTAGGGTTTTCTTCCGCGATGCCGGGCCGCTGAACCGAACAGATGGCTCTTGATCGAGATATCCTCGAGTCCCACGGCACGCATCAGATCCGCAAGTTCTCGTTTGGTCAAGAACGCCTCGGTCGAATCGTAAAGCCAGGTGTATTCGGCACGCGCATCGACGAACAGGCGCCCCATCAGCGGCATGAGATATTTGAAGTAGAGTTTGAAGAAGGGTCGGATGAACCGGTTGGTGGGAAAGGACGAATCCAAACAGTAGACATATCCCCCTGACTTGACCACGCGCATCATCTCGCGCAGTACTTGCTCGTAGCTGGGCATATTGCGCAACCCGAACGAGACCACACTCGCGTCGAAGGTGTCGTCATCAAAGCTCATCTCCATCGCATTTTGCAGACTGACTTCGATATTGGTCAATCCTTCCTCATCGATGCGACGCTGGGCGACGCTGAGCATCTGTCCGGAAAAATCGCTCGCAACGATGTGCGCCTGGGGATTCTCACGCGCGATCCAAATTGCGATATCTCCCGTACCGCTTGCCACATCCAAGATCGAGTCGCACCGATGCGCGGTCAGATCCTCGATGAGCGAGCGCTTCCAAAAGCGATGCATCCCGAAACTGATGACGTCGTTCATCTTGTCATAATCTTCACTGATCGACTCGAACACCTCATACACATGTTCTTCCTTTTGCGCCGCAGTGGCGGTGTGGGCGGTGATCGGAGTGTCAGATGACATAAGTGTTTCCCATCCGTGAGTAGAGGATACTGAGCAAAACGACTGCGATCAGCAGCGCGATCGAGAGTGCGACCTGTTTAGCGCCGGCCTTCATGACGGCGCTGCGCGAATCGATGCTGTAGGGGTCGCGCGCCAAGAAGGCGAGATTCTTTATGAGAGGATACGCGAAGAGTGCGAACGCGATCAATCCCGCTCGAAAATGAACTCCTCCGATAAGCGCGATGATGACGAGCGAGAGAAACGACGACCATACGATCATCCGAACGCTGAGCTCCTTGCCCAGCAGGATCGGCAACGTCTT
>Ga0123353_10003265_pt1 | contig 20469 bp, 15 predicted proteins | sample TergutLab28metaG_3_FD_92763 | JGI IMG/M metagenome (GOLD analysis project Ga0123353, IMG submission 92763) | Labiotermes labralis P3 segment gut microbial communities from Petit-Saut dam, French Guiana - Lab288 P3 | ecosystem: Host-associated > Arthropoda: Insects > Digestive system > Gut ... | reverse complement strand
GACGTACGCACGATGCTTGAAAAAGATTATGACTACATAGCCGGCGTAGTTGCAGACGTCACGAGGATCAAAGGGCAGGCGACCTGATGAAGCATGTCATAATCGGTACGGCGGGACACGTAGACCACGGAAAAACAGCGCTTGTCAGAGCGCTCACAGGGATCGATACTGACAGGCTCGAGGAGGAGAAACGCCGAGGCGTTACAATCGAGCTTGGCTTCGCTTATATTGATTTTGAGGACGGCACACGGGCGGGGGTCATAGACGTACCGGGACATGAGCGGTTTATACGCAACATGCTTGCAGGCGCCGGCGGTATCGATCTTGCCATGCTGGTAGTTGCCGCCGACGAGGGAGTAATGCCGCAGACGCGGGAGCACCTCGGAATCCTGACGCAACTCGGCATAAGCAACGGGCTGGTCGCGGTCACGAAATCCGATAAAGCCGAACCGGACTGGCTGGAGCTTGTAATTGAGGAGATCGGGCAGCTTGTCAGGAACACATTTCTTGAAGGCAAACCGGTCCTGCCCGTATCCGCTTATACGGAAGAGGGGCTGTCTGAGTTAAAGCAGGCCCTGCATACGATGGTTACCGGCGCGGACGAGAAGCAGACTCATCTTCCGTTCCGGCTGCCTGTGGACAGGGTGTTTCCCGTCGACGGATTCGGGATCGTCGTAACAGGCACGCTTATTGAAGGGTCGGTTTGTTGCGGAGACGTCGCAGAGATACTGCCATCGCGCGAAAAAGCCCCGGTACGCAGCATACAGGTACACGGCGAGAGCGTGGAAACGGCATATGCCGGACAGCGAACCGCGATCAGCCTTGCGGGGGTTAAACGCGGGGGCATAAAACGCGGCGACGTAGTTGCACTAAAGGGAACGCTGAATGTAACGGACACGATAGATGTGCGGTTAAATGTCTTACCCGGCTGCGGCCGGACGTTAAAATCGGGTTCCGAACTCCATCTGTTTCACGGTACGCGGACGATGCTGGTAAAAGCGATCCTCTATGACTGCGACGAACTGTCCGCCGGGGAGAGCTGCTTTGCCAGATTAAAACTGAAAGAACCGCTGCCATGCAAACGCGGCGACAGATTTGTAGTGCGGTTTTACTCGCCGCTGGAGACTATAGGGGGCGGCGTCATCCTGGATTCGACGCCAAAAAAACGCATCCCGCGCGGAAGCGCCGCGCAGGATGCGCTGGTTGTCCGTGAGTCTGGCAGCGCCGCGGAGATAGCGGAACTCGCCGCAAATGAACTGGGCAGGGTCTTCACTGAGGTCGATTTGCGCATGAGGGCGGATCTTGACGAGCGGGCATGCCAAAAAGCGATCGGCGCTCTAACGGAAAGCGGACGCATTAAACAGTTGATGCCGGGTAAGTACATCTCATCAGGCACACTGGCGCAGCTCGGTGAGAAGTGCGTAAAGCTGCTTGGCGGTTATCACCGCGCGTTTCCGCTTCGTGCCGGAATGAACATCGCGGAACTGCGCCAGAAGATGATGCCGGACGCGGATTTGACCGGAGCGAACGCCGTACTCGATGCCCTCAGGGACGACGGGGTTATCGCCGCATCTGATAAAACCGCGGCGCTGCCGGGTTTTTATGCGGAGTTAACGCCGGCGCAGAGCGAAATACGCGAAAAACTGCTGGAGATTTTCGCCGGCGCCGGATTTGAGGCGCCTCCGGTTGATGAGATCGCTTCTATGTTTGAAAAAACCGGAAAAACAGGATTTCAACAGGTACTGGAAAACCTCATATCAGGCGGCGAGCTGATCATGCTCTCTCCGCAGATACTCTGGAGTAAAGACACTTTCGAAAAAGCAGTCGGTATGTTGCTGGGGCATTTTGGAAAGGAAGATGAAATAACGCTGGCGCAGTGCCGGGATATGCTCGGCACATCCCGCAAGTACGCGCTGGCTTTCCTTGAGTATCTGGACAGGATAAAGGCGACGCGCAAGCACGGCGACTCGCGTAAACTCGTGAAAAGCGGCGCGCAGCCCTCACGTTAGATCCGCATGATAGCCCTTGCCAGATTGAAATACACGACCAATGCCGCGATGTCGATCAGGTTCGTCAGTAGAGGAGCCGCCATTACCGCCGGATCTACCTTTATTGCTTTGGCGCCGAAAGTAAGTAAACTGCCGATTATGTTCGACAGAACTATCGTCGCCAGTAACGCAAGGCAGACCGTTACGGCAAGAGTGGCGCTCTCGCCGAATATGATAACAGATATAAAAGTCGCCACTACCAACACAGCTCCGCAAAGCAATGAGACCAGCGTTTCTTTCCACAATACTGCGACGACGTCAGAGGTTTTGATTTCATCTAGCGCAATTCCGCGAATTATCAGCGTGCTGCTCTGGGTACCGGCGTTGCCGCCCGTATTCATTATCATGGGTAAAAAGGCTATGAGGGCAGGCAGCACGGCTAAACTGTCCTCAAACCTCATCATTATCTCGCCGGTAACGGCGGCAAAAATCATCAGCAGCAACAGCCACGGTATACGATGCTTTGAAAGTTTAAAGACGCCGGTCTTCAGATATGGCTCCTCAGACGGCAGCAAGGCTGCCATTTTTTCGAAGTCCTCCGTCGCCTCCTCTTCACGCACTGTGAAGGCGTCGTCGAACGTCACGAATCCTACCAGCCTGTCTTCGCTATCCACAACGGGCATCGAAATGAATCCATATTTCCGGAAAACGTTGGACAGTTCTTCTTTATCGTCGTGCGTGCCGGCGGAAATCACATTTGGCTCCATGATATCGCCGATCGTACTGCTTTGATCCGCCAGAAGGAGTTCCATTGCGGAAACCACGCCGATGAGTTTTCGTGAGCTGTCGGTGACATAACATGTATAGATGCTTTCTTTGTCCGATCCCTTATCCCGGATGTGCGCAAACGCGTCAGCCACAGTCATGTCGCTCTTCAGGTCGACATATTCTATTGTCATTATGCTTCCGGCGGAATCCTCGGGGTACTGCAGAAAGAGATTTATTAGTTTCCGCCTGTCCGGCGTCGCGTTTGCCAAAACTCTGGTGACCACATTTGCCGGCATTTCTTCGATGAAGTCGACAGCGTCGTCCAGAAAGAGTTCGTCGATAATGCCTCCGATTTCACGGTCTGTTATCGCCTCGATGATGATCTGCTGGATATCAGAATCGGAGTACGCGAAAACGTCGCTAGCCTTATCTTTTGACAGCATACGGAATACTTTGATAGCGTCCTGTCTTTCAAGGTCGTTAAGCTCTTCCGCGATATCCACGACGTTCATACTGTCAAGGAGCTGCCGCAGCGGGGCGCGATTGGGATCGCTCAATAATTTGCTAATTTCATGTTCCATTACGTCCACCCCCCGTCATACGTGCAAAAGGACTTTTGCGATGCTGAAATATACGACCAGAGACGCCGCGTCCACTATGGTCGTAAGGACCGGACCGGCCATAACAGCCGGGTCGATTTTTACCAGCTTCGCGCCAAGGGGGAGCAAACCACCGAGTATCTTGGAAAATACCACCGCCGCCATCAAAGCGAGAGAAACTGTCACCGCCAGTGTAAAGTCATAACCGAAGATCACTACGCGCGCGCAGTTCACGATTGCCAGGATTCCGCCGCAAATCAGCGCGACACGGAACTCCTTCATGAATACCTTGAAAAAGTCGGTCATCCGGATTTCATCGAGCGCCATTCCGCGTATAACAAGGGTCGAACTCTGGCTTCCGGCGTCGCCGCTCGTGTCCATTAAAAGCGGGATGAAGATTGCCAGAACCGGCAGAACGGCGACAATTGATTCATATCTGGTCAGTATGGCGCCGGTAAGAAAAACCGAGAGATTCAGGAGCAGCAGCCAGGGCAGCCGGTTTTTTGACATCGTAAGAATATTTGTCTTTAAATACGGCTCCTCTGAAGGCAGCATGGCCGCCATCTTCTCAAAGTCTTCGGTCGCCTCCTCTTCCTGTACAGTGAGTGCGTCGTCAAACGTCACTATGCCCACCAGGCGTTCCTCGCTGTCAACAACAGGGATCGCCAGATACCCATATTTCCGGAAGTTGTTGATGAGTTCCTCCTGATCGTCATGAGTTCTTGCAAACATGACGTTTGATTCCATTATGTCACTGATCAGGCTGTCTTCGGGCGAGAGAAAGAGCGCCCTTGCGGTGACCAGCCCTATTAATCTGCGCGCGTTATCGGTGACGTAACACGTATAGATCGTCTCCTTTTTTGTGCCCTTGCTTCGGATACGACCAAAAGCGTCCGCCACCGTCATATTGCTTTTCAGGTCAACATATTCAATTGTCATTATACTGCCGACAGAGTCCTCGGGGTACTGCAAGAAATTGTTGATCAGTTCGCGCCGGTCCGCAGCCGCGTTCGCCAAAACCCTTTTAACCACGTTAGCCGGCATTTCCTCTATGAAGTCGACTGCGTCGTCGAGAAAAAGTTCATCTATTATTCTTCCGATCTCACGGTCTGTAATAGCTTCGATGATGCTCTGCTGCGTATCCGGATCGAGATGCGCGAAGACTCCCGCAGCCGTGTCTTTTTTCAGCATGCGGAACACTTTGACGGCGTCCTGCTCGTCGAGAGCTTCAAGATCAGCCGCAATGTCCACTTCGTTCATGCCGTCAAGCTTTTCCCGAAGAGCGGCGCGGCTGGATCCCCTCAGTAATCCGGTTATATCGTTTTCCATTGTCTTACCTCCCTTACATGATAAAGTCTGTTGGAGTAAGACATAAACCCAGGACGCGCATCTATTTCTCTGCTGTTCGATCAAGCGGCAATGTCACATGACTGGTTACATATAACAAAGCTTAAGATAAATACTGAACAGACGCAGCGCCCGATACGGTACTTCGGCCGTTAGGATCTACGTCTCCGCCGGTACTCGCGTCCACTCATATCACCTCCAGTGTATAGTGTTTAAGGTTTGAAAGTCTTTAAACATATTGGGATGTGCAAGCTGCTCTCACTTTCGTGAAACCGTTGCTTATGCACACATGTTTCCCGCGTTGGCGGAGGTACGTGGGAATCGAACCCACCCGTGAGATTTGAACCCCACGCAACGGTTTTGAAGACCGCGAGGCACACCAGTTACCCTTTTACCTCCACAATAAAAAACGGTCAGTTTTTCCCTTGTCATCATTGTATTATATCATATGTGTATTGAATTGTATATATTTTCGCGGTATCATACTGCTATGAAGACTGCAAAAGCAATTTCATATACGGGATTGGTCATTGTTCTGCTGGTACTGGTCATTAATATCAGGTCGTGCAACTCCTCCGGCCCTTCACATGACGCCGGATCACCGGTCTTAACGGAAAGCAGCGGGGCCGAGGTCCGCGTGTTGCAGGATAGCGGTACTAAGATCGCGGCGGATGATGTTCTGAGCGGACCGGCAAGCACTCCTCCGGAGCAGGAGCAAAGCGCCGAAGCAGACAGAGGCGCGGCGCGCGAAAATGAGACGTCCGGCGATCCGGAGCCTGCGCTGCCGGCTCTGGAAGAGCCCGTTCAAAACGTAAACACACAGTCAGACGTAACGATACCGGCCGGCGACACGCAGAAACAGAAAATCACGATTTTCCTGTCTCCGGGACACGGCAGCAGGAGGACGGAGAACATAATCGGCCTGGGCGGCCTGGTATACGGTTCGAGTTCCGGCAATACAAATGAGATCAGTAACATGCTGATCGTCTCGCAGAGACTGAAGGCAAAACTGGAAGCCGCCGGTTACGATGTTGTGCTGGCGAGAGAAGATAATAACTCAAACCCGATAATAGACGAGCGTATTCAGATGGCGCGTGACTCCGGAGCCGTGATCGGCATCAGCATCCATTCTACGACAACCCTTAACTCGGTTTGGTATCAGGAAATGGGCGGCTGGCGGGAGAACAACCATACAAATAATAATACCCCCGGCGCTCTCGGCGCCGGCAGTACCAGAATCATTTTCGGCGGCGGTCTGCTTGGTGTTGACACGGATACAGCCCAAAGGACAGCCGGCCTGAGTAAGAAGTACGCAGCGATTATTGCCGCGGAACGAATGGCGGTCGAAGGTAGAAGTGTTATAACAACAAGCGATGCATCAGGTTCATTTTCCCTGGCGCGCGGTCTGACCACATTTGGCAATATCGCGCTGGAAATGCTGATAGCGGAGGATATACCGTGGGTATACTGCGAGTTTGGCACGAAAACGTCGGATAACAGTATGAGCGAACAACAGATCGACCAGTATGTTGAGGGATTGCTCAACGGAATACTGGCGATAAATTTTTCCGGTGATTGAGAGGCTGCGGCTCACGCACCGGTTGGGGTATACGCAGCGCGGTAAATAAAGGAGTCTTTTATGGAAAACATAAGACCGGTGTATATCGTTACCGGAGCGGCAGGGCATCTGGGCGGAACTGTCGTAAAAGCGCTGAACGGCACGGGCGCGGCCGTTTATGCCCTTTGCCTGCCGAATGAGGCGCATGTCCCGGAAGGCGGGCACATTGAGGTTTTCACCGGCGACGTCTGTGATATCGACAGCCTTACCGATATGTTTGAGCGCTGCAAAAACGCGCCTGTCATAGTGATCCATTGCGCAGGGATCGTTTCGATTGCGTCGAAGTTTAATAAGAATGTCTACGACGTGAATGTGACAGGTACCAATAACATTATTTCGCTTTGCGAAAAGTATCATGTCGATAAGCTCGTCTATGTGAGTTCCGTCCACGCCATCCCGGAGTTGCCGGGGGATAAAGTCATTGTTGAGGTCGACAGTTTTGCTCCTGGCGACGTCGTCGGGTTATACGCAAAAACAAAATCGGAAGCCACTCAAAGCGTTCTCGATTTTGTCAGGCGCGGGTACAACGCAAGCGTTGTGCACCCGTCCGGTATCGTGGGCCCGGGTGACTTTGGAAAGGGGCATATCACCCAGCTGGTGATAGATTTTTACAAAGGCAGACTGACAAGCTGCATAAACGGCGGTTATGATTTCGTCGATGTGAGAGATGTTGCGGACGGTATTATTTCATGTTGTGAAAACGGCAGAAGCGGCGAGTGTTATATCCTTTCGGGGCAATACTGCAGGGTTTGCGATATGCTGGACCTGCTGCATGCAACAACCGGGAAAAAGAGGGTAACGAGGGTATTGCCACAGTGGTTTGTCAGGTTCACCGCTCCGCTTGCAGAGCTCTACTATAAAATAATGAGACAGCCGCCATTGTTCACGGCGTATTCGATCTATACGCTGAGCACCAACGCAAACTTCAGCCATGAAAAAGCGTCGAAAGAGTTGGGGTATACGACAAGACCTATGGAGCAGACACTTGCCGATACCGTGAGATGGCTTAAGGAAAACGGCCGCTTATGAGTTGAATACCCCCGCCCGGCGATCAGATGTATCCGGCGTCTTCGAGAGCGCGTTTTGCAAGGTCCAGTTTTTCCTCACTGACAAGGACCACCGGCCCCGTGCAGCCCATTCCGCTTTCGGCGTATATGCCGGCTTTGTATAACCCGGCCACGGCGTCCTCAAGGCACATCACATCTATCCCGGGGATCTCCGCGGTAACTATCTCCTTATCGGGCACTTTAACTGCAGCAACGGGCGCCGAAGGTTTACGCAGTGAAGCGATGATATCGTCGAGCCCGGCTTTCTTCGCTTCTGCGAGTTCCGCTCTCAGCACCCCTCCGATGTCGCCGCGTATAAGAGACGCGGCATATTTTATGGCATTAGCCGCTACCGGCGCTCCGGAGGCTCTGGAAAGTATCAGGATCAGGCGGGAGTAATTATCACCCAGCCCCGGGCCGTACCCGCTGCCGGTGGACTCGTAACTGCCGCCCGTAGTGAACGACGAGAGCATTTTCATCAGGATATTACCTGTAAGTGTATCAGACACCATGACGTCGGCGGAACCCGAGAGCAGATCGTTCCCCCTTAGCGCGGCGCCGCCATCGGCTCGATGCGTCTCAGAGAGTTCTACCCTATACCCGCCGTCTCTCAGCTTCTGTAATAACCCTTTGACCGTCATTGCGCCGTCGAGGTTCAACAGACCCACGGTTGGCCTGTCCAGCCCGCATGCTTTGGCCGCCGCGATACCGTATATAGCGCTCTTTAGCATTGCCTCGACCCTGTCAGACGCCGCCGTGCCTGTGGTCGTAGCGATAAAAGCTTCACGCCCGAATCCCGGAGTTACTGCTTTCCCTACAGTAGCAACACCGATCGGAAAATTATAATGGGCGGTCACGCAGGCGTCGATATAACCTGAATCGAGAAGCTCTTCCATTTTTCTGTGCATATCAGCTTCCGACGTTTCGATGACCTCGACGTTGTGCGGTAGCTTGAAGTCTTCGGACACGTTCGCGCCGATCAGTGCGATTTTAATGTCACGGTTCTCAAAAGCCGCTATTCGCGCGGCTTCAAACAATACACCCGTTCCGTGCTCGGAGCCGTATGTAGTCAAGCCGATGCTGTACAGGCGGCGATCCCCTGAGCCCTCTTCTGTGACAGAACCTTCTCCGGAAGGCGGCTGCGCAGCGCTGCTGGGTTTGTTGCGCTCGATGACTATGCTGACGCCGTCAAAGAGATTCGTCATCCTTCCAAGAAACAGACTGCCTTTGCCGACTATCATGACCCTGCTTAAGCTGCCGCTCATCAGGCCTTCGCGCGCAAACCCGAGATACGGGACGCCGGAGGGAATGTGGCCCTGCGTCGGAGCATACCCCGTCATGCCGTATTTTTCGATAAAAGCGTCGATTTCCGAGCGCTCGATCTCATTACGCATCACCGACAACGCGGCTATCATTTTATAGTTAGCCTCGGGTACGTTACCTGCGCCCGCAGGTCTTGTGATATCGGGGTTCTGCATCTCGGCCGAGAATTTGTCGATATCGGTGATCTTCAGTCCCACCTTGTCCAAAGGCGCTGTGACCAGTGAGGATATTACAGCCTGCGGTGCAGATCCCGTACCTACGGTATGCCTGCCGACAATTTCGGTGTTCAGTACAGGACTCACGCCGTCGTCTTTTGAAATCATAACGGCAAAACCGGCAAGGACATCCTCAAGAACAGGAATGCCCTTTTTTACGTGATCCTTACCGTTCATTCCAAGTTTGGCGACAGACCCGCCGGCGAGCACGACCACATTATCGAATATTCCGGACTTAACCAGGGACGCCGCTTCAATCAGCGCATGGACCGGAGCAGCGCAAAAGCCCCTGACGTCTGAACCGGTAGCGTTGACGGCGCCGGCGATTTCTGCTACCGACTTTGCGAAGTTGCCGCCGCCGCGCTGGTTCATGTCGCCGCAGGCTTCCTCAGAGCACTCGATCACATAATCCACGTCTCTTATATCCAGACCGCTTTTTGCAGCGAGGTTTCTGAAAGCCAGCACGGCCGAAGCTTTTGCCGCAAGGTTTTCGAACATCACATGCGCGCTCAGGTTAGTGTCGATATCATGCGCTTTTTTGACGCACCCGACAAGCTTATTGTTAAAGTAAAGGCCCTCGGCATGAGCGTTGTCTATCAGGCTCACGATTTCATCCGCGGTCAACCCGCCTTTGATTCTTTCGCACAAATCACCAAGCAGCGTGTGTTCCGAGAGTTTGTCGCGGACCACCTCGGCGAACTCATCCGTTAGCTTAACCAGGTCAAACGCGTCAGCGATCTGCATCAGGCCAATGAACTCGTCTTCGGGCATTATTTCACCGAACCTGCCGTGCCTTGCCATGTCCGGCGCATCTTTATCATACCAGGGAAACTCTATCGCCTTGAGTTCGTCGGGCGTCATTGAACCGATATATACACGGTTAGGAGGATAGCTCAGTACCTTTTCAAACGGCCGTAGGCTTTTTGGCAGCTCTTTCAGGTACTCGGATCCCGGATTAACTACCGCTTCAGTCGTTTGGGTCGTCCCGTTGTGGATCACAAAATCGGGAGCATGGACCAGTATATAACCCGCGGCTTTCAGCACTGCATTACTCATAATAACGCCCATTCCTTTCTTAAACCGGGCACAAAACGTCCATGAAAAGATATGGACGTTTTGTGCATCATCTGTTTGATAATTTTACTCGCCGCGGTAAGTGATGACTTCTTTGTTGATCGCGTCTACATCCAGAACCATTTCCATCATGCTGATCTGTTCATCATAGACTGCAGGATCGACTTCGTCTTTTAACTCGAAGATATGATACGATTTGAGTCCCAACGGGACTCCCGACAATGGACCCGCATAGGTAGGATCGCCTGTTGCTACGGTTTCCGCCGCAAGGCCGCAAGCTTCAGCTTCCGCGCCGCCCAGCAAAACCACCAGCTCTTCGTTACCGTATTTCTCGGCCAACGCTTTGACCCTTGCCTGATTTTCGAGATCCATCGCCCCCGCCGATGTTCAGACGAAACACTCGGTCGTGGAGAAAACAATTTCGGCGCCGGCTGTCTTGACGCACTCTTCAATAGCAGGTCCGGGTATACCGTCGCGGTCGCCGATGATGGCGACTTTTTTCCCCTCTAACACACCCATAGTAAAAATCTCCTTTCTAAAGATTTTTTGTTTTTGCAGAGACCTCCGTACACATCACCAGTCCGCGTCTTTTCGGTGGACGACGCGGTTTGCGGGCCGGTCTGATATCCGGAAGCTTGTTTCCGGTTGCCGCGCCTCATGCGGCCGCAATTAATGACGGAGCGCTAAATGTTGCGGACGATCATCGCCTCTATGTTTTGCTCCGTAGCGTCGTCTTTCACCAGCTCTTCAATCTTTTCTCCGTTCTCATAGATTGCAAGTACGGGAAGGCCGAGCACCTTTTGGCTGATAGCCAGACGCCGCGCCTGGGTCGTGTTTAGCATTGTGAACTTGAGTTTGCCGTCATACTTTTCGGCGCAGGCATGCACAAACGGTTTGAGCGCTTCGCATGGAGCGCAGCCGTCGCCGTAAAAGTCGACGAACACCTTGCCTTTCGCGCTAAGCACCTCCGATTCAAAGTTCTCTTTAGTCAGTTCAAGCATTATTTTCACCTCAAGTAGATTATATAGGCTGCGCCGCTCGCGTCAACGGCAGCTTCGCTTCATGCCTATCGCTTAGTGTACCGCTCAGTTACAACTCATGCTACCCGGTACGCATAGCAGGATTAAGTATCCGCCAGATAACGCTCCGCGTGAAACGCGGCGATCGCCCCGTCTGCCGCAGCCGTAACGACCTGCCTAAGTGATTTAGACCGCACGTCGCCCGCGGCAAATACACCGGGAAGACCGGTCCGCATATCCTCGTCGGTCTTGATATAATGACCGTCCATGTCGAGTTTTCCGACGAACAACTCGGACTGCGGTATATTGCCGACGAAGACAAATACGCCGAAAAACCCGTCTTCCTCATCTGCCTCAATAACGCGGCTCTCTCCGGTATTCACGTCCTGCACGACCATCGAAGTCAGTATCCCGTCGCCCCTCAGTTCTGTGATGACAGTGTTCCACATAAAATCGATTTTCGGATTTGAAAACGCTTTTTCCTTGATCGACTCGGCGGCGCGCAGTTCGTCGCGGCGGTGGATGATTGTCACCTTGCGTGCGAAACCCGCAAGATATATGGCCTCCTCGACCGCCGAGTCACCGCCGCCGACGACATAGATCTCGAGATCCTCGAAGAATGCAGCGTCGCAGGTCGCGCAGTATGAAACCCCTTTGCCGGTCAGCTCGCGCTCGCCCGGGCAGCCAATGAGCCGCGGGCGGGCGCCGGTCGCAACAATTACCGCCCGGCCCCGGTAATCGGACTTGAGCCCCTTGAGCAACTTGATGTCGCCGTCCAGCTCGACGTCCGTGATAATATCAAATACCTTTTCGCTTCCGAAAATTTCAGCTTGTCTGGCCATGCGTCCGATCAGGCTGGGACCGGATTCGTGTTCGATACCGCCCGGATAGTTGCCGATCTCCTCGGTTATGATTATCTGGCCGCCGACCTTATCCTTTTCGATCAGCAGGGTGCTGAGTTTGGAACGTCCGGCGTAGAGCGCCGCCGACAAGCCTGCCGGACCCGCTCCGATTATAATGACGTCATATACTTGTTCCGGCATATCACTTAACCTCAAAAATAGTCTGATCTTCGATTTCTGTGGATAACGCAACGAGCGCCGTCGTCAGTATCCTGCGCCTGAGACTCAGCTCGTCGGCAAGGCTGAGCGACGGATTGCCCAGAGGATGGGGAATTGCCACAGCCGGAACTATCCGGTTGGCCCCGACCGTCATCGATATCGGGGTGACAGTACAGACATGGACGACCGGAATGCCGATGCGCTCAATTTCTTTTACCATCGTTGCACCGCAACGAGTGCACGTCCCTCAGGTCGAGGTCAGGATTACAGCCTGAACATTGTCGTCCTTTAGTCTTTGCGCGACATCCTGTGCAAACAGTTTTGCGTTTTTCGTCGACGTCCCGTTTCCGACCGTGGCATAATACTTGTTATGCAGCGCGCCTATCTTACCCTCTCTCTCGAACGCCCGCATTATGTCGACAGGCAGCACGCGGTCGGGATCCATGTTTGCGTATACCGGATCGTACCCCCCGTGCGCGGTTTCAAACATATCCGAAGTCAGGTCGTCCACCCCTGTGATATCATACTCGCCGAACCTTGAAGCGCTCGACGACTCGATGCGATCGGGATTTCCGGCCGGTACTATTCCACCCGACGTTAAGATGGCGACCTTCACTTTGGTGATATCCTGAACTGCGGGATTCGGCGGGACGCGATCGAAGTCGGGCATGGGATACTCTGTGACAAAAGGCTGACCCGCCATCTTTTTTAGCAGCATATCGACGGCGCGCTTTGAACCTCTCTCTTTTTCAAAGAAGTTGACCCGCGCTCCGCCCGGGAGATATCCCTCCTCGATCGACGCACCGACAGGCTCCCCACCCGCCAGCTTGACCGCCAGCGCGGCCATTGCCGGTACGGCGGTACGCATTCCCGCTGCGCTGTTTGATGTCGCGATTATATATAACTTGTCCCTGTACATCTCGGCGCCGGGGTTCTCTTCAAACATACCGGTCAGTACCGGGATATCCAGTTCCTGCTTCACAGCGTCGCAGATCGTCGCGCAGGCGACGCCGTACCGCCCGGCGTTGAAAGCGGGTCCTGCGATAAAGATATCCGGTCCGGCGCCGCGAACCATCTCCAAAATCGCTTTTTTTGCCTCTTCAAGGTTCTCATTGAAGTACGAGTCGCCGCAGATGACCGTGCGGACGATCTCCGCTTTGTCGCCTAACGCCGCGGTAAAGGCCGTACCCGGACCGACCGGGCCGTCACGTTGTTCGGGCATATGGTCGGCTTTCTCTTCGCCGCCGATACCGGCAAAAAACTGATTGATATAATGTACTATTCGGATCTTGTTCATATTATCATCCCTTTCTACCGTGCGCTCAGAAGATTGTAACCGAGCTCATTTGTGGAGCCGGTAATAGCTTGCAGTTCGACCGTGATACTGCCGTCGTCATGTACTCCGCCGGCAAAACCGCCTGCTATCTTCTCTGTGTAATCGAGCGTACCGATGACGCGGTCAAGCTTCGGAAGCGTAACGAGCTGATTGGCGTTGCCGCCCGTCACAACGGCGTCGGCGCTCGGATCGGCGTCCGCCAGCGCTTGGGATGCGCCGTCGCGCCCCGCGTACTCATCAGTGATGAGGACGGTATGGGCGCCGGTCTGCTCGATTTTCTTGCAGTTCATGATCAGGTCGGTGTCGGGGTTGCCAAAGCCCTCCTGTGAGATGATGACGCCGTCGAGATCCAGATATTCAACAAGCTTTGCCGTCCAGTCGGAAGAACGCTCTTTATCCGCCAGATAGACATTTTCGTTTGTTATGATCATCGCCGCAAAGTTGAGAGTCTTTCCGTGCTCGTCAAAAAGGTCCTCGATAACAGGATTGTTCTGGTGATGGTATGTCGTATTCTTGTCACATGCGGACACGCAGTTGCCGCTCAAAATCGCGCCGTCCATTGTCTCGGTCGGGCTTAGTATTGTTGTGATCGACTGTTTCATATCGACGCCGTAGACGTAAGTATCATGCAGCAGACCTTGACTTTGCAGCATTTGCACGTAGCCCACGCGCGGCAGGCCGGGATACTTTGAGGCGCCTTCCATCAGGGAAGAAAACTCATATGCCCTGCACTCGTCGGGCGTGATGGTTGCACCCAGCTTGCCAAGGGCATATGCGATTTTGAGACCGGCTATCCTGATCGCCGCCTCATACTCGTGTGCTGACAGATAGTCGCGCGGCGTAAAATCTGCGACAAGGTTGTTTGTCGCCGAGAATGGGGTGTAATCGGCGCCCGGGCCTGTCATGTCGATGATGCCTTCCTGAAAACCGACGATCCTGCCGACAGTAACGACTGCCGCGCCGCGCAGAACGTGGGTTTTTCCGGAGCCTACCGTTTTCACCTTGGTGATCACGCCCGGGAACATATCCCCCGGGCCTTCGACCTTGGCGCGCGGCTCTATGACGTCTTTGACCGGCGTGATACGCACGCTCTCCCCCGGCCTGGCGATTTCAAAACTGACCGTTGCCAACCGCTCATCCTCAAGCACCAGCGTCTCAAGCTCGCCGGCGTTCACGTACAGTACGCCATCCCTGATCCCGGACGCGTCCGTGAGTTGAATGTCGCGTATCCGGATATATCCGACTTCCAGTTTCAAGTTTCATCACTCCCATTAGAAAATGTAAAATATTGAATGCATAATGCAAAATGTCTGGTGTAAAGCTGTGATCTGTGATCTGGTATCTATATCCCCCGTTTATCATGGTCAAGAGCAGTCTTGACCAGAGAAAGGTCGACCTCCTGCATGTCCGGCAGGCAGCGTTCCGGGACGTCGATCGCCGGGAACTTCCGCGCGGCAGTAATACACTCCTCGATGATATTGACGGATTGCGGGTCTGTTCCGCTGCCCGCTTCGGAAACCAGCACAGATTTATAAGGCGACTCGTTCGGTTTCACGCTGCCGGACAACGGGTGGGTCAGCAGGCGGCAGCCGCCGTGTACCAGATCGCGGACACGGATCAGAAGGCTGAGCAGCGGTTCCTCCGCGTACTCGACAGATATATCACTCCTATACCGGGACACGACCAGCGGATTGTTAGTGACTAGAATGCTCATGACCACACCTTGTGAAAAAACAAAGTAAACACACATAGCATTTACTCTGTCGCTTATACCTGAGAGTTTCTCTTTATGGGAGATTGCTCCTTCGGCGCCTGACAATATCAGAACTTTCCAGAGGTTCGTCGGGGCACGGTCCTTTTATCTGAGATCTTCATGCGGGACCGCAAATCCCGCACTTATTCCTTCGACGGCCAGATATGGCTCTCTCCCGAACCCGTCAACCGCAGTATTATTTTTTGCTGCTTTCATTTTATTACATCTCAGGGAGTAATGCAAGAGTTTTCCGGGTGCAAAATGAAGATTGACAATGCCAGGACGCTTTATATAATATATATTATATAGGTATCAGGATGGTGCAGAAATGGTAGTGACCAAGCTGTTTTTCGCGTTGCCGGCTGAACCGGATAAATCCGAGCGGATGGAACTTTCCGAGTTCTTTCTTTGCCTTAATAACATTTTTGTCGAAAAAGGACTCTACTTCGCTCCCGTATATTATATGCGTGACGAGAACATCGCCATCGGAGGCAAGTCCGCAGATAGTATGGAGCGCGGTATAGCAGGCTGCAGTCTCGCATTCTTTTTGATCGATACGGATTCCGGCGGGGAACACGATGAAGCCTTGCAGGAAGCGTTTAGATCCGCCCGTGAAAACTACAGTAAGACCGGCAAGCCAATAATCGCAATATACGTCAGGCAGAGTTCTGAATATGGAATGCAGAATGCGAGACTTCCCTTATCGGACGCAACTCCCGCGTCATCCAGCTCCGGGTTCCTCATTCCGTATTCCGATTTCTATAAGAACACCTACAGCCATATCGATACCCTGAAGCTGGGTATTTTGATGCAAATAAAGCGTCTCAGCCTTGATGGCGTCGATATTAGTCTGGATAACGGCAAAGCGTGGCAGGGCAGCGACGCGCTGCTGGCGCTTGACAATGTTGACTCAGTAGCCAGGTACGAAAATCTTCAGCAACTCAAGGAAAGAAGGTCGGAGATCGAGAGCCGTTTTTACGCGGCCAGAGCGCGGTATCTTGAGGACCCGGATGACGCCGCAGCGTATGACGAGTTTTTTGAAACGTCGAAGCAACGCAGCGACGCTATGCAGCAATTACGCGATATGGAGACGCAGCTCTACAACGTTATGGAGGGCATGTATGAGCAGACCGCGCGTGGCAAACTCTCTAAACGCCAGGCCGAAGGTTATCGTCTGATAGAGCGCGGATTGCTCAACGAAGCGCGCGATATGCTCGACTTTTACGCGATAGTGAGCGAGAGTAGGCACGACGAGGAGACAGCGGAGCAAATGGCTAAACGGGCGCTCGTACATGTCAATGAGCTGATGCAGCTCAAAGATGTGAATGCCGCGCTGTCCGACTGGGAAGGCGTCGACGAGTGTTTTAGTGAGGCGGTCCGTATCGAGGAAAAACACAAACTGCCGAGGAAAGCGTCGGTCGACTATTTGTTGCACTTGATCTCTCAATGGAAGCACGACGAAGCGGTGGAACTCGGTGAAAAACTGAGGCACTATTATAAAAGCCAGGAGTCCGGGGCGACGGATGAAGACATGGCGTTCATTCTCAACCAGCTTGGCGGAGTTTACGGCGACTTACAGCGCATAGAGGAAGCCGAAGAGGCGTTCGAAGCATCGCTTTCGATAAGGCGCGCCCGGACGGACGGGGACCCGGACATGCTCGAGGGGGACATAGCGATAGTATATAACAATCTCGGCTGCGCATATTCTGTGTCGGGCAGGAGTCCGGAAGCGATCCGGGCGCACAAATCCGCACTGGAGATCCGAAGGAAACTGGCAAAGCGAAGTCCTGCTATCTATGAGCAATACCTGGCGTACTCCTATGTAAATCTCGGCGCAGCGTACAACGAAGTCGGGAAATATGATGAGTCGGTCGGGTTCATGAAAGCTGCGCGTGATATTTTTGAAAGGCTGGCTGTGGAAAAACCCGACCCGCATGAGGTGCATCTGACGATCTGTAATATCAATCTGGGCGGCGCATATACGCAACTGCACCTCATTGAAGAAGCCGAGGCCAGTTTAACAAATGCGCGTGATATCCTTCTCAAGCTCTCGGAAACAAACCCAGCTGCGTACGAACCAAGGCTTGCGTTCTCTTATTTACGGTTCGGCAACCTTTACACTAAGGCAGGGAGATATGCGGAAGCTGAGGAAAACTATACGGTTGCCGTCGGATTATATAAAAGGATCGTCAGCCGCAGCGTGGCTTTTGAATCTGAGCTGGTAACGTGCTACCATGGCATGGGGGAGCTGCTTATCGAGACCGGACGTTTGACAGAAGCGGGAAATGCGCTGAATAACGCGATTTCACTGTACGAAAAGTATAAGGACTCCAACCCTGCTTTCGCCGGGAAGATTGTCGAGGCGCAAAAACTGCTTGACGGCCTAAGCGACCCGTTGCATCGACCGGAGGAGGCGTACGGCCTGTTCACGCCTGAAGAAAAGGAAGTAGCCCTGTTGCTGACAGAAGGCTTATCGCAGCGGGAGATCGCGCGGAAGCTGGTTATCTCTGCGGCGGAAGTGGGGCGAAGGGTGGGCGGCATCCGCGAAAAGGTTTCCGGTATATCAGGCTCCGGTCCGGTCATTGACGCAGTGACGCTCCAATTCGATTTGACGCGCCGCGAAGCCGACATGCTTTCGTATCTGCACCGCAGAATTGGGAATGAAGTGATCGCAGCCGAGTTATTCTTATCGGAAGAGACGGTAAGAAAGCATGTACGCGCTCTTCTGAAAAAGCTTTCTATTGAGAACAGGCACAGCGTACCGGTTTGGCTTGAAGCATATGCAGGTAAGCAAACGCAGACAGAAAGGCAATAGGCGGCGTGGTTCGATTTCCGCTGCAACAATTAAGCTTTTGTTTTATGAGTGATAGATAAAAAAATAGAAGTAACTGCGGGTGGGTAGTTTTCTGACAAAATTGCCCACCCTTTTTTATACTTTGGGCAGTTTTGCGACAAAATTGGACATGCACAAATCAGAAAATCCAGCTTACACTGTAAACAACCAGAGCGGAAGCTCCCTATCAGAAGCTTGCGACATTCGAAAAGGAACTTCCGGACGATCATTACCTGAGACATAGACTCGCAAATGAGCATAATAACGTACTTGATTAGCGACTTACTTCTCCCGTGAGCGCACAAGCCCGAGGGGTGTGGGGGCGGAGCCTCACGAGTGATAAGCAATATAATGACCTGGATCGGCAGGTCCACAAAAATCCCCAACGGCCGGGAGGGGCGCCCTGGTAACAGATACGGCGCCCATCTCCTCCCCGCCGGTATGACCGGCAGAAAGCACCGGTAGTGCAGGGAGCGCCATTATCAGAGCGGGCATAGTGCTGTCTTTTCAGGTTTATGAGCGCGGCTCAAAGAAAGAGAAGACAAAAGATAAAATACCGGAATCTGAAGCCGGACAGTAAAATGCTGAAACACTGTGTCAAGCGACGTGTTTCAGCATTTATCATGGTTTAAGGCTTAATTGGTAGCGAGCTCCCGTTACACTCCGCCCGCGTCTCTGTCCATAATGACGGTTACATCGGGGTGCAGAAGGAGAAAACATGCGGGGACGTCTGTATACAGAACGTCCTCAAACAACTTTTTTGCGATAGATGCTTTACCTTCTCCGGTAATGATCAACACGATTTTCTTTGACTCCAGGATAGCGCCTATGCCCATAGTCAGGGCCTGAGTCGGTTGGTGCTCATCCTGACCGAAAAACCGTGAGTTGGCGGCGAGTGAGCTCCCGGTGAGGTCGACAAGATATGTCCCCATCGGATAGGATACTGCAGGCTCGTTAAACCCTATATGCCCGTTATGCCCGATACCGAGAAGCATCAGGTCGATACCTCCGGCCTCTTTTATCCCGGCGTCATACCTCGCGCACTCGGCGTGAGGGTCATCGGCTTCACCGTCCGGCAGTTGTGAATCGGAGAGATTGATCTTGCCAAAAAGGTTTTCATTCATGAAATACTTATAACTCTGGGGGTGGTCCCCTTTGATCGGATAATACTCGTCCAGGTTGAATGACCGGGCTTTTGAAAAGTCGATCTCGCCCGCCCCGTATCTGCGCGCAAGCTCGGCATAGAGCCCGAGCGGCGTGCTGCCAGTAGCAAGCCCCAATACGCTATCCGGTTTGTCTTTTAGCTGCCGTGTAAAAATGTCGGCGGCGGCGCGGCTCACCTCGTCGTAAGTATCCAGTATGATTTTTTTCATAAGACTGAACCTCCTCAATAATAAACACAAACGGGAGATGTTCGGCTCTAAGCAATAAATATAATACATTCAGCGCAGTATGTTAATCACTGCTAACTGTCAACTGCTAACTGTCAACTATCAACTGTCAACTATCAGCTAGCCCTTCAGCGCCGCCTGCGCAGCGGCAAGACGCGCGATCGGTACGCGGTAGGGCGAACAGGATACGTAACTTAACCCGATCCTGTGGCAGAACTCGACGGACGACGGATCGCCGCCATGTTCGCCGCAGATCCCGAGCTTCAGATCCGGGCGGGCCTTAACGCCAAGCTGCACGGCCATTTCCATGAGCTTGCCAACGCCGGTCTGATCGACTCTAGCGAACGGGTCGGACTCAAATATCTTCTTTGCATAGTATTCGTCGAGGAATTTGCCGGCGTCATCGCGGGAGAAACCGAACGTCATCTGGGTCAGGTCGTTGGTGCCGAACGAGAAGAAATCCGCTTCTTTGGCGATCTCGTCCGCCGTAAGGCATGCGCGCGGGATTTCGATCATTGTGCCGACCATATATTTTAGATCGCTTCCTGCCTGTTTGATCAGCTCGTCTGCCGTCTTGACCACAATGTTTTTGATATAAACAAACTCTTTGACTTCGCCGACCAGCGGTATCATGATTTCAGGGACAAGGTTCCATTCGGGGTGCGCTTTCTTGACGTTGATCGCGGCCTTGATCACGGCTTTGGTCTGCATAACCGCGATCTCGGGATATGTCACCGTAAGACGGCAGCCGCGGTGCCCCATCATCGGGTTGAACTCATGCAGTGATGCGATGATCGCCTTGATCTCAGCGACAGACTTGCCCTGAGTATTCGCAAGCGCTTCGATATCATGTTCTTCCGTGGGCAGGAACTCATGCAGCGGCGGGTCGAGGAAACGGATCGTGACCGGTGTGCCCTCCATCGCCGTGTAGATGCCTTCAAAGTCGGATTGCTGCATCGGCTCAAGTTTTGCCAGAGCTTTCTCGCGCTGTTCCACTGTCTCGGAACAGATCATCTCACGTATTGCGGGAATACGGTCAGCTTCAAAGAACATATGTTCGGTACGGGTCAGCCCGATACCCTCCGCGCCAAATCCGCG
>Ga0123353_10003264_pt1 | contig 20470 bp, 21 predicted proteins | sample TergutLab28metaG_3_FD_92763 | JGI IMG/M metagenome (GOLD analysis project Ga0123353, IMG submission 92763) | Labiotermes labralis P3 segment gut microbial communities from Petit-Saut dam, French Guiana - Lab288 P3 | ecosystem: Host-associated > Arthropoda: Insects > Digestive system > Gut ... | reverse complement strand
GTGGCCGAAGAGCGCGCTTCAGGCTATGCTTATGTCAAGATGGCCCCCTTGGGGGACCGGTGCGAAGCGCCGAGGGGGTTCGCCGGAGGCGACATGACCGGAGGGAGGTGCGGAGCACTTCGCGAAGCGACAATTTCTTAAGCTATTGACATTGACCGGCCTGGGAGGAGCATTATGAGGGCCCCCTCGTGAGCTGCGAAGCAGCGAACGCACTGAGGGGGATGTCGCCCCGACGTAGTCGGAAAAAGGCGACAGGGGGAGCAAAAAAAGCAAAAGCATAGCTCCAACTGGTATGCTTTCACCGCTGCCTCTCCCACCTCTTCAGCTCCCGCACCGCCTGGCCCGAAAGCAGCAGCACGCCGGTCAGATTCGGCACGGCCATGAGGCCGTTGAGGATATCCGCCAGGGACCACACGCTCTCCAGACGCATGGCGCTGCCCAGCACGATTGCGCCGAGATACAGCGCCCGGTAGGGCCGCACGCTCTTTTCGCCCAGCAGGTAGCGCGCGCCTTGTTCGCCGTAGTACGACCAGCCCATGAGGGTGGCGAAGGCGAACAGCGCGATGGAAAGCGAGATGAAATGCGTCCCCCAGCGCCCGAACAGCCCCTCGAAGGCCGCGCCCGCCATCTGCACGCCGCCGCCCCCCTGCCACGCCCCGGTGCACAGGAACACCAGGGCTGTCACCGTGCACATGAGCAGGGTGTCGATGAAGACCTCCGCCAGGCCCCACAGGCCGATTTGCGCGGGATGTTTCGCCTGCGCGGCGGAATGCACTACCGCCGACGAGCCCAATCCCGCCTCATTTGAGAACACGCCTCTGGCTATGCCGTAGCGCATGGCCTGTTTTATGCCATAGCCCGCGGCGCCGCCGGCCGCTGAAGGCAACCGAAAGGCCCCCCGAAAAATGAGGCCAACCGCGCCGGGGAGGGCCCTGTAATTCGCCGCCAGCACGATAACGCAGGCCAGCAGGAACAGCCCCGTCATGAAGGGCACGACCAGCTCCGTCACCCGGGCGACGCGGCCCACCCCGCCGAAGATCACCAGGCCCACCAGGGCGGCGGCGACGAGGCCCGTGGCCCAGACGGGCAGGCGCAGGCTCTCGTGGGCGGCCTGGGCCATGGCGTTTGCCTGGGTCATGTTGCCCATGCCGAAGGCGGCCAGGGCCAGCAGGGCGGCGTAAACGCGGGCCAGGGTTTTCGACCCGAGGCCCTTTTCCAGATACGCCATGGGGCCGCCCATCCACCCGCCGCTTTGGGTACGCCAGCGGTATTTCACCCCCAGGATATTCTCCGCGCAGCAGGTCATCATGCCCAGCGCGGCGGAAAGCCACATCCAGAACACCGCGCCGGGGCCGCCCAGGCGCAGAGCGGTTGCTACGCCCACAATGTTTCCCGTACCCAGGCAGGCCGCCAGCGCCGCCGTGAGGGCCTGTCTCTGCGATATCCCCTCGGCCTTGTTGTGCCCGGAGCGCAGCAGCGTGCCAAAGGTCTGCTTCGTCCACAGGCCCAATCGCCGCAGGGGGAACACGCCGCTGCGCAGCGTGAGATACGCCCCCGTGCACAGGAACGCCGCCAGCATGGGCGGCCCCCAGAGGAAAGCGCCAATGGCCTCCCCGCCAGATACAAGGATTTGCATGATTCCCTCTTGCGTTTTGATCCCCCAGGGGGTATAATAGATTTACACTATCTTTATGCCAGGGAGTGATGTTCCATGCCCGATTACGGTTTCGTCAAGGCGGCCGCGCTTTCCCCCAAGGTGACGGTGGCCAACCCCGCCGATAACGCCAAGCAGGCCCTGGCGGCCATCCGGCTGGCAGTGCAGGCCGGGGCGCAGATCGCCGCCCTGCCGGAGCTCTGCCTTTCCGGGGCCACCTGCGGCGGCCTCTTCATGCAGACGGCCCTGCTGGATGCCTGCGAGGCGGCCCTGCTCTGGCTGGCGGAAAAGACCAAAAGCAGCGCGGCGCTCATCGCTGTCGGGCTGCCGGTGCGCGCCCTGGGGCGGCTCTATAACTGCGCGGCGGTGCTGCAAAGCGGCAGGGTACTGGGGCTTGTGCCAAAGCAGTATCCTGAAAGCGGCGGGCAGCGCCGGTTCGCCCCTTATGCCGGGGAGCAGTGCTCCGTGACGCTCTTCGGGCAGGAGATCCCCTTCGGGCGGCGGCTGTTCCGCTGCGGGGCCTGCACCGTCGGGGTGGAGCTCGGCGGGGACCTGTGGGCCCCCGCGCCGCCTTCGACCGGGATGGCATTGCGGGGGGCCAATGTAATCCTGCACCTCTCCGCGCGCAGAGAGACGGTGGGCGTGAACGACTATCGGCGCGCGCTGATTGCCCAGCAGAGCGGGCGCCTGCGCTGCGGCTATGTGAGCGCGGGGGCGGGGTCCGGCGAAAGCAGCACGGATGCGGTCTTCGCCGGGGCCTGCCTCATCGCCGAGAACGGGGCGGTCCTCACCGAGAGCAGGCGCTTTGAGCGGGAGGGCGCGGGGGTCTATGCCTGCCTGGATATGGAACTATTGCAGGCCGAGCGGCGCGGCGGCTCCTTTGGGGGCACGGGGGGCGATCTGCCCTGCGAGCCCTGCGCGGCCCTGCCCCCGCTGAGGGAGGAGCACATCAGCCGCAAATACGCCCCGCAGCCCTTCGTGCCGGGCAATCCGCTGCCCCGGGGGGAGCGCTGCCGCGAAATTCTCGACATGCAGACGGCGGCCCTGGCCCGGCGCCTGGAGCACACGGGCCAGAAGTCCGTGATCCTGGGGCTTTCGGGGGGCCTGGATTCCACCCTGGCCCTGCTGGCTGCGGTGCGCACCGCCGATGCCCTGGGCTGGAGCCGGGAGGCGGTGCTGTGCATCACCATGCCGGGCTTCGGCACCTCGGCCTATACCCGCCGCACCGTGGACGAGCTGGCCGGGGCCTTAAGCGTCACCCTGTGGGAGATCGGCATCCGCCCGGCCTGTGAGCTGCACATGCAGGACATCGGCCACGACCCGGGCGCGCGCGACGTCACCTACGAGAACCTGCAGGCCAGGGAGCGCACGCAGATCCTGATGGACCTGGCCAACCAGGAGAACGCGCTGCTGCTGGGCACGGGAACCTTAAGCGAGCTGGCCCTGGGCTGGTGCACCTATGGCGGCGACCACATGAGCATGTACGCCGTCAACGCCGGGGTGCCCAAGACCCTGGTGCGCCACCTGGTGGAATACGCCCTGGATATGGGCGACAGGGCCATGCCCGCCATCCGCCGGGTGCTGGAGACCCCTGTCAGCCCCGAGCTGCTGCCCCCCGGCCCCGACGGCGCCATCGCCCAGAGGACCGAGGAGGTGCTGGGCAGCTACGACGTGTTCGATTTCTACCTCTACTACTTTTACCGCTTCGGCTTCGCGCCCGCGAAGCTCCTCTTCCTGGCGAAGCGGGCCTTCTCGGAGGCCTATCCCCCGGCGCAGCTGAAGGCGTGGCTGATCGTGTTCCTGAAGCGCTTCTTCTCCCAGCAGTTCAAGCGCTCCTGCCTGCCCGACGGCCCCGCCGTTGGCAGCGTGTCGCTGAGCCCCAGGGAGGGCTGGGCGATGCCCAGCGACGCCTCCGCCCGGCTGTGGGTGGCCATGGCGGAGGATTTGGAGGGGTGAATATCTCACCCCCTCTGCCGCGATTTTGCCCTGTCGGGCCCGCGGCATCTCCCCCAAGGGGGGCGATCCTGACGGCAGCCGCAAGCTCCTGCATAAATTCGCACATGCTTTGTCAGATCGTCAGAATCGCCCCCCTGGGGGAGATGTCGCCGCCCGACAGGGCTATTTGGCGACAGGGGGGGGTAGGGAAAGAACATGCGGGAACTGGATCCGTGAGAATCCTCAAAATTCAGTTGACATCCCCCCATAAATTTGATAAAATATCTAAGGAAATAAGAATAGGAGGAATGCACCTTGTTAGACCAAAAAACCCTGGCGTACATCAACATGTATGCGATCATGGGCGCCCTGGAAAACCTCTGCGAGCTCGACCCGCAGGCGCGGGCGCTGATGACCAACGACAAGCCCGTCGCCCTGGCCTTCGACGTCAAGGGCGGGCCGAAAGCCACCCTCGCCTTCGGCGGCGGCCGTGTGCGCCTGCAGCCCGGCATCTCCCCGCAGGCCAACGTGCGCCTGCTCTGCAGCTCCTGCGCAAAGTTCAACGACGTGGTGAACGGCAAGGCCACCCCCATCCCCGTGCCCGCCAAGGGCTTCCGCCCGGCGCACCTGCAATTCCTGCTCAAGGATTTCGACGCGCTGACCAAGCGGCTGGAGCAATACCTGCGGGCAAGCGAGGAGGACCTGGCGGATCCCGTCTTCCGGGAGCGCAGCACCGTCCTGATGGTCTACGTCATCGCCGTGGCCTTGAGCCAGATCGCCGACTACGACGAGATCGGCCGCTTCAGCGCCTCGCATATCCCCGACGGGGACGTGCTGTTCTCCGTCAAGGACAGCGTGGGGGCCACCATCCATGTGCGCAGCCATGTGCTGAGCACCGAGAAGTGCCGCTGCGGCAGCCCCCGGGCCATCATGGAGTTCGGCAGCCTGGAGCTGGCCCGCGACCTCTTCGACGGCAGGGTCAACGCGGTGGCCTGCATCGGCAACGGCTCCATCGCCATGCACGGCATGATCAACATGATCGACAACCTCAACCGCATACTGGACCGGGTGGCGCTGTATCTGGCGTAGGTTATATTTTTGCCTGCGGGTGGCTGGCAAGCCACCCCTACATCGAATCAAAACGACATGAGGAGGCATTCATCATATGGAACTCTATACCCACGAAAAAAGCCGCGCGTGGTTCGACCGCGCCTGTAAGGTCATCCCCTCCGGGGTATACGGGCATTTGGGCCCGGCGGAGGGCAATTTCATCCCCGTTACCCAATGGCCGCTGCTGGGCGAGCGCGCCCAGGGGCCCTACTTCTGGGACGTGGACGGCAACCGCTACATCGACTACATGTGCGCCTACGGCCCCAACGTTCTGGGCTACAACGACCCCGACGTGGACAAGGCCGCCATGGAGCAGGCGAAGCTGGGCAACTGCACCACCTCGCCCTCCTACAAGATGGTGGAGCTGGCCGAGCTCATGGTGGATACCGTGAAATCGGCCGATTGGGCCTTCTTCGCCAAGAACGGGGGCGACGTGACCACCGCCGCCGTTATGGCCGCGCGGGCGCACACCAACAAGAAAAAGATCATCTTCGTCAGCGGGTTCTACCACGGCGTGGCCCCCTGGACCCAAAAGATCGACTACCCCGGCGTGACCCCCGGCGATGTGGAGAACAACCTCTACATCCCCTGGAACGACGCGGCGGCCCTGGAGCGTGTCATCGCCGAGAACGAGGGCGATATCGCGGCCTACATCGCCACGCCCTATATGCACGGCAACTACCTGGATAACGAGCTGCCCGCCAAGGGCTACTGGCAGCGCGTGCGGGAGCTGTGCGACAAAAACGGCATCGTGCTCATCGTGGACGACGTGCGCTGCGGCTTCCGCCTGGCCCTGGAGGGCTCCGACGCCTTCTATGGCTTCGAGGCGGATCTGATCTGCTTCTGCAAGGCCATCGCCAACGGCTGGAATGTCTCGGCCCTGTGCGGCAGGGAGCATATGAAGAACGCCGTGAGCGCCCTGAGCTATACCGGCTCCTACTGGATGAGCGCCGTCCCCTTCGCGGCGGGCATCGCCAACATCCACAAGATGAAAGCCCTGAACCTTCCCGCCGTCCTGCGGGAGAAGGCCCTGAAGGTCACGGGCGGCCTGCAGAAAACCGCCGCCGAAAACGGCTTTAACCTGCTGGTCACCGGCGAGCCGGCGCTGTTCTACCTGCGCATCACCAACGACGACAGCCTCTTCCTCCACCAGGAGTGGATTGCCGAGTGCGTGGGCCGGGGCGTGTTCCTCGCCGGGCACCACAACCACTTCCTCAACTACGCCCTGAGCGACGGGGACATCGCCCTCACCCTGGAGATCGCCGACGAGGCCTTCAAGGCCGTGGCGAAGCGGCACCCGGAGATGTTTGGGTAAATAAGCCGGGAAGGAGACAGTTATGTTCATCAGAATTTGGGCCGGTATCCTTTCGCTGCTTTCCTTTTTCACCATGAATTCGAATCCCCAGGGGCAGCCCAACAGCATCCCCGAAACCCGCGTCTCGCCTTACGGGGACGCGGTGCCGGATAAATACGGCGTCTGGCCCACCGAGGCCTTCGCCGAAGGGCAGACCTGGTGGATCACCCCCGCCGCCGCGGAGGCGTATGCCCATGCCTTCGCGGACAAACTCGGCGACCAGGAGAGCAGCGACAGCCTGCTGGTGCTGCACAGGGGCCGGGTGGTGTATGAGCACTACAGCGACGGTTACGGCGCGGAAACCCGTTTCAATACTTATTCCGTCACAAAATCCGTGGTGTCGGCGCTGGTGGGCATCGCCATCGGCGAGGGAGCGATAGAGGGCGCGCACCAGAAGGTCGTTGATTTCTTCCCCGGGGCCGGGGATCTGCCGGATTGGGAGGAAGCCAAGGCGGACATGACCATAGAGCACCTGCTGACCATGACCTCCGGCATTGTCTGCACGGAGGAGCTGTGGGGCGCGTTTTGCGGCCCCGGCGTGGCCGACAGCGCCCTGGCGGCGTTCATGCTTCCCCAGGCCCACGCGCCGGGCACGCGGTTCGCCTATGACAGCGCCGCGCCGAGCATCCTGCTGGGCATCATCGAACGGGCCACGGGCCGCGCCATTCTGGACTATGCCGGGGAAAAGCTTTTCGGGCCGCTGGGCATGGCCTCAGTGGAATGGGAAACCGCGCCGGACGGCCTGCCCTTCGGCGGCCTCGGCATCCATATGACCGCCCGGGATATGGCGCGCTTCGGCTACCTCTACCTGAACTTCGGCCGCTGGGAGGACGAGCAGATCATCCCGGCGGACTGGGTAGCCCAAACGCCGCCCAGGGTCAGGCAGCCCCACGCCTACGGGCGCATGTTCTGGCGCAACCATCTGGCCCCCTTCGGCTCCTCCTACTGCGCGCGGGGCCACCGCGGGCAGTATGTCGTCGTCATGCCCGCGCTGGACATCGTGCTGGTGCGGACCTCCTGGGTTGACTAGCCGGGGACGTCCGGGAGGCCGTTTCCTACAGGCTTTGCATAAATCATGAAAGGAGAAACCAACCATGCCCATGCTGTTGCACTTTGCGGTGATGCTCGTCGGCCTGCTGCCCGCCCCGCTCATCCAGCTGCTCGCGCCGCTGCTGGCGCTGCTCGGGATCAACATTGCCTGACCGTGCCCAGGCTTCCCCCGGCCACGACCGGGCCGGGGGAAGCCTTGATTTTAGTGAAAGAGGGGTGCATCATGAGCATGCTAACCGATTTGCTGGTTACTATGAGAGAAAAGGGCTATCCGGAACAAGCGCCTCTACTTTTCAAGAAGCTACTGGCAAAAGAGCAAATTTGCATTGAGGTCGGGACAAACCTGGCAGAAGAATCCGCGTTTGCCATTGGCGAAAGCAAAATGGGCGGAATCCCTCATCTTCCAAAAGGATTTGCCTGGCCGAAAGACAAGGACGGCTATGAGCCCCTCTCGTTTGTGGCGCAAATCAACCTGGAAGAAATGACGCGGGAGGTTGGGCGACATTTGCTTCCCCTAAAGGGATTCCTCTATTTCTTTTACGAGGACTACGGTGAGTGCTGCGTCAAATACTACGCTGGCAGCGCAAATGATTTAGTCGCAGCGGATTTTCCGGAGGATATTCAGGAACATTACATGTTTCTTCCCTGTAAGCTGACATTTTGGAAAGCAAAATCATATCCAGATCCGGGAAGCAATCTTTGTGAGGGCTTGTTCGATAGCGATGAAATCGAGGCGGTATATGCTGATGTACGATGGAGACATCAGGGATCTCTACATCAACTCTTTGGATATCCCGAGATATATCAGAGCTGGGATTTAAAAGAGCTGGACCCGGAACAGGACGCATTGCTGTTTCAGGTGGATGAAGACGATGACGCTGAAATGCGCTGGGGTGATCTGGCGAGGATATCCTTTCTGGTGAAAAAAACAGACCTAGAAAATTTAGATTTTGAAAATGTGCGGGCAGCCGTAGACGGCAGTTAAGCAATATCAAACACAGAACGGAGCGATCCCATGAAACGCCTCCTGTCCATCCTCCTGTGCGCGCTCCTGCTGGCCCTGCCGCTGGGTCTGTATGCCTCATCGGCGGAAACAGTGCAGCGGCTTTGGCCCACAACGCAGTTCGTTACCGGCGAAAAGCCCTGGTGGATCATGCCCCGGCTGCTGCGGCTGCAATACATCCCCAAAAGCGCGACCCAGGGGGGCTTCCGGCAGGACAGCCTGCTGATCCTCCACGAGGGCAGGCTGGTCCACGAGGAATACGGCAGCGGCTACGATATGGATACCCCCCACGCGGCCTGGTCGGTGACGAAATCCGTGGTCTCGGCCCTGGTGGGCATCGCCGTGGGGGAGGGCCTGATCGAGGGTCCGGAGCAGAAGGTGCGCGATTTCTACCCCGAGGCCGTGATCGCGCCTGGGCAGGAGAGCAAGCTGGATATGACCGTCGCCCACCTGCTGCAAATGCGCTCCGGCCTGCCGGACTCCTCGGAGTGCTTCCGCGCCGACGACGCGGGCCTGGCCGCCTTCGAGACCCCCCAGGAGCGGGATCCCGGCGGGCGCTTCGCGTATAATTCCGGCGCGGGGCCCCAGTGCGTTGTGGGGATCCTCCAGCGGGCCACGGGGCAAAACCTGTTCGACTACGCCCAGGAAAAGCTTTTCGGCCCCCTGGGCATGGACTCCGTCGCCTGGGAGCGCACGGAGGACGGCAGCCCCAGGGGCGGCTACGGCATCTATATGACCCCCCGGGACATGCTGCGCTTCGGCTACCTCTACCTGAACGACGGCGTGTGGGACGAGCAGCGCATCCTCCCCGAGGGCTGGGTGGCGCAGACGCGGGACATGCAGCGCGCCTGGGTGATCTTCTCCTACGGCTTCTTTTTCTGGGACGACGGGAACAGCCTGCTGCTGGGGCCCTCCTATGAAGCCCGGGGCCTGATCGGCCAGTTCGTCACGATTTATCCTGAGAAGGGCGTGGTGGTGGTGCGCACGAGCGGCGGGTTCAGAGGATGAGGGAGCACTCCTCCGCCCGCAGGCGGATAACCCAGCGAACCAAATTTTTCAAACATAGAAAGGAACCCCACCATGAAAACAACCAAACGCATCCTCTCCCTCCTGCTGGCCCTGGCGCTGGGTCTGGCGTTGCTTGTGCCCGCCATGGCGGCGGACGAAGACCCCTATGCGCCGATTATCACCAAGCAGTTTACAGTACCCTCTTCCATCAGAACCAGCGACACCCTCGTCCTGGAAATTGAAGCCGAATTGCCCCAAGGCGTGACGGGCGAGTTGAGTTACGCCTGGTATGACCTTTCCTGGGGAACCAGACAAACTCTCATTGGATCAGGGCCAAAGCTCGAGCTAGACATGAAATATGCGGGTATCGTAACCATCGGATGCCGTGTAACAAACACCTATATGGATGGGAATAATGAGGAGCAGGCCGCCCATACGTGGCAGAGTGAAGACATTAACCTCGACTTCTACTGGTGGGAAATCGCTGTCTTCGTTTTATTTCTGCCTATACTGCCTATAGCAATGTTCGGCCCGTGGGGTATGATGTTCCTCGTGCCTTTCATCCTGCCGCTTCTCCCCTTTTTGGCCTGGCTGTTTCCGTAAAGCTAAGTGAGTAAGTATTTATATTACAAATACAGAACGGAGTTGAACCTATGGCACTAACCAAATCGGAATGGGCGGCGCTGGAAACCAAGGCCCACGAGCTGCGCTGCCTGACCCTGGACACCACCCACTGGGCGGGCTCGGGGCACATCGGCGGGGGCCTGAGCTGCATGGACATCCTCGTGCTGCTCTACTACCGGCACCTAACCTTAAGCGACGACCCCAACTGGGAAGACCGCGACCGCTTCATCCTCAGCAAGGGCCACGCGGGCATCGCCTGGGCCCCGGTGCTGGTAAGCCGCGGCTGGAACGACGCGGAGCAACTCAAGACCTTCAACCTCACCGGCTCCATGATGGGCATGCATCTGGATTCCAACAAGGTCGCCGGCGTGGACGCCTCCACGGGCTCCCTGGGGCACGGGCTTTCCATCGCGGTGGGCACGGCCCTGGCCGCGCGGGTGACGGGGAAGGACTACTGGACCTACTGCGTCATGGGCGACGGCGAGTGCGACGAGGGCGAGATCTGGGAGGGCGCCATGAGCGCGGCGAACTTCGGCTGCACGAAGCTCATCAGCTTCGTGGACCGCAACCAGTGCATGATCGACGGCCCCACCGAGGAAGTGATGAAGCTCGAGCCCTTCGCGGAGAAATGGCGCGGCTTCGGCTTCATCGTCAAGGAGGTGGACGGCCAGAACCTCGATGAATTAGACGACGCGATTCTCTTCGCCAAGGCCAACGAGACGAATCAGCCCGTGGTGATCATCGCGCACACCAAGAAGGGCGCGGGCATCAAGGCCATTGAGGGCGACTACACCTGGCATTACGGCGCCATGGACGAGGCGGCCTACGAGGCGGGCAGGAAGAGCCTGGAGGAATATTATCAGGCGCGCCTGGCCCGCGCAGAAAAGGAGGGCAAATAACATGGCAGGAGGACTGACCTATACCGCCGTGGATTCCACCAAGCTGGCCATGACGGAATACTACGGCAAGGAGCTCGCGGCGCTGGGCAGGGCGCACCCCGAAATCGTGGCCCTGACAGCCGACCTCGGCAAGAGCACCAAGATCGGCCTGTTCGGCGAAGCATTCCCCGATCGCTTTTTCAACGTAGGCATCGCCGAGCAGGGCATGTTCAGCATGGCGGCGGGCTTTGCCAAGGCGGGCTGCGTGCCCTTCGTGAGCACCTTTAGTGTCTTCGCGGCGCTCAGAGCGGCCGACCAGGTGCATGCCGACATCTGCTACCAGAACTGCAACGTGAAGATCATCGCGACCCACGGCGGCACCTCCTTCGGGCAGGCGGGCAGCACCCACCACGCCATCGTGGATTTCGCCGTGGAGCGCGCCTTCCCCAATATGACCCTCATCTGCCCCGCCGACGGCATGGAGACCGTCAACGCCGTGCGCGCGGCCTACGCCACCCCCGGGCCGTTCTACATCAGAATCAACCGTGGCTTCGACAACGTGGTCTTCAAGGACACCGATTACGGCTTCGAGCTGGGCAAGGCCTGCGAGATGCGCCCGGGCACCGACATCACCGTCATCGCCTGCGGCTCCTGCGTGGACCAGGCCGCCAAGGCGGCGGACTTCCTCAAAAACGAGGGCCTGAGCGTGCGGGTGCTCAACATGCACACCCTCAAGCCAATCGATGTGGACGCCGTCCAGAAGGCGATCATGGACACCCGCCGCGTCATCACCGCGGAGGACCACAACGTCATCGGCGGGCTGGGCAGCGCCGTGGCTGAGGTCATGGCGGACTTCGGCAAGGGCTGCGCCTTCAAGCGCCTGGGCTGGCAGGACAGCTTTTCCACCATCGGCCTGCACGAGGACCTGATGAGCCTGGCCGGCATCGACGCCAACGGCATCATTGAGGCCGTGCGCGAGGTGATGAACAAGGACTTTGAGATGGACGACGACTGGGAAGACGAGGTGTGATCATACAAAAGCTAGTGTACGTGAGCAACAGCCGGGATTATACCGAGCAGGGCAACATCAATGAAAACAAATACTTAACCCATATCAATGGGTTATTGGATCAAGGCTGGAAGGTTTGCCATCTGACACCCAACACGGTTGAGGTTGTTAACAGCCAGAAACCTAAGCAAAATGAAACATTTGCGGTTTGGGTTCTGCTTGAAAAACCTGACGAGCAGGGATAACCGCTATCAAGCCACACCAGGACGCGTCGCTCCGCGAAGCCCCATCCTCAGTCGGCCCGAGGCCGACAGCTCCTTCCACGGGAAGGAGCCTTGGGGCTATGTGGTAAGCAACTGTGCGCAACAAACCTGCTCTCGGCTTAATCCCCAAGGCTCCTTCCCGTGGAAGGAGCTGTCGGCCTCGGGCCGACTGAGGATGGGGTTTCGCGGAGCGACGCAGCCTGTTACGGAAAATCCTACCATCAAGGAGGTAATTCAATGGATCAAGACACCCTATACGCATACAAAATATTCCTCAACGCGGCGCTGCCGCTGGTGAAAGTCATCGCAGGCGATGTCCCCGCGCTGGCGAAAAAATTCGAGCACGCCCACTGCGTGTTCCAGGTCAGCGCCCTTTCGCCCGAGGCCCCCGAGGGCAAGGTCGCCACGCACTTCACCGTCAACAGCGGCGAATGGAAGGTCTGCGCGGACAAAGTCGCCACCAACGCCATGGTGGAGCTGCAGTTCAAGAGCATAGACGCCTTCGTGGGCTTCTTCAAGGGCAAGATGAGCCCCGCCACCCTGCCGAAGATGATCGGCGCGGTGAAGCACCTAGGGATGTTCCTGGCCTTCATGCAGGTGCTGCTGAAGATGAGCGCCCTGCTGGGAGCAACGGCCCCGCCCGCAGACGAAGCCACTAAGGTGCTCTTAGTGAAGAGCTTTTTTTACCTGCTCTCCAGCGGCATCAGCTGCCTGAACAAGAACGGCCACGAGGCCGTGCATGCCTGGGCCCTGCAGAGCCCCGACCGGGTCTACGCCTGGGCGGTCAACGGCCACCCGGAGGTTTCGGCCTACATCCGCGTCAAGGCGGGCAGGAGCCGCGCGGGCCGGGGGCAGTATAAGCGCGCCATGCCCTTCTTCACCCTGCGCTTCGACAGCCTGGACAGCGCCCTTGGCATCCTGCTGGATACCGACGACATGATGGACGCCACCAAGGCGGGCCGTCTGATCATGGATGGCGCGCCGGAGTTCGGGGCCATGCTGGGGGGCTTCATGCTGGACGTGGCGGCGTTCGCAAAGTGACTTTAGACGGCAGGCATTAGACCTTAGACGCCCCGGCCGATGGTTCGGCTGGGGCGTTTGGTTTTGCAGATACTGAATCTAATTGGCGTGTTTAGAACTGACCAAGGCCTGGACAAAGCTCACGGAAACCGTCAGGTATCGCCATAGGAGACTTTGTCTCCTTTGTGAGCCGCTTGTCGGCGAACGCACCGGGGGAGATGCCGCAGCCCGCAAGGGCCATTTGCGGCAGAGGGGGTAAAAAGAGTCTACCGCCCCTAAAACCTCGGCCCATACGCCTTGCACGCCCTGTAGTCCGCCCCCTCCAGATCCTTCGTGCCGAAAGCGGCCCAGCAGTGCGGGCGGTAAATGCCGCAATCCGGCACATTGTGCATGGAAACCGGGATGCGCAGCATGCTTGCCAGGGTGATGAGGTCCTTCCCGATGTGGCCGTAGGTGAGGCTGCCGTGGTTCGCGCCCCAGTTGGCCATGACAGAGTAGACGTCCGCGAAGGCCGTGCCGCCCGCCTCGCCCACGCGCGGAGAAAACCAGGTCGTGGGCCAGGTGGGATCGGTGCGCATATCCAGGACCCTGTGCACTTCGTCGGGCAGTGTGACGGTATAGCCCTCGGCGATCTGCAGCACGGGGCCAAGGCCCTCGATCAGGTTGAAGCGGATCATGGTGGCGGGCATCTCGCACAGGGTTTTGAAGTGCGACGAATAGCCGCCGCCCCGGAAATAGCCCTTGTCGGCGGGGCACCAGTCGGTGGCTTTGAGCATAGCATCTATGTCTTTTTCAGTCACGTCCCACCAGGGCTTGATTTTGCCCGCGCCGGCGGCGTCGGCGCTCGCCCCCGTGGCGTCAAGTGCCGCCGCGCCGGAGTTGATCAGGTGGATGATCCCCCCGGCGGCCCTGCCCTCCAGGTCATAGCCAGTGACGCGTTTCACCGCGTCGGGGCTCCAATAGGTGCGCACGTCGGCGAAAACGCTGGCCGTGCCGGTGAGCAGCTTGCCCACGAGCATCGAAAGGCCGTTGAGGCCGTCGTTTTCCGTGGCAAAGGTGATCGGCTCGCGTTTGCCGTTCCAGTCGAAGCTGGAATTGAGCAGGGCCTCGGTGAAATCGCAGTTGGGCATGTAGTCCGTCCACTGGCGCTGCCCCTGGAACCCCCCCAGGATCGCGCCCCGGCCCAGGGCCTCCTCGCTCCAGCCGGAATCCAGCGCGCCGTTCTGGCCCGCGGCGGCCTTGGAGGGTCGCACATCCTTCAGCTTCGGGTTGCCCAGCAGGATATCCCGGCAAATCAGCGTCATCTTCGTGACGAATTCCCATTCCCAGGCCTTGCGCTCGGGAGACGAGGGGTTGCTGTTCTTGTCGAAGCCCTCGGGGCAGTTGGCTTTAACCCACGCAAGGGCGATTTCATATTCCTCTTTGTCGTAGATTTCCAGGTCCACGCGGCGGCGCACCTCGCTCATGTCCACCCATTCGGGCCGCAGGCCGAAGTATTTCGCCATAAAGCTCGCGTCGGTGTAGCTGCCCGCGATGCCCATGGAAACAGAGCCGATGCCCACGTAGCTCCTGCCCTTGATCTGCCCCAGGGCCAGGGCGCAGCGGGCGAAGCGCAGGATCTTCTCGCCCACGTCTTCGGGGATACTCTCGTCGGGGATGTCCTGCACGTCATGGCCGTAAATCGAGAAGGCGGGCAGGCCGGACTGGGCGTGGGCCGCCATCACCGCCGCAAGGTAGACCGCGCCGGGCCTTTCCGTCCCGTTGAAGCCCCAGACCGCCTTGATGGTCAGGGGGTCCGTGTCCATGGTCTCGCTGCCGTAGCACCAGCATGGAGTAACGCTGAGGGTTGCGCATACATTTTGCGAAGCGAAGTGCTCCGCGCACTGCCCGGCCTCCGCCGAGCCGCCGATGGTGCAGGGCGAAAGCACGCATTTCGCGTGTGTACCGTCGGAGTAGCGCAGGTTCTGCTCGATGAGGGTCTGGGCGGCGCGGGCCATCTGCCAGGTTTTGGCCTCCAGGCTCTCGCGCACGCCGCCCCAGCGCCCGTCGATGATGGGCCTGATCCCTATGGTTGGGTATGACATACATTTTCTCCTTTTTGTCTTGACAAATTTGTTTCATGGTGCTATAATAAAAACGAGGCAGTGCCGCGCGACAGACGGCATTTCCCTACCCTCGTTAATCATTGCGAATGGGGAGTAACCGTCCGGCTGGCAAGGCAAGGGGCGGTTACTTCTTGTTATCACGGATGGCCATGAGGTACCCCGTAGCGATTACAAGAAAAGCTAAGATGTACATCTCAAATCCCATGCATACTCACCTCCTGAGAGGGGAAGAAAACCGCCGCTGCCGCGCAGCACATGGCGCCCTGCGGGGCGCCAAAGACATTATACTACACCCCCCTGGAAAATTCAAGGGGGCAGATGCGCTATGCGCCGAAAAATATTTTCTCGCCTCCTCGGCAGCAGCGTTTTGAGGGGACAAATAGTAAATCGCGTAAGGTAGAACCTTGCGTGGTTTGCTTATTCATCCGCTCTGTGTCCGAGAAGCTCCTCCATTTTACGCAAAAATTCCGGCGAAAAGGTATAATGTTCACCTGGAATTTCGTCGTCAATGCGCCGGAGCCATTCTTCATAATAATGGTTTTCCAAAGCCAGTAAAAACACTTCGCTGCGGAGCAATTCATCCATGGTCATCGTATTGCACACCCTTTCCGTGATACTCGTATTGCAAATATTAATTATAGCATATATGGGTATAAAGGACAACAAAAACAGGTAAAATTTATTTGAAAGGGTGGTGTTGTATTGAGACTAAAAGAACTGAGGGAACAGGCCCAGTTGAACCAAGAAGGGCTTGCAATGAGATTAAATGTATCGCAATCCACAATCAGCGCTTATGAAGTGGGAGACCGCACCCCTGATTTGCAGATGCTAATTTCTATTGCGAATGTTTTTCATGTATCTCTGGATTATCTTGCCGGCCTGTCCGATGTCCGCCAGACAATCCGGCAAAGCGACCTTAACCCGGAAGAAATAGGGCTTCTATCCTTGTACCGCAGCTTAGACGCAATGAAGCAGATGGGCTTGCGCTCTTATTTGGAGGGACTGTCTTTCAAACGCGGAACGATACTGTGAAAAGAATAATACCCTGGCGGCTGCCGCAGGTTCTTTCTGCCCAGAATTACGTACAGGTTTTCGGATACCGTCAGAATCGCCCTCAATGGAGCTAGCGTCTCCTGCGGAGCCGCAGGCGGAATGGCTGGGGGAGATGTCGCGGCCCCTTTGGGGCGGTTGCGCGAAAGAGGGGGCGGTGAAAAAGCAAGCTTGCGTTTTATACCACAGCAGATTTAGATTGACCTGCGCTACACACCTACCCCCTTGTATTTTCCAAGGGGGTATAGAATTAGATTTATACCCTGCGGCGAATGATATTCGCCACCTGTAAGAGCCGCTGCGCAGGTGCGAATGATATTCGCACGTTCTCTATTGGAGCATTTACGAAACCGGGTCTTTCAGCGCCCGAATATGATTCGGGCCCCGGGAGAATTACTTATAGGCGGCGAATACCATTCGTCGTGTGTTCAAAATAAACTCAACCCAGAATTCCCTCCGCCACCCTTTCCACCGCCCCGGGCAGCAGCGCCTCGGCGTAGAAGGCGTCCAGGGCGGCCTTGGCCTGCTCCGCCGCGGCCTGGGCCTGGTAGGCCTCGCCCAGCAGCTCGCGCATCGTGCGGCGGCAGAAGCGCAGGCGGCAGCGGTGCTCCCGCAGGGCGTCCTTCTGGAAGAAGCGGGCCGCCTGGATGCGCTGGGCGTACTCGAAATCGATGGGGTGCCGCCGGTTGGCGGTGACGCAGCACAGCCCCAGGGAGGGCAGCAGCAGGTGCTCGGGACCGCTCTCCGGCTGCAGCAGGCAGGGGCAGGAGACCACGTCCAGGCCCTTGCCCAGGGCATAGCCCCGCACGAGCTCCCACAGCAGGGGCGCCGCGACGCCGTATTCGTCCTCCAGAACCACCGCCTGGGGGTACTCCGCCTCCAGGCCGCTGCGCCGCAGCAGCAGGCCCTGCCCCGTGACCGTCGTCAGAAAGCGATGGCTTTCCCGGCCGACATGGCCGCTGGGGGGCGGCAGGCGCCTGGCGGCGAAGCGGGAGGCGAAGCGCTCCAGCTTGGCGTGGTCCAGGGTCTCCCCCGCCACGAAGGCCATGTCGCGCTTCATGGCCCGTGCCGCCCTAAGAAACCTGGCTGCCCGCATGAGTTCCCGCTGCCAGGCGGCGTGCAGCTGCCGCATGGATTCCCGCCGCTCCCGCAGCAGGGCGTTGTCCCGGCAGCTGTCCAGGGAAAGCAGCTCCTCCCCGGCCCCGGGCAGCTTCGCCTCCAGGGCCCAGGGCGCCTCGGCGTCCAGAACGCACAGCTTCGCGCCGGGCAGCCGCAGGGCGCAGCGGCGCTCCCGCCCGGGGGCGTCCCACACGGATTCGCAGGCCTCCCCGGCCGCCCGGGCGCGCGTATCCAGGGCCTCCAGCAGCGCGGCCCCCGCCCCGCCCCCGCCGCTCTTTATGTAAACCGCCCGCCAGCCGTCCTCCGGCGGGCACAGTTCCGGCAGAAAGGTGACGCAGCCCTCGGCGGTGTTCGCGCGTATGAAGCAGCACTGTTCGCTCCAGCCCACAGGAAAGCCCCCCACAACTATGAAGCTATCCTATCATATGCGTGCCCTGCTTGGCAGGATACTAATGAGGCGGCAGGAATCAGGATACAGGCGGTCAGGGGCGGGCAAGTTTCAACCGGGTAAAATTTTCTTGAAAAAATGACGGGAATGTTATCACAAACGCTTGCTTTTTTCGCCGGGATGCTCTATAATGGATCATGGACAAATAATGGGGATTTTGCCGCGCGCGGGAAAAAATGCTGCAAAAAGGGGAGGCGTTCGTTTGCCGGGGGATCTGCACTGCCATACCAGGCTCTCCACGGGCTCCATGGGGATTGACGACCTGATTCTGCTCGCCAAGAAGCGGGGTGTTTCCACCATCGCCATCACGGACCAGGACTGCCAGGCGGGCACCATCCGCGGGCGGGTGATCGGCGAGCGGTACGGCGTGGCGGTGATCCCCGGCGTGGAATTCTCCTGCACGAACCCCCGCAGCGGCAGGGAAGCCCACCTGCTGTGCTACCTCAGCGACAGCCCCGACCGCCTGGAAGGCATGTGCCGCGCGAACCTTTGCGCCCGCAAGCGCGCCGCCCAGCACATGATGGTGAAATTCGTGCAGCGCTTCTCGGTGAGCCCCGAGCTGGTGCAGGAATGCGCGAAGGGTTCCACCTGCCTTTATCCCCAGCACATGATGCGCGCCCTGATGGAAAGCGGCCTGACCGACCGCATCTACGGCGATATTTATCAGCAGCTGTTCAGCGCGGAAAGCCCGCACAATATCCTCGCCCCCGCGCGCTTCCCCTCCCCCCTCGAGGTGCTGGAGGCTATCCACCAGTCCGGGGGCATCGCGGTGCTGGCCCACCCGGGCGAAAACGGCGCCGCGGAGCTGCTGGAGGATCTGATTCAGGCGGGGCTGGACGGCGTGGAGGTGTTCCACAGCGCCAACAGCCGCGAGGAGCAGAAGAACCTGCTCGCAGTCGCGAAGAGCGCCAATATGCTGGTCACCGGCGGCAGCGATTTCCGTGGGATGTACGGCGTGGGATGCGTCACCGTGGGGCAGGAGCAGGTCAATGACTCCCAGGTCAGCTCCCTGCTGACGTATAAATCCCGGATGCGCAGGGCGAAGAAGGCGGCCAGTTGAAATTTGGATTACATTTGTAGTGATACTGTGTTGACAATTGCATTTTGTCGGTATATAATAGGGGTAAGGAGATGATAAAATGACAACTGTACAATTCCGCACAGACAGCGCCGTAAAGCAGCAGAGTTCTGATCTGTTCCAAATGCTGGGCATTACAATGTCCGACGCCATCAATCTCTTTTTGCGTCAGGCAATTATGCAGGGCGGCCTTCCTTTCGATGTTAAATTGCCGCAATATAACGCTGTCACGTGTGCCGCTATCGAAGACGCCAGACAGAGCCGCGGCGCGCGCGGCATGCCTGTCATGGAAGCATTGGCGGCACTGAAAGAAAACGATGAGGATGATGATGCATGATAGTCCGCTACCGCAAACAGTTCAAAAAAGACTATAACCTGATGATGAGACGCGGCTTGGATATCAGCGCACCGGATTGGCTTCTGGTCTACGAATACGAAACCCTGGAAGATGGGGAGGAACAATTGGTTTGCATCAGAACAGGATCGCATGCTGACTTGTTTCGCAAATGATATTGAACGCCATCCATTTTGGGAAGGAGGCCTTGTATGGACAGCGACATCAAAATTTTCGCGCCTGGCGGCAGCATGGACGCGCCCGCCGAGGTCCCCGCCGAGGATCTGGATTCCCTGGCGGCGCAGACCGAGGCCCTGCGCGAAAGCGGGAACCTCGATAAGGCCAAGTGTCTGGCCCGGGAAATGGCGGCCTACTGCGCGCAAAGCCCCGAGCTTTCGGCCCTGGCGGAAAGCTTCGGCTTCGCGCTGACCCCCCAGCGGGAACACCAGCTGCACGTGCTGATGGTGTTCTCGGTGCAGCACGCCCTGCGCGGCCTGCTGCCCCAGCTGCTGTCCGAGGCCTCCATCACCACCATGAACAACACCCTCATCAACCGCTCCAAGGATTTCTGGGACACCATTTCCGACGGCCGCGCGTTCACGCAGTACCTTCTGGCCGTTCAGGTGCGGCCCGCGCAGGCCGCCATGGGGGAAGCCTTCGCCCACATGTGCGGCCAGGAGGACAACCCTGACCTCGGCCGCTTGGGCGCCACCGTATTCAGCGCCGCCTGGGAGCTCGTGAAAGCCAAATGGGAGGAATAGAATATGCGCCCGTAGCTCAGTTGGATAGAGCGTTCGCCTCCTAAGCGAGAGGCCCCCAGTTCGAGCCTGGGCGGGCGTGCCACTAGACAAACCTGTTTTTTCGAGGCCATTTGAAGCCAAGAATGAGCAGGTTTGTCACTTTTTACCCCAAAACCAGCGGTTTCAGAGCGGAAATCAAAAAATTAGTTCCAACTGAGAAAATATCAACAGCCAGCAGCCAGCTAAACCCGAGAATATGCGGGTTTAAACCGGTTGCTGGTTTTTCATAAACCCAATAATATACAAGTTTAGAAAGGACTACGCATGATGAAAATCCTATATGGCTATACCAGAAACGAGCTTGGTGCAATCACAGTTAATTCAGAACAGGCGGCAACAGTCAAACTACCTCAACTACCGCCGCATGTTCCCCGGCGCGCTTGTGCTGCCCGCAAAGGTTCCCGCCGAGCTGTTGCCCTTTGCGCTGGGCGGCCGGCCAGATTGCGTTTTGACAGCCAGTTCCACCTCCATCGGCGGCCTGGCCCCATATGCGCGCAAATGCTACTCCTTTGGCACGGAGATCGAAACTCACTGGCAGCGGCTGCATTTGATGTTCGCAGCCGCGCGTGTGCTGCGCCATATGGAGGTCCAGGGCGCGTCAGTATGCCGCATGAACAGCGCGCAGATG
>Ga0123353_10003263_pt1 | contig 20472 bp, 18 predicted proteins | sample TergutLab28metaG_3_FD_92763 | JGI IMG/M metagenome (GOLD analysis project Ga0123353, IMG submission 92763) | Labiotermes labralis P3 segment gut microbial communities from Petit-Saut dam, French Guiana - Lab288 P3 | ecosystem: Host-associated > Arthropoda: Insects > Digestive system > Gut ... | reverse complement strand
AAGCGTCCGCCACCTGTCCCTATCCTGGGCCAGCCCAATCCAGTCCATATACCCACATCCCACCTCCTGGAGATCCATCCTAATATTATCCACCCATCTACACCTAGGTCTACCCAGTGGTCTCTTTCACTCCTGTTTACCCACCAATACCCTATACGCCCCCTCTCCTCCCCCATACGCGCCACATACCCAGCCCATCTCATTCTTCTCGATTTTATCACCCGCACAATATTGGGTGAGGAGTACAAATCATTTAGCTCCTCGTTATGCAGTCTCGTCCATTCCTCCGTTACCTCGTCCCTCCTAGGTCCAAATATTCTCCTCAACACCATGTTCTCAAACACCCTCTATCTGTTTGTACTACTGTTAATAAATGTGTTTTTATTGTCTTATCCCCACCGCCTGCCACCTAAATGTTGTTAAGTGTCCCGGATTGAGGTTTTTGAAAGTGGGATCCCTAATAACAGAATGTGAAGCACGTGCTGTTGAGCTCATCAGAGTACTTCTGTATTTAATTAAGGTTTGTATTGGTTGATCTGTGGAAAGGGGTAACGGAAGGGAGTCTGGATAGCTCAGTCGATATAGTGACTAGTGTGCGCGCTGACGCCCTAGGAACTGTTTTTGATTCCAGGCTGGGGCAAAAGTTTTACTTTTCTCCCAAGATTACAGGCATCAAGTGGGTACTGAGGAATGTTTAGCTGGGAGTACAGTGGCTGGGACATGAAGCTGGCCAGCCACTTCCGTCTCATGCTAAGGTTGAGAGTAAGTGGAGCTGTGCCTCCAGCCCACATTATTTCTTCATGGCATGGTGGTTAATGAATTAAATACATAAACACGTTTGTTGAATGAATAGAGACCAACTTGATGTCACTAGCTTTATTATTTCATTATTTAATGCTCAACATGTTTCGAATGTTAATACATCCATCCTCAGGAGCTTGTGACTTATTTGTTGAGTTATTTCATGGGTTGTGTTACTCTGTAAGGATAGAGGTTTTTGCATTAGCGTACTTATTTAGTGGCGAGTGTTTAGTCGTGACGTGTGTGGTTGTTTTAGAAAGTGTGTTTCTGCAAATATTGGCTGCTGCAGTGTCTTAGGTTATTGAGTATTCTTTGTGTGTAGTATGTTTTTAATGATGTTTCCTGAATATATTCTGATGTGTATATGAGCTTACACATACCTGGCACGATGTGTGTTGGTGTTACGTTGTGGTTTGGCTGGGGTGGTGTGGTATCCGGATGCAGGCTGAAGCACTACTGGTCTGTTCATGTGGAATGTGGGGGTTGGGGGTTAATGGCCGTTTGGAATAGGGGGTTTATTTCTCCTGGGCTCTGCTCCAGAATGAGTTTGCCTTCATGGTGGAGGGATTGGATATAGTATTGTTCGTAAGGCAGGAGTAAGTTCGGGTTGTTTAGGGCTTTGAGTAGGGTCATTATACTATTCATTTGGCCGTATTTGTGTTGGTTTTGTGGTATGTGTAGGGCGTATGCTGATTGGGGATTGTTGTATCTAATGTATTGTATGTGTTCTTGGAAACGTATGTTCAGGGTGCGGCTAGTCTGGCCTACATATGACAGATTACATGTGTTACATGTCAGTTGGTAAATTCCCCATTTACTGTGGGCCGGGGTGTGGTGGTCTCTGGGCGGTTTAATCAGGTTGGCTATGGTGTTGCGGCATTTATATGCTGTCCTGATGTTTGTGTTTCTGAATATGTTTGTGACCTTGTGTATTTGCGGGGAAGTGTATGTGAATGTTGCCCACTTCTTGTTTTTGCTGTCGTGTGGTGTGTTTTGTTTTATGTTCTATCTGATGTCTTATTTTATGCATTACTGTGGGTGGGAAGCCGTTTTGTTGGGCGATGTGAAGGATTGTTGACCATTGTCTTTTTTGTTGTACTGTTTTGAGTGGTAGGTTGAGCATTCTTTCTATGTGATATCTGTAGGCCGCCAATTTGTGCTCATTAGGGTGGATGAATGTGAAATGTGTAGTGGTATCTGTGGTGGTAGGCTTTTGGTATATGTCTATTTCTATGTGTGTGCTTCTTCTGATGATTGTGAGGTTGAGAAAGTTGATGTAGCCGCTGGATTATAGCATTGGGTTAAATTGTAAATTGGTGTGCATTGTGTTGGTGTATTGTGTCAGGTAGTCATGGTTGGTTGTTTCGGTATCATAAATGATGAGGATGTCATCTATGTACCGGGTGTAAAACAGTATGTGTTTGGTCTCTATGAGGGTTCTGATGTAGATGTGTTCTCTTGTAGTTGGTCTCTCTTTATTCAACTATAAGGATGATGCACAGTCCAATAAACATAAGATAAACACGTTTACTTGATGAAGCCTCTGAGGTTTGAAGAGCAGTGTTAAATTAACTTATGAATGATTAACCAGAAGACATTTCGCCAGCTGGAATCGTACTTGCTTTGTTTGAAGGTCTCTCTGTAAGTTCTGCGGACACTCTAGCCAGTTACTGTCACTTCTTGTCTACACAACAAAATGTGGGACAGAAAGTATAAAAAATAGGCCTATATTATAAGCGCTTCTTTTCTGACAGATTACTATTGCCATAAACCTCAAGAAAAACTAACAGTTATTAATGTTGAATATTACAGTAAATAACTAAACAAATTTCATGATTATGTCTCCATGATTTATGTAGGTCCATTATAAAATAGTTTTTAGCTTCACAGTAGTTGCACATAGTGACTATAAATGACAGTGGTTATTATTAACGGCATCCTATGGTAACTAGTTTGGAAACACCTGGAACTGCAAAGCTTTGATAGAAGGAATGTTGGACAGTCGAAGTCAGTAAATGGCAGATATGGTGCTTCAAATGTTGGTCTGATTTGGTTTATTTGCTTCTGTGTTTTGTCGGTCCTCATCATTCTGACATGTGAGAACAAGACAGTAGTGATTTTTTTGAATTTTCAAGGATTTCCTCCAGAATTCTCCACATGAACAGTACAGTTAAATACATAATAGTAATAGATTCAAAAACTGCATATGACCTACTCTTCAGTTTTGGGTAGCGACAATTTTGGTGTTGGAATATTTATGGTAGTGCAGATTTTACAGCAGAGCTTTGTGACTCATATTTAAATTGTTGTATTATCTTGCAGAATTTATCATGCATCTTGTTACATGAAAGATTTCATATTTGTGATTGTGTTAGAATTTTACCAAAGTTATATTCTGTACCCTGATATTCTTTGTGGTATAAAATGCACTCCAGGACATTGTATGTGAAGTGCTGATTTATGTAATATTATTGGAAACAAAGAGAAGCAGAGATAATGTAGTTGCTGATGGTGACTAGGCAATGGGATTAAAATCTGGGGTTTGGGACCAGACAGATGCAAGACATTTTTCTCTTCTCCAAAACGTCCAGAATGGCTCTCCACTTGTTTATCAGGTACAGGGGCTGGGCTGAGAGGCTGACCACTCCCCTGATTCTAGTGTTGAGGTTAAGAATGATGGAGCTGTACCTCCACTCCTCCTGTAAGTCATCATGGTATGCTTGCATGCTTGTGTGCGTGTGCATGTGTGTGTGTTTGCATTCGTGTGCCAGAACTTTACTTTCAATTTTTATTAGAAACAAAACAGTGTTGATAGTACCTTGAGTTCCTTTCTTGAGGTTGTATTGTTATTGTATTACAGATTTGTTGCATTGGTACAGCAGTATATGTATATGGTGTTAAACAGGAACCTTTGCATACCATCGTTGCAATAATTTTAATTTGGCATGCAGCAGTATGGGTCTGTGTTTGCTGGGACATTCCGAATTGAAATGTGTTTTTGCTTATTGAATGTAGTCTAGAAAGGGCGGTGATGTCAGCTGAACCTTGTTCATCCGTGTTTTGTTTTCATATTGGTCTTCACTGCTGTTCCATCTTTAGTGTTTTTGCTTCAGTTTTATTCATATTCATTGCATTTAGTGCACAATTGCAACTTATAATCTTGTCCATGTGTTAGTCTGATCACTAGTCTATTCTCAAAATTGTCAGTCTGTTAAATGTTTTCTGTAAACGGCAATTTATTGTAAGTTCCTGTTACAAGCACATGATCATAGGGTTCAAAACATGTTGGGATATTTTTGCTTGTCTGTATTGGTTTTGATGGCTTTGTAATTGGTGTTTGCGTGTAACATTTAATGTTAGTACCCCATATATGAATACAATACAATAAGTGTGACTACATATGTCTGGTAAGGAAAATAGTCCTATTACATGTTCTTACCAAATTTATTCTTATTGTTTTGTTCACAGCTTGCACAATGGGGTCATTCAACTGTGGGACTACAGAATGTGCACATTGTTAGACAAGTTTGACGAACATGATGGTCCAGTTCGTGGAATTTGCTTCCATAATCAGCAGCCACTCTTTGTGTCAGGAGGAGATGATTATAAGATAAAGGTTTGCATTAGAGCTGTACAGTTAATGTTCTTGTAAACATGTGATGTACTTATGAAGTATGAGTGAAACACTGTGTGCTGTCATTGGTTGGACAGCTGTATGGAATGGGGAGGAAAATAAGTGTGTACAGATTGTTACTTTGGCCACTCAGCGCAGTGAGAAATGGGAATATAGTAGTAAGATGGGTCTGATTTAGGGAAATATGTTGAGCAGGTGGGAGATGGTTGAACCTGACTCAAGATAATGTCTGGTGTGGGCTTTGATAGTAGCAGATCACTAGCACTCAGGTAATACGAGTGTTTGGCTCTAATTAATGTTTGGGTCGTAGTGTCAGTAGTCTGTAACTTTCACACATGGCCATAATACATATATTTACATATGTACATATTATTTACTGTGGGCTCAGTAGCTCAGTCAGTATAGCAACTGACTACGGGCTGGACGGTCCGGGATCAAATCCCGGTGGGGACGAAATTTTCCGCCCGTTCAGACCGGCCATGGGGCCCACCCAACCTCCTGTAAAATGGGTGCCGGGTCTTTCCCGAGGGTAAAGTGCGGCCGGGGCATGCTGCTGACCACTCACCCCCTTCTAGTGCCGCGGTCATGGAAGAGTAGAGCTATACCTCTACCCACCCTCTGGGCCACACCGGGCTTGTAACGGGATCACTTTACCTTTTTACATATCATTTACGTCCCCAAGTGATTCTTTAAGATGAATAATTTTCATGCTTTGAAAATATGGGTAATATTAAAACGTGACTTTTTTAACTTATATACCTGTGTGCACTATAATTTTCTGTCAGTAACATTTTTTTTCTCACATTATCTAGTTATTCTGTTGTGTTCAGCCTTTAATAAATATTTGATATGTGGTCCATTTAAAAGGGAACTAGATTTCATTGTTTTTACTTCAGTACACAGTGAGAAATGATGAAACGTTTTTGTAAATATTCTGATGTGAGAAGTTAAGTTAAAGACATATCATACAAATTCACAGAAGTTTTCCTGACTTTCTCTCTCTGTTTATAGATCTGAAGCCTTCCTAATTAACATCAAATAAATTTTATGGCTCTTGTACCCAGAAATTAAACTGTTTGTTAGAAGGAGGTGTTACATATTTTCACTGATGATACTTTGGAGTAACGTGAGGTTCGAAGTGACCTGACTGTTGAATAGCAGTTAAAAAATTAGGAAATGTGAAAAATCAGCATATTTGGTGTGGAAGCATTATGTACTACAGTGAAATTTTATTTATAGTAAAATTTTGTTTATGAGAGTGGCTTTGAACATGATATGGTGGAATTGTAATACATAGGGAAAGGGGACAGACGTAAACATTAGAATTGTATTGAATAGTGCTCTTAAACAAAAACACCTTAAATTGGAATTGCAGCATCTGTTAATTACTAGTTTTTGTGTTTGCGAATGGCACATTTGTTGCATGGTGCTCATAGTATGTGGTAAAAACACATGTTATGTGTCTGAGTTTTTCAAAAAGCATTCTTTGACTGAGTGTTTCAAAAAGTAATCTGTGTGCATGCATATATATGTATATATATATATATATATCTGTGTGTGTGTGTGTGTGTGTGTGTGTGTTTGAGAGAGAGGCCACGTAATCTGGTATGGACCTACAAGTGTTGAAATATGACTGTGGCTACCACTGCCACTGTCACCACCACCATCACCATCACCGCCACGATTTTTCTGTTCTCAGGTGTGGAATTATAAGCAGAGGCGATGCATCTTCACATTACTTGGACATTTGGATTATATCCGAACCACAACGTTTCATCATGAATATCCATGGATCTTGAGTGCATCAGATGACCAAACCATACGCATCTGGAATTGGCAGAGCCGTACATGCATCTGTGTTCTTACTGGGCATAACCACTATGTAATGTGTGCTCAGTTTCATCCCAGTGATGATATTGTGGTGTCTGCCTCGCTTGATCAGACGGTGCGAGTGTGGGACATCTCAGGTATAGCCAACCGTCTAGAAGGTACGAGCATGGGCAGGTAGTTGCTCTAGAAACTTTTGCATGGGTGTCAGTATGGTTTTTGTTGACTGGCTGCAATATCACAAAAAAAATGTGTACATATATACACTGGAACTATGTTAAGAAATCACAGAAAGGAAGTTAGTTACTTTATTGGTTGTGGCCTGGATTTTTGTTTGGGAAATATCTGATATAAATCTGTATCATGTGATCATCCTGATCAATAATTTAAATGGTTTCCCTCATTTACCAGGTTTTGTTGTGTTGGTGTTTTCTGATGTGCCTTCACTATTTCGTTCCAAATCCATATTGAAAGTTATTGGCATCCCATGGACTGCATTTCATGTTAGTTGATTAGAAAGGCTTTCACAACCATACTTTTCTGTAACTGACTTTTAAATTTGTCCTCTATCCCATCAAAAGCATCTGCAGTGGCTCTGGGGCCTGCCTAACTTCCTGTTTAATTGGTATTAACAGCTTTTTCTCCAGGGTGTGGAGAGGCCAGGGTGTGAAGCTGAACATCTGTGTGTAGGTAAAGGTACAATTGTCCCTGTCCATGGCATGAAGACATATACGGGGAGTACAGGTACAGATAGAGGCAGAGGCTAACTTCATGCACTGGCTGCTTTACGCCCTGTACCAATTCATTAGTACTGAGGTTAAGACTGAATGGAGCTAGATCTCCACCCCCTCGCATGTCTCTATGGCGTCCACAAGGGCAATTATGTTACTCTCTCTTGTGAGGGTGGGATGATTTTTGTGCTAAGAGAGGGTTTCAAAGGGTACTGTCTAGTCTTCTTGCCCATCATATTACCTTCTTACTCCTTTGTGTGTCTTGTGTATTTATGTCTCCTTAATTGGACCAATTTTTATTCTGAATGTGTTGCACATCATTCTCATAGTAACCATAATGTCTGTGTCAGTGAATGTGCCATATCTTTGTTTATAATGATAATACTATTATTCTAGGGGTATGTGTTTCTTATAGGTTTATATATTTCTTAGAAATTAAGGTCCTATAAATTGATTGGGTGCCTTTTTCATCAGCAGAGGTCTTTCCTATCTCAGGTGCTGTCCAGTGTTCACAGCAAAACTTCCAACTTGTGTTTCCCTACAGGGAACTTGATAGTGAAGGTTGAATGGACCCTTTTCACTGCCTTTGTATGTGGGTATAAGTGCTGTGCCTAGACCATAAGCCAATACATTCATGCAGTAGTGTGTGCAGGGCACAGATGGTACCAACTTCCTAACATTAGTACATCTGGTGGTTTGGCTGTGCTGTTGTCACAAGTTACAGCTGACTCTTTGCAATGATGTGCTCAACCACAAGTTCCCTGCAGAAGCACTGTAGTCCCACTTGATATGTTTGCATGGTACAAAGTTGGGGGACCGTGGACCGGTTTTGCCCTGGCAGGGGCCTAAAGGCACAGCACATTGGTGGTGTAGGTGAGGGGCCTTAGACTGATGTAATACATAGTCCATATGAATAATTTAAAAAATTAACGTGGGATACATGCCACTTAAGCAGTATTGCTCTTCCCTTTTCATAATTTTAAACATAAATAAGTTTTTTTTGTAAAACTTTATTCCAAAGATTGTTTATAAATATATTCAGAATGTAATATTGGTTGTATTATGTAAATTTCTGTCTTCATTTCTGTATATGTAGTTCTCAACTGGGCCATGAAAAAAGGTGAAAAAACTTCAGTGCACCAGTGGTGAAACATGTTTATTCTTTTGTTCCATCTTACTTAAAATTTGAATTTCTTGGGGCAGAAAGTTAAAACATTACCATTGTCTTCTATGTAAGTCAAAATAGTTATGGAAATACATTTTACCTTATTGTTGTTTGGAGTTGAATTGCATCAGCTTTGTGGTTTGCTGAGTGTACGTATAGATAATCTTGGTTGTACTTGTGTTACTAGGCCCAAAATGAAGGGCTTCTCATTAAGTGAAGTTTGATGCTTTGGTGGCAAGATAACAGAAATATAATGAATTTCCTCAGGAAAAGTATAGTCAGCTTGCATTCTAGTGAACAAAGTTTTAATTCTTTCTATAAAAAAATTTGGTCTTTCAGTAATAAGTTCATAAGTACATTTTTGATTCTGCTGAGGAAACCTCTAGGAAAGAGCCAGTTGAAAGAATGGGAAGGAGGTGGGAGGACAGTATTAAAATGGATACCATGGCTGTAAGTTATGAGGATGGTAGGTAATTAGAAACTAGTTAGCTTATGTCATTACTGGTGTAGAAGCTTCTGGTTCTGCTGCCTAAGTATTGGTTATGATACTGCTGGAAGCTGAACTTGGATACTGGTATTGGTAAAATGACAAACCACTAGATATGTCATGAGGTGGTAAATTAAACTTGACTTGAGAATTTATACTGGTTATGGCTATGAGCAATGCAGTATGGCTGGCACCCTTTAAGAGCAACTGCCTGCTCAGGTGTACTTGATTTCTTTTAATTAGGAAGATTATTAGTGTGTGACTGATTTGATGTATATGAAACTAACACATTTACAATAGGGATGTTTCTTTAAAGCAAAATGTTTCATGTTACTTCTCCCTCCCATCTCTCTTGCATCTTGTCTCTTACAAAATAATAATCCATGTAATATAAATCATTAGTGGTAAGGGCATTGGACCTGCTTATTCTACGTTTAAATGATGTTATAGTGTGTACATTTAGAAGGAAGCCATTTCTGAAATATACAGACACTCCCTGACATAAGCAGTTTTAAGGTATGCATTTTAGACTTACACAGTCTTTGACATCCTAAAAAATACTGAAATAATAACAATTTTGGCACATGCACCAAATTTTTCTGTGAGGGACTGAAAGCATGAGAAAATGAAGGTGGCGGACGAATGCTTGTGAGTGATAATGCAGGTGGCAGGGTGGTCCTACTGTGGCCGATCAGTTTCCTGGGTGATGGAGTTCTAATTTAAAGTACACCCTCTTGTATATATGTATATAGTTGACCATATGTACTCTCAGTTATGACTAGTGCAGATTTTGACTTGTGCTGGACCTTCTGAAGCATACCTGTTGTGTGTGTCAGAGAGTGTCTGTATAATGGCGTGGATACTGCTGCTTGCATTAATAAATTGTAACTATTCCAGACCTTTAATTAATGTTGTAGTGAAGTTCAGTCTTGTGTACAGAGAGGTTTGATACCGTGTCTGCAAGGTGCCTCTGACTATTATAGTTGCAGTTCTCTTTGTCTTTCGATTGGTTTCTGTGAAGTGTATACACAATTACTGATGAGTGGATGACATAATATCGTCATACCATGATCTGTATGCCGTTGAATTTGGCTGTTTAATATTCATAGATGGACAACACTTCAGATACATAAAGTAGAGGACCAACTGGATGCAACAATAACAATTTATTGATCTTCAAATTAGCTCATCATGTTTCAGGCAATACTTTGCCCATCTTCAGGAGCGCAAGACTGTGACTTACGGCATGTGCGGCAGCACAGACATAGTCCATGCCGCCGCACTCCAGGCCTCCGACCGACAACAATCTGGGGACATTGTACCACATGCTGTAAGTCACAGTCTTGCGCTCCTGAAGATGGGCAAAGTATTGCCCAAAACATGTTGAGCTAATTTGAAGATCAATAAATTGTTATTGTTGCATCTAATTGGTCCTCTACTTTATTTATATTGATGATGCACCCAAACACACATCAAACACTTTAGATAGATATCAAAATACAAATCAAAGTGTGTTTAAGTGAATTGCTTGCTAGAAGTTTACCTTCATTGTTATAATAAGGGCACAGCTGCAGTATTGTACATAAATCATTCATATGTAAGAATTTGAGTTCTTTACTTAAAATCTTTATTCTTTGTACATAGAAATTTGATGTTTGAATTATGAAAACAGAGAAATTACTTTCCTTTTAACCCAGGCTTACAGCATTAAACTTGGTAAGTAATACTACAAGAACTTTCTTGTTTTCGTAGTTACTGTGATTAAAAAAACCTCTCAAGTTCTTAGTGATCTGGTTTAGAGAAAGCAAATATCAGTTTTGTGTGATAATATTTTTTAATACTTATACTGCAGTGTGTTGAATAATTTTATTTATTTTATGTTAGTCATTTGTGTATATTTATTATTGGTTTAAGACTGTGTAGTTTGATGAAAATATTAAAGTAACTTAAAATCTATTCAGAACTGCAAGCTTGCTAAGCGTTCTTCTTCAATGTGCTGTGGCAATATTGTAGGCCTTCGTAAGAAGAATGTGGCACCAGGACCAGGAGGTTTGGATGATCACCTTAAGAACCCAGGAACAACAGACTTGTTTGGGCAAGCAGATGCTGTTGTGAAACATGTCTTGGAGGGCCATGACAGGGGTGTGAACTGGGCCTGCTTCCATCCCACCCTTCCTTTGATTGTGTCAGGAGCAGATGACAGGCAGATTAAACTGTGGAGGATGAATGAAGCTAAAGTAAGTGTGGCTATTTGTGGTGTATGTTGTGCACAGTGATGTTGATGGAGTATGATATTGGACTCTTTTACTGGAATGGAATTGCCAAAGTTTAGCTACCCTCAGCCCTTTTGGAAGGGTCTGGTTATAGTGCAGTCTCCCCTGTACTTGTGTCAAACAGGAATCTGGTATATTCATCTGTCAAAATGTATTATAGGTGGTGCATATTTTCCTGCATTCAGGCATGTATTGCAGGATATTGTAGATCATAGTGGATGTCAAGTTTTTCTTGACATTTGCAGATGTGTAATTCAGTGTCCTTTTGCAAACCTGGCTCCCATTGATTGGTTGTTAGCTTCTGATATGTTTTAGAAATGGTTTATGTATTAGTGTCCTCATTTTGCATGTGAACAAGCCATTTTTAAGCTGTACGCGAGTGATTCATAGAAATCAGCGTAATATGATGGAAAGGTAAAGAAAGCAAACTTGTTCCTATGCATGCTATGAAGGCATACAGGGGAATAAGAGGTGTAACTTCATCCCTAACTTTGGCACAAGATGGGGGTATATGGTCACCTTCACGCTTCACCCACTGGTACACATCGAATAAGAGGTTGCATGGGCTCCAGAACTGGTCTGCTGAGCAAATTGTCTGCAGTGGTAATGCTTGCAACTTTGATTTTGGCAGTTTCCATCTCAGATCTTTGATAAAACTCAGAAAATTATTATTTACTGTGGTTTTATTGAGTCCTCACATGCTGAATGGTACTGGGATAGTACCCTAAAGAGGGCCACAATTCATCCATTTCCATTTCACTGGATGTGATATGTCCTGTCTTATGATTTTGTGCTACACAAATTCTGCAACTGATACAGGGCCATTAAGTAGCCCATGTGCGGCATGGAGATCTGTTTCAACACATAAAGTCTTACAGAATTGTAGGGATAACAGACCTGCGTATACTGTCGGTGCTTTGTTATAGGGAGTGATTTATAAATAAACTTCGTGTCATTTATAAATATTTTGTAATTATTGGGTGGTTGGGCATTACTTTTGTGTAACATTTTTTATTGTTTTGTTTACTTGCATTTTAGTGAAAATATATGTATATATTAAATTTTACAGGCTTGGGAGGTGGACACTTGCCGTGGTCACTATAACAACGTTTCATGTGTGCTGTTTCACCCGCGTCAAGAACTCATTCTCTCCAACTCTGAGGACAAGAGTATCCGTGTGTGGGACATGACCAAACGTACTTGCCTGCATACGTTCAGACGTGAACATGAACGCTTCTGGGTGTTAGCTGCCCACCCTTCCCTCAATCTGTTTGCTGCTGGTCATGATTCTGGCATGATCATTTTCAAGGTTAGTATTTAATACACTCTGATAAGTAAGGTAATAAGGATGATTGTAGAGCATGTAGATCAGGAAATCAGCAGAGAAAGACATGTAGAATGTTGGTCAGTAAATCAGCAATAGTGCAAAATTAAGAATGGACTTCTAGGTTTGTCACAATCTACGGAAAATGTTAGCACATGTGATTCGTGCTTCCACTGTGTTGCAGATGAGATCTTTGCTCTTGTGGGATGTTATTCAACATCGATTGGTAGTTAGTTACTGACGTTTCGGGACAACCTGTCAGTCCCATCTACAGCAATGCGTAACATCCCAGAAGAATGAAGATCTCAAATTTCTTCATGTAGCTTCCAACTCAAAGAGAAATGCTTAATGGTGATTGTGCATAATGAAAACTAGGGGTTGGAACTTCAAAATGAAGTGGTTTGGATAATTTCCCCACAATCTTTCAGTTTGTTTTTTGTGTGAGAGTTGTAGTTAAAAGAGAGATGTGTTGTTTTGGCACAGTTGGAGAGAGAACGTCCAGCGTATGCTGTCCATGGAAATATATTGTACTATGTGAAAGATCGGTTCCTCCGTAAACTAGACTTTACCACATCCAAGGATACAGCTGTGATGCAACTTAGAGGTGGTGGTCGCACACCTGTGCACAGGTATTTAGTCAATATTAGTGTGGTTTATTGAAAGTGTTCAATGTAATGAATAGTAAGTAATAAAACAAATTTCTGAATATTAAGTAATTGGTTGTTCTTATTACTTTCTTCTTTACTTTGTATCCGAAGTTGGCATGGGGATGTTACTGTACTCAGATTTTCTGCATGGAATTAGTGGACATGCAGAGAGGTATTTGCATGGGGTTAGTTCAAATGAAGTCCATTTGGGATTGTTCTGGGTGAAACGATAGAGGCAGTTAAGTATAGTCTCAACGAGCAATGAGTTAGGCATCCTATTGACGCATCAGCTGATGGATTCACTCTGCAAAGAATTTCCTGGGCTGCTGCTGGAACTGTCGTGCCACTGTGGCCTTGGCTTCTTTATCCAACGTTGATCTAAAACACATTAGTGTCTTCTTAATGGGGCCTGAGGACATGGAAGGCACACAGTTAAATGTCTGGGTTGCTTGGAAGATGCTCCAGCACCTACCAGCACTTTTGAGAGCAGCATTTTTGGTACAGTATGGGCAACATGGGGACGGGAATTTTCTTCCAATGTGATGATCCCCATTATCAGCATGCCAGGTTTGCCCCATGTTGGTGGCAACATTAATATCTCAGTGGATCTCAGAATAGCACTGTGTTTTAATGGTAATGTCATGAACATTTGTGTCAAGTAAAAGATATTTGCAGTGATTCCAACAGCAACAAAGGGGAGTTCTTTTTGGAAGGGATATGCTGGCTGATGTGTCAGCGGGATGTTTGCATCAGTGCTTGTGGCATTCCCGATACCATACTTCTAAAATGATTAAATAGCTATCAGTTTTTCAGCCTAACTGATCACTGCTTTGTAGGTACACCAGAAGTCACTGAAATAACGTTAGTAATTGATTCATACAAAGCGTCTCAAATTCACATTGGTGTTAAGCAACATATTAGTGTGACTGTAGGCTTAATCTCACTGGTCATTGTCTAACAACTACTACATGCATTAAGTGAAAACTTTATATGTTCGGAATCCTAAGACTTGCATTTTAATGAAGATGTTTATTCCCTCCCCTTTCCCACAATTTTTTTTTCTCTTCTGTTTGTGAGAAAACAAAGGTTGATAAATGGCAGCAGTATTAATCACATCTGAACATTGTTGCAACCAAGACTGATTCTTTTTGAATGTTACATTTTCCCACTCTTGTTGTATGAGTTTGCAAGCATATACACATGTATGTATACCTTGATATGCAGGAAGACTGAAGTGCAGATGTTCTGTTGAAATGTTAGCCATAATTAGATTTTGCTATACTTAAGGTGCAGTGTTGTTTCGATAGAGAAGCTGAAGACCTTGTGAGTTTGTAAATTCTAAGAATCTGGTAACTTTTGAACTGTCTTATGGATGAATTGTGTTATGTTTGTTGCAGTATGTCATATAACCCAGCAGAGAATGCTGTTCTCTTGTGTACAAGGACCAGCAATGTGGAGAACAGCTCATATGATCTGTATGGCATTCCCAAAGACTCAGACAGTCAGAATCCTGAATCTCCAGAAAGCAAGCGTTCCTCAGGTGTTACTGCCATATGGGTAGCGAGAAATCGCTTTGCAGTTTTGGACCGCACACACTCGGTATGATTGATAGTTTGTCGTGCATTCTTTGCACAAAGTGCATAATGAGGAGGTAGTGTCTGTCCACCATTATGCTTCTTTTATTTCCCAAACTACTCTTTGGATTTTATTGAAGTTGGTATTGGCAGTTTACAATGAAATTTGTTAGGGAAATTTACTAGTGCCTTATATTGGTCCAGAATTTTTAATAACCAATTGTGAGAGTCTGAAATACAATGAACAGTAGGTCAGAATTGAGACTAAATGTAATATATATATATATATTGATATTTCCAGTTGATGATAAAGAATCTGAAAAATGAGGTGACCAAGAAAGTTCAGACTCCAAACTGTGATGAAATTTTCTATGCTGGCACTGGAATGTTGCTGCTGAGGGATTCAGATGGAGTGACCTTGTTTGATGTTCAGCAGAAGAGGTGAGTTCCTCTGTTCTGTTTTCACATAGCATTTATTACATCTTGTCCTTGGGAATGTCCCCAATTTGAGTCCTGGCTGATAAATGGTTAGTAACCTGACTGCAGTTTATCATGGAGTTGAAGTATCTCCATTGTGCGTTGAAATATGCTGTAATCACTCAGTACATTATACTCCTAAATATACCATTAGAATACATTTGTCACTTACTTTGAGCTTAGAAAGTTCCATATTCTCCACATGACTTTGTGGGTTCTGTGATGACATTTTGGCTGATTCCTGCCAACAGTCTGAAAACATGCATTTTGCTAATAGTTCTGCATCACTGTGGCTCTAGTTGTGCTCAATATTGTAGTGTGGTCTTATAGAACATGTTACTGAACACTACACCCAAATACATTGACTTCACATTCATGTATAACTAAAAAAAACCAGGTGTTTGCTTATGCTGATTTTTACCAGATAAGTGCACATGAACCTTGGGATTAACATATCAGAATAAGAGGCTTTAACTGGCTAGACGTCCAGTTGGTGAAAATTTATTGGTGTTGTTTATAAATTGCAGTTGGAATTGTACTTCTCTCTTGTTCTAATATACTGCATCTGGTGGTTTGTATGACTGGTGCTGGTGTCTTTGTCTTTGATTGCATCAGACTACATCCTTTTTAATCAGTAATTATAAAAATGAGATCTGTGTTTAAAATCTAAGTTTGTTCCATCAGAACTCTGGCACAGGTGAAGATTTCCAAAGGTCGGTATGTGGTGTGGTCAGCTGATATGTCCCATGTTGCTCTGTTGGCTAAACACACCGTTAACATCTGCAACCGTCGGCTGGAGTCCCTCTGCTCTATTCATGAGAACACACGTGTGAAGTCAGGAGCTTGGGATGACAGTGGGGTGTTCATTTACACTACAAGTAACCACATCAAGTATGCCATCTCTAATGGGTAAGCGTATGATGATAACTTTATGTGAAAATTCCTCTGTACAACATGATTGGATTGCATGTGTCCTATAGTTCTTCATACCTAATCAAATAAGGGCAGTACTGGTTAATAATTGTATGAAAAAGAGATGTAAAATTTAACATATACAGTAAAGTGTATATTTTATTAGCCTCTCTTTAAGAGGATTTGAGTTTGGGAGGGGAGGGGAGGGGTGCAGAGAACTTAGTATTAACATGACTTGTATTTGGGAGATGAAGGCTCTTTACATTTCATCTAGGGAATCAGGCTACTCTGTTGTAAGTTCTTATAATAAAAGCCAACGAGATGCATTATTTCTCAACTTCATTTAGTTAAGAACGCTACATGTTTCAGACAGATTTACTGTCCATCATCAGGAGTCTTAATACTGTATTAACAGCAGTAGGTATTTGTCACACTGGTTATGTTGACTGTCTGCTAGCTGTTGCTAGAAGACAGTCAACATAACCAGTGTGACAAATACCTACTGCTGTTAATACAGTATTAAGACTCCTGATGATGGACAGTAAATCTGTCTGAAACATGTAGAGTTCTTAACTAAATGAAGTTGAGAAATAATGCATCATGTTGGCTTTTATTATAAGAATATATCACGATGCATGGTCCTCTGAATGTCAAACCTGTTGTAAGTGTTTTATGGATTTTTGTATTCCCTGTAGGCACATACCAAGTCAACATAAAGTTTCAGGGCAAGTCTTACTCAAATGATGGCCGTATAGGTGTTCATACTGTGTAACGTAATGTGTTTGTTCTGACATTTCCGAGGGACAGACACATTACAGTGAAGATGGAGGCAACACACTTTTCAGTTCACAACGTACATTTGTCATTCTCAACGTTCAGTTTGTTTCAGGAATGTACTTTGAATTAGAGCCATTTGATTGAAACTGAACACTAGGTTTTCTTCAGTACTGTTCTGTCCTTAACATATCAGTGATTTCCTGCTTTGTGAGATGTATTTTCTGTGTCTCTGTATTAGGCAGCAAGAAGTTTATGTCTGGCAAACAAAGAGTTCCATCCACCTAGATGTGAGAATTCTTTTATTATAATTGTTATTTATGTCCTTCTGATTGTTTATTAAAATGCCCACCTTTATTTCAGCAGTTCTTTGAATGGCAAAGTGATAATTTAGTTTGCAGTGCTGCATGTTGTTTGTATCCATTTGGGTTGGATTAGAGTTACTAGAAATAAGTCTATTTTCAACAGAAGAGTGGTTGTATGTAAAATATGTGAAATATGTGTTTTATTTTGTTTCTGTTTTCCCCTCCTCCATATTGTCTCATGTGAGGTTCGGTCTACTGATGCAGTTAACATTAAAGGTGGCTCATGTTTGCAGACATGTGCATTTGGTGTCTGAAAGTGTCTTAGTGACATTTATTGCAGTTGTTCTATTGCATTGGGAACAGTGTTTTGTTTGTAAATCTGAATGTGGCATGATTTTAATACTGTCTGAATTGCAGCTTGAGAGTCAAAACAACATATTTATTATTAATCCAATAAACATAATCTAGTGCAGTGTTTCTCAACCTTTGTGAGACTGCGGCCCGGTAAATTCTTTTTTTCATAAGACGAGGGTCTGGTCCCAACAGATTTACTTGTCAGTACCTTTCCAATTTTTTTTAAGTTCATACATTAAACTAACATAAGTATTAATAAATAATTGTGGCATAATCATAAAGAGTATTAGTACTCTTATGTGTATGGTGTGGCATGTTGAAAAATGTATAATTACATTTAAATTAGTTACCAATTCCAGGAGAATCTCTTGCGACCCGGTATATTTGATGCCAGGGCCTGGTACTGGGCCACGGTCTGGCGGTTCAGAAACACTGATATAGTGTACATTATTCTTTGAAAAACTAAGTGTTTCTTAACTGGCAGTGCAGTAGAGACATTCTGCCTGTGAGAGAAATCTTTTCACATAATGGCTATTTGAATGTCCCTGACACTGTTTGGTAAGGTAGTGAAATGAGTGGAATGTGTGTATGTTTATTTGTAGAGATCATGGAATAATCCGCACACTGGACCTTCCAATTTATGTTACACGTGTGAAGGGCAACCAAGTTTTCTGCCTGGACCGTGAATGCAAGCCACGCATTCTCAGCATTGATCCTACAGAATTCAAGTTCAAGTTGGCACTCATTAACCGCAAATATGACGAAGTAAGTTAACAGATAATATTTTGAAGGAAAATATGGGTGTACTTTCATGGTCTTAATCTTTAAGTGGCTTTAGATTGAAATATGTAATTGGATAGGGCTGTGGGGCAGGTATTTAAGTTTTAGCCCTTGTTGTATGAAAAGTTTAAATATTATTTGAATTGGATTATGAAATAAATGACTGCTTGTGGGAAATAAAACAGAGATTCTGCAGCATGCTGTAAGAAATGAAGTAAATAGCGTTACTTCCTAAATATACAAAAGAAAGTTCTAGGGTTGTCAACCTGGTTGCTTTGAGAGTAAAGGACATTCATGTTCCCAACCTTACAAATTGTGTCCAGAATATACAACCCACGTAAGATAAAGGTCAGTATAGTCACTTCATAATTCTGCATCAGATCATAAGGTAGTAATTCTGTAAGGATATGGCAGTCATCAAGTGTATATATATATATAAACTTATTAACTACGTGTTTCGGCCAATACTGCTGTGGCCATCATCAGGTTGGATTCAGTTTATCAGAGAAGCTGTATAGATATGATATAACACAGAACAATTATTAGTATTAGTGTAAGTAAGGGGATGAGATCTCGTTTACACAAAGGTGATGGGTGTGTGTGTAGATGGTAAAGTCTGCACACACGCCCACCAAGTCTGCATCAGACGTTGCAAATTAAATAATTCAGGGTAAAAGTTAAAACTACATATGTACAGGGTTTAGACATGCAGGCGATCTGTTAGATTAGTGCTGTTAAAATGTTTATGTTTATTATTAATAAAGTTGCATTTTTATCCTAGATAATGTTAATTTGTAGTCAGAATAGAATTATAAGGAAGTCTATCTTTTTCAGGTACTTCATATGGTACGTAATGCTCGTCTGGTGGGGCAGTCCATCATCGCATACTTGCAGCAGAAGGGATACCCAGAAGTAGCTTTACATTTTGTGAAGGAAGAAAAGACCCGCTTCAGTCTTGCTCTTGAGTGTGGCAACATTGAGGTTGCTCTTGAAGCAGCGAGGGCCCTTGATGACAAAGCATGCTGGGAAAGGCTAGGACAGGCTGCCCTCATGCAGGGAAATCATCAAGTAAGTTTTAACAAGATTGTATTCAGCTGGACATTAATTTAAGGTTTTGCCAGTTTTACTATGTACATTAATTTAGAAGTGTTGTCTTATGCATATAAAAATTAGGTATTACTAATGACAGTTTGATATGGACAGCAATTTTCAGTTTTGTACCAAAAAATTTTGCCAATTCAGAATCTTTTTGTCTGTGTGAATGTGTTTTTCCAGTCTAGCTGTGAGGTCAAACGGCACACGTGTTACGTTTATGAAGGTTTTCAGCACTTGATCTGTTTTTGTATGTGTAATATAATTCTGTGTATCCTTGTTCACATATAACTGCTTACTGTCTAACTTGATTGTTTGTTATGTGGCATATTTTGCTAAACATTTCATTCTTTTATATAGGTTGTAGAAATGTGCTACCAGCGAACAAAGAACTTTGACAAGCTCTCATTCTTGTATCTTATTACTGGCAATCTGGACAAGCTGCGCAAGATGATGAAGATTGCAGAAATAAGAAAAGACATATCTGGCCAATATCAGGGAGCCTTGTTCCTGGGTAGTGTGCATGAGCGAATAAAAATTCTCAGGGTGAGTTACCTGGTGATCAGTTTATTGATTGCAGTTTGGCAGAACTTTCTGTTGTGTTGCATTACAAGCTTAAGAATCATGATTAATTTTTTAGTCTGTGTCTCACACATTAACTTTGCTTATAGTACAGAATGTCCATTCATGTGCAGTAGCGACACGGTTTTATATTATTACAGAAGAAGCTTATTAGTCACAGCTTTAGCCTTTTTACTGTACTGCAGACTAGTGTAGTGCTTTCCTACTCGGATGATGGCTTGACCTCCATCAAGTTTTCCAGGGAAAGGACACTAAAGCGTATGGTAGTAATTTTTGCCTCCACCAGCCAATAGTTCGGCAAATCTGTTATGGCAAGGACTCAGGGACTTACAGAACAATCGTTTGACTCATTCCAATTTAAATTGAAAATAAGAAAACATGTATATTCTATTTTGCTAAACTAAATACTGTATTACATAAACTAACAGATCATTAGCTACACAGTTAAAAAGTCAAACTATGTTGAAAGTTTAATATAAGTTATTTAAATAATTATTTTGCCTCTCCCTCTCTATAAACCAAAACAAATAAATTTGGAATAAAACATAAAGTGTAATTACCAAACTGCTCAACTTGGTATAAAGTGAATTTCTAATACAGTCAATGTGTCTTACCTTGCACAAACAGAAGACAGTAGAGTACTGTAGTGTCGTTACAATAATCTTGGCAGTTACTATACTTATCACAGTATATCTTCAGTTGCAGATACATGACAGCCGGTGATCAATTTGTT
>Ga0123353_10003262_pt1 | contig 20474 bp, 16 predicted proteins | sample TergutLab28metaG_3_FD_92763 | JGI IMG/M metagenome (GOLD analysis project Ga0123353, IMG submission 92763) | Labiotermes labralis P3 segment gut microbial communities from Petit-Saut dam, French Guiana - Lab288 P3 | ecosystem: Host-associated > Arthropoda: Insects > Digestive system > Gut ... | reverse complement strand
TCATCGGGGCCAGCAGCGGCAAGACAGGCTGCAACAAGGCCGGATATAGAGCTGCAACCTATCCTGTCGGTTAAAACATGCAAAGGCTTGCACAAAGGGAGGCGTTCATATAGAACCCCAACGCTACCGCCATCCCCTTGCCCCTGCACGTTGGGGTTTGCTTCGCGCACCCCAACCTATATCTCCGGCTCTCCCGCAAGTGGGAGAGGGGCATATGCTCATCAACTGTCCGCGCCGCAAAGAAATGTATGCGCTTGAATCAAAGCTGCTCTAAAAGCGGGCGGTTTTCCAGCCAGCGCGCCTGTACGGCCGGGTCGGCAACGGCATAGCTGCCATAGCCGCACCGAATTATCAGGTTTGCGTCCAGCAACTGGTTGGCAATAGGTTGAATTTCCTCAACCCGTACCGGTCGCCCCAAGGCATTGGAATAGCCAGCCACTGCTTTCGCCGAAAAGACCCCGCGCACCCCTTCGCTTGCACTGGTAATCCGGTCGAACAAGGCAATCGCCAGCCCGCCCATTGCCATGATTTTCTGTATCTCGGCATCTGTTGCTGCCGTGCATAAAGCCCGCGCGGTAGCCCGTAGCGCATCGTCTGGATGCTCCGCCCCTTTGAGCGCCCGCAGGGCACGCAGGAAATCTTCCGGCTTATGCCCAAGCATCGAAAACACCTCACTGGCAGCGTTTAAACTGGGGAGCGGCTCAAAACCTTGCCGGGCAAGGCGGCCTGTCAGCCACGCAACGTAATCCTCGCCCAGGCACGGATAGGCAATGGATGTCGCGCCGCTAAATGCCTGATTGTTCCGGGCCGTTAGTTCATTCACCATCGCCCGGTGCGACCCCGTGCCGATGAAAATAAAATGCCCTTCCGTCTGTGGGCGCAGGTTGATGGTGTCGCGCGCAGCCTTCAGGCCAAAGAGCATGTTCCGGCCTTCATCGGTGCTGACGGCCTGCTGCACCTCATCGACGACCAGTACAACATCGCTTTTCGCCAAGTCGACAGTTTCTGTCAGGGCCTGAGCGAGCGTGACGCCGAATTTTTCACCGACTTGATCGATGTCGAAGGCGAATTTCAGCCCCAAGGCAGTGATATCGGCGCTTTTCAGTTTGGAAAGCCGTTTGAGCAATGCAGAAGATGGCGTCTGTAGGTCTTTCAGGCAACGACGGATGGCATCCTGCATCAGGATTGCCGGAGAGGCCGTGATGTCTTGCCACAGATCGACATAGATGACGATTGCGCCCAGGACTTGCAGCGCCGGGATCAGGTCATGGCGCAAAAAGGTTGTTTTGCCTGTCCGTCTCGCCCCGGAGATAAACAGGCCGGAACGCAGCCCGACATCCAGCAGGGATGGGCGAAGGAGCTGGCGGGCCATTTGTTTGGCCAGGTCAGGCCGGCGGAAGGTATCCATATGGAATTATATGAAATTATAGAATTCATATAATTATATCTGAAAAATAACTTTCTATAACTTATAGAAAAATCTTGATTTACGCACGGGGCGGTTCAGATGAAACGGGCGGCATCCTGTCGCCCGTTTGCCTACACATCGATGTTCTGCGCCCGTAGCGCATTCGTCTCGATGAACGCGCGGCGCGGCTCGACTTCATCCCCCATCAGGGTGGTGAAGATTTCGTCGGCGGCAATGGCATCGTCGATCTGTACCCGCAGCAGCCGCCGCACGGCGGGATCCATTGTGGTTTCCCAGAGCTGATCGGGGTTCATTTCCCCCAGGCCTTTGTATCGCTGCTTGGTGATGCCGCGTTCGACTTCGGCAAGCAGCCAGTCGATGGCGTCGGCAAAGCGGGTGATGGCTTGCCGTTTGTCGCCCCGGCGGATTTCTGCCCCAATGCCGATGAGGCCGGAAATGGATTGGGCGGCGGTGCGGATGCTGCGGTAGTCGCCGGAGGCCAGGAAGCTGTCTTCGATCCAGCCAAATTTGCGGTTGCCGTGGTGCAGGCGCTCGATGACGAGCCGCCAAGTTTCGGATTCGTCATGGAATTCGGGGTAAACGCACAGGCCATCGGGTAGCCAGACTTGCAGGGCTTCGGCACTGGCGCGGGCGGCGGTTTCGTTGAGCAGGTCGAGGGTGACGTCGTGCGCAAGGATGACGTGCAGCACTTCGGGGTCGATGAAGCTGGCCTGGCGCTTGATGACGGCTTCGGCCAGCAGGTAGCTGCGTGCAAGGCCGCCAAGGGTCTCTTCGGTGATGGGCAGCGCACTTTCGCGCGGGATGAGGGAAGCGCCCTCCAGCGCGAGTTTGAGCAGGTGGGTGTTCAGTTCGTGATTGTCCTTGATGTAGATCTCGGCCTTGCCGTGTTTGAGTTTGTAGAGCGGCGGCTGCGCGATGTAGATGTGGCCGCGCTCGATCAGTTCAGGCATCTGCCGGTAGAAGAAGGTCAGCAGCAGGGTGCGGATGTGCGCGCCGTCAACGTCGGCGTCGGTCATGAGGATGACCCGGTGGTAACGGAGTTTTTCGGGCTTGTAGTCATCCTTGCCGATACCGGTTCCTAACGCGGTAATCAGGGTGATGATGGCTTCCGATCCGATGAGTTTGTCGAAACGGGCTTTTTCGACGTTGAGCACCTTGCCGCGCAGGGGCAGGATGGCCTGGAATTTGCGGTCGCGCCCCTGCTTGGCAGAGCCGCCGGCAGAGTCGCCTTCGACGATGAAGACTTCGCACAGCGCCGGGTCTTTCTCCTGGCAGTCGGCAAGCTTGCCGGGGAGTCCCGCACCGTCGAGCACGCCTTTACGGCGCGTCATTTCACGTGCCTTGCGTGCGGCTTCGCGGGCGCAGGCGGCTTCGACGATCTTGCCGCAGATCGTCCGGGCATCAATGGGGTTTTCGAGCAGGAAATCGGCCAACCGTGCGGCCACGACTTCTTCTACGGCGGGCCGGGCTTCGCTGGAAACCAGTTTCATCTTGGTCTGGCTGGCAAATTTGGGGTCGGGCATTTTAATCGAGAGGACGCAGGCCAGCCCTTCGCGCATGTCGTCGCCGGAGATGTCGACCTTGGCTTTCTTGGCAATTTCGTTTTCTTCGATGTATTTGTTGATGATCCGCGTCATAGCTGCCCGCAGGCCGGTGAGGTGTGTCCCGCCGTCGGTCTGGGGGATGTTGTTGGTGTAGCAGAGGACTTGTTCCTGGTAGCTGTCATTCCATTGCATGGCGACTTCGACATCGAGCACGGTTTCCCCCCCACCTACCCCGGAAGGAATGCGGCTGGAACCGGTGGCATAGAATACGCTGGAGTGGAGCACGGTCTTGGTGCGGTTGATGTATTCGACGAAGCCTCGGACGCCGCCCACGAAGGCAAAGTTTTCTTCCTTGCCGGTGTGCTGGTCGACGAGGCGGATTTTGACGCCGTTGTTGAGGAAGGAGAGTTCGCGCAGACGCTTGGCGAGAATGTCGTAGTGATATTCGATGTTGCCGAAGATTTCTTCGTCGGCGAGGTAATGTACGCGGGTTCCGCGCTTGGTGGTTTCCCCGGTGATTTTCATCGGGGACGTGTCGATGCCGTCGATGGTCTCGATGACACGGCTCTGCGGGGCGCCGCGATGGAATTCCATGAAGTGCCGCTTGCCGTCACGGGCGATCGTGAGTTGCAGCCATTTGGAAAGGGCGTTGACGCAGGATACGCCTACACCGTGCAGTCCGCCGGAAACTTTATAGCTGTTCTGGTTGAATTTGCCGCCCGCGTGCAGCACGCACATGACGATTTCTGCGGCGCTGCGCTTAGGGTCGTGCCTATCATCCATTTTGATGCCGACCGGGATGCCGCGCCCATTGTCGGTGACGGAAATGGAGTTGTCACTGTGGATGGTGACGACGATGTCGTCGCAATATCCGGCGAGCGCCTCGTCGATGGCGTTGTCCACGACTTCGAACACCATGTGGTGCAGGCCCGTGCCGTCGGAAGTGTCGCCGATGTACATGCCGGGACGTTTCCTGACCGCTTCCAGCCCTTCGAGTTGCTGAATGCTGGATTCGTCGTAGTCGTTACCAGGGAGGCTGGCGTTTTGTTCGGTCATGGAAACCTCGGTGATGGAACAACGGGAAATGGGAAAGGAACAGGGCAGGATTGGTTCCTTCGAAAGAACGAAAATACCCGTCCGGGTCGACGTGGCCGGCCCGACGGGCATGCGACGTGGTTCAGATGCGCATCGGCATCACGACGTACTTGAAACGCCCGTTGCCGGGCAAGGTGATGAGGGCGCTGGAATTGTTGTCACGGAAGCGCCATTCGACTGTCTCGGAGGAGACGTTGCTGAGCACATCGAGCAGGTAGCCGACGTTGAAGCCGATATCCAGGCGTTCGTTTTCGAAGTCGATTTCGATTTCTTCCCGGGCTTCTTCCTGTTCGGTGTTGGAACTGATGATGGAGAGCACGCCGTTGTCCAATACCAACCGCACGCCATGGAATTTTTCGTTGGAGAGAATCGCGGCCCGTTGCAATGCGGCCAGGAACGGTACGCGTGCCAGGGCGATGCAGTTGGGATGCTCGTGTGGGATGACGCAATCAAAGTCCGGGAATTTGCCATCGATGAGCTTGGTGACGAATTCGATGGAATCGAAACGGAATACAGCCTGATTGCCGGAGAGCACGATGTCGACCATATCGTCGGTGTCACCGATCTGGCGCGCGAGTTCGAGCACCGTCTTGCGCGGCAGGATGACTTCACGACGGCTCGGGACGTCCGTTTCGAGTTCGTTGTCCGCATAGGCCAGACGGTGGCCGTCGGTGGCGACCAGGATCAGGTTCTGGCCGTCGGCGATGAGCAGCAGACCATTGAGGTAATAGCGGATGTCCTGCTGCGCCATTGCGTAGGAGACCAGCGCAAGCTGTTGCCTGAGGGTTCTTTGTGGCACGGAGAAGCGCACCGCGTCTCCGCTGGGCGGTGTGATCAGGGGGTAATCCTCGGCTGGGAGGGTTTGCAGGTGGAAGCGGCTGCGGCCGGCCTTGATGCTCAAGCGGCGGTCTTCAAGGGTGAGGCTGATTTCGGTATCGGGCAGGGCGCGCAGGATATCCTGGAGTTTGCGCGCACTCACGGTGACGGAGGCGTCTTCCCCTTCCGAGCCGTTCGTGGTGACGATGCGGATCTGGATTTCGATGTCGGTAGTGGTAAAGGTGAGGCGTTCACCTGTTTTTTCAATCAGTACGTTCGAGAGGATGGGCAGTGTGTGGCGCTTTTCGACAACGCCGGACACCGCCTGCAGCGGTTCGAGCAAGGCATCACGGGTGGTTTTGAGCAGGAGCATAGTCAATCCGGTCTGGTTGAATGAAGGTGAAGGGAAAGGAGATTGGGGGATTGAGCAACTTAACCTCGCAGGACTTGGGTGAGCACATGGACATCGTGGTTGAGTTGTTGGTCACGCTGTCGCAGGTCTGACACCGTGCGACAGGCGTGCAGAACCGTGGTGTGGTCGCGTCCGCCGAACGCCTCGCCAATCGCCGGTAGGGACATGGCGGTCAATTCCTTGGCCAGCCACATTGCCACCTGGCGTGGACGGGCGATAACGCGGGTGCGTTTCCTGGAATGCATGTCGTTGGTCTTGATCTTGTAATAATCAGCTACGGTTTTCTGGATATGCTCTATCGACAACTGGCGGTTGTAGGCATTGAGCAAATCTTTGAGCGCCTCGCGGGCGAGGTCGAGCGAAATGTTGCGTTCGTGGAAACGCGCGTAGGCCACGACCTTGTTGAGCGCGCCTTCGAGTTCGCGCACGTTCGAGCGCAGGTTCTTGGCGATCAGGAAAGCCACATCACCGTCGAACTGAACCTGTAGCGCTTCAGCCTTCTTTTGCAGGATGGCGACGCGCATTTCCAGTTCGGGCGCTTCGATCTGTACCGTCAGCCCCCAGTCGAAACGCGAGACGAGACGGTCTTCGAGGCCCTGGATGTCCTTGGGGTAGGTGTCACAGGTGATGACGATCTGCTTTTTCGCTTCGGTCAGCGCGTTGAAGGCGTGGAAGAACTCTTCCTTCGTCCGATCCTTGGTGCGGAAGAACTGGATGTCGTCGATGATGAGCAGGTCGAGCGAACGATAGTAGCGTTTGAGGGCATCGAAGCTCTTTTGCTGGTAGGCACGTACGACATCGGAGCCGAAATCCTCAGAATGTACGTAACGCACCACCGTGCTCGGGTTGCACTGGAACACGGCGTTGCCGATGGCATGTACGAGGTGGGTTTTGCCTAAGCCGACCCCGCCGTATATGAAAAGCGGGTTGTAGGAAGTGCCAGGGTTCTGGGCAACCTGCATCGCGGCTGCGCGGGCCAGGTCGTTGGCGCGGCCGGTGACGAGCGTCTCAAAGGTGAAATCGGGGTTGAGGCGGGTTTTTTTGTAAGTGGGTTCGGTGCCTGCCGCGCCCGTTCTGGTGGAACTTTCACCTGCGGATGAAGGCTCATGGTCGGAAGGGACAGATGGCTGGGAGCGAACCGTATCGCTATCCGTGACGGAGACCGGCGTGGCGGTGGAAGCGACCGCAGTCGATGCGGGAATCAGTTGCAGGTTGAGCCGAAGGGGCGTGCCGTGGAATTCTTCGCCCAGTTCGCCGATACGGCGCAGGTAACGGTCACGCACCCATTGCAGGACGAAACGGTTGGGAGCTTTCAACGTCAAGCTGGGGCTGCCATTGCCATCGGTATATTCGACGGGTAGCGGTTTGATCCATGTGTTGAACTGTTGTGCAGGCAGTTCCTGTTCAAGGCACGCGAGACAGTAAAGCCAGAATTCTTGCTGCAAGGAAGGGGTGGTTGGCATCTGTTGCACGGCATTCAAAAAAACATTAAGCCTGCCACTCTGGAAACTGGGTGGCAGGCACGGCCTGCGGCCAAATCGGGGGAAGCGGCTGAGGCATCAGGGCATAGCTTCGGCCGAGTATGTGTTGAATTCTACCCGTTTTTACCACACGCCGCCAACTTATCCACAGTTGGTTTCCGGAGTGAAATCGTTTTCCCCCTTTCCGGTTTCGTCTGGGATAATCCGAAAAATTTTACCGGACTACCGGACGATCCTCGTGGCCCAGACGACATCTCCTCCTGACTGGCGACGCGCCATCTTCAACCGGCGCATGGTGATTTGCATTTTTACCGGGTTTGCTTCCGGCATGCCGCTTTACCTGCTTTTCAACCTGTTGCCGGCTTGGCTAAAGACAGAGGGACTGAGCCTGAAAGCTATCGGCGCCTTTGCGCTGATCCAGTTTCCCTATACCTGGAAATTTCTCTGGTCTCCCCTGCTCGACCGCTACGCGCTACCGTGGCTCGGCCACCGCCGAGGCTGGATGGCATTGTTCCAGATCGCCCTGCTGGGCATCATTGCTTGGCTCGGTCAGTTGTCGCCCAAGGAAGACTTGCAACTTATCGTGCTCCTGACGGCGATGCTGGCTTTTGTCTCGGCTTCGCTCGACATCGTTCTGGATGCCTTTCGGCGTAACCTGCTCGCTGACGTAGAGCAGGAAATGGGCAACACGTTGCATGTGAATGCGTACAAGATTGCCAGCTTGGTGCCGGGGTCACTGTCCCTGGTTCTCTCAGACCGTTTGCCGTGGGCGCAGGTGTTCATCATCACGGCTCTGTTCATGTTGCCCGGGGTCATCATGACCCTGCTGGTGAGTGAGCCGCGCGTCGAAACCAAGCCCCCAAGAACCTTGCGTGCGGCCATTGTCGAGCCTTTTCAGGAGTTCTTCCATCGCCATGGCATTCAGTTCGCCCTCTATACCCTTAGTTTCATCCTGCTCTACAAGCTGGGCGACTCCTTATGCACCGCGCTGGCAACCCCGTTCTATATGGAAATGGGTTTTACGAAAACAGAAATCGGCCTTGTTGCCAAAAACGCTGGGTTGTGGCCGAGCGTGATCGGTGGGGTAGTCGGCGGCGTCCTGATGACCCGTATCGGCGTCAATCGTGCGCTTTGGGTTTTCGGGATATTGCAGGCCGTTGCTATCCTGGGTTTTGCCTGGCTGGCGTACCTGGGGCCGGCTCCCGCTACGGCCGAGCGGCTGTGGACTCTCGCCGGCGTGATCGGTGTCGAAGCCCTTGGGGTCGGCTTGGGTACGGCGGCATCCGTCTCATTCATTGCGCGTAGCACACATCCTGCCTATGTCGCCACGCAGTTTGCGCTGTTGACGAGCCTGACAGCCGTCCCGCGCACCTTCATCAATGCCAGTGCCGGATGGCTGGTGGAAGGTATGGGCGGATGGCTGGGTTTTTTCTGGCTGTGTTTTTTCCTTGCCATTCCAGGCATGCTGCTGCTCTTCAAGGTTGCCCCCTGGAGCGGCCCGCCGCCCTCCACCCCGTCTGCGGACGAAGGGAATGCAGGCGGCGGCAAACCATGACCCTGACTGCCGCTGCCCTGATTGCCGCTGCCCGCGACTTGTCGGACACGCTTGGAAAGATGCGCTTCGCCCTGCCGGTGACGCACGTTTACAACCCACTCGATTATGCTTGGAGCATTCATGAGCGTTACCTGCGCCGTTATGGAGACGGCCCCAGGCGGGTCGTCTTTCTGGGCATGAACCCGGGGCCTTTCGGCATGGTGCAAACCGGCGTGCCTTTCGGCGAGGTGTCTGCCGTGCGGGATTGGCTTGGGCTGGAAGGGCCGGTCAATCCGCCGGGACGGGTCAACCCAAAGCGTCCCGTCGAAGGCTTCGCCTGCGCACGTTCGGAGGTGAGCGGGCGGCGCCTGTGGGGTTTGTTTCAGGAACGGTTCGGGTTGGCGGATGCGTTTTTTGCAGAGCATTTCGTTGCCAATTACTGCCCGCTCGCCTTTTTCGACGAAGGGCGCAACCTCACGCCGGACAAACTCCCGGCAGCGGAACAAGAACCGCTGCTGGCGGCTTGTGACACGCATTTACGCGCGCTGCTGAAGGCATTTGCACCGGAATGGGTCATTGGTGTCGGCGGATGGGCCCAAGCGCGAGCGCTTGGGGCGCTGGATGCATCAAACGGTGTGAAGATTGGGCGCATCCTGCATCCGAGTCCGGCCAGCCCTGCGGCCAATCGCGGCTGGGCGCAGGCGGCAGGCCGACAACTGGCTGAATTGGGCGTGTGGCCGGACTAATAACCGGATGCTTTGAAAAGGAATCGGCGATAATTGCGCCCATCCCGATTTATGCCGTTGCCTGGAAACTATATGAGTGACGAGATTGCACAGCTTTTCGAAAACAACCGGGCGTGGTCTGACCGTATGCAGGTTGAAGACCCTGCCTATTTTCTGCGGTTGGTACGGCAACAATCCCCGGAATATCTATGGATTGGCTGTTCCGACAGCCGTGTGCCCGCCAACCAGATCGTCGGCCTCGACCCTGGCGAGGTTTTTGTCCACCGCAATGTTGCCAACGTGGTGACACATAGCGACCTCAACGTGCTTTCGGTCATCCAGTTCGCCGTAGACATCCTGCGGGTCAAGCACATTCTGGTGGTGGGGCATTATGGCTGCGGAGGGGTCAGGGCAGTGATCAACGACGAGAAGAACGGCCTCGTCGATAACTGGTTGCGCCATGTGCGGGACGTGCGGGATCTCTATGCCAGGCAACTCGCACAGGTGGAAGATTTCTCATGGCAGCATAACCGCTTGTGCGAACTCAATGCCATTCATCAGGCGGCCAATATCTGTCAGACCACGGTGTTGCGGGACGCCTGGCTGCGCGGGCACGATGTCACCGTACACGCATGGTGCTACAGCCTGGAAAACGGGCTGGTAAGCGACCTCAAAATCAGTGCCCGTAGCTATGAGGAAGCCACCGAACAGACTCACAATGCGGTTGCGCGCATGTTCTGGATGACGGGCAAGCGTCGGCGGGATCAATCGCAGGATTAATCGGGGACACCCCACGATTGATCACAAACGGTTGAGTCGGAGACAGTCCCCGGTTAATCGCCATCTCACACTTCCAGTGGATCAACGTCAATTTGCCAGCGTAGCCCGCGCGGCGCACTGAGGGTGTAGATGCGCTCCAGCCAGCGCGTGAGGAAGTCCTGCAACGCGGCGCGCTGGTCGGACTCGATCAATAATTGGGCGCGTTCGCGCCGCGCGAGGCGAGTGAGGCGCATCGGCACGGGGTCGAAAAGGCGGATTCTTGACGCGGCGAGCGGGACGGCCTCGTCTTTTGCCCGGTGCAGGAAATCCACCGCTGCCGCCAGTTCCGGCGCATCGGCCCGCAGCATGGCCTGGCGCGAGAACGGCGGGAAACTTGCGGCGAGCCGCTGGTCGAGTTCCATGCGGGCGAAGGCATCGAAATCATGCCGGATGAGGCAGTGGTAGAGCGGATGCGCCGGATATTCGGTCTGGATCAGGGCTTCACCCGGCAGTTCCGCACGGCCCGCACGGCCTCCGACCTGCATTAACTGCTGAAACAGGCGTTCGGGTGCGCGAAAGTCGGCGGCGGCAAGCGAAGCGTCCGCACCCAGAACCCCAACCAGGGTAAGGCGGGGAAAATCGTGGCCTTTGGCCATCATCTGGGTGCCGACGAGGATGTCGGCCTCCCCAGCGGCAATGCGTGCCAAGAGCGATTCACGGCGTGCCGGGGTGCGGGCGGCGTCGCGGTCGATCCTGAGCACCCGCGCGGTGGGGAAAAGTTCGGTAAGCCTGGTTTCGATGCGCTGCGTGCCGCGCCCGAAAGGCTGGACGTCCTGGTTGCCGCAAACCGGGCAGGCATGGGGAATGGGGCTGTCAGCGCCGCAATGGTGGCAGCGTAACCGCTGGTCGGCGAGGTGGACGACCCGGTTGGCTGAGCAATGCGGGCATCGGCTTACCCAGCCGCAGGCCGGACAAGCCAGTACCGGGGCGTAGCCCCGCCGGTTGAGAAATATCAGGCTTTGTTCGCCGCGCTTGAGCCGTGCGGCAATGGCATCAAACAAGGGCGGACTCAGGCCTTCGTCGAGGCGGCAACGGCGAGTGTCGATGATCCTGACTGTGGGCAGCGCACTGGACAGCGCCCTGACGGGCAGCCTCAGGAGGCGATAATGACCGTTCTGCGCGTGCCTCCAGCTTTCCAGCGAGGGCGTGGCGGAACCCAGCACCACCGGCACATTGCGCTGAAGTGCCCGCCAGACAGCGAGGTCGCGCGCCGAATAGCGGATGCCTTCCTGCTGCTTGTAGGAAGCATCGTGTTCTTCGTCGATCAGGATCAACCCCAGCCTCGGCAGCGGGGTGAATACCGCGAGCCGGGTTCCGAGAACGATGTCGACCTGCCCATCCAGGGCTTGCCTGAAACCGCGCGCCCGTGCTCCTGTGGCGAGTTCCGAATGCAGGCTGACGATGCGGGCGGCGGGAAAACGTGTACGAACCCGTTCTTCCAGTTGGGGCGTGAGCGCAATTTCCGGAACCAGCATCAATACCTGTCCCCCTGCAGTCAGCGTTTCGGCGGCCAGACGCAGGTAGATTTCGGTCTTGCCGCTGCCGGTGACCCCAGCAAGCAGCCATACAACGAAACCGGCAGGGGCGGCATGGCAGGCCGCCAGCACATCGGCCTGCCCGGTGGTAAGGGGAGGTGGCGCGTTGGTGTGGTGGCGTTCGTGGGTATCGGCAGCGCAGGTGGCTAACCAGCCGCGCGCGAGCGCATCGCCTGTGGCGCTCCCGGCGGCAAGCTGGCGGATGGCGCTACGTGTGAGGGGGGGCATGTGTTCGCCGCGTGCGGCCAGTTCACGCACGAGTGCCAGCGCGCGGCTGTCACGGCGGCGTTCGGTGAGCGCCGCGCGGCCCGCGTCGGTAAGGGTGAGCGGAGGGTCGGGGTCGCCGCCGCAGGCAGCATTGGCCTGGCGCAGTCCCGGTGGTAGCGCAAGCGAGACGACTTCTCCGGGTGGTGCGTGATAGTAGCGGGCGGTGAAATCGACCAGTTCCATCCAGTCGGGCGGCAGGCAGGGCATATCGCGCTGGATGCGGATAACCGGCTTCAACCGCGCGGGGTCGACCTTGGTGGTTTCGGGCAAGGCCAGAACCAGCCCGCTTTTTTCCCCGTGTCCGAACGGAACCCGCACGCAACGGCCAACGTCTGCTGTTGTAGCGTCTTCAGCCAGATAGTCAAAGAGTTGCGGCAGGGGGACGGGAATTGCTACGCGGACGACGGGCATGACAGATGTTAGAGAAAGCAGGCAAGCTACCAAAAATCAGGGGCTTGGTATGAAAACTTGAAGGCAATTCGTGCAAACCAGGATAAACATTTGCTACAAAAGGTGTCTCAGGCTTTCCCACAGTTGCTGTGGATAACTTTGTGGGGAAACCGGGTACAGCAGCCGGTATCCTGCACCATTGTGACAAATTACACACCTTGCCTTATGATGAGGCAAAAAAAATAATCTATTAATCAATATGTTAGAAACAGCCATAGTAAGTACCTTATTCCGCGACTGCGCGGCGCACAAAAATGTTCATGTGTATAAGTCAAAATTACAGAACCCGCGCCCAGCCGGGGAGAGGCGCGGTACGTTATGCTCATGTGCTTCGATTTGCCCTACGGCTGTGTGTATGTACAGTTTCAACAAGAGTGACAACATTCTCGGGCGGGGTGTGCTGTGAGATGCCATGGCCGAGGTTGAACACATGGCCCGGATGTGGGCCGAAAGCATCGAGCAGTTTCTCCGCTTGGGCGGCAACTACTTCCGGTGTGGCGAACAGTACGGCGGGGTCGAGGTTGCCCTGGAGTGCGACCCGGCCATTTGCCTGTTCACGGGCATGGCCGATGTCCATCGTCCAGTCGAGTCCGACCGCGTCGAACCCGCTCTCGGCGAGCGCGTCCAGCCAGAGGCCACCGCCCTTGGTAAAGACGATGGCAGGCACATGCCGCCCTTCCCGTTCGCAGATGAGACCTTCGGCAATTCTTTGCAGGTAAGCGAGGGAAAATTCACGCCAGGCGGCATCGGAGAGCGTTCCGCCCCAGGAATCGAACACCATTACGGCCTGCGCGCCGGATTCAATCTGGGCGTTCAGGCAGGCCGTGACGGCTTGTGCGTTAACATCGAGGATGTGATGCATGAGGTCGGGGCGGGTGTAGGCCATGGCCTTGACGGCGCGGTAGTCATCGCTCGACCCGCCTTCAACCATATAGCAGGCGAGCGTCCAGGGGCTGCCGGCAAAGCCGATCAGCGGTACGCTACCGTCGAGCGCCCGACGGATTTCGGCAACCGCATCCGTCATGTAGCGCAATTCAGCGTGAGGGTCGGGTACGGAGAGATTGCGGATTTCCCATTCCTGGGTGAGCGGGCGCTCGAACTTCGGGCCTTCGCCTTCGACGAAGTACAAGCCAAGCCCCATCGCGTCCGGAATGGTCAGGATGTCGGAGAAAAGAATGGCAGCGTCCAGGTCAAAACGCGCCAGCGGTTGCAGGGTGACTTCGCAGGCGAGCGCCGGGGTTTTGCACAGGGCGAGGAAACTGCCCGCGCGTTTGCGGGTTTCGCGGTATTCGGGCAGGTAACGGCCCGCCTGGCGCATCAGCCAGATGGGGGTGTATTCGGTGGGTTCGCGTAGCAGCGCGCGCAGCAGGGTATCGTTTTTGAGGCGGCTCAATGTCGGCTCCGGAGAAAATAGGTTCACGGGAAGGACGCGTGGGGGCGACATTATCGCCTGTCTGCTACTGGAAGTTTACCTGGACGTTGCGAATTGAAAGAAATTATATATTTTGAATAGCATATTTGCATGAATAAGACGGGCGGCAAATTGGCAAAAACCTTATATCCACTGCTATAATGGGCAATCTGTCTGCGCAATGAATGGATTTAGGCAGAAGCGGGCCGTTGTCAGCGTAAATCGAATCTAATTTCATGGATGCAACCAGCCGCAACAACTATTCAGAACCGGCTTTCAGGCCGGTTTAACAAACTTTTGGAAAGGGTTTGTACCCCTTCCAAAGACTCGCCGAAACCCCGCCCCTTCGGGCCGGGGTTCGTCTTTCCGCCCTGAAGGGCGGAGTTTCAAACCGAAATCAGTTTTACGATGAACCAGGATGAACTTAAGAAGGCCGCTGCCCTTGCGGCGCTGGAAGAAATCAGGACGCTTGCGCAGGGGGCCATCGTCGGAGTCGGCACTGGCTCCACCGTCAATCATTTTATCGATGCCTTGGCGGGTTGCGGGTTGCGGGGGGCGGTGCCCAGTTCGGAAGCAAGCGCACGGCGACTGGCTGCGCACGGCATCCCGCTCGTGAGCCTCGATGATATCGGAGCAGGGACTCTGCCTTTTTACGTCGACGGCGCGGACGAAATCGACCCTGGATTCAATATGATAAAAGGGGGGGGCGGTGCGCTGACGCGCGAGAAAATCGTCGCTGCTGTAGCACGCCGTTTCATCTGCATTTGCGATGCCAGCAAAAAAGTGGCTATCCTTGGAAACTTTCCCCTGCCCGTCGAAGTTATCCCGATGGCGCGTGTGCAGGTCGGCCATGAGATTGCCCGTCTCACCGGCGGCATCCCCCGCTGGCGCGAGGGTTTTGTCACCGACAACGCCAATCACATCCTCGATGTCTCCGGACTTGCCATCGACGACCCGCGCACCCTTGAATCCGAACTGAACCAGATCGCTGGTGTTGTGACTAATGGCCTTTTCGCCCGTCGCGGCGCGGATGTACTGTTGCTCGCTACTGCGTCAGGCATTGAACGCAGCGCCCGTCCGGGCTAAAGCCCGCAGGTATCTCGCCTATTTACTATACGTTGACACTGCCGCCTAAGCGTTATATCCTCCACCTCCTTTTGTTTGACAAATTACAGTCAGCCACAAACCGGAACTTACCGCCGAGGCGGCCCGTGGTGGGCTGCCTCGGTTTTTTGGGAATTCTTAAAGTTATGCCAACAATCAATCAGCTCGTCCGCAAGCCGCGTCAGGTGGAAGAGGCCAAGAGCAAGGTGCCCGCGCTTGATGCGTGTCCGCAGAAGCGCGGTGTTTGTACCCGTGTCTACACCACGACGCCCAAAAAGCCGAACTCCGCGTTGCGTAAGGTTGCCAAAGTGCGCCTGACCAACGGATTCGAGGTCATCTCCTACATTGGTGGTGAAGGCCATAACCTTCAGGAGCACTCAGTGGTGCTGATCCGTGGTGGCCGGGTGAAGGATTTGCCGGGGGTGCGTTATCACATCGTACGCGGTTCCCTTGACCTGCAAGGGGTGAAGGATCGTAAGCAGTCGCGTTCCAAGTACGGTGCCAAGCGCCCGAAAAAAGCCTGATCAAGCTGGCACATATTTATTTGAGAGGTTGTCATGCCGCGTCGTCGTGAAGTTCCGAAACGTGAAATTCTGCCCGATCCCAAGTTCATATCGCAGGATGTTTCCAAGTTCATCAACGTCATTATGCATTCTGGCAAAAAGTCAGTGGCCGAACGCATCGTCTATGGCGCGTTTGAACACATTAACGCCAAGGCGGGCAAAGATCCGCTGGAAATATTTTCCGCCGCTGTGGCCAACGTGAAGCCGGTTGTCGAAGTTAAGAGCCGCCGTGTTGGCGGCGCAAACTACCAGGTGCCGGTCGAAGTGCGCCCATCCCGCCGCATGGCGCTGTCCATGCGCTGGTTGCGTGAAGCCGCGCGCAAGCGCTCCGAGAAGTCGATGGCGCAACGGCTGGCCGGTGAATTGCTCGAAGCGGCTGAAGGCCGTGGCGCGGCGATGAAGAAACGCGATGAGGTGCACCGGATGGCCGAGGCCAACAAAGCATTCTCGCACTACCGCTTCTGATCATCCGATCAGTAGCGAATCGGGCCCTGTGAAGGGCTCGATTGTTTTTAACGCTTTAGAGCACGCTCGTAATAGCGGTAACGGAAGGCAGGGTAAACATCGTGGCTCGCAAGACACCCATTGAGCGATACCGCAACATTGGTATCTCCGCCCATATCGACGCTGGAAAGACGACGACGACGGAACGCATCCTTTTCTACACCGGTGTCAATCACAAAATTGGCGAGGTGCACGATGGTGCGGCTACGATGGACTGGATGGATCAGGAGCAGGAGCGCGGCATCACCATCACTTCCGCCGCAACCACGTGTTTCTGGAAGGGGATGAACCTGGATTTCCCCGAGTACCGTTTCAACATCATCGATACGCCGGGACACGTCGATTTCACTATTGAGGTGGAGCGTTCCATGCGCGTGCTCGATGGTGCGTGCATGGTGTATTGCGCTGTGGGCGGCGTACAGCCCCAGTCCGAAACCGTGTGGCGTCAGGCGACCAAGTACAAGGTTCCGCGTCTGGCTTTCGTGAACAAGATGGATCGTTCTGGTGCGGATTTCTTCAAAGTCATCGAACAGATGAAAATCCGCCTCAAGGCGAATCCCGTTCCCATCGTCATCCCTATCGGCGCAGAAGACAAATTCACCGGCGTGGTCGATCTCATCAAGATGAAAGCCATCTACTGGGACGAGGCTTCCCTGGGGATGAAGTTCAGCTACGGCGACATTCCCGCCGAATTGGTCGATGAAGCCAAAATCCGGCGTGAACAGATGATTGAAGCTGCTGCTGAAGCTTCCGAGGAACTCATGAACGAGTATCTCGAAAACGGCGACTTGTCCGAAGAAAAAATCAAGGCCGGCCTGCGCCAGCGCACGATTGCCTGCGAAATTCAGCCTACGCTGTGCGGTAGCGCCTTCAAAAACAAGGGCGTGCAGCGGATGCTGGACGCAGTGGTTGAATTCCTGCCCTCGCCGGTCGATATCCCGCCGGTTCAGGGGGTAGACGGCCACGAAAAGGAAGTCACCCGCAGGGCTGCCGACGAAGAGAAGTTCTCCGCGCTTGCCTTCAAACTGATGACCGACCCGTTCGTTGGTCAATTGACCTTCGTGCGTGTCTATTCGGGTTGCCTCAACTCCGGCGATTCCGTGTTCAACCCGGTCAAGAACAAGAAAGAGCGCATTGGCCGCATCCTTCAGATGCACGCCAACGAACGCGAGGAAATCAAAGAAGTGCTCGCGGGCGACATCGCTGCCTGCGTGGGGCTGAAGGAGGTCACCACGGGCGAGACCCTGTGCGACCCTTCAGCGCTGGTGATTCTTGAACGCATGATTTTCCCCGAACCGGTGATCCATGTTGCCGTCGAACCCAAGACCAAGAACGATCAGGAAAAAATGGGCATCGCCCTGGGACGTTTGGCGGCGGAAGACCCTTCGTTTCGTGTGCGCACCGACGAAGAATCCGGCCAGACCATCATCTCTGGCATGGGTGAGTTGCACCTCGAAATCATCGTCGACCGCATGAAGCGCGAATTCAACGTTGAAGCCAACGTTGGCGCACCGCAGGTGGCCTATCGCGAAGCCGTCCGCAAGACCGTCGAGCAGGAGGGCAAATTTGTCAAACAGTCCGGTGGCCGAGGCCAATATGGTCACGTCTGGATCAAGCTGGAACCGAATGAAGCTGGCAAGGGCTACGAATTCATCGACGCCATCAAGGGCGGTGTGGTTCCGCGCGAATACATCCCTGCCGTCGACAAGGGCTTACAAGAAACCCTGCCCAATGGCGTGCTTGCGGGCTTTCCCGTGGTGGATGTCAAGGTAACGTTGTTCGATGGTTCCTATCATGATGTTGACTCGAATGAAAATGCCTTCAAAATGGCTGCTTCGATGGCATTCAAGGATGCAATGCGCAAGGCCGGACCGGTTTTGCTCGAGCCGATGATGGCCGTTTCGGTCGAAACGCCGGAAGACTACATGGGTAACGTTATGGGCGACCTCTCCGGGCGCCGTGGCATCATCCAGGGTATGGATGACCTGCCTGGCGGGATGAAGGAAATCAAGGCCGAGGTGCCGTTGGCCGAAATGTTCGGTTATGCGACCCAGTTGCGCTCCCTCACCCAGGGCCGCGCGACCTATTCGATGGAGTTCAAGCATTACGTCGAAGCGCCTAAGAGTGTAGCAGAAGCTGTCATTAACAATCGCAAATAACAACGACTGAATACGAGGAGCCAGTATGGCCAAGTCAAAATTTGAACGTACAAAGCCGCACGTGAACGTAGGCACGATTGGTCACGTGGACCACGGCAAAACAACGCTGACAGCAGCGATTACATTGATTCTTTCGAAGAAATTCGGCGGCGAGGCCAAGGCGTACGACCAGATCGATGCCGCGCCGGAAGAAAAGGCCCGCGGGATCACAATCAACACAGCGCACGTGGAATACGAGACGGCCAACCGTCACTATGCGCACGTTGACTGCCCTGGGCACGCGGACTACGTGAAAAACATGATCACGGGGGCGGCGCAGATGGACGGCGCGGTGCTGGTGGTGTCGGCGGCCGACGGCCCGATGCCGCAAACGCGCGAGCACATCCTTCTGGCCCGTCAGGTAGGCGTCCCCTACATCATTGTTTACCTGAACAAATGCGACATGGTCGACGATGCCGAGCTGTTGGAACTGGTTGAGATGGAAGTGCGCGAGCTGCTGTCCAAGTACGAGTTCCCTGGCGACGACATCCCAATAATCAAAGGCTCTGCGCTCAAGGCGCTCGAAGGCGAGCAGGGCGAGCAGGGCGAAGCGTCGGTGATGGCGCTTGCCGATGCGCTGGATAGCTACATCCCGACGCCTGAGCGCGTGATCGACAAACCGTTCCTGCTGCCGATCGAAGACGTGTTCTCGATCTCAGGGCGCGGGACGGTGGTGACGGGCCGCGTGGAGCGTGGCGTCATCAAGGTAGGCGAAGAGGTGGAAATCGTGGGCATCAAGGCCACGATGAAGACCACGTGTACGGGCGTGGAGATGTTCCGCAAGCTGCTTGACCAGGGTCAGGCGGGCGACAACGTCGGGATCCTGCTGCGCGGAACCAAGCGTGAGGACGTTGAGCGCGGGCAGGTGCTTGCCAAGCCTGGGAGCATTACGCCGCACACGCACTTCATAGGCGAGGTGTACGTGCTGTCCAAGGAAGAAGGTGGGCGGCACACGCCGTTCTTTGCCAACTACCGCCCGCAGTTCTACTTCCGCACGACGGATGTGACCGGCTCGATCATGTTGCCGGAAGGCGTGGAGATGGTGATGCCGGGGGACAACGTGTCGATCACGGTGAACCTGATCAACCCGATCGCGATGGAAGAAGGGTTGCGCTTCGCCATCCGCGAAGGCGGGCGTACGGTCGGCGCCGGGGTCGTCGCGAAAATCATCGAGTGATTGCCCTAAGATCAGTCGATTTGTGAGCGCACCCGCAAGGGTGCGCTTTGTAGTCTCTTGCTGCAGGGGTATAGCTCAACTGGCAGAGCGTCGGTCTCCAAAACCGAAGGTTGGGGGTTCGATTCCCTCTGCCCCTGCCATTCATCCGGGAATTTTTGCCTCGATGGTCGACAAGTTGAAATTCTGGCTGGCGGTTGCTCTGGTCATTACCGGTGTGACAGGTTTCTATCTGCTGGGCGAACAGCCGCTGGTGTTGCGCGTGCTCAGTGTCCTGGCAGGCCTGGGCGCGGGCGGCGCAGTGGCGTGGTTTACCGAGCCGGGGCGACGTTTCGCCGTGTTTGTGCGGGAAGCGATTACTGAAACCAGGAAGGTGGTCTGGCCAACACGTAAAGAAACGGTGCAAATGACAGGCATCGTGTTTGCGTTCGTCGTGGTCATGGCGATTTTCCTCTGGTTGACCGATAAGAGCCTGGAGTGGGTGGTCTACGACCTTATCCTGGGCTGGAAAAGATAAATCATGTCAAAACGCTGGTATGTCGTTCACGTTTATTCGGGGTTCGAGAAATCCGTGCGCCGCTCGCTGATCGAGCGGATCACGCGTACCGGGATGGATGATTACTTCGGACAGATACTGGTTCCGGTGGAAGAAGTGGTCGAGATGAAGGGCGGTCAGAAAAATGTTTCTGAGCGTAAATTTTTCCCTGGCTACGTACTCATCGAAATGGAAATGAACGATGAATCATGGTATCTGGTGAAATCCACGTCAAAGGTGACGGGGTTTGTTGGCGGCAGCGCCAACAAACCGATGCCTGTCCCACAGAAGGATGTCGACAAGATACTGCTTCAGATGCAGGAAGGCGTGGAGAAGCCGCGTCCCAAGGTGCTGTTTGAGATCGGTGAAGTTGTGCGGATCAAGGAAGGTGCGTTTACCGATTTTCATGGCGCGGTTGAGCAGGTCAATTACGAAAAAAGCAAGCTGCGGGTGTCCGTGACCATTTTTGGACGGGCTACCCCGGTAGAACTGGATTTTGCGCAGGTCGAAAAGTCCTGAGCATGGAACGCAGGCCAGAAACGCCTGCCAAAGACCGCTCCTGCTCAATGGGGCGGCCGTTGCAAAGAGGAGCGTCGGGCGAACCGGCGCGTTAGCACTCATCGAGGAGAAAAGCCGTTATGGCGAAGAAAATCATTGGCTACATCAAGCTGCAAGTTCCGGCCGGCAAGGCCAACCCAAGCCCCCCGATAGGGCCAGCGCTCGGCCAGCGCGGCCTGAACATCATGGAATTCTGTAAGACGTTCAACGCCAAGACCCAGAGCATGGAACCGGGGCTGCCGATTCCGGTGGTGATTACCGCGTTCGCGGACAAGAGCTTCACCTTCATCATGAAGACGCCGCCCGCGTCGGTTTTCATC